>Ga0114969_10000055_pt1 | contig 83934 bp, 88 predicted proteins | sample M_130807_MF_Meta_FD_87316 | JGI IMG/M metagenome (GOLD analysis project Ga0114969, IMG submission 87316) | Freshwater microbial communities from Lake Montjoie, Canada to study carbon cycling - M_130807_MF_MetaG | ecosystem: Environmental > Aquatic > Freshwater > Lake | place: Lake Montjoie... | reverse complement strand
ATGTTATCATAGACTAGAAACACAGTTCCATCAACCCATTTCTTGTGAGTAAAGTTCCCATTTCCTGCATCCAAATCTGCCAGTTTCAATTTTGAATGATCATACGATTGAATGCAAAACCTTTCTTCGATAAAGTGTTGAGCATTCATTTTTGTCAAAATATCTTCATTCATTTTATTTTGGGATTGGTTAAGCTTTTAGGGCTAACCCTATTAGGGTTGTCAAATTCCTTGTCAAGAAAATAGCAGACTCTTTTCTTTTTCGTCCTTTCCGTCCTTTTCTTCCTTTTCCTTATCTCGCTTTTCTTCCTTATCTTTATCACGTTTTTCATCCACACATTCGGATTCATCAACATACGTTCCTTCGCGAATCGATTTGATATCCTTTAAGAGATGCTTTGAAATTCCATTGTTGGTTTTTTCAAACACATTAAGCAGTGAAGCTCCCACATTGAGGCCAACTCCTACCCAAATAAGCTCCTTCATATCATATCCAGCTGCAATGGTTGTTACTAAAATTCCTGCTGATTGGACAATGTGAAATAAGTATACTAGCGTTAGATTGCAAGAGTTAAGACATTTCCTTCTTTTAATAAATTCACGCAAGTCGTCAACAGTATTTTTATTCAAGATATTTTCAATTTCACTTGTCATTGGTTTAGATGTAGAGGGAGGGGAGATCATTTTTATTTGTTTCGTGTGCGTGCAACTATCTAATCATCGTCATCGAACACCCATCCCAAATCACTGCAGAGGCTTTGATTATCCTCTTCGCCAGCAAGGTAATCAAAGTTGCACTTTCGATTACATTGCAAATGACATGTATCAAGTAAAAGAGCTCCCTTGGGTTCAATTTTATATGAGCTCATTTCATAATGGTCCATTATCGAATCCCACGAGTCCGTCTCCCCCACGCATTTTTGGCACACGGTATGGCATATGGGCATTTCGTCTTCGCAAACGTTGCGATTCGCCTCTTTATGTGCGATCAAAGTAATGCTGCTGTATCCAAAGGTCTTCTTAAAGCATTTCTGGCTTGTCTCGTACGTCCAATTTGGAAGGGTCATGTTCTTTTCGTTCTTATGAAAAAAATCATTAGAAACTTCCTTGTAAAGCACAAGGTACAGGATTGTACACAATGACAATACACTCATCTTGCTTGCTCCTCCAAAATAAGACCTGACTACCAAGCTTTATGTTTTTGAGTTTTATCGCTTGTTGGATTAATGGCTAATTAACTTTAATTCAAAAAATAGTTGTAATTCAAAAAACATGGAGGCTTATTCCTTTGTAATGACTCCTTACAACTCGTGTGCAAATTCAAAACGAACAATATTGCCTAAGCGAATATGGACACTTAAAGAAAACGAAATTCCCTTTCCACCTAGGCCACATTACACATTAGACATCGTCTTAAAGAAAATTAAGTGTTTTAATGATCGCTTGTCGAAATTAAATGAATATTCATCTACACAACTACAAAACAGCTCAATTAAATTTGAGCTTTTCTCAATGATAGATTCAAGCAAGAATTACTATGATGACATGGAAAAAATGGAATCAAAAAATTTTGAGATAAAGGTCAAAATTATTTCTACGTGCTTTAACGCGTCAAATTTACTTGACCGTATTTTTAATACTCAGAGAGTAGATTTTTGGTTGAGCAATCAAGAACTAGAAGAACTCAAAAAAATTTGGTCACAATTACATTAATTAATTAATTATTTTAATTCGTGTTTTGGTGAGCATTGCAAAAATTTTTCGCTATATACAAACTTTTACCTTTAACATTTCAAAGTGGCTCGTAAATAAATGTCGAGCGTCCTTGGCAGTTACTTTTCTGATGATGACTTGGGCGGGGACGAGAAATGTCCTGTTTGCTTGTCTCCATTACTTGACGAGGAATTCATCGGCAAAGTAGACTGCGGTCATTGTTTCTGCTATACCTGCATCTCTGAATGGTGCGCCAAGTCATCGACTTGCTGCAAGTGCAGAGCCTGTGTCGACGAGATTCGCAAAATTCAAAGGCTTTCGTTGAGCAAAGCAATGGAATTCCAGGAGAGGCGCATCATTGAAATGTCAAGGCGTCCAAAGCTTCGATTTGAGAATGAACTTGTTCGTATCCCATCCTCTTCTTCTTCTTCTTCCTCATCCTCCTCTTCCTCTTCCTCCTCATCATCTTCCTCTTCCTCTACTCCTTTCGTTGCAATTCTTGTTGGTCTTGTAATTGTTCCGCGCCAAGTGCAGCGGCATGTTGTTGATGGCGATGAACTGATTGCGCTTCAATTGCAGTTGCAGTTGGAGGAGGACGCTGTATCTGGTATCCAGCAAGATGACAACATTGGCGCCATTGAGCCTGCAGAGACTGATGCGTGCGAGGCTTGCAAGAACGGCGGGCTTCTGATTCTTTGTGACGGATGTAATTCTCTTTGGCACACGACTTGCCTTGTTCCGCCATTGACGGCCGTGCCTGAGGGTTTGTGGATCTGCAAATCGTGCGAAAACGAAATGGAAGGAAAGTATGAATCCAAGGCCGCATTTATTCAAAATCGTCAAATTAAATTGAGTACAACAGCGATTATGTCAGCACTGAACGACAAAAAAAAGGAGGAAGAAGACCAGGAAGACGAGGAGGACGGACCTGTCGTTCCTTTACGGAGGTCTCCAACAGGAGCAGCTTTTTCGTCTTCTTCGTCTTCTTCGTCTTCTTCTTCTTCTTCTTCCTCTTCATCTTCTTCTTTTGCTTCTTCTTCTTCTTCTTCTTCATCTTCCTCTTCTTCTGCTTCTGCTTCTTCTTCCTCTTCATCGGATGAAGGGAAGAGGTCTTTGGGGAAAGAAGAAAAATGCAAGAACCAACAAAAGGGAAAGAGGAAGAGGAGGAAGATGCGGGGGTACGCTGACGATGGGTTTGTAGTTCCGGTCTCTGAGGATGAATGTTGAAAATTGCAAACTATCTCAGCAAATAAGAAAAATGCTTCTTCCGTTTCCCTTTAATATTCCTCTATTCATTGTCTTTACGTTTCTAAAGTACTTTTTGAACTTTGTGAGTTATCTGATTGGAAATTCTCCGCTCCAGCAAGTTATAGGACTCCCTGCAACTATTATCGGCACACTTTCTGCTGACGAAAAATAGGTGTTCAAATGCATTAAAGTTTTTCTTTTCCATTATTTATGTATCGGAAAACAAAATGAAACAACTTTGCATTCCTCGGATCATTTTTCAAACATGGAAAACTCATTCAGTCCCCGAAAAGTGGAAAACTTCCCCAGAGTCCATAAAGACCTTCATGCCATCATGGAAGCACGTCTTATTTGATGACAATGAAAATAGAGCCTTTGTCGAAAAACATTTTCCGGAATACATTGACTTTTATACAAAACTTAAGTTTCCAATTCAAAGGGCTGATTTTATTCGCTACTGCTTTCTGTACGTAAATGGCGGAGTGTATTCCGATCTCGACATTGAGTTTATCGCTCCAATCGACGACCTTTTTTATACATATGATTCAAAATCAAAGGTATCTCAAGGGTTAGGACAAGGAAAAGAAGATCAAGCAGAAGCAGAAGCAGAAGCAGAAGCAGAAGCAGAAACTGAAACTGAAGCAAAAGTATACTTACTAAAAGCTCCTCAAAACTTTGCGGGACACTTCACAAACTTTTTCATGGCGTCGACAGCCAGAAATCCTTTTTGGCTTATTGTTTTACGAGAATGCATAGAAAAGCTACCACCCTGGGTCATTCTTCCTCACAATATAATAAGCGAGCAAACAGGACTTGCATGCATTTCGAGGGCAGTTAAAAAGGCAAAAAGTGAAAACCAAATGACGATTGAGATACTTCCATTTAAAAATCTGGTTCCATGCGATGTTTGTTCGACAGCATCTGAATACGAGAGACGACCGTATTACTATACAAAGTTTTTGAAGGGAGGAAGCTGGAATGGTCTAGACACACTTGTATTCAATTCCGTTCTTTGCAATCGACTGGAAGTCATGTTTTTTATTGGTTTTGTGATTTCATGTTTATTCTTGTGGAATTTACAAATTCGTCTTTACAATTAAAAAAAAATCAAATAAAATACATCATGAAAAGTGCAAAAGCTAGGATTTCGGGGGAACAAAAGAAGTTTTTAAATGAAATCAGAACTCTTCGTAAACTTCCCAAGAGTGCGGAAAATAGGAGCAGTATAATTTCAATGCGTGGTCAATTGAGCACAAGAGGCACAGGATCAATTGACGATGAAGGAACAACTGTTTATTTTCAATCATTCTCTGGAAAATTTCTTGACGGTAAGAAAGGTGTAGTCGTTTACAGCAAACGGGCAGATCAAACTTGGTGGAATCCAATTGCACTCTTTACTTGGCTTACAACTGAGAACGCTTCCGCTTACTTTGGATATGATACAGACAATTTGTATGCGGACCATTGTGAGTTTTATGACGCTGATTGGGAAGAAAACGATAATGCCGACAATTGGCCGGACCTTTTAGATGACGATGCTTTGCGCACAGCACTTGGTATTTACGATGCCAAGGGTTGGTTTGACAGCGGCGACGAAGTCTATGTTACACCAGCTGAAATATTACATGGTCAAAAAATAGTCATCTATTATGAAAATACAGCACCTAACCCCAACGTTTATATTGTAGTCAATTCTTTTTCTACAGAAACAAAGGGCACTTCAACTCTTTGGGCTGTATGGGTCATCTTGGTAATTCTTATCTTAATTGTTTTTTATAACACATATCAAACGTATTCAAAAACTTCTGTAAGCAATCCTTCCTTATCAATAAATACTTAATTTATTCATTCGAAAATAAACATACATAAGAAAAATGCGTTCATTATATAAAATTTAATCGATAAATTGCGTAAATGTATGAAAACAAATCAAACAATAAAAAACAACAAAACTTGACTTTTACATATACCTTGCTTAACTCGCCCAGAAACTATCCAGATGGACTCTACCACTTTCTCTACCTCATCTAAGGAGGCGCAGGTCCTGGAATATGCAATCAGCGGACTTTATGGCGACCTTCTCGCGAAGCAGTATGGCGATGACCTTGTCAAGGACGTGACACAGGCGCGCGATGCGATTCGTGACCTCGTGGCCAAGAGCGTCGAGAGCCGCGAGCAGGCTGTTTACCTTTCCAAGAAGTTTTTTGGTGAGAATGCACTGACCGTCATGACCACATTTCAGCAGCGGCTTGCCGAGGCCAACAAGGCGCCGAAGAAGTCCAAGCGCTCTTCGTCTTCTGCTGCTTCTGCTTCTGCAGCCAAGAAGAATGACAAGGTTGATTCCAAGGTGGTCAAGCTTGAGGCTGGCGAATCGAACGTGGTTGAAATGGTTGTCGATGAAAGCAAGTCAAAGAAGTCCAAGACGTCCGAGAAGGATAAGTCTCCTTTGACCGACCCGAAGCCCGCGACTCCTCCCTCTTCTTCTTCTTCTTCTTCGTCTTCCTCTGCGCAAGAGGTTCCGCAGGAGTCCAAGGTCGATATGAAGAAGATGAAGCCATCGGCGGGAGTCGGCAAGAAGCGCAAGGTTGGAGGAGATAGTGAGTCGGAGGCTTCTTAATCAAAAAAAAAGGTTTGAAAAAAAAACAAATTAATTATCACTTTCTATATCACACCCTGTAGTAAAAGAAAAAAGAAACTTCTCCTCCTCTTTTATATAAAATATAATAAATGTCCGACATGGTCGAACTTGAAGGAGGTTTAAAGAGATGCAAAAAATATCAAAAGCGTAGCAAGGCTACAGGCCACTGCAGAAATCGCAGCGGCAGCCGTAGCCGTAGCCATAGCCCCTGGAAGCGTAGCGCGTCTGGAAGACTGACTCGCATGCGTGGAGGCGACGTTGATTTTGAAGGAGGAGGAGGCGAAGTAGTTGAAGGCGGCGCCAAGACCCCTTGCAAAAAGTACCAGAAGCGCAGCAAGTCAACGGGTCGCTGCAAGAACGTTTTGGCTCGCATGAGCCCTAAAATGCGCAAGTCAAAGTCTCGGAAAATGCATGGTGGCGAGGTCATCGAGGGCGGCGAGGTCATTGAAGTCGAAGGCGGTGCCAAGAAGCCGTGCAAGAAGTACCAGAAGCGCAGCAAGTCCACTGGTCACTGCAAGAACGTTGTGGCCCGCATGAGCCCTAGAATGCGCAAGTCTAAGAGCAAGAGCCGCTCTCGCAAAATGCGCGGAGGCGAAGTGGATGTTCCGGAGGTATCCCTTGAGGGAGGTGTCGTAGCTTCCGAAGTGGTAGAAGGAGGCGCCAAAAAGCATTGCAAGCGCGGCAAGACTCGCAAGGGCACTGGTGTTTGCCACAAGCCCAAGTCGCGCTCGCGCTCGCGCCGCATGTAAGTAAGATTCCTAGTTGTTTTATTATAGTTGTGAATTCATAAATTTTTGTTCTTTTTTCTCTTTCCCTTTCCTTTCTTCTCAGATAAAAAGTATAAATAAAAAAAAAAGTAAAAATGATGGACCAAAAGCAGTTCGAATGCAGCGTTCAATTAGTCGGACTTTTAGGAGGAGTGAGAAATGCTTATTTTTTGCAAGAAAGCGATATTAAACGTGGCGACTTTGATATGGTGCGTCGTTTAAAAACCGGCGATAAGCGCAAAGAATTCCTTTCATTTATTGAAACTTACGCACCACAACTAACTTCAACGGTTGAAAGCAGAATTGATTCTATTAAGTACTACTTTGAATATAGCTCAAGGGAAGACAACGTATTAACTAGTGTCGTAGTAAGTACTCTAGACATTTCAGATGAAACTGACATGAATGATGATTGGCTAAAGGAAAATCTCAGCCTCTGTGGAACGTACAATCCAAGTGACCGGTCAAATGACATGTACACTGTAAATATAGTTGCGCAAATGTATGGATTGAAAGCTACTTTAATTACATATGTATATCCTGTCTTTGAAGACGAAACGTGCGGACCACACACCGAAGCATTGCTTGCAAAATTTCGATTCTGCATGCCTGGTCTTCGCTTTTTTGCTCGTAAAACTTTACAACATTCTGAGAATTCAATAATCAAAGCACTATTTGATACGAGTATTGACCTTAGGACTCTTCCAGATTCTGAATATAAAGAAATTGTGGATACTGCAATAAATTTAGGTTATAATATAGGCCTTATGACTTTAAATAACAAGACTTTACCCAAAGATAAAATGACTCCAGAAAAACGGGGAATGTTAATGTACATGGCTTTGCAGTACAAGAATGATCCAATGTCTTCTAAAATATATCAAAATATGTTAGAAGAGGATAAGATTGAATACGAGAGTCGTCAAAATGTTTTATCAGATACAGTAAATGAATATTTTGAAAATGAGAATGGTCCTTCTTTACAAGGAGGAGGCGGTTTAAGAAAAGAAAGAAAATCCCGCTCTCGCTCTCCTCGTCTTCTTCGTCGTAAAAATAGATCCTTGAAAGGCGGTTGGAAATCCGTACCCAAATCAAATCCCCAGCTTTGGCAAAAAGTTCTTAGTTCCGTCAAGAGAGAGCCTGGACCCTGGGCTGCGTGGAAAGCTATAAAGGCTGATAAAATTTATAAGGAGAAGGGTGGTAAATTTTTAAAATCAAGAGAGAAAAAATCAAGATCAAGTCGTCGTAAGTAGTAAAAAGAAAAAAAAACAAACAAAGAATGTCTCGTTTAGTTCGTATATTTGGAGGTGGAAAAAAACTAATTGAAATTTCAGGCTTGCATGGTATTTGGGTGGGATCTGATCATTTGAATCAATCAGTTATGACATTATATTATCTTAATCATAAGACAGAGAAAATTACGTATGAGTATGGCGAATGGGAAGAATGCAATAAGGACGCGAAAATTTTAAAGGAAGCAAAAAAACAATGTTTAAAGTAATTTTATTTATTTGAATTCCTTCAAAATATCATCCCACAACCCCTCCGTCGCATCCTCCCAGGTTTTCAAAATTTTCTTCACAAGTCTCGCTCTACTCTTCCACTCGTCCAAATTCAAGACACATTTTTCGAAAGAATCCGCAACGTCGTTTACATCAAATACGGGGTATTCGAATCCGAAGGCACATTGGCCCACATCAAAGTATCCATGGCCTGATTTCTTTACGATTATGCCAAGAGGCGAGTCCTGTCCAAATGGACCGGACAAGTATTCCGAATAGCAACCAACGTCAGTGACAATTTGGGCTGCGCCGTTTGCCACCATGTGCTCAAACGTGCATAAACCAAATCCTTCTCCATTGCTGGTATTCACACCAATATCGCATAAATTATACAGTTCATTCATACCTTCATCGTTAATAATATTGACGTTTGTGTCGATTAAAATAAGTTTCTTTTTCCAAATTTCTTCATTCAAGTTAAAGCTTAATTTCTTCAACTCTTCCATATACATTCTCGGAATATCGTAAAAAGAAGGATTTCCGGGTTTACCAGTAACTCCACCAGTCGCGAAGACGAAATAGACATCTGGGACCTTAAAGTTACTGTCCTTTTCCTTAGAGTCTCTAAAGCGGCCAAGAAGTCTTGCAAAGGCCATGACCGAAGTATCCAAACGTTTTCTCCCGGAGTTTCGGTTACAGTTCAAAAACACAATTCCATCGTTCGGAACTCCTAACAAGGTTCTATTAATAAACTTTGTCTCCTTTGGCGAAAAGTAAACTGCTTCGTCAACCGCATGTTCTTGAACACGAATTTCTGGCAATTTACCATACAACTTTGCGTCCTCATACATTTTCATGTGCTTTTTCGCGGTTTCTGAAAACACGTAAATGCGATCTGTTATCTCAAAAACTTTTTTGAGTAAAGCTGGATGCATTCCCGTGTACATTACGTCCAAGTAAAGCCACAGTTTAAAATTTGGTTTAAGAGTTACATTATATGACGATAAATCTTGAGTTTTTTGTGTAGGATCCGTCATCATGGCGCGATCCGTCATCATGGAGTCAAGAAATTTTGAAATTGTTAAAATATCATTGTAAATCATGACCACGTCCGGTCGAACCATGTCCAGATACTCCTTAAATTTATTGTAACCGAATCCTTCTTCTTTCGGATCTTCGTTAATTGCAGCATCGTAACTGTTTACTCCAGTTGGAACTTTTTTTAAATTCGCGCGCGCAGCGTGTCTTTGAAAGCCAAAATGAAAAATCTGAACATCTTTGTTTAATTTAGATTTTTTAGACAATTGCTTTAGCAAATTTCCTGCGATCTTGCTATACCCAATGGTTTGATCCGTGTGAGTCGATACAAGACAAAATCTCATTTGTTTGATTTGTTTATGGTATAAGAGGATTAGGAGTATTAATAACTGGATTTTTCAACTTAATATTCACATGCGGTGACGCCTAGGACTCGCCTTCTTGCTTTTGCTGCTTTTGCTCTTTTGTGTTATCTTCTTTTTACCACCGCTTCTTTTGCTTCTACTTCTACTTCTGCTTTTACTTCTAGTTCCTTTTCTTCCATGTTTCATTTTAGGTGACGACGCTCTTCTCTTTCTTGACCTTGCGCCTCCTGACATACCGAATTGGTTTTGTAAAGGTATAAAGACTGGGGCTTCTACAATTGTTGACTGACCACCAACAAGAGACGAATCAAGAGCCGGTGACTCGCCACCAACAAGAGCCGGTGTCTCGCCACCACCAACAAGAGCCGACTCCACGACAAGAGCAGAATCTCCACCAAGAGCTTGCTCTCCACCACCAAGAGCTTGCTCTCCACCGCCAAGAGCTTGCTCTCCACCGCCAAGAGCTTGCTCACCACCTTGAAGGGCCTCGTTACTTTGAACAGGACTTTCAATTGTGCTGGAACCTCCTGCAAGCACAGAGCCAGCAGCTCCGGCAGTATTTCCAATAAGGGCGAATGGAGCGGCTACTAATTGCAACGTTCTTTGAACAATTTGGGAGAGGCCAGAAGCCACCCCCCCTAATGCTCCGAGAGCGCTTGAAGCAGGAGCGAGAATGCTTCCCATTTTGTTTTGTTTTCTTTTTCCTTTTTTAAAAAAAAAAGTTTGTTTTTTTTTATTTGCAATTCATATATTACCAAAAATCAAAAACTGTTATTTTTACCCTTGATTTGAAGACCACTTTAAAGACAATGGAAGTTTTTGATAAGATTGGCAAGGGGTCATATGGAACAGTCTATAGGTGCAGATCTCGAGAATTCTTTGGCTCATCATATGTTGCAATAAAAATCATGCCGTTTGAATTTCACTGCAAGTTTTTTGAAGAAAATATGGTTTCGATTTTACGAGAACTGTGGGCGTCGAGCTCAAAAAACTGTGGAATTAAGAGATTAGGAGTTGTCTTGTTTGCGTCAGGCACTCTTCATAAGTACGGCCTCAAAACGTGCGACGACAATGTCTGCGAAGAAAATCTTCTTGGAATTGGGATTGCTCTTCCCCTTGGTGACTTTACTTTACAGGCATTAATGTCGAGGGCGGCACAAACCCGGACTCTTATTCCCCGGCGTATTGTATCTGCGATTGTCGAGCAATTAGCAAAGAAGCTTTCGAACCTTCATACAAACCTTCAATGTATTCATCGGGACTTGAAGCCTGCAAATATTGTTCTTTCGATTAAGGAAGGCAATCTTATACTTGACATTATTGACTACGGCATGCTCACATTTCGCACCAAGAGCCGCGATCCGGGGGTTACAACTGCTCCATTTAGAGCACCGGAAATTTTTTTGCGATGTTCTTACGAAAACAAGGCAGACGTGTGGTCTTTTGGAACTATTGTGTTTGAACTTTTATGTGGAGAGCATTTTTGTGATTTTGGATTTATCGATGCAGACGAAGGAAATGATTCTCTAGTTCTTCAAAACATATGGGATCGAGTTGGACGACCATCTTGTGGCGAAATTGATGCCTTTGACACTGTTGAAGGAATTCGAGCTCTGGGAAACATGTCAGTGCCTCCTAAAATTCCGTTATGCAATGTCTTCATGTCTGCTCATCGCAGAATGCTTCTTGAACATCAATGTAACGAGGGGTGCGAGAGTCCATGCTCTTTTCTTAATTCCTCGCCTAAACTTGACGATTTAGATCAATTGGCTCTATCGTGTTTGCAGCTCGATCCTGATCGACGTCCTCTTATGAAAGACATTGTCCCATTAAAGTTTCATACTTTTGATACCGCTTTTCATAAAATTCAAGCAATGGATTATCTTGTAAAACTTTCAGCTATTCTTCCTCCTCCTCCTTCTCCTCCTACTCCTTCTGCTCCTCCTCCTACTCCTACTCCTGCTTCTGCTCCTTCTTCTTCTTCCACTCCTTCTTCTCCTCCTTCTTTACCTTCAACAAACGCACATAAATTCGTTTTATTGAGCGATATTCGAATGTATTCTTTACCGTGTTTCGTAGCCCCTTCTGAACCCACAAACTATTCAGCGGACTCTTCCGTTGTAAAATTCGACTTTATTCGAGGAGACATTTCGATGTATTATGCAAGTCTTCGAGACGAAAAAAATGCCAAGATTGCAATTGTCGAAGGTATTTTGAAACTTAAGTCGATTCATAACTTTCCTGACTCTTTTGTTTGGAATTGTCTTATGGTGTCGGATGCTCATTTATGCCGAATCCTTTTGAGCTACGCGATTCAGCATGTGGCATTTACTCAAATGGAAGCTGATGTTTTTTCATGTGCAGTTGCATTTATCTGTGCTGCTCCTTTTGAGGAGAGACCGTTTGTTCTTGAACAGGATTTTTTGAGGGCATTTTCGAGATCTTCCTCTTGCTCGACTTGTTCTTCCTTGCCCTTTCCTTCAACTCATTTTCATAATCAAGACTTTTCTAAAACTGCGATGCCGTCCGAACTTTCCGTCATGTCTGCAATTGTCGATATACTAAAGCGCTGCGATTTTACTTTAATGACCTTTGCGGAATACAGGGGAAGGCCAAGTCACGAAGTAAATTCCTATCCGTATGAAAAGTGCAAGGCCTTGATTGATCGTTTTTGTGATTCGAGCGGCGAAAATGCATGGATAAATAGTTTTGGATTGACTGTTTGAAAGCTATAGAAAAGAAATAAAAAAGAGTTACGTCACAATATGGAATCACTAAATAATTTCTTGGTATATTACTTCATCATCACTCTCATTTTCATTGTAAAAATTGAGTTGGAAAAATCAAAGGCAGTGAAAAATCTTCGAATTTTTTATTCAGGAAAATATGATCCGATTCCCGCTGGAGGGTTTGCGACATATCCAACTAGCACATTAGGAACAGGAATTTATCTTTGCTGGGATCCTTCTCCCAATGCAACATCCTATTCTGTTGAGGTAGATGGACCGTCATCTGTAACTGTAACTGCGTCAAAGATAACATTTTGTGAAAATGCCGCATTTTTTGATTACTCCTTTGAAGGGGATGGTAACGCCAAACTAAGTTTTAAAGTCCGATCAATAAACAACACATCAATTAGTAATCCAGTTATAAAAGCTTCTGAAGATTCTGCGTGTTTTCCAAAGGGATCTAAAGTTTCAGTATTTATGAATACACAAATTGTTCAAACAAATATTGAAGATGTTCATGTCGGTGATTATGTAATTGGAGCCTTTGGTGAAGTAAATCAAGTTTTAGGTTTACAGCGAGTCCTCGTTGGTAAAAATAAATTATACAATATCAATAATGTGCACATTACAACAGATCATCATCCTCACATTACACCATCAAGAACATTTTTAGTCTGTAATGGCTTGCAAACTGTAAAGGAATTATATGAAAATGCACACGAAATTTATGATGGTAAAACAATGATACAGAAAAATCTCGATGGATTAAGTTTAGATCGTATTTCTATAATGAAAAATGGAGACATACTAAAAACATTAGGCGGTTCTTCAGTAGTCTTTGATCTGAAAGAAATTGAAATGGATTTAGAAGATACTTTATACAACCTTGTAGTTTCCGGATCACATACGTATTATGTTGATGAATTTGCTGTAACGGGCTGGCCATCCGAAAAAGATTTTGATTATGACAATTGGGTTAGGTTAGGAAAGGAGAAGGAAATAAAGCAAACATAAACTACGTATTTCGGCACACTTCACAAAGCGCCCAGTTATCAACTTGAATTTCCTTTCCACAATCTTCGCAGAAACGTTTATAATAAATCTCTACCTTGTCTTTGATTGCGGCTACAAGATCTTCCGTTATCAACCCAAAAAGAAAGAGAGTCTTGGGTTTATCTCCGCCTGACTTGTCGGTGTACGACATCCACAATCTGCTTTTCGTAAGTCCAATATCCTGTTTTTGACAATATTCCAATGGAAAGTAACGTTCGTATTTTTTCATGAATGCGTCAAGAACCTTATCTTTCGATACTATGAATTCACCGTCATACAAATCCGAATATTCAAATACTGCAATTTCGTAATTTTCCATTTCCTTCTTTTATTTCATGTACTCGTAATACTCTTGAAGTTCCTTGTCGGTAGCATCTTGAGGAAACTTTCTACTTGGGCTTCTGCTTCTGCTTCTACTCCGGCTTCTGCTTCTGCTCCGACTGCGATTTCTCTTCTTTTTTTGTGCTTCATCTCGTAAATCCATCAAGATTTTTGATATTCTTGTTTCTAGCTTCCCTCGAATCGCGTGAATTAATAAAGCCTTTCCTGTATCGTTCAAAACTTTATGGAACAAGCTGTCATTTTTATACTTGTAAGAAATGGCCTCCTTCATTACCTTAACAGACTCATTGTCCCAATCCTTAACCTGTTTTTCATTCATCTTTAATCCTCCTCGTTTTCCCCCCTTTCCTTTCAATTTTGCTCCTTCAATAGTTTCATATTCACCACCCACTTCAAACTTTTCAGCCTCCTTAAGTGAGTTTGCAGAGTTAATCAAGTATCCCTTTCCGGCATGAAACGAGTGCTCGACTGACGGATACAATCGTCCTCCTACTTTTACAACACTTGGAAAAAAATTTGAAAGCACTTTTCGGCCATTGTTTTTCACAAAATCCTTGTATCCAGACCTGTCTACTAAATCTTCGTCTTCATTTAAATGAGAAGCCAAATGTTCGCCGGCGCCCTTTCCAACCGCAACATTCTTCGACTTGTCCATAAATTGGATTACGTCCATACGCCTTGACAAGCCCTCAGACGAAAGCATTTTTGACTCTGCGAGATGCCTCAATCTCGGAACGTTTTCAATCAAAAGTGTAGAGTTAGCAAGCGCCATTTGCCTTTTTATTTTTTATTTATTATTTTAAATCATTAAATCATCTTTTGTTAGTTGAAATCTAAAATCCTCTTTTAAATTGCTCAACGTTTTTTCAAAAAAAGTCATAGATCGTGTCTTCATCTTGTTCTCGTCATTCAAATGTTGTTCAGAGCATCCATATATTTTGTTTTCAAAATATGTAAAGTTTACGGTAACAAAGTCTTCATAATTTTTTAAAAAATGTTGGACGTTTCTAAGACCAAAAGCTAGTGCAGTTCCTGATTCGTCCCGAATTTTTAATTCCCGTTTAATTTCGTCTAATTCGGGGTCTTCACAAAAAACAAATCCTCCGCCGCCAAGTTTAGGAGTTTCTGGATCCCTCATGTAAAAAGCATTGTTTGTCTTCTTTACTGCGTTATATATGTCAGTAATTAGATCTGAAGAAGCCTTGTCATATCCAATTCGGCTTAAAAGAGCAAACATTGTATTTATTTAATTATTTTTTATATATATATAAAACCATAAAATCAAAAAATGGCAGCTCAAACTCACATTCAGCTGGGAGAGTCTATTCGCCCTGCTGTTTCTCCTTCAATTTTAGGGTTACAGACAAAAGCACAAGATGTTTCCATCCAATTCATGCTTCTTCACGTACATTGTGCCGATTATGAAAACGGCCAAATGAAATTCAATGAAGGCGATTCAAAAACGTCTCGATACGAAGACTCAAGCGAGTATATATTCGACGATGATTCAGATTCAAACGAAAATCTGTTGACAAGAATTGTCTTGTTTGGATCAAATTTAGAAGGGAACAGCATATGCATATCAGTAAAAAATTATAGGCCTTGGATTCGTGTTCAGGTCCGAGAGAACTTGTCAGAAAGCGAAGTCAAGCTTCTTAAATCCTACTTTGAAAAAAATCTTGCGGATCCAAAAAGCGGCAGAATAATTGTGACATTGGAGAACAGGAAAAAGTTTTATGGATGGCAGCCCGATCCTTCGGATGCCAGCAAGACTCGAACATTTTCTTTTGCAAAAATATCGTTCGATTCATTTGCAGAGGCCACTAAGGCTGCGAACAAGTGTAAGCCTTCATCCTTCAATCGCGAGCGAAATTCATTAATTCTTGACTTGGTCGATGTACAAATTAAGCCGAACTCACGGTTTTGTAATGATTTGGGAATAACGCTGTCTGATTGGGTTTTACTGAAAAAATCGAAGGACACGACACTTTCCTTTGCCCAGTCAAACTGGGCGTCCAGATTCTCGAACTGCCAAATCGAAATCGAGTGCGATGTTTCTGCGATTGCTCCGGCTCCAATAACTGATAACCGAATTGCGCCTTTGCTCATCGGTTCCATTGACGGAGAAATGTATTCTGACGACGGATCCTTTCCAGATTTTTTAAAAGGCGACAATACAATTTACATTGGCATTTCCTTGTGGTTTTATGGATCGCCTTTAAACTCTATTAAAAGAGTCATGTTTTGCGTCTCTGAACAAAATCCTTCTACTGCAATTCAGGCAGAGGAAAAAGAAGAACAATCCATAATGAGTTTATATCATTTTTCTACAAGTCGAGAAATGTTTGAAGGATTTCGGGACTTTGTTATTGCGTGCGATCCGGATGTCTTAACAGGTTGGAATACATTCGGGTTCGACTATCCCTTCTTATATGGTGAATACAAGCAGTCTTATTTACCACAAGGCGAGCGCGGATCTGAGAAACTTCAACTTGCGTTGCTCTCAAAAATTCCATTTTCAGCGTCTCTCGAGTCTGCAATTCCATTAAGTTTATCAAAGTTAGACACTGCAGCGGAACTGCTGAGCAAAATTCGGTCTTCTTCGAGTTATGCTGCAGTATCAAACTGGATTTTTAAAATGAATTACAATATTGGAATTTCATTCGTTAATGCTTTAATAAAGGAAGAAAAGATTTTGCAAGACAAGAAGGGCAGCTCAAGAAACTTAAGTTCCTTTTCTTCGTCTTCTTCTTCTTCTTTTTCATCTTCGTCCTCCTCCTTCAATAATAATAGGAATGTGAAGGACGATGAGGAGGATGAGAATGGGAACGAGAAGGAAGATGAAGATGAAGAAGAAGACTACGAGGTATATGTATCGTCTGCAGGTCTTTCGGCATATGCTGCTAAACTATTTCGCTTAAATATATTGGATGAGTTTCCTTCTTTAGCATTATCAAGCAAAGCAGGCGAATGGAACGATGCTTTTGCTCTCGTCAAGAAAATGCCGTCGAATGTACAAAAAGAATTTAAGGAAAACATTCTTCAGTACTTTCCGCACTCCATTTCGTCCATGCTTCTGCAAAGAAGGCCTTTAAAAATTGTTCAACGTGGGTTTTTTTTAAGTCGTTTTGCATCTGAAAAATGCAACTTGGTCGAAAAAAGAATGTCGTCTGCTGCTCGAGGAGACAATGTATATTCCTACATTGGAATGACGGGGCGCATTAATATCGACTTGATGCAAATTATCAAGGACGACAAGAAGCCAGAATCAAACACGTTAAAATTTGCATCCAAAAATTTTTTGGGTCAGGCTGACCAAGAAAAGATTGATTTGTCAGCGTCCGATATGTTTGCAGCTTACAAATCTGGAGATCTTAAAAAGCGTTGGGAAATTGCCGAGTATTGTGCTCGAGATTGCGACATTCCAATTTTATTGATTTCCAAATTGTCCTACATGCCGACATGGATTGAAATGTCAAGGGTTTGCTATACATCATTTCACGACGTGGTAAACAGCGGCCAGCAAGTCAAAGTCATGAATCTAATTGCCCGTTTTGTTAAAGACGATTATGCAATTAATCTTCGAGATTCCGGATGGCCTGACAATGAGCTCGATGACGACGAAAATACAAATTCATTCAAGAAAGTGGCTCCGGATTATGAAGGCGCAACTGTCATTGAGCCTGTTACAGGTTTTTACGAGGATTGTGTGTCAACTCTCGACTTTGAGTCGCTTTATCCATCAATTATTCGATACTTCAACTTGTGCCCTTCTACGCTTGTCTTGGACGCTGACGTTTTGGCCATGGGTTCGCCTCCCTCTTCCTATTCTTCTTCTTCTGCTTCTTCCTCTTCTTCCTCTTCTTCTTCTACTTCTCAGACTACACAATCCAAAGTGTCATTTGAAACTCATGTGATTAAGAACAATGTTCTTGTCAATCGCAAGCTTCTTAAATACGAAGTTCAGGATCGCAAGTACACATTCGTGATGCACGTTACGGGAGTTTTACCTTCTTTACTAAAGCGCTTGATTGACGCACGTAAGGCGGTTAAAAAATTAATGAACGAGTCCAAGGATCCCGCGGAAAAGGCCGTTCTTAATGGACGCCAAAACGGCTTAAAGGTCGCCTGCAATTCTTGCTATGGGTTTTGCGGAGTGTCTAAGAAACGCGGCTTGATGCCGTGCAAGCCCGTCGCGGCTGTCACGACATTAAAGGGCCGGCTCTTCATCGACTTTTCAAAAAACTTTACAGAGAAAACATATCCGGGATCCAAAGTCATTTATGGGGACACGGACAGCGTAATGGTTCTCTGGGGCAAAGGTACTACAGTGGAGCGCGCAAATGAGCTCGGGGAAGAAGCTTCAAACAAAATTACGGCAGAATTACGGGAAGGGAAGGTTACGGAAATTGGCGGAGCCGGATCTCTTTCGGCATCCATTTCTTCATCGACTCAAGAATGGCGAGGTCGCAAGGATCTGGCGGAGGCATGCTCGGCCGTGCGCTTGACAAACGAAAAAGTATATTTTCCTTATCTCCTTTTGAAAAAGAAGAACTACGCCGCGATCAAGTTCACAAGTGACGGCAAGGGTGGTTTTAAGGAAGAGCTTGACATGAAGGGAATTGACGCTGTGCGCCGCGACAGATCCCAGCTTGTTCGTGACGCTTCAAACGCTATTCTTCATTCGTTGCTCTACGAGCGATCGGTCGTTTCGGCAATGAAGGTTTTGCGGCAGCAACTTCTTGACATGGCAGAAGGCAAAATTCCAATTCAAGCTTTTGTTTTGAGCAAGTCATTAAAATCAAACTACTCTTCTTCTAATCTTCCTCACGTGATGGCATGGAAGAGAATGCTTGAGCGCGGGGACGAGGGCGCGCCTCCTGTGGGGGCGAGAATGCCGTATGTAATCTTGTCAGATACAAATGGATTGGGGGGCAAGGAAACGGCGGCGAAATTATACGAGCGATCGGAACATCCAGACTTTGCTTCTATAAGTGGGCGTAAACTTGACTATCCCTACTACATTGAATCTTTGTTCAACCCCTTGTATAAATTGCTACAATTTTGCAATGTCCAAGACTTGAAATCCATTTTTAGGGACGCGAACGACCTCGCATCTAACAAGCTCAAGAATGTGACTTCATTGAAACGCTTCTTGTCTTCTTCTTCTTCTCCATCTCCTTCTCCATCTCCTTCTTCTTTTTCTTCCTCTGCTTCGTCCGGAATTACTACTTCCCTCTCAGCCCCTCGTGAAACTCCTGCTGTTTCTTCAAGCGCAAAAATGCCTCACGAGTCTGCGAAGAGGCAGAGGGGTGAGAAGTCACATCCAAAGGCAAATTCGAACTCGCAACAGATGCCAAACCAGAAGAATGAAGACAAGAACAAGAATAAGAACTTGGGAAACAAACAGAACAATCAGCGCAACCTTTCCGATTTTTTTCGCGCTCCTCTTCCTTCTGCTCCTTCACCTCTTTCTTCTGCTCCTTCACCTCTTCCTTCTGCTCCTTCACCTCTTTCTTCTGCTCCTTCATCAAAGTTCTAAAATGATTAGGATGATTAGGAGTAGGAAGAGAAGAGAGTTCTTGCTTTAACTTTTCGAGGTACAGAATCGCGTCCATATGCTCTTCTTGTGCATGATTAATCCATTCGCAAATACTTAAATCGTTTCGATCCAAATTCGTTCCGTACTTTTTAAGCCCAAAGGCCGCGCGCGCTTCGAACTTTTCAATGACGGAGCGCACTATGCTGTCGTAGGGAGATGATGTCACTGTTGAAACTAAAGATGACATTTTTTTTTATAAATGTGCGCAATATGCACAAAGGTTAATAAAATATATTATGTTTGACCTTACCGAAGTGCATACGCAACTGTCAGACCAAGAAGCAATTTAGTTATCGCGGAGAGTATAATGTAGCCTTTTTCATATACAATAAAACTGGGTTCAGTTTTTCCCACTTTAGAAACATACCACCTATAGACTTGATATGTCTGAATGACTCCAAAAAGCGAGAAGAAACCTAGCTGACTATACACCATAAAGGTTACGGATGTATCGAACGGTTTCCCAGCTTTTTTGGCTTCTGTTGAAAGTTTGTAATAATTCGATAAAATGATAAACCAATTCACACCAAACAAAAACCACGCAGGAATTAAGTTACTCCAAACTATTTCAGCGTCAATTTCTGGTTTCTTCATTGCTGGGTTCAACGACCAATCGTGGAGAGCATTCTGTTTTAGTGCACGTTCGGTTGTAAACCCATTAATCATGAGTCCTGGAACAATGAGTGCAGATGCAAGAGCAGCAACGTCATCTTTCGTGCCGCTTGCGATTGATATAAGGTAGATCATTAACCCTGCAGTGATCGAGTATTCAACCCATCGAAAAGGATTCCATCCGAATTGTAAGACGTTGGACGAATACCATCCCTTTCCGAAAAAGTCAGTAGCGTATAATAAGTGCGCAACACTCGTGAAGGCAAAGAAAAAGACAACAATGAATTTTAAATCAACTTTGCCCGTGTCTTCAAGCTTTACTGGAATATCAATCCTTGATTCTTTCTCCTTTTCGTCGTCGAATTGTAAGCGGCACATTTGAACCATTCGACTGGCTTTCTTGTTGAGTCTTGTGATAGCTAAAATCGCTGCAATCAAGTGTACAACTGCAGCGCCATAGTTCCACGTTTTAAGAGACTCCATTTATGTTTACTTTTATTTTTATGTGTAACAGGTATATATACTGTTTTGAACCAGATATAAAAGTACAGTAAACTTTGCCCCTGTAGCGCAGTGGATAACGCGTCCGCCTTCTAGGTTGAAATTTGTTTGATATTTGTATGAATAGTAAAGAGGTGTTGGAAAAACTCTTTACGCTGAAAGCGGGAGATCGAAGGTTCGATCCCTTCCTGGGGCACTTTTTTTTGTACCTTTTTTTGTCTCTAATCTTTTTTTTGCGGCGTGGTCGGTGCGCGCTCGCTCACAAAACAAAACAAAAAAAAAGACCGAGCGAGGGAAGAAGGTCATACATTTGTATGCCTCCTTCCCTCGCTCGGTCTGGATTTTGGTTAGTTGTTTCCTCATGTAGCGATTCGAGTAAATTGAGCTCTCATGCGCGCATAGCCTCAATGTGCGCGGCAACTATTCGTAACCTTTCTTCTTTTGAAGTGATGTGATGGACTCACATTTTGTTGCAGTGGCCTTTGCCACGGTGATCTGACCCTTCCCATATACAAACTCCCTCTCTTACCTGTCCATGTTTACAACATAAAATAGAAGCTACACAAAAACCGAGATCAGGTCAACCATCATTTCTCAGTTTCTAACCTACACTTTACCATTTGTTTAACCAGCTTAGGATCCTAATGACCGACAAAATAATTGGAGAGGTGTTTATTGGGGAGGGGGGATAATTAACGGTATCAAGCATCAATGATTGGACTATTGGACTAGGATATTACGGGGTCTAAACAATTTCTGACATTGCCTTTACCTGACGAGGAGATTTTGTGATGCAAGAGCACACATTTGTGTACTCACAAAACCTATTAAATAAATTAGTTTGTCATTTCTTTTGAAAAGCAAACACTTACCTTTTTGTTTGTTATCTTTTTTAATTAATTGAAAGCCCACATAACCTGTGCTCAGCAATTCAAATGAAATAGTTCATCTTTATCCTGTCGGCCTTTTTGGGCAAGTTAAAAGCTCATCCTAAAAGCTGATTATTGACAGTCTGGAAAGTTGAACTAAATCAACTTGAAAGTGAAGCACTTTTTTTTATTCAATTATTTTTGTTGTTTATTTATTCCAAAAAAAAACTCAAATTGAACGCACATGCGAATAGGGTAGGAAGGAAATGCGTTTTTTCTTACTTTCTTTCACTTAAAATATATTTCTTTATTCATCATTATCATCACTTGAATCAAAAACTTCTCGATCATATATTGTCACCCCTTTTCCTTTAACTTGAATTTTATAAAATAACTTTATCAACAAAATGATAGTATTCTTCAGTGTCTACATAAAATTTTTGAACGAACCAAAATGTAGGTTTTTTGCATTCAATAAAGTGCTTGTTGTAATCGACACTCATTTCAGCATAATTTTCTTAATGCGTTTTTTCTTACTTTCTTCCAATTTTGTTCAAAAAATTTATTATCGGTTGATTTAAAATATTAATATATTTTTTGGCATCTTCGGCACGATCTTCATCGAATTCTTCCTTATATACTGTTACCTTTTTCCCATCAACTTGAATTTTATAAAATATTTTCGAAATCATTTGTTTGTCATTTGCAGTGTCTGGATAAAATTTTTGAACGAACAAATATGTAGGTTTTTTGCATGTTACTTCAATAAAGTGCTTGTTGTCATCGACCTTTATATTAGCATAATTTTCTTTTTTTGAATAATCAAAATTAGAATTATATTTTTTAAGAACATACTCTCTAAATATTCCCTCAATAGTCGCCATATATTCATGAAGCGGTTTTGGAACAAAATAACGAATACGCGCTTTCCCTCCAGTCTCTTGGAACATTTCATCATCATCATCATCATCTTCTTCTTTAGGGCTTCTTGACCTAGAACGCGAACGAGCCTTGGGGCCACGCTTTTTCATGTCACGACAGTGTTTTGTTTTCAAATCACGTACTTGCCCGGGAGGGCACGGGCTACGTTTTGACTTTCGCGCCATTTTTGGAGATCTTGACCTTGATCTCGACTTTGACTTTGACTTTGACTTAGAAGACATTTCTTACTTTTATTTTATGCAACTTAATATTCTCATTCAAAAAAGAAAAAAGAAACTTGGTGAATCACAGAAAATGCCTATAGTACGTAAATCACCGAGGCGGTCGCCAGAACTAAGAAAATTTTTTAATGCGAAACAGATACAATCCTTAAAGACTGAATCTAGACAGGTAAAGAGAGGCACTTCGAGCCTTCAAAACTTAAAACGCATGATTCGCCGTAATCTTAGATCAAGATCAAGATCAAGATCAAGATCAAAGACTCTATATGGCGGCGAAAACGTAATTACCTCCATAGTTAATTATGTTCTTTCGTTTTTTGGACTTGGAGATACACAGCAATCTGACTATGCGACAGGTGCACAACAAAGGCTTATAAATTCGCGTCGGCGTGGTTCAATTTAACTAATTAAATTTTTATATACTATTCATCTCCTTCCCATTCCTCACCTTCTTCTTTTCCCCTTTCCCATTCCTCACCTTTTCCTTTTCCCCTTTCCCATTCCCCCTTTTCCTTTTCTTTTCCCCTTTCCCATTCCCCCTCTTCCACATGTCTACGATTTCTAAACACTTTGCGCATTTCGTCCTTGATTTCGTTTGTAATTGGTCGAAGTACAAACACTCGAAACAAGACATATGAGAAAACCTTGTAAATTACCCACACATATGCAAGTGTGAATGCACCGACAATAAAGGTTTCAAATTTTCTGGAAACCAAATCCTTGCACTCTTTCGAAGCATCCGTCTTGTCCCAAAAGGTTGCGGAGACGCCAGTTAATCGTGAGCAAATGTCCTTTTGTGGAAGCTTTTCCCAAAATCCTACCCCCATCACTGTAGGGCCATCGAAATACAATTGTTTTAAAGGTTGTAAGAGTGTATAGTCCACAATTGCAGTAGCCACACTTTTCACATACCTTGTAACGGCAGAAAGAAAATCCATCCTTTTCTTCAGAGTGTCAGTGAAATAGTTTCCAACCGAGCAAAAAAGAAAAAGTAATGTATAATGGAAGGCAATGAAAATCAGGAAATTACTTGGAACGTTGCCCTGGAAAAATTGCTGGCAGAGGAGGGCGAGAAGGCGTTGGGTCTTGCGTGGCTGCACAATCAATGCGAGGCGTACTATGGTGCTAGAAGCAACTGGATTAGCATTCCGGTAATTATTTTGAGCACCTTGTCGGGGACTGCGTCTGCTTCGTCCACGACATTCTTTGCCGATAACATGAAAATGGGATCGTTGGGAATTGGAGCGATATCAATTTTGTGCGGTATTTTAAACACAGTGAATTCCTATTTCGCATTTGCAAAGAGAACAGAAGCGCATCGAATTGCCGATATTCAGTTTAATAAAGTGTATCGATTTATTGCCGTTGAAATGACTTTGCCTCGCATTGAGCGCATTCGAGCTCGAGACATGTTAAAAATTGTCAGGGAGCAAGTCGAACGTCTTGCAGAAACATCCCCTGCGATTCCAGAATTTATAGTCGACAAGTTCAAAAAGAATTTCCGAAAGGATTACAAGGACGTAGCGCAGCCCGACATTACCAATGGTCTTCGACGTATCCGAGTCAATCAAACCGGAGTTGTTTCGCCTCCAATTACAAAGACACCTCGAGTTGCTGGTTCAAAATCTGAAAATTCTTTATTTGGCATTAGTTTCGGTGGAGGAAAATCATCGGATCGTAATGACTTCGATGAGGAAGATCAAGAATCTGACAGCGCGGCGGCAAGTCCTGATACATCGCTACAGATTCAAGCATCAAGTGCCTTGTCCGAAAAAATTAAAGAAATTGCAAATATAAAACTGCCTGGTCCCGTTTTAGGTTCGAAGTTAAATAATCCATTACAAATGGGGGTAGAAGGGTCTGCAAAGCTTCGCGCTGCATCAGCATCGGAAAAGAGCAGTGAAAAGAAGGCAAAGAAAGCAGAAAAAAAAAAAGTATTACTTGTTTAAATATCATTGTATCCACCAAACATTACCCAACGTTTACCTCCATCATTAATAACTTCAAAGTACACGCTGGGAGAATCATCACCAATACTATGGTACGCGTATACTTGATTAAAATCTGTAGCTACAGAAGAATTTTCAAAGATGTATGTATATACACTATCATTATTTGACACAGTTTCGCACTCTAGTTTTATCCAATCGCCAACATTGCGCGACGATGCTGCGGGAATAATTGCAAGAATATATTCGTCATTACCCACCTTTATTGCGTCGCCTATAATTCTATTCAACGTATTCACTTTTAGAAAATAATTGTAATCAAATGTGTAATAATTAGCCCATTCTATCCAATCTGGATATGTAGACGTAAAATTCATAGCATGAGGAGTAGCAAAATTTACCTTGCTGATTTTACTAAAAAATAAGGATACAATTAGAATCAGTAAAAGAACTGTCAAGACAAGGAGTAAAATTTTACTATTAAAATCTTTATCATTTTCCATTTTTATTTAATATTCATTCTAATTAAAAACGACTTGTATAAGATCCGATAAAGATTTTTGGGAAGTAAAAAATGTTAAGGAAAATATGAAGCCCGACCATGTTGCCATCATCCAGTCGTCAAATACTATACCGCTTTTAAATCGTAATTGCATTAATGAAAAAAATACGGATCCAATAACAACCAATTGAACTGTCAAAATCGCAAAACACTTTATTTTCGAGTTAGAATTGTTTCTTGCCTTTTTTGAAACAAAGTCAACAAGAGCTCCAGAAATTATTCCGACAAGTGCATAAGACACAAAGAGGAAAACAAACCGTAAGTATCCCTCCGTGTGCTCTGACTTATTCGTGTGCACTTCATTTATAATATTTTCCTTTAGTAGAACGTGCGCAGGATCCATTTTATATTTTTGTTTAGTGTTGTTTTACTATAAATTTTGTAAGTGCATATAATGGCATTTGTCAACCCATAAAAGACAAATTCTTTGTTTTTCTACATCAGGGTGACGCTTTATTTTTTTATTTTCTACAAGAAATGCGGGATCCGAAAGCACGTCAGTAACTCGAGAACAAGGAATATTTTTTGAAGGGTTTGTGTTCTCCCTTGTATGTGTCTTTGTCTTCTTCGTCTTTAAATTTAATTCTGAATCTAAAACGTATACAAACATGTCTACATTTAAAAGAGACGCTAAGATAGTCATTTCAAGTGCTCCGCCCCACATGCCGGTGCGAAGTTTTTTTGCGTATACCATTGCGGTACAATGACTTTCCCATTGAATCCAAGTTTCAATGGAAACGCCATGAAGCAAAGCATGCGGATGGCGTTCGATAACATTTGCTACAATATTTCTTAAATTTTCACCAGAAAGCATGGGGTTTTGTAAAGAAAATGCAATTGCATGAAAAAGGCACGTTCCGTCTCCAGGAACGTCAGTTACAAGAGCTCGACTTAATGATGACATTAGTCCGCTTTTCCTTGTTCATATATTTTGTTCGTTCCGTTTTGTTTTCTTCATATAGTAATAAAAGTAAAGTAATTATCCTAATCATTAATTAAGAAAAGAAAAATGACTGTTGATTCTTCTTTAGGTTCGAGCACGACGACAACGACTCAAAATGGATATTCAAACGATAGAATTTTGCATGTGATTCAAGTTCCTAACAACCAGCCTGCAACCATGTTTACGCCCTGGAATCTCTTTGTGTTCATTTCAATCGGTTTATTTTTGGCGTATCTGTATTATTCATATTCAAACTCGCTTACAATGAAACTCGACGAGAGAGAAAGCCCCTTTGTAACAGAAGTGACATCTACAGAAGTATCGTCCTCCGTCTTAGCTGGGGATGGAACCACAAAGGTGGTATTAATGTATGCAACTTGGTGCGAACACTGTAGGATCATGATGCCGGCATTCAATGCCGCGGCAGAGTCGACTCGCCAAATTCGATGGCTTAAGGTCGAGCAAGCAAATGCTGCACCAATCCTCAAAACACGGACGGATATTCGCGGTTTTCCCACTATCTTTGGCGTCAAGTCGAGCGGCGAGGTCATTCAATATGGCGAACGCGAACCTCGCACGGAGGACGCTTTGAAGAAATGGGCAATGCAGCTAAATTCAAACTTGCAGGACGCTCCTGTTCATCCTGTATCAGTAGCATTACCTCCTGTACCGCCTGTATCAGTAGCATTACCTAATTTACCACCTGTATCAGTAGCATTACCTCCTCCTGCTTTTATTCCTATTTCTGCTACTCTTGATATGCCAGCAGCTGTTAATGGTAAAGTGGAGGAATCTGAAATAAAACTTGGTAACGTGAAGGAATCTGAAATAAAACTTGCGGATTTGGTCGATTCATAATGTATTCATTTTTTCTGCGGTTTGGATTTGGGTATAGCGAAAAGAAGATTTTTTTATTGCAAACACACAAACAAAAATAAGAAAATATATTGCGTCGGGACGTTTGGAAAGACCTTAATTGAAAGCAGAAGAACCATCTCAAAACTTATCCAACCATCCATTTCTAGTTCTATATATAAAACACAAACATGAAAAAAGGTCTTTTATTGCAATACGATGACCGTTCGCCCACATGGGCAACAAAATTAATTGAACGCAATAAAATTGCAGCTTGCAATCTTGAATTTGATCACATGTATCTTAATAAATGTGAGTTTGATGAGACGATTCCTCCTTATTGGCGAAAAGTGTTTCTTGTTGAAAAGTATTTAAAGTCTGGATACAATATTGTAGTTTGGATTGACAGCGACGCTGTTCTCGTAAATGAAGCTGAATTTCAAAAATGCATTGACATTGAAATGAAAGACGTTTCAATGGCATTTTCATCAAATCCCGGAATCTTAAGAAAAGAAGCTTGGCCCTTCCGATTGTGGGCCGCCCCATTTTGTGCTGGGGTCTTCATCGTTAAAAACACAGAGTCATCTTTAGACATTTTAAAAGATTGGAAAAACTCCTTTGACCCTTCATTGTGGTCCAAGTCAAAGCTAGGAGCCAAACAAAAATGGGAAGCGATTGGTACATATGGTGGAGAAAGTTACGAGCAAGGAAGTTTTGAAATTTATATTTTTAGATCAGCAAAACATAGAAAAAATCTACTTCAGTTCAAACATACGCGATTAAATTATCTTCCAATTAAGGGCGAACCTTGTGAAACAGACACAATTTTTTTGCACTATTGGAATGGAAACAGAATGCGAATTTTGAGGGATTGGGAAAATGTATTTTAAAACATTTATGTCACAGAAGATGTATACAAGTCGCATTGCCTCGCATTCTTTCCTTCATACGCTAATGCAACCTTTGAGCTCAATCCGTTTTTCAGAAAAGAAAAAGAAGCCGCTTTTCCTACTCCTATTCCTAAATCTTCGCACAAAAATGTCAATTCTCTAATAACGCGAGATAATGGGATGTACGACTCTGTTTTTCTATCCGAGTGTGAATGATTGCTTACATTTTGACACATTAAGCGTCTTGCTGCAGACTTTGCTTGATTATTAGAATAGCCCAATACATTTTTGTACGCTTCAATCACTATAGACTCTTCAATCCAGTTTATAGCGTTCTTTACATTAGGGGGATTTTGCAGCTTTTGAAAAATAGGATGCCGAATGCGAACACGCACAAATTGCCGATTTAAATTGCGTTGCTTGAGTTGTTCGCTCAAGACGTGACAGGCATCGTCAAAAAACAAGATGGATTCTAGAGGAACGTCCCGTCCAAGAATTGCCCGGATCGTGGACAAATCCTTCACCAAACTCCTTTCGATCCTGCCGTCTGGGAGCCTGTACTCGATCCGTCGCCTCGACTTGTGGTTCGCGGATGCAACCGAAAGTTTACAATCGGATGGCAATCGTATTTTTTTGGCAACTTCATTTACGTACCAATCGCTTGAATTATTTGATAAGATTACAATGTCGGTGAACTTTCCAGATTCTAAAATATCAAGAAGATCATTGTTTACAAAGGACGACAAGAGAGCCTTGTTTATGTTTTCAAGCGAATCCCGCATTTGATCATCCAAAACTTTTGAAAGCTCGTCCGTTTCAATCAAAGTTTCGTCCACGTCCACTACCGCTACGCAAACGGGATTCGGTGGAAGACATGAAAACCTCATTCTCCTTTCTCCTTTCTCCTTCCTCCTTTTTGTTTCTTTCGGATCATCAACTTAAACTCAAATTTTTCATATGAGATAAATATAGCATTAAAGCAGTATACAAGGAATCCGTTTCATGAATTTTTATCTTGTGTTTTTTGCAAACTTTACGATAAACGGGATAAAACTCTTTATAATGCGAACTGCTTAAGGATGGCAAACAATGATGCAGGCCCTGCATATTTAACCCACCGGAAACATAGGTCCAGAAAAAAGAGTCTTGGGAATAATCAAGTGATGTGTCAACCATTTGATGTGTCCAATGTTTCCATTTTTGGCTATTCTGAACCACTTCATTGATATGAGTTACTTGAGTAAATGTCATGAACAAAATACTTCCAATGACATACGGGTAGAAAGCAAAGAAAGCCGCTTTTATAAAATTGTTTCCATAAGCGAAAACAGAAAAGGGGTATATAAAAATCCCAATGGATCCTACAAATTGCAGCAGACAAGAACCCCACGTCAATTTCATTAAAGCCGTGTAGTTTCCAAGCATTTCATTTTTTAAACCTGAACTTAAGAGAAGCTGCAAAGGATACACAATAGATTCTGCAAATGTGGACGTTAGCCACGTTGTTAGGGCACCACGTAAAAGCCGTTTTTCCAGAGACGTATTCCATTTTTGCGTCGTGTGCATTCGCAGAAACGGTACAAAATGAGTCAAATCAAAATCTGAATCAATTTCATTTGTATGTGAATGATGAGAAACCGTGTGCTGCAAATACCAATGCGTTGTATTTACGAACAAGAAATGCGAAACTACGCAAGCAAGATGATTTATTGTCGGACTTTTGGAAAGCGCAAAGTGGCCCGCTTCGTGTCCAACGTTAACAAAAATGAGCCACTGCAAGAATGGCAGAAGCAAGCACGACAGCCAGTCCCCATTCAACCACCCAATCCAAGACAAGGCAGTTGCAACTGCAACCCCCAAATTGAGCAATATCATTGATAAACTCATTTTTGTGTCCTTCTTTTTGAAATGATTCATTTCTGTGTACAATTCAGTATAAAAGGATTTTTGCCCACTTTTGCTTTCGTCCTGAATTCTATTTAAATTTTTATGCATTACAGAAGTTCCAAAATGATACTGATCAAAAAGAACAGACACATCTCTGTTTTCGGCTAAAGATATTGCAATCGATCCACCAGGATGGATGCGTTTTATGTGTTCTAGATCAACCGTAATTCCATGAATAATGCAAGTAGCAGGTGTCATGACATGAGAAAAACAACCACGCTCCACCAAATGAAAATGTTTTTCTTCTTCGTTTTTTTTTAATAAATAATTAATTTTATTGTATTTGTTTCTTTTTCTTTTCGTGGTAAACAACAAAGAAAAATGCCTTTGATACGCGCTTTATCCATCGACCTTGGATGGAAGCATTTGGCGTATGCCATGCTAGAAGTAGGCTCTGATCAATCTTCTTCATCAGATTCAGACAGTTTGACGAATGACTTCAGCATCAAGGCGTGGAACTGTGAAAGTTTGTTGGAAGGCGTGAATGAGGGAAAAGAACAGAAGGTTGATACTGTAAATGTAAACGATACAAGTTTAGACGAGCTCATTCGTTTGACTGTGCCAGCAGTCGCAAAAATTCTTGAGTTTTGGGTTAAGTGGCCAGGGCAGACGGATATAATGCCAACCATTGCATTTTTGGAGCAACAGCCTCTTGGCATGCAAGCTCGAAATGTCAAGTCGAAAACATTAAGTCACGTGATTCAAGGGTTATTAATTTCAAAGGGAATTCCAGTCGTTTTCATTTCACCGCAGAAAAAACTCAAGTACATGGAGCAAACGGGAAACTACTCGGATAATAAAAAGTTCGCTGTTGAAGAAACTCTTCGTCTACTCCATTCCATAGATCCTAACGAAACAAGCAATCGGTGGCTGCAGCACTTCAACTCTTTCAAAAAGAAGGACGACCTTGCCGACTCTTTTTTGCAAGGACTCTATGCTTCGAAAGATTACATCTTGGCATTAATTAAGGAGGATGCAAAACAATTAAGGAATAGCAAAAAAAGGGTTTTGTTAGATTTGGAAGCAGACGCAGAAGCAGGATCAGGAGCAGAAGTAGAACCGATGAAAAAAGCAAAGAAAATCAAGTCGAAAGCAAAGGCAAAGACAAAGAAAGGCGATAAGGGAAGAAGAGCTGCTGAAGCGTCAGTCTGTAACGATCTTGATTGATAATTTTTGTTTTCAACGCTATTTAGACCTTACGTCTTCATCTTCTTTTAGATTTTAGTTAGAATTTTTTTATTACGTTTACCTTTGTTACGATCTTGATTTACCTTCCCGAATTAAATATTTTTGATCTTCTTTTTGGCAAAGAGTGAAACTTGTTAAAAGTAGAAAAAAAGTTGGTCTTTACTTTATTACGCGGAATTGCAAAAAATGAATTCCTACTATTAATTTCTTTAATGACAATGTTCTTTGCATCAATATAATCATCTAATACATCAAACACGGGTGAATTAGGTCCTCTACCCACTCCAGCTAAATATATTTTTAACTCTCGTATTAATGCATTTGAAGCATGATACAAACGTAAGAGACTGTTAAAATTTGCAGTATTTAATTTTGGAATATAAGTTTTATTTATCTTTAAGTCATTTCCTATTTTATCCATATGCTCCTCAACAAAAAAATCGTACAATATCTTGTTTGTGTCAATAATATACTGCACTGATCTTGAATCCAAAGATAAAGTTTCTTCTGCTTCTGCTTCTTTTTCTGCGTCTTCATCTGCCTCTACTTTTGCTTTCGTAGAAGAAGTAACAATTTTTACAGGGTTTGGCTGCTTTGTTACGGATGGAACTAAAGACGGTAAGAATGAAGTAACAACAATTTTTACAGGGTTTGGCTGCGGTAAGAATTGAGGCACTGTTGAGTTTGTCAAATTAAAATTTCCAGCAGCTTTTTCATTATTTTTTACAATTCCTATCAGCAAAGAAAGAAGCAGTCCAGATGCTGCAACTACTGTTGCTGATTGCCCCAAAGATGAGACTTTAACTTTTTTTACTGCTTCTCTATCTTTAGCTGCTGTTGCTTCTTTAGCTGCTCTTGTAACTAGAGCTTTAGCTGCTGTTGCTTCTTTAGCTGCTCTTGCAACTCGAGCTGCTGTAGCTGCTGCTGCGATTAGTTCATCCTCCAGTCTTAATTTTAATGCTTTTCTTCTTTCTTCTTTTTCATGTCTGATTTCTTCATCACTTTGGGCTTCAACTTCCTTATTTGTATTTACCGCTGTTCTTTCGAGAAAAACTCCGACAACGGGATTCTGCGGAGATTGTGATTGTCTCAAAAGATATCTTGCGTACGCAGCAGCTTCTTTTGCTTTTGATGGAACGCCTTCAGCACCGCCTCCTCCGCTTTCGCTACTAGGTGAAGACGAAGAAGCCCGTTCTTCCAGACGCCGGATGTGTGATTCGTGAAATCGTCTTACATCATTTCGTATTAAAGCCAAATGAAGATCAGATCCAAATTTATCTCCTCGATGTTGACTTCCCAAAGAAATTGACCATCCTTCATTACTTGTCAACTTAATGTGATTTTTTCCATCTTTAGATTCTTTAAATTCGTATTGAGGAAATTCAGCTCTTATAATCTTTACGAGTTCAGCATTATTCACACCTCCTTGCAACCGCCGTACTCGCGAATTCGATCTTGATTTGCTTGATTTGCTTCTACTTTTATTCTTCAACAATAGTCGAGTTCTTGACTTGCGCCTCAAGAGCCTCAATTTCATTTTTGTTATTATTATTTATGAGTTCATATCTGACAAATCCAGGTTCTGATTTATAGGGACATATTTCTGGGTACATAATTTGAAACGAAAATCGATCTTGCTTTATCTTTTTCAAGAAAAATAACCGAGTTGAAATGCTTTCCGTGTCATACACAGATCCATCACCAGCAAAGAGATCACAGACTTTCATTTGGTCAAACTGGGGAAAAGCTCTTAGCAAACTCTCATTCAACAAGACACTAAACACAAATCCGAAAAGAACCCTATTTTTAGGTAAAAATTGCATGCGGTGACATGCATAATACACACCAGTCTGCAAATCAAGCGTATAACATTCTGAAGAAAAAATATAATTAGAAGGAAGAACAATTAAAAGACGAAATTTATTGTATTTGAAATCTTTTACGGATACGCACAAATTTTCTCGATTTAAGTCATTGCTTAAATGAGAGCATATAGCATCTTCCTTGACTTGTTTATAAAAAGGAAGAAGGGGCACGGGAACAAACTCACACTGTCCTAAAAGTCGATTCGTCAAGACCCTACATCGAAGCTGATTTAACGTCAACAATCCTTTCCAATCAAAACCCTTCATCAAATTATTTTTTTTTAAATTAAATTAACTATATTAGTGTAAAAGAGCAATACAACAATCAAAATACAATGAACGACTCAACGAACCGAGCCCTTGAGAAATTGCTTCGTGAATCCAAGGGGAGTGCGATTGACTCTACTTTGTGGAGCGAATCAACTGTACAATTACGAAACATATTTTCTCTGTCTTACTTTAACACTCACCAGGCACAAGACTCAACCTTAAATACAGCATGTTCCGCGGTTTACTGGATCGAAGCTCCAAACGGATTGAGCGCACTAGACTGGGGGAAAACCCAGCCTTGGTTCGAAAACCTTACGTGTCAACCAAGCAAAAACTCTTTGGCGCCATCAAATCCGAAAAAATTCAAGGTTTTTTACACGCACCCTGAAAAGAAATCCTTTCTTGCAATGCCTCGCTTTTATGGTCTTAGCATTTTTGGAAAACCTTTGCGCGATTTGCGGTGCTCCGGCCTTCCGGCCTTTACTGATTTAAACTTTGGTGATCCTTCAAGACCATTACGATTTTACCAAGAGCAAGCAAGGGACAAGGGGTTAGAGTCCTTAAAAAAATGGGGCGGTGCAATGCTAGAGCTCGATTGCGGTGCAGGAAAGTGCCTTGGGTACGGCACTCCGGTGATGATGGCTGATGGCAGCATCAAGCGGGTTCAGGATATTGCAGTTGGCGAGCAGCTTATGGGCGATGACAGCACCCCACGCACGGTGCTGAGCCTGGCGCGCGGTCGCGAGGCGCTTTACCGCGTCATCCCCATAAAAGGCGACCCCTACGTGGTTAACGAATCACACATCCTCTCGCTCAAACACTCTACGAACCACGGGCGCGACAAGAAGGGAGACGTGGTGGACATCAGTGTGCGCACTTTTCTCGATCTTCCGCCGACCTATCACGGGCGCGCGGGGCGGCTGCTGGGATACCGCGTGGGAGCGCGCTTCCCCGCGCGTGATGTCCCCCTCGACCCCTACATGCTTGGGTACTGGCTTGGCGACGGCTCATCCGGTTACTCTGCCATTACCACCATCGAAAAAGAGGTCATTGATTACTTTGCCTTTGAAGTTGCCCGCATTGGGCTCGTCTTGAAGCGCAGTGGCGAGGACATCACATATCGCATCTCGCAAGAAAATCGCACTGGCCGCGCAGGTAGCAACTTCTTTCTCAACGCCTTGCGCGACCTGCAAGTGCTCAACAACAAGCATGTTCCTCAGCTGTACCGCGTGAATTGCGAGCGAGTGCAGCTAGAAATCTTAGCGGGATTAATTGACTCTGACGGGCACCTCACCAATAACACGTACGACATCATATTCAAGAGCGAGCAGCTCCTTGACGACACAATCTTCATCGCGCGCAGCCTGGGATTTGCCGCGTACAAGACGGTGTGCCAGAAGACTTGCACAAACAGCTCGCGCGGTCCCGTGACGGGCACTTACTACAGGACTTGCATTCATGGCGAAGGCCTGGAGAAGATTCCTGTGAAGGTCCCTCGAAAGCAAGCTGCGCCTCGCCTGCAAGTCAAGGACGCGCTGTGCACGCGCATTCGACTGGACCCGCTTGGCGAGGGTGAATACTACGGCTTCACCATCGACGGCAACCGACGCTTTCTCTTGGGAGACTTTACGGTGACCCACAACACTGCTATTTCTCTGAGCATCGCTTCAATTTTAAAAGTAAAGACACTCGTTATTTGCAACAGGAGTTTTCTAATGAACCAGTGGAAAACTGATATTTTGGGTGTTTCTGAGTACACCTGGAAGGATGACAATTCATTCGTGCCCTTGCAAAAATTAATTGAAGGAGGTTTGGAAAATCGTCCTCTTCACTTTATTAAACGGACCTGCGACGTTTGCAAGAAAACGGTGTATTCAGACGAGGTCCGTGACTCCGAGCTCGAAATTCTCTTACATTCACCTTGCTTTAACAAAATGTGTGCGTCCCGAACATTTGTAAAGGGAAAACGGTGGATTGGAACAAATCCACCAAGTCGTGGTTGGATTGAACAGGCAAAAATTGGTTGGTTGCAGGGCAAGACAATTGACGTGGAAGACAAGGACATTGTGATTTCGTCTATTGATTCTCTTTCAGACGGAAAGTATTCAAAGGACATATTGAGTCAGTTTGGTTTGGTAATTGTGGACGAATGCCACCACATTGCCGCTCTTACATTAAGCCAAGTCATGCCTCAAATTCCATCACAGTACGTTCTTGGAATTTCGGCAACTCCAGAACGTAATGATGGGTTAGAGCATATTATCTACTGGCTTCTTGGTCCGTGCGCCTTTGTTTACAAACGCCTTCCCTCCATCACCGGAATTTCGCACACTGTAAATGTGCAACAAATTATTTTTTCCGACGGCCAGGACAAGAGCGATGCAAAAATGTGGAACGGTCAGCTCGCCTTTGCCGAAATGATTAATCGATTGGCCGAGGACGAGGAACGAAACAGAGTTTTAGGTGACATTATTCTTCAATCTTATAAAGAAGGCCGAAAAAAGATACTGGTTGTGTCTTCCATTGTTCAGCATGCGAAACTTTTGAGGGAACAATTGCTCAATCATTCTTCAAAAACAGTGTCTGAACACGACGTTTTTTCAATTTTCGGCGGGACGAAGCAGGATGTTGTTCGCAAGTCCAAGACGGATGCCGCTCGTGTCGTGTTTGCTTCGTACGCATATGTAGGAGAAGGATATGACGATTCTTCGATTGACACAATGGTTCTCGCCTTGCCTCGCTCAAGTATACAGCAAATAATTGGGAGATGCGAGCGAGTGCATGAAGGAAAACATGTTCCAATTGTATACGATTTAATTGACGACTTTTCAATATTTGAGTCCATGTCGTACAAACGGCAAAAATTTTACAAGTCGAGAGGGTTTTTATGCACACGGACGCGTTGGGTAAGAAAAGATTTTGATGAGGATAAAAGGGAAAAGGATAAGAAAATGGATATACAATAAATGATCAATCAATTTAGCTGCATCAGACTCACGGTTGAACGCAGAACGGCGTCGCGGAAGCAACGCGCGTATATTTTGTTAAAACAGAAGAATAAGTGCTTTACGTGTGGTAACTTCAATGCGAATTTAGAGGTTGACCACGTCATACCCTACGCTGTTGGAGGAGTTACTGAGCTTTACAACTTAAGAGCTCTTTGTCCTAATTGCCATGCGGAGAAGAGCCGAAATTCAGATGAAGCAGACAAAATTCGGTTTTCAAAACGATTAAAGTTTACTAAATGCGAGCTTTGTTGGACGTGCGAAAAAATAGTTTCTCCGTACTTTTTTAAGACAGGAGAGTGTTTCGAATGTACCTTGCAAAATGACAATAAGAGCACATTGAGAAGCAAATATAAAGACAAAATTTGGATAATTCCAACCTCACCTATTTCGTCCCCTTCGCCTTCACCCAAAATTGAACCATTTCTCAAAGAAACTTGGAGTATTCCAGCTTCACCAATGTCTGATATATAGTCAATTCTGTTTTTTTAATTGCTTGAACTCCATATTCTCTTCCTCTTTTTCTTCTTCCACTTCTCGTTCTCCTTCTTCCTCTTTTTCTTCTTCTTCTTCTTCATCATCTTCTTCCTCTTCCTCTTCCTCTTCTTCTACTTCTTTATCTTCTTCTACTTCTTCCTCTTGTTCCTCTTCTTCCATTTCTCCTTCTCCTTCTTCCTCTTCTTCCTCTTCTTCTTCCTCTTCTTCATCATGAATACCAGAAACTGTAGAGCTGTCGCTTTCCTCGTGATGATCCGAATTTTCAGAGTCTTTACATGCTCCATTACACGTATCGCACCAGATAGGTTTTACTTTATGACGAGATAGCTGCGAATTTTCATCGTCAGCATCTTCTCCTCCTTCTCCTTCTCTTTCTCTTTCTTCTTCTCCGTCGTGTTGAACATTATGTTGAAATTTACCAACATGATGTTCTCGACCACGAGAACAGAAAATATAGAGAATCGTACCTACAACATTAATGGAAAAGCAGAAGGCAAGTATAAAATCATTATTCATCTTATCTTGTTTTTTTATTAAATCAAAAAGATTATTATAGTAATTTTATTACACGTCTTTTATTTGTTCATTTTCATTGTTGCAAAAAAACTATTGAGAATGGAAAACAGAGACATCAACGCGTGCGACGGAGAAAACGAGGATTTTTCAAAAATTTGCAACATATTTACAGAGCGTTTAGAATCTCGTGTAATACACTCCTGGATTAACTCATGGTGTTTTTTCTGGGCACGATGCGCTTTATATGGACTCGCAATCTTTCTTTGCTTCTCAAGCCTCTTCCTTTACAATCGCAGGTATATAAGCTCAACTGACTTTGGCTACATTATGCCACTTGCTGCTTTATCAAGCGCTGCGCTGATCTTTGCGTCAGCCCTCTTGCAAAAGGAAAAAAAGTCAGATATTTTAATAGATGTTGGCGTGGACATGATTACTGAGTTTTTGCCATCGTACAAAAAGTCAAGATCTAGGAAAGGAAAGGAGAAAGAATGATTCTTACATTTTCTAAAAATACTTCATTAAGCCTAAACGAAGAGAAAGAGGAAGACAAGAAAAAGCAGGATTTTTGCGAATGGTTTGCATATAAGTATAGGTTTCAAATTCTCTTTGCATTCGTAGCATTAGAAACCTACTTATCGTACAATGAGTTGAAGTACATGTTGTTGTTGTAGTCATTGTGTGTGGTTTGAACCTCAGCCGCAACCTCATCAAAATCCTCTAAACATGTAGGAAAAGCCTGCTCTAATTGTGCACGCATGCACCGTACGGCTTCAATAACTGCGTGCAGCCGAGTCCGAAACTTTCGCGGAGTTCCGAAGGATAGTTTGATTTTGTTTAGAGAAAGAGCCGCGTTAAAGGCGACGACTCTCGCAGCCGCAATCACAACTTCCTTATATTCATCCTTCGCAAAGGGCGCAAACTCTCCGAGCCTATCGACTAAATCTAGCCACGTGGAATCGAGACTAAGCATTTGCGCAGTATCTCGACCGACTATTTTTTCCAAATCCTCGACATTAAGAGAAGGTTTTACATTTGTTGTCTTTTTCGCTGTTGTAGAATACAGAAAGAGTCCAGCAACTGCGGCGACAGCGCCCCCTACAAAAACTCTTGGCATCATTTTTTATGCTTTCTTTCTTATTTATTATATACTTTTAAATTTTTTGGATAAAAATCAAAATCAAACAAACAATAAAATGACCGAATCAATTGATGATGACGGATATGCCGAGGGACAACCTCGTAATCTTTGCTGTGTGTGCAAGGAAGATCTCGGACCTCAAAATCCTAGGCAATTGTGTAGAAAATCGTACTGTCCGATGCAATCACCTTATCCTTCTGGAGACAGCGACAATAGCAGACACTCCTTTAAACAAGAAATTGAAGCACAAGTCATGTGTGAATCCTGTTCATTAAAATCTTCACAGGCCTCCTCTTCCTCGTCATCTTCTTCTTCTTCTTCACGTTTTTCCTTTTCAAATACCAATAATTTTAAAACATCTCCAATTTCGTCACAAGAATCTCCTCCTTGTCCTCCTTCTCAAACTCTACGAGTTCCAACTCAAGATCAGCCTACTCAACCAGTAATAGAAACCGTACAAAATGTACAAACACAAAAATATCCATCTAATGATATTCGATTCTTTCTTTCGTCTTCTTCTTCTTCTACCAAAAAACAAAAAGTAAATGGTTGATTTACAATTATTGGGTGGCGACTTTTTTAGGGAAGGGTCGTTTAGTTGCGTGTACAAAAACCCTTTAGTAGATTGTGTCCCTGGAACTGAGAAAATCTATGACCCATTGTACGATCCAAATGATAAAACTCTTGTCTCGCGCATAGTTCCAAAAGATAACGAAGATGAATTTGTAAATCAAGGAGAAGTAAGAAGAATTATTGATGTACTTGACAAAAAATATCCGGGTCTGCGCTTTAAAGACCATTTCAACGTTGCAGTTGCAACATGTATTCCAAGAATTAGACAAAGGGATATTTATCCTGACAAGTGTTCATTGTATCCTGATTTAAACAGAATTGGCGACAAGTACAAATATATGAATTTTATAACAAAACTTCAAGGTGAAGATCTCGGGAAAAACATAGCAGTCCCCAACGCAAAAATTTATTTTCGCAAAGCTTTTTTTGATGTAATGAATGCGACAGTTGCATTAAATAGCGAGGGATTTATTCATTTTGACATGCACCAAGGAAACATTGGGTGGTCCACACATCCATGGCCTCAAAAAACTCTTGTAATTTTCGATTGGGGATCAAGCATTTTCGGATATAAAACGTTTATCGATCATATAATATTAGCAAATTTGTTTAAAGGAGATTATGCAAAGAGTCGTCCTCAGTTTGATTTTCAACGGGAGATTCTTAAAAAAATTATTGGAAATGACTCACTTCCTGTTGGAAATGAATCACTTAAAATTGTTGCGGAACGGCAGAATAAAGATACAATGTATTTGACATCATTGGAAAAATTGTTTTATGCCTGGGATACATATTCTCTCTTGTATCAAATGGCAACAATAAAGTATCCTGGATTGGAGGATTTTACAGAAAATACCTTACAACTTTACAGTGACAAATTCACAACTAAAAATATTTCCGGAAAAATTGCATTAAAACTTATCGATGATTTAATTTTGACGACTAAAATTAAAAAGGATGACAAAAAAATTTGGATTCAAGAACTTTGGAACATTATTGCGTATGTTTTTAAAGAAAGACCAATCTATAGAAGGGGTCTTACTTACGTAACTTCATTTTCGGGGCACGGTTTAAAACACTCTGACGAAATGATTGCAGAAGAATTGTTTTACGCTGATGCCGGATCTCGAAGAAGATCAAGATCAAGATCAAGATCAAGATCGAAATCAAGATCAATTATTGATTTGATATCAATGTCAAGATCGCCTCAATCTGTAATTGATTTGATTTCAATGTCAAGGTCAAGGTCACCGATCAAGAAGAAGAGGAAGGGGAAGAAAAAGAGTCATTGTGAACAGAACAAAGTTCGCGACATTAAGACAAGACGATGCAGGGAGCGTAAAAAGCCAGGACCTAAATCTAGAAAATAAATTGCTTGATCAATAATATATTTTTAAATAAGAAAAAGAAAAATGGATCCTACCAATGAACAAAATGATTTACTTTTAGTAGGAGGTAAGTTTGTGAATCAGGGAGAAGATAGTTGTATATATTTAGACGGTCCTGTTGGTTGCGTGCCAGGTACACTTGACGCGGGTCCTTTCTACAATCCTAATGATCTGTCCTTAGTGTCGCGCATAATTCCTAAGAAGGGAGATGAAATTGCAAATCAAATTGAAGTGAGAAAAGCAATTGACAGACTTGACTTAAAATATCCTGGATTGCGTTTTCGAGAACATTTTAATGTTGCAGTGGCAACATGCACCCCCTTAATGAGGAACGAAGACTTAAAGTCGGACCTAAGACCAAATTATTGCACTGCAAGTAATCTTAAAGACAAGGACTTGCGCACTGTAGGTCCAAAATACAAGTACACAAATTTTTTAACGACTCGTCAGGGCCCAAATCTTGGTAACTCATATAAAGAACCTAAAGTTTATTTCCGTAAAGCTTTTTTTGAACTAATGAATACAACAGTTGCTTTGAACAGTGAGGAAATCCTTCACTACGACTTGCATTCGGGCAATATTGCATGGACAATTGATCCGTTTCCTAAAAAAACGCTTGTTCTTTTTGATTGGGGACGCTGCGTACTAAACTACAATGACTTTTTGAAAGTATTAATTAGAGATGAAAAGTTTTTTAAGTCAAAAGAAAACCTTTCTCAGTATAATTTTCAAAAAGAGATTCTTAAGGACATTATAGGGGCTCAATCATATAAACAATATATTGCACTACATCCCACAAAGGGTCAATCTTTATTATCTCCTCTTGAAAAATTGTTTTATTCTTGGGATACATTTTCGCTTTTGCACTTTCTCAGTACAAAGAATATTCCCGGGATGGAGGATTTTTCTGCCGAAGCCCAATTTAAAGAAATTGCCCATCGAAAAAATGCGGGGGAAACTGGGCGGCTTCTTCTTAAAAATGCAATTTTAGGCATACAATTTCCAGCACTTAACGGTAAGATTATCTTTAGGGACCATTTGTGGGGCATAATCGCAACCCTTTTCAAACAAAAACCCGTTTATCAACAAGGTAATGTATATGTTTCAACGTTTACCACAGGTGGTCCTAAAAAAGACATAATTGATAACACTGTATATACGGAATTTGCTCCTGGTGCGTTAGAGGATTCAGAAGAATTAGATTTAGATTTAGAAGAAGAAGAAGAAGGAACGCGGCCATATTCTGGGTCTTTAACAAGATCGAGATCAAGATCAATCATTGATTTAGTATCAAGGTCGCCTCAATCTATAATTGATTTGGTTTCAAAGAGTCCGAATGCAAGGAAGAAGAAGAGTCCGAATCCGAAAAAGAAGAAGAAGACGAGTCCAAAGAAGAAGAAGAGCAACAGGAGCAAAAGCAAAAGGCCTTGTTCACCTGGAAAAGTTCGTGACACTCGGACAAAACGATGCAGAGAGCGAAGAAAGCCAGGACCCCAGCCAAAATCTGGCTGCCCAAAAGGTAAAGTTAGAGACAAGTACTCAAAACGGTGTCGTTCTTCAAGACGTTAAAATATTTTTTTCCTGCATAAAGGACATGTTGTAATATCTTCAGAAGCCCTTGACCAATGAATCCAACAATCGAGACAAAACGTATGTCCACAAACAACTTTAATTATTTCTTCTTTAACATCAAAACAAACAGGACATTCTCTTTTTTCGTCTAAAAAGTCTAAAGGTCCTACTTCGCTTGCACAATATATGCACATACTCTCTTGACAGTTTAGAACCCATTGTGGTAATTTCGCTGAACAATATCTATAATTTTTGCACTTTATAGGTTCACATTTGTGCGGACATTCTTCTCTACAATAATGATCTTCATTAAAAAATATAGTATGATTTTTATTATGATCGCAGCCTCGACATGTCGACGAACTTATTTCACAATCAGACTCGTCTAAAAACGTTATGCACTGAACACAGAATGAGTGATGTCCACATTTTTGTTCAAAAATACGAGTAATCTTATCACATGTAGAACATTTACCAACCTTTTTATATTCATAATTTGTGTTTACGTAACATGTACAAATTTCTGTACATTGACATTCATTATCGCATTGTAATAAACACATGCCATCTCCAATACAAGAAGAAGCGCGCAAAGACATTTTGTTTATTGTTTATTGTTTTCATGAAAATTTTCCTCCCTCAAACCCTTACTCCTATTTTGAAAAAAACCCTAAACAAACAAACAAATAAAAACAAAACACAAATGGATATTGTAAATTCAATGCTTGACAGCATGTCGCCCACAATGGTGTGGGCGTCAATCTTCGTGGTAACACTTGTAATGATTACAATTATCGATAAAATTCAGCGTCATTTTACGTCCTTAAGACAAGCATCGCAGTGTGTAAATGAGAAACAGACAATTTTTGTTGCAATCACCAATTTTTCTGGCGCAATTGCTGGAGGTCGAAGCCTCTTTTCATTGTTTGAGCACGCGAAATGCCCGTATCGCGTTAAGGTTGGAATTTACGAAGCAAGCTACACTCCGCGCGCAGTTGCAATTCCGTATTACGAATCGTTGCAGAGGAGATTTTCGGTATCAAACAATTTATTCTCATCGTCGATAAAAAGCATTGCCAATTCTTCGCGCAATGGCGGACCTTACGCTGCTAGACAATCTTTAATGGAAAATGCGTATTCTGGAGAAGATTTTGTGCTTACGATTCACGATGGAGTAGAAATGCTTCAGAACTGGGATGTGGATCTTATTGAAGCTCAGAAAAACGCCAGCACATCGTTACAAAACACAGTTATTGTTGCCCCTCCTGCGCCAATAAGAACAATTTCAACCGTGACATTTAAACTCTTTGGAGTGTCGTCTCAAGAAAACCTAGAGCCCAGGTATCCGATTGTCGGAGGATTCTCTGAATCGGGCTTGCCCCTGCATTCTTCAAAACCTTTTCTTGGAGGCGCAAATCCAGACGGAATGAAGAGCTTGCTTTGGTTATCAGCATGCTCCTTTGCTCCATCGGGCTTTTTTGTTGACTCTAAAATGTCAGTTTTGGAGCATTCTATGAATACGGCCACTCAAAAAACAGACTTTAGGTTATGCCATTCGATTGTAAAGCGCGATTTGCCTAATCTTTTCCAGGAGGACACTTTAATTACCTGCGACGGGATGGCCGCTGGATGGACATTTTCGTGTGCGCCCAAGTGCGTGTCAAAGCTTTATTATGATCCCGATTCATCTGTCTTGTCCACAAGGTCTGGAATTGCACTTGAAGATATTTATAGCACTAGCAAGGCTGTTCGTGACTTGCTTCACAAGGAGCTTGGTCCGTATCTCCAGGAACTTGGACTTTTTAAGAAAGCATCTCCTAAAGCGTTTTCCGGAGTTGTTGACGTAAACAATTCAATTGAAATTGAGAACAAGCATGGAAAGGGTGGTTAAAATAATTAAAAAATGCGTTTCAAGCTAATATATTCAATTAATAAATAAAATACCCTTAAAAGAACAAGTAAATTAAATAAATTTGAATTTGGATTTAAGGATAAGAGAAGATAAAGTGGAAAAGATGAATGTCCAGTTTGATGAAAAAATCGAGCGAATCAAGAAGGGTGTTCAACAATACGTAAATTGTGACAAGATTCTTTTTGTTTTCTTAAAAAGCAACAATGACAATTGCATTGTGTTTTTGTACGATGAAGACGCCGAAAATCCTCTTATACCCATGTGGTTGCACTTGGAGCCAAAAGACACTCAAAAACACTTAAGGGAAGGAAACGTTTCTCTCATGTCTCCTTTAAATGAGATTGAAAATGAATTGATTGGATGCGATCTTGTAGTTGACGACGATAGCGGAAGGTTTTTTGTCAAGTTAAAGCAAACTGGAATGCAATCTCACGTTTTCGAACTTGTGACAGATGCTGAGGGTAAACCTGCAGTTATTTCAACCATTTCTGGATTTATGAGTCGGCTTGATTTCGGATATTGTGTGTTTAAAGATGGCATTTTGATCCCCGAGTATTTCATTTTAAATGGGTTGGACACGAGAACCGGGGAGAGGCGGATGGAGAAGATAGTGTATACACCTTAAGTTTCAAAACAATAACATTTAAATATTTCCAAAGTCCTTCTCATTCTTCTTTGTTTTTCATCTTCAACGTCTAAGAAATCTAGAATTGTATCCAGAGTTTTGTGTTTTTTAAGCAGAGCCAAAGACTTTACGGGGCCAACTAAATGAATTCGTTCATTAAAGTCGTTGCCCAACAAGACACAAAGTTCTATGAATGCATCTCTTGAAATGTCCAAAGCCTCGAACATTTTCCTTGACTCCACCACGATGCAGTCTGGGGTATTGAAGTGAAGAATGACGAAAGGAGAGCAATACGCAAAAGCGTCTGAATCTTCAGTCAAGACTGCATCCACTCTATTGTTCGAACATAAATATGCGCAAAGTGCTTCAGCTTCGTATTTTGCGGTTAAGCATTCATAACCAGTTGCCATTAGCGCTTCCTTCATTAGTTCATAATCCTTCTTGTTAGGTTGTTTGCACGCTTCCGGTCCCAGCTCGACAATAATCTCCGAGTCGTCCGCGAACAATCTCCGTGATTCCTTTAGTGGAGCAGGAGGACGTTTTTGAAACGCTGCTGCACGCTTCGCCTTTTCTTCAATTTTTTCGGGAAGCACGAGTCCGTCAAATACAAACACTGGCGTGCCGGTGTGTGTAACAAAATTTGATGCGAAGGAAAGAATTCTCGACACTAACGCATCCGTTCCACTTATGTAAGCCAATTTGTACGCAAGAATTGGAACATCGATTGCAATCCTAATTCTTTCACCATTTACCTTTTCTTTTTCTTTCTCGAAATGCTTTTGACTCGTCCATGACCCGAACGATGTTGTAAACACTTCTGGATTCTGCTTTTTAACAAACGAGACTAAATCTTTGATCCCCATTTGTTTCATCCATCATATTACTACATTGTTGTTGTTGTTTATAAAAAATTTAAACAATTATGGACACACCAAACATTTGCCAACCTGTAAAAAGAAAAAGTAAAAAAGAATAATAATGGCGTCCATGACTTTGCGCACACCAGATGTTCTTAAGATAGTTGATGCAACCGAAGTAAAGGTTGAAAATGCTATTGTTGATATTGTTCAAAAATCAACTCTTTCTTCTATGATGCCTACTCTTACTCCTGAAATAAAAGCTGAGATTGAAAAGTTTGTAAAGGACATTGTAAAGAATGCAATCCAAGAACTTTTAATTGAATTGAAAAAGACTCCTTTAGCATCATTGGATGCAAATGCCGACGGTGTCATTTCCGTTACTGAAGCAAAGGAAGCCGCACAAAAAATGTGCTGTGCAATTGTATAAATTCTTCAATATTCTATGTTGAGTTAAAAGCTTCATGAATGAATGGCATATAATTTCTTCCAATACTTGGGTCGTGCAAGATGCGCAAAGCGTCGTCAAGAGTCAATCCGTATTTTTCTGCTAGTGCTGTTAGCGGTTCCACTAAATAAAACACTGTCATATTCCAAGCTCCATTATTTTTAATTGTTCTTTCAATGCTTACATCAAAAACATATGGCTTTTTTAGTTTCATTCGGATAAAATTTTTGTCTTCTGCACTTAAATTCTCCCAAATGTCAGCAAAGTAATCATGACCTCCTTTTGCTCCTTTTGCCATAGATGCTGGCGTTGCAACAGGTTTATTGGGTCCAAGATCTTTTGCGTATTCAAAGTTAAACGGAAGCAGAAAACGTAAGCGTTCTTCTGTACCACCGCCGTAAAAGCTTTTTTCTTCAGTAGGTGCCCATGGAAGAAGACCTCCTCTAAGTGAGGTGGTTTTGAATGCATTCACAATTTGTCTTCCGGATATATCAAGAGTCGCAGCAATTTTGACAGGTAAATTAATGAGATATTGAATAACTCCACCCGTATGCGGATTAATTCCCTTATCGACATATTCTTCTCTTAAACCATTTCCACTTTCTCCTCCGCGAAGTCCACTACGCCGCTTTGACTTTTTTGAAGGAGACCCTTGTTCCCTTTGTCTCCTTGGGCTTCTTCTCCTTGATCGTGATCGTGATCGTGATCGTGATCGTGCTCGTAATTTAGATGTAGACCGAAGCTCACTAGCTGCCCACATTTTTGCGTATTTTAACGAGAAAACTCCATTATTTGCAATAACACTTCTCAAAATTGATCTATGTTCTTTCTCTCCCAACCCATGCATCCAGTACATTTCCTCATCTTCGATTGGATCAAACCCATATTTTTCAACACATTTTTTTCGATTTTTTGGATGACGGATCCAAAATGCATTCAAAAAAAGTCTTGCATTTTTTGGTATACGTTCAATAGTAGCAATCATTTTTCTTTTTTCTTCTACTTCCTGGTAAAAATTATATTTTTAGGCTAGAAGAAAAAAATGCCTCGAGGTCAAGAAAGAGAATACGATACGGATGACTCAATGTCAACATCTTCGTCTTTTAAAACAGCAAAGCAGGAAGAGGCACAGGAAGATAAACAAGAATGCGGAATATGTATCGAACGAATGAATACATTGTCCTTCATTCAGCCAAAACTCACCGAAGCAGATCGAGAAGATGTTTTAGATTCAGACGACCCTACGTGCATGAGACTTAAGTGCGGTCACGCATTCCACTTTTCGTGCCAAGCACCGGCAATGAGACTAGGAAAATTTTGTTCGCTTTGTAGGGATGAAGTTAAGCACTTCGAGGCCGGAACAATTAGGCAGATTCGAATTGGCGATGAAGTGTGGGAATTTTCTCCGACCTCTGAAACAACAGAAGGCGTTGGAGAGCAAATAAACCAAATTATGCAGTCAAATCAGGACCTGGAAAATGCCTTGGCATCTGAAAACGGTACAAACGTAGACCTTCAATCCTGTCGCGCAAAAATGAATGAAGCTTTATCTGTTCACCGTAAAATTGCAAACGATCTCAAGAAAACAAGAGCAAAATTTTTGCGCGAGTCTCTACGAACATTTAGGGTCGAGCACAAACATAAATTTGACGAGTCGCATTTGCGTATTAAAAATTTATTGCGAATTAACAAAAATCTTGAGGATAGTATTTTAAGACGACGAGGATTTACTGCACGCCAAATCCAAGATTATTTTTCAAGTGATCCGCGACACGATTTAAACGAACTGGTTTCAAACGGCGCTGTCGGCGGAGATCCGGCACGTCATAGGTTTTGGTATCGCTAGTTTCTTTGTTGTAAGTTAGTGCTATAAAAACAAAACAAATGGGACTTCAAGAGTGGAAGTCATCTCTGCATTCGTGGCTATGGTCTACATGGCCACCTGCATTTACTCCTTCAGTTTCAAAGGTAAAGAGTACAAAAGTAACTGACCGAGACAAGAAGAATTCAATTACGTTACTATCAAAAAGGAAAATTGTTCCGTGGCAGCCCTCGTCTACCATTGATTATAAAAAGTTTAATCTTCGCAAATAGAATAAATAAAGATGATTTTTAGAGCAGCTTGTACTCGAGGAGTGCCTCCAGGTGAACCACCTTATTTGAAGAGCAAACGAACATTTTCATTTCCTGATTATTACGATGCACGGTATATAAACTTTAGCGATTTACAGACTATAAATGATGATCGCATGGATCCACATCATCACGTGCCATGGCACATGCATAAAAATATGGAAATTTTTGGATATGTTGTTGACGGCTTTTGTTTTCACACGGACAGTTTGGGGAACAAGACAAATATTCAAGGAGGTTCAGTGCAGAGAATGAGTGCGGGGTCAGGTATTTCACACACCGAAGGAAATTCAACTGGAAAAACAAATCGATACTTGCAAATATGGATACGACCCAACGTTTTGAACACAAGTCCTAATCATGAATTTATTTTTATTAAAAGAAAAGACAAACTAAATACATTTTTCAACATTACGGATCATCTTCCTATCCTGCAAGACGCAAAATTCTTTTGTGGAGTCTTTACAACAAATTTCAAATATGAGTTGAATAAGGAACGTAAATACTATCTTTACGTTGTAAAAGGTGGGTCTTGCTTTATTAAAACAGAAGAAAATTTGTTAACGTGTCTACGATTGGCGGAGGGTGACGGTGTAAGTATCGAGAAGAGATATTTTATTGAATTGTATGAGGTGAATGGGGAATGCGAGATATTATTATTTGATTTGCGTTAAACTTACACTTTCTTTCCCGAATAAATGAAATTACTTTATTTTTAACAGCCTGCGTAGTTGTTGACCGTTCTATAGTAAATGTGCGCTTGGATAATTAAAGAGGTAGCCTTTGAATTGACAAGCGTCAAATACGCAGTCGTATCTGTCAAGACGCAAGATGCGTCGGTGCTTACGCCTGCATTTGAATTCGTACTTAGTTTCGTGTACGTTGAGCTTCCAAGCCCCGTAGAGGTCAAGGTTTTAATGTCGTTACCGTTTGACGTAGTTCCTACACGGAATTGAGTGTTTCCTGATGTTGATGTTGTCGTGAAACTCGTGAATTCTATGTAATCTACGCACCATCCACCAGGAATCGGGAAAGACTGTGATTCAGTTTCAGATGCACCAAGATGAAAAGTACGCGATTCATTTTCCTGTCCACCGAGAACAGCCGTGGATTCATTGATATTATTTACTGTCTTCTTGATCTTGTTCACTTCAACAACAACAATTATCAAAAGAATGAAACCAATGAGGGAAATCAGGCCAGCTAAAGCAGCGCCAGAAAGTCCAGGGGTAGAGGCAGTCGACGACGACATTTCTTTTCTCATTTCTTTTCTTAAAAAAGTCTCTTTTTTTTTATTATGTGTTTGTTATTTAACAACAAACAACAAATCTTATAAAATTTCTTCTTGTTTTTCAATATAACTATTCATAAAGTCAGAAAATACTTTATGTCCAAACGGAGTGTAATGTCCTAAATCATCAGTCATTACCTCGTTTTGAGTGTAATTTATTAGCACTTCGGATGGTTTGATTAAAAGAATATTTTGTTTACTGCAAATTTCCGAAAGAATCTTAATAAGTTTGTTTCGCGCTTCTATATATTCTTCGTTGAGTTTTGCATTGTAATGTGATACTATTATAAGTTTTTTGTTTCCAATTAATTTTTTAATGTGTAAGATATCATCTTCAATTTCTTGGGCATTTTGCATTGTACATTCAAATGATTTTAAAAAATCATGAGTATTATTATAGGACTGGAATCTTTTATCAACCGCTAAATGATGCAGATAAAATCCATCGCACATGTATTTTTTCATAGAACAAATTTCAATAATGCATAGAGTCGATCTACTAAATGCTTCTTGAAGTTCAGTCGTTAGTAATATATTTGAATTTTGAAGTATTCCAGATCGAAAGCAGAAAACATTGTATGGATGAGGTATTGTAATAGCGCCAGTCAAAAAGTAAATTTCTTGAATAATTTCTTTTGTCGAATGTGGATAGTTCACTTGATTGTTAATATTATTGTTTTTATGTACACCATTAATGCGGCAAGTTCCAAAAAGAGTAATATTGTTCATAATATCCAATCAATTTTTTTCTTCCTTCTTTCAACAAGAAAACAAATGAATCTTTCTATCGTATCGTATCGTAAACTTGGGATCAATTCTGTGCCATATGTGAATGCAACCAAAGTTGCTGCACTTATTGGACGAAATGTGTTTGAGCCCAAAGAAAGAGCTTTATTGGATTTTCTCAAGAATGCGAATCCCCAGTTTAGCCCTCTAACTTCCCATTCTTGCCCCTGTGATACATGGCAAGAATATATTCGCAAAAATCAATGTAAAACAATGTCTGATCGATTTGCTGATACATTAAAAGGAGATATTTCAACTTCTTTTTCTTTGCCAACTTCTTTACTGATTAGTTCCGAGCTTGTGGAAAAAGGAGTAGAACTTGAAGATGTTGTCAAGAATCAAGCTGTAAAAGCTTCCAGAGCTCAAAGCGACGCAGAAGTCAGGGGAATTCTCAAAGAAACTGAAGCAAAGGTATCAAAAGTAGCTAAAGAAATGCAACAGTGTATCGGTGATTTACATACTGATACAAATTTTGTGAAGGAAACAGTTTTGTCGAGCACGAAAGCAGTAGTTATGTCTAGAGGAAATCTTTTAGAAGATTCTGCTTTAAACAATATGGAAGAAGAAATTATAAACTTGACAAACTCAAAAGCTAAGAAAAACATTAGTCAACGCAATTCAAAAATGCGATACATTCGAACCAATGCCTTTTCAGTAGGCGGAAAGATTGACGGATATGACGAAGACGAAGACGTAGTTATTGAAGTAAAGAACCGCATTCGAAAGACAGCATCTTTCTTTACCCCGTACGATTCTGAAATTGTACAGGTGAGGCTTTACATGAAAATGATGCGCTTGGAAGGAAAAGAATGCAAAGCAGCAATCATTCGCGAAGTTTTTCCCGACGGATCTACCAAATCGACAACAGTTGATTGGTCAGAGGAGGAGTGGCAAAAGATTGAAGATGGACTGCTTTTGTTTTGCGAAGAGTATGCAAAATTGGACGTGGTGAAGGTGGACGAGCTCATTGCCCTGGGGAGCGCGTGATTGATGGAAGGAAAGTAACTTTGAACATATATATATACCATTTACGACCCTGCGCCTAAACTAACTAGTAAGTAGTAGTAGTAGCATAGTCGTTTTTCTATTTTCTATAGTACTACTACTTACAAACTGCATTGTCCGAGTTGGTTAAGGAGCGAGGCTTAAGATCTCGTGGTTCGCACCTCCAGGGTTCGAATCCCTGATGCAGTAACATTTACCTTTTTTTTGCCTCCTCTTGCTCACGTAGCGCGCGCTCAGGGCAAAAGGAAAGAAAAGGCAAAAAAAATATTGCTCCGGTCGTGGATTGAACACGAGACCTTCTCTTATCGAAATACAAATACAATACAAGAGAGATGCTCTACCACTGAGCTACAAGAGCTTGATTAAGAGATTGATCAATTATGCTACATATAGGTTATGATCTAGCTAAGAAACACAGTGCGAACTAATGTAGGAATTTTTAGGACGCTCCTTCTGCTTTCTTCCTTCTGATTCTGATTGTTCTGACCTTGTTCATGATCAAGAAAGACAGAAATGCTATCACCTACATTGTAATCTTCATCAACTTTCTTAACATCAAATGCTATTTCTTGCTTCTGGATTTGTTCCTGTTCCTGTTCCTGTTCTTGTATGTGATCTTTTTCTTTTTCCTTCTGCTTTTGTTGCTCTTCCTCATCCTCTTCCTGCTTCAGTTCTTTTTTAACGCGTTCTTGTTCTTGTTCTTTTTCAAGTTTCTCTTCTTCTAACTTCATTTCTTGTTTACTCTTTTCTTCCTTTTCTTCCCTTTGTTCTCTTTCTCTTTCTTTTTCTTCCCTTTGTTCCCTTTCCCTTTCCCTTTCTTCATTGTCCCTTTTTTCCCTTTTTAACATAGTTGAATGTGTATGTGTAGAGGAAGTTTCTTCATCCTTTTCCTTTCGTGCCTGATCATCATCATTCTCAGAGACAGAAACTACTTTTTTTGTGTTTGTAGCAATGTCAACAATTTTTATGCTTTCTGCAAGGGCCTGACGAAATGCGTCCCTTACAATAAAGTCTTGCTTCATGGGATCAAATGAAAAGAATGCACCCGACTTGACATGCAAATTTCTAACCAAGCGTCTAAATAATGTTTTGAGCAAAATCTCAATTTTTGGTTTTGCAATTACAATTTTTTGATTAAAATCTTCATTGCCGTAAAGCTGCCTAGAGTAGAAAACTGCTACATGGAAATGGCGCTCGCAAACATTATTCACATCCGACATGCACCGTTCGACTTCTTCATGACCAACGGCACCTTCCCACGCATAATATCGATCAAGTGCAGTTTGAAAAAGAACGTCTGAGGCTGAAAATTTATCCCAGGCAGCTACAAGAGAATCGAGAACCACACCTTTAACATCAAGGTAAAAAAGCTTCGCCTCCTCGTCTTGAAATAGAGTTCCTTCCATAAGCCGAAACTCTTCTAGCATTTCAGAAGCAGTTATTGTATCCATCTTTCTTTTTTTAATTGTTTGAATTAAGAAAAAGAAGAAGAATGAGGAATGGAGTAGAGTACGCTGAACGCGAAAACTCCGGATAAAAAAGACCAGAATATAATTTTGGAACGTGACGAAACGTAAACATCTCCGTTTACGTCGAAAAAAACATCTTTTTCATCTCCTCCTCCTCCTCCTCCTCTTTCTCCTGCACTTACAAGATGCTGATTATTGACAGATTGAACAAACGATGGTTCAAAAAACCATAGCAGAATGGCAGTAAACAGACTGACTATAACAGACAGTTTAATAATATATGCTATTCTTTTTTCATTCGCGTTTGAATCACTGAAGACAATAATCTTACTTTTTGTGCTTTCCTCTTCCAGTGTTGCTTGTGCTTCCGCTTGCGTTTGCGCTTGCGTGTCCTGCTTGAGAAAGTGTGGATCCACTTCTTTCTCTTCCTGGACTTGCGGGAGAAATGCTCCTAGAAGCTCTTCTTGCCACGCCCTGTCTTTCTGGAGATGATGTGTGTGGTTCTGATGATTTTCTTTGCCTGCTGACGTGGGATGTGACAGATTCAGTTGCGAAGGAACTTTGCTGCTCAAATCCTCCATTTTTTGTTAATGCTGGCGGAGAATGCTGCGATTTAGAAATTAGCTTTTTAATCCACGTTGATGCCTCTTTCCTAGCAACTTCTGTTGGAAGATTCTTTATTGCGTTTTTGTCTATTTTATCATCCATTTATTTCTTGTTGTTAGAAAACATAGGGAAGCGAACTACTAAATTTTGAAACAATTTACGAAGATTTGCTAGGGTTATGACGCCTTTTCTTCCTTGACACTGACCTGTTACCACTAACACTACGACGATTGCGTCTACTCTTACTTCTAGTACTCCTACTACTTTTCGAAATTTTACGAGTGCGTTTCTGTCCTCCTCCTCCATAAAAACCAAATGATCCACCGCTTCCACCGCCTCCGCTGCCAAAGCCGCCACCTCCGCTTCCAAAACCGCCACTTCCACCCGCGCCATATCCAGCACCCGCGCCATATCCAGCACCCGCGCTAGGATTATAAGCTGGCTGGGAATTATATGCTTGAGCCATTTGCCTTCCTGTTTGTCCACCAATATACGCTCTCGACATTTCCACATTTTGATTCATATTTTGTAGAGGTTGAGCAAATGAAGGTGATGCTTGATAATAATATGAGCCTCCTTGTCCAGCAACTTCTTGTTGAGCTGCTTGTTTTTCTGCTCCAGTGCTCCAAAAATGAGCTTGTGCCTGCGCAACTGGCTGACCATAAACACTCTGAGGCATTGGTGCAGTTTGAGCATAGTACTTAGCTCCCTGACCATCCCCAAGTTTTGTCTGACCATAAACCGAACCACTGAGAGATCGGGCAGTTGGTGCAAATCCAACTCCTCGAGCAGGTGCAGCCGGAGCTGCTTGAAAAAACGACAAGCCAAAACCTTGATCTGCCATTTTTTCTTTTTTCTTCTTTAACATTTTAATTTGAATTTTACTGGCTCAGAATTTTTTTCAGATGTAGTTTGTTTCTTAACCTTTGCAATTTGAATTCGTCCACCATATTCTCTCATGGCTTGCTCGTGGCATTCAAGGCAACGTTCCACCTTGTCAACTCCACAAGGAAAAAATTTTGTTTTTGGAGCACAAAGATGAATTTTATGTAATCCGTAACCTGGGCAATATTTTGGCCCTCCTCTCTTTACAAATCCATCAATACTTGACGTCATTAAACTAGAAGAAGACGAAGACGAAGACGAAGAAGAAGCAGAAGAAGAAGAAGAAGCAGAAGCAGAAGCAGAAGCAGGAGATAATAAAGAAGAAAGAGTTTTCTTTGAAATCGTATTTAAAAGAGAAGGATGTAAATCGTATATTTCTTGAATGTTTTGACGCAATGTCGCTTCCGTCTTGTTAATGTCGTCATAAAAAGCGTAATTTTCAATATTGTCAATAAGATCTTTGGATGTCGATATCAGCTTTATATTCTTTCGAAGATTGTAAAATGCCATGTAAATCAAGTCCCTGTATTCATTCTTGTGCCGTAAAAGAATAAGGTCATTTTCATATTTTTTCACTCTGAATTTTAGTTTTACGTACTCCTCATAACAAAAAGATGCGTTTTCCGCTCTGTCCGCATTTCGCAAATCTTTTAATAATATTTTCCATTCATTTATAATTTTTAAACAATTATCATCTGACACTTGTAATATTCTCTTGTCATTCACATCCTCTTGAGCTTTACAAACTTGAACTTGAGACTTAATGTTTTCCTCATTTTTTTCAGGAAACGGCTTTCCAAATAATGAATGGAGAATTAGAGCTCTAGCAGCATATGCTTCACATAATTGTAAGAGCTTTTTATGCGAATTTGCAGATAACCTCAAATTTCGAACTTGCTCAATTCGAATGCAACATTCCTTTACTGTATTCTCGCTCACTTTTAAAGTGCGAGCTTCCTGAATCACTGCAATCTGAGTTTTTAAAAATTCAAGACATTCCTCGAGGTCTGTTCTTACAGCTGTCTGAGAAATGGAAAAATTTACTGCCCTGTTCAGTAAAAACACATTCAAATCCTCTTTCAGGTTTATTAGCTTGCATTTGATTGAATCAGACATTTTTTGAATAAATTTAATTAATTTAAATAATTATTTGTTTGATCTCCACACAAATACATTTCAAAATTGTTTTTCTTTCTTCATGCACTTTCGTATCAGCAACTTAGCTGGCGCTTAGTGTTCGTTGCACTTGACCAACCTATCAAGTGGCGGGTCGTAAATGTCTTCATTAGCCTTTATCCGACTTGTCGGACTTGTATCGAACGAATTTGATCGCATTCTTTTTAAAGGAAAATGGATGATTGATGAGGGTGAGTTTGACGAAAAGTCGTTCGATCTTGATCTTGGTGACGTATTCTTCTTGCAGTCAGAATTAGGGTGCTCCATCGCGTCGTCTTTTTCATCATGCAAACAAACACTGAACGTTTCAGGTAAATTTGATATTGCATCTTCTTCTTCTTCTTCATCCGTACGTCACATTTCTGAAACTGCGCGTTTAGTCTTGACAGACACACCATCTTCCGAAGAAACCTGTTGCTTGCCTATTGAAGCATCGCGTATTGGCCTCCTTGGACTTGAGGGTTCAGGCAAAAATGAGGTTGGGCGCTTTCGTCTTCTTGGCTCTTTCCACCCTGTCACTTTGCGGTTTTGGTTAACAAAAACGTATGAACCCAAAACAGGTATTGTTCGGCCAGTCTTGGGACCACTTGATTCCTTTCACTTGGAAACTTTACAAAAAAAACAGAAAAAGAAGATGCGATTGCAAGAACGCGAAATTGAAAGGAAAGACAATCTCGACATGCAGAGAATCATGTTAAGTCAAGAATTGTCTTCGATCATTTCTCAAGCCGCCTCTTCTTCCTCTTCTTCCTCTTCTTCCTCTTCTTCCTCTTCCTCTTCCTCTTCTTCCTCTTCTTCCTCTTCCTCTTCTTCCTCTTCCTCTTCTTTACCTGCGGCAGGTTCGGCTTCAGCAGCTGGAGGGGCACAAGAACAAGAGTCTTTGGAAACAATGTCGAGAGAAGAATTAAGTTCTAATCTTCAATCCATGACTCATTTAATGCAGAGCGTCATAAAAAATATGGCGTCCTTTACTGGATTTCAAGCGCAAGCCATGTCTTCCATTTCTGCTTTGCAGTCAAAAATTGACGATTACGAATTGAAAGAGAGAATGAATCAGCTCAAGTACGAAAATTCGTTAAGAATGTTTTCGGAACGAATTGCAAGACTTGAAAAGGAAAAGGGAATTTCTCTTGGTGAATCACCAATTGCTCTCGTCTCCATGGTTCAATACAAAGCCGCTCCTCCAAGGCCAAGACTCAGTTCAGGTCTTCCTTCTTCCTCCTCTTCCTCTTCCTCCTCTTCCTCCTCTTCCTCTTCCTCTTCCTCTTCTTTAATAAAGAACAAAACTGAACTTACGGAGCATGACAAATTGGCATTGCCTATAATGATTGAATCTTTAACTGAGACGCAAATGTCTCAATTGGTTGCAAATGTCAAGATGGAAAAGGTGTTTCCAGTGCCATCAGAAGGGGAATTTGAGATTGATATGTCGGTCTTGACACCTAAACAATTGCTACAATTTTTTATCTTGGTTCGGAATGCAAGTGCGGTGAGTGGAATAAAGGATGAGCTTTTGTCTGGATCTGAGAAAGGAAAAATGAAGGCCAAGAGAGGACGTCCTCCTTATTCTTCTTCTTCTTCTTCTTCTTCCAATAAAAACGTGTTTGCTGGAGGCGAGGGTTTGGGGGAGGAAGATTGAAAATTATAAAATAAACATAAACTTAAGCAGCTGCCGCCGCAAAGGCCATCAAACACAGAAGAACCAGGAGCACCTTTCCAATTAACTTAGCAATTCTGCTTGAGTTTACTGTAGAATAAAAGCTATTAATAGCTGATGTAGACGCGTCTAAGACGCCAGTAAGAACCGTATTTGCTACTAATAGTTCGGGAAGAACTGTAACGTCCAAGATTCCGCATGCCACATCATATGTCAAACTTGAAGAGGCTGACACAATACTGTTTGACCAGGACTGCACAGGAAGCCAACAACCTGCCACGTTCAAATCATTTTCCCAACCCATTGTCAATCTTCCAAGTTTTTGTTTTTGTTTATCACAAGAAAAACGAATTTGAAATGAAGAAAAACAAATCAAAGTTTAGAAATGGTCGGTCCCGGTTTTTGCAACGTTGGTACAAATGGCCAGTGGAACTTGGGGAGTGATTTAGACAATGCAGTAGGAGATAGCATCAACCGTGCTATCGATGACAAAGTTGTTCCTCAAGTTAATCTAATCAAGCAAAAGGCAAAAAATTTGCAAACTCTGTATAAAGATCTAGGAAATTACATTGTTCAGAAGGTAATTATAACTGGTGTGTACATGTTCATTTTTGCAATCTTGTCGTATTACTTATATTCAAGCGCACAATCAGGTGCCTTTAGTAATATTGGAAAGGCATTTCAAAGTTTTTTATAGTAAGTAAATAAATAATTAATTTTAATTAATTAAAAAAAAAATTAATTATTCATGAAATGATTCAAGAGTTAACTGAGCAACACTATTTCTTTAAAAACATGCCGCTTGTGTCTGCAAATGGATACGCAATTGATGTTTGGCAAGCGTCACTGATAAATAATGAAATGACTCAAAACGATCTTCTAAAAAGGTCAACGGATTGGGTTCGATCAAAACAGCAGGACCCTGATTGTCTTTTGAGAAACATCGAGAGTGGAGATTTGAAAGGTGTCATGGAAGCCATAGATGCTGGAGTTTCCGTAAATCATACAAATTTGAAAGGAAAAAGTGCACTTGCCTTATCTGTAAGTCAAAATACAAATCAAAGTCATCAAATAACAAAGTTTCTGCTTGTACGAAATGCCCGTGTTAATGTAAGCGACTCAACGAGCTATAAGCGCACACCGTTGCTTGCTGCCATTAAGGCAAACAATTTTGAAGCCGTACAGCTTCTAGTAAATGAAAACGCAGATATTGATGCTCCCGACGCACTCGGACGCACTCCCCTAATTTATGCTTGCTTACACAATCGTGAAGAGATTGCAGAGTATTTGATTTCAAAAGAAGCTGATATTGAAAAGTGTGACTATTCAGGAATGACAGCAAAGCTTGCTTCGCGGGGGCATTTAAAAGACATTTTAAAAACAAAAAGTATGTGTAATGATAATGAAATGTGGTCACTTTTTGGAACGTGGGGTGGGAGAGATTACGAAGAGGAGATGTTTTAGGGTTATTGATTTCAACTTCTTTCTTTGCCTAATGCCAATGTATGCTTCTTTCTCTTTGTGCTTGCTTTTCTTTAAATTACCCTTTACATCTAGGTAGGTACCACTGCCTGAGTCGCGGAACCAGCCGCCTGAGTCGCCGTGCTCATAACGTCCTTGGCGGCAGCCGTGGCAGACGCCATGCCCTGCTTCAATGCTGCCGTAGCTACAGCAATAACCTGCTTTCCAGACGTGAGCGGAACTGAAGACAGCTGCTTGACGGACTGAAAGACCGTGCCAGTACTAAATGAGTATACAACAAGGAAACCGAGCGCCCAGTACATGAGAGTTGCAAAAAGATTCTTGCGCTGCGCGCAAAGATCTTGGTGCTTTTCGCAGTTTGTCAGGGCGTTCGGGATGGGTCCGATGACAATGGCGAGAATTACGAAAAATGACGAGAGCGACAGCAAAACCGCGACATAAGGATTGTCAGACATTTCAACTTTTTTTTCCTAGATATTGAAAACAAGATTATTGCTTTTTCTTTTATGTAATTAGAAAATTGATTGTTCGTTTTTCTTATTTATTCTTTATAAAATTTCCTTGTCACGTCCTGTCCTGACCAACATTTGATCGGGCTTCCACGTAAAACCTTTGTTTGCTATTGACTCCAAATTCGGGGTTACAATTTCTTTTGAAGCAAGATGAGTGCTTGAAGAAATTGAATATAGATATGAAGCAGGGCTCATCAAGTAATGGTCCGTAAATGTTTCTTGCAAAGCTCCCAGTTTTGCTAAAAGTCGCGACACAAACTCAGAACAAAACACTTGTTTTTGTCTCCTGTCGGTTTCAATCAATTTAGACGTTTTTGTGCACAATTTAGAAGTGTCCGGCCAGACAAGGCGAAATCCAATCGCAACAGTTACATCGTACGTCATTGAGTCAATTATTCGTGTTTCAAAGTCTAATGTCGAAGCCCAGTCCAAACATTCCTCGACTGCTTCAGATGAAATATGACCGTTTTCGATCTGCCTCAAATAAATGACTGAGTCAACCGCGTTAATGAAATGGGCTAAAGGAACCATTCGTATACCTGACATTCTATGTACAGTTTGCGAAAGAACGTTAGGTTGTTCTGGTGCAACAAAGCGCGTTGCCTCTAACGCATATGCTTTGCCATCGTTTGCAACGTAAACAAACGCTGTATGCGTTGGATACGCTTCGGCTATAGGTATGCCGTGAAGACCATGACCAACGTAATGAACAAGCAAAATATCTCCATTTTTAGGGTCGTAATTTTTTAAGAGCGGAACGCTCCATGCGGGCTTCAAAAATGGCTCAACTCGTTTAAGAACGTCGATAAAGCATACAAGTACAATCCAAAAAAGAAACGTTACAATTGCCAAAATTTTTGAAGTAATTCCCATTTATTTCTTTCTTCTTTTTTTTACAATTTGTTCTTGTTCCTTAAAACTGAACTCTACATAATAAAAAAAAAGAAATGAGTTACATAAATAGAGTTCCCATGTCTTTCTCCGGTTACGGAGAGGACGCGGTTATGCCTAATCATGAAAACCTTGCATCTCTTTCTGATTCCGTTGCTGTTGCGATTCATGATACTATTACAGAACTGAATAACGATTCCGCTACGTCAGAAATACAAGTTATCGAGCAACCAAAAGTCACATTAGATATAGCTGAAGGAGACTTGATGAACGGTGGCGCAAAAGGACACGTAATGAAAGGAGGAGAAGAAGGAGACTTTATGAAGGGTGGCGCGGAAGGACAATCAATAAAAAAAGGCGCGGAGTTAGCAGAAGCAAAAGCAAAGAAAGGGTTTTTCTTAAGTACAATGTTTGATAAATGCACAAGAGCTCCGTGGCAGCCTCCCAAATTTGTTTTCCCTATCGTTTGGACTTTCTTGTATACTCTGTACATTGTAATCTTGAACAAAACTTGGAAGTCAGAGTCTTCCCGAGGTTCATTAATTATTGGACTCATTCTTAATTTGGCTTGGATACCAATTTTCTATTTCAGTTCAAAGGCCGGGCTTGCCGTGATAGCAGTCATGATTGGAGTCGCGTTTGATACTTCAAGACGCTTGGAGCTGGATGGTTACCATACATTAAACAATTGGTTTTATACGTACATTGCATGGCTAATCTTTGCCTTTACGATAAATCTTTACATTGCTTTGAAGTGTGAAAATTAATAAAGAAGAAGAAAAAGAAAAGTTAAATGGTGGTTCAACAACTTTTAAATGGGTTTTACAAACAATACGGAATTCCGCCAAATGAAACATTTAGGTATTTAAAAAAAGTTTCACGCGCAAATGGATTTGATTTACAAAAACCTTCATTGAGAAGAGAAAGGCTCCAGCTCCAACAAATACAAATACAGGGAGGGGTTACGCCTATACAAGTTTTGGAGCTATTATCTTTAATGACAACTTTTTTTGTCTATCTTATGCTGCAAAAATTGAGTCGTAGAGGTCCTCCTCAGATTTTAGATGTTGCTTCATCTAAAGAACAGCAATTGGCATTAGCAGACGTAAATGAGGCCATGTTGGGGTCAGAATCGAAAGCGGAAGCGAAAAGTTCCGCAGGCCTTTTATTATTGCTGGACAAGGACGAAGAACCACAAGCGTCTGCTTCGTCAGCAGCAGTTGTCCCGTCAGCAGTTGCATTAGTTGCCTCCGTCCCGTCTGCAGCTGTTGCTTTGGTGGCGTCAGCGCCGTCTGCAGCAGTTGCATTTGTCACATCAGCTTCTTCGGCTGCCTCTTCGGCGCTTTCTGGTAACTTGGTTTTGGCATCTGAATCAAGCGAGGATGAGGATGATAATGCATCAGGAGAAAATGAAGCGATACTTCAAGCGACAGGTAGCAGAGCAATCGCAATTGTAAACAGATCAATGGTTGTTGTTGATCAAAGAATTTTGTTAAAGGAGGTAAAAGCAGAGCAAGTTCAAGATGTTCTTTCGGAAGAAGCTGTTCGTGGCGTACGTGCACTCGCGGCGCGATACCAGAAAATGAATGACGCAGCAGTTGCACTAAAAAATTTACAAGCTAAACAACCTGGCGCAATCGCTGGTCGTAAAAATGGAGGGGGCGCAAGCGGGCTAGGAGGAGGAAATCGCAAAATCAAATCCGTAAGGAGAAGAAAATATAAAGTAGCAAATAAAAAGTTTCGGTCTTTTTCATCAAAACGGCGGTAATTGCTAATGAGTTAAACACCTATTATATCATCGTTCTCCATCCCTTCAATTTCACTAAAACTTACGCAATCACGGACAAATACATCTTCATGTGCCAAGAAGCTAGTAATTATTGTTGTTGAATTTGGTGCAAGAAAAAAATTTAATTCTCGCTCCTTGTAAGGACTTATCAAATAATTTACAAATGATGTTTGCGGCGCTGACAAAATAAGATTGTGGTCGCGAATAACGCTCAAAATAAAACTTGAATTAGTGCTTAAATCATTTTGAAATAATCCACTTGTGTTTTGTCGTACTCGTATTCTTTCCCATAAATTCCAGAAAGCATTTATTTTTGCAGATTTGCAGAAAAAACCCAAGAAAAAAAGATACGTCGGATAGTATTTTATAAAACAATGTGAAAAATGTTGTTGAGTGAATGGTAAAACGTTTCTTGAATCGAACCGGACAGATATTGTAGCTCCACCGCAAAAATGATCAAAAAATTCTTGCGTTAATTTTGAGTTAAATTCTTCCAATAATTTATTTTTTTCGTCATTTTCATTTTCATCATCAACATCGAAACAAGCTTGACAATAAAATTCTCCCAGTTCTTTCAATCCTCCAATTGAAATCATAATAAGCCCTCCAAAATCTTCATCGTTATAACTTGCGTCGTCACCCTCGTCACCTTCATTTTCATAATTTTCATCATTATCTAATTCGTCAATTCTTTCATTTAATTCGTCTCTTGCTTCATCTCGGTCATCTTCATCTTTTAAAAACCGCAAATTTTCAAATTCAAGAGACACTTGATTTCTGCAGCAAGGACACGAATTGTTTTTAGAAAGCCACCGACTAATACATTTCAAGTGAAACGAATGTTGGCAGGATAGCGAAGATTTTCCTGTTTGTAAAGTAATGTCATTGCAACATATTGAGCAACTGTTTACCTCATTCTCCTCCTTCTCCTCCTTCTCCTCCTTCTCCTCCTTGTCCTTCTCTACCTTCATTATTTTCTCCATTCCTTTTGTTATGTTATCTTATTTACGGTTTTAAAATTTATTTTTTTAATTTGAATATAAAATGCAAAAAGCAAAATCATGTCAAACCCAAAACTTTTGTTCCCTTAGCTAAGACATAAAAGTCTTGCTGCTCTACTCTGAAGAAATGGCAGAGGGTGGAAGGGGCGGTTTGCGCGGACTGCAAATGTGCATGGATACAAATTTGAGACTAACTGCAAGTGAATTAATTTTCTTTCAGGAACTTGTCAAAAGCGGAGGTGCAAATGACGAGTTAAAAATGTCTCAATGTGCAGGCGATCTGGCCGCAAAGGTTCCAAGCTCAATTGCCTTTTTCGAAAAGATCTTGGATGACCATTTACTTTATTTAAAAAACGTTCATCCACAAATATTTCAGTATTGTGGAACGGAAACGCCGAATCAGCTTGTCATTGCTAAATTTCTTATGTTTTGGTACGTAATTCGGCCATTCACTCCTGTTGCAGCGTGTGAAGAACGTTTTACGCTACATACCATCCAACATGCTTTCTTTGAATTTTCATCCTACATTGAAACTCTTCGTGTTCCCCTCCAAGTGCAAAGCTGGACGAATTATGTTTCTACTATTCAGCATCAAAACTTTCAAGCTTCATTGCAGCAAACTAAAACTCAATACGAATCGTATTCTGATGGTTTAAAATCTATTTTGGGTGTAAAGACAAAAGAATATGAAACGGAAATGAAAGCTCTTACTCTCAAATTGGAAATTAAATCCAAGGAATTACAAGATTTAACTTTTCAATACGAGGAATGCAAGGAGAAGGCTGAGCAAGAAGCAACAAATCTTATTCTTACATGCGAACAACTAAAAATTGTTAAAGATGAAAATTCAGCTGTTAAAGAACAAATCTTGGCGATTCTGTGTGACAAGGCAGAATCTGAAAAAAAGGGCCGCGAGTCGCAACAGAAATGTGAGATTTTGGAGTCTAAAAACAGGCAGCTTTCAGGCTCAGATGCAGAGTTAAGACGCGAGTTAAAATCTCTAAAAAGTATTTCTTCTGCAATCAAAATTGAATGTGCTTCGTATTTTGATGAAAAGGAGGAGTTTAAAAGTAAGTTTCAGGAACTTGAATTTAAAGTTCAATCTTTGGAAAGCCAAAACGCCTCTCTATCTTCAATTCTGGCGGCCAAAAAAACCCCTCCTCCACAACATCAAAATGTTAAGGACAAGGAGCTCAAGACGTTACGAGCCGAGTACGCCAAGTCGCAAAAGATTATTTCCGATTTGGAAGAAGAGCTCGTTATGTTTTCTTCTAATTCTAATTCTAATTCTAATCCTAAAATCAAATGGAATAAGAAGGAGGGATTGGACACAAATGTTGAGGAGGCAAGAGTTCTCGTCGACCTTTGCGCGACAACGACCAAGGCGGAAAAAATTGTGCAAGTTTTGCAGAATTACGTGGTGTCTTCGCTTCGGGAAAAAAAGGATGAAGAATTTCCTGCTTGGCTTGTCGTTGGGCAATCAATTCTTCGCTCCATTTTCAGCGATGTCGGTCTAGCTCGTGGATATCTTCACTCGCATTACAAAAACTATTTAGATGCCGCAAGTGGACGCGCTCTTCAACTTCCGAGAGACGATGTTTTTATGGGTCTTCTTTGCTGGAAGGTAGAATCCCGCTTCCGCGCCCTGTCGTGGCTACGAAATCGCGTTGTCCGCGGTTTTTCGTCAAGCGGAAAAATGGGCAACGTTAATCTTCAATCTTTTCTCGATCACGTTGTGGAACAGCAAAGAATTGGAGGCAAGATTACGCTAGCAATGGGCAAAACATCACCAGATCTTGCCTTGGAAATTTCTTCGCTTAATGTTTTGAAGAGAGAAACGTTGATGCTTCTTGATAAGAACAGTGTTATTCCAGTTTCCGGCGCAGTTTTTATACCAACAGTTCCTGCATCCATGGCAGACGGAGTCTTTCTTGCAGTACGAAATTTTGCTCTTTTAAATGTTTGCTGCTTCATTTCGCTTATGGAATCAGACAGCGACAGTTTCAAGAAAAACCTTTTAGACATTGTCTTTGATCTTTTTGATCCAATTGTTGTTGGGGACGGAGGAAAGTCTTCAAAATCGAAAAACAATGAAATCAAGACAAGCTTGACGCCTGACCGTTTTGCCTTGGCGCACAAGAAAGTCACTGCAGCATTTTCATCTCTTCCTGATAACGGTTTCAAGAACTTTACGCCGTTACTTAACCAATTGGGAGCCTGCGCCGACTCATTTCAAGATTTATACGCAAAAACGTTTCTGTTTTTTGATGCACATTCTTCAAACGAGATTGATTTTTTTCGTAAAAAGAGAATGCTAACTCTTTACAATCACGCTGACTCTCTGTTGGATTCATTCTGGTCTTGTCAAGAAATTTCAAGGCATTCAGCAAAGGTGAATGAAGATCTTCCTGATTCGTTAATTGGAAAAATTATGGCCATGGAAGTTTTGTGGAACGAGGAAAACGAGAGCATTGACGCCGGGCGCAAGCAAACGGAAGCGCTTCTTCTGAGTCTTTCTTCTTCCTCTCCAGATCCTGCATCCGAAATTAAGTGTGCTTCAACAATTGACGAAACAAATTTTTTCATGCATTCGCTGTCTCACTTAATCGTCAACGGAAAGCTTCTGATTTCTGCAGCGGAGCAAGAAAAGGACAATCAAAGCAAGGAAGTTAATAGCCACAGCTCTTCTGAAGACATTATTGGATTTCTTTGTAACGAAATGCAAGGATGCGAGTTGAGAGAATTTATTACGGCAATTCAAGAAAGCATTCATTGCTTTCGGGAAGTACGCAAGGGCAAGCAAGTCATGGTCGAAGGAAAAAGTTCACTTGGCAAGATTTTGCAGACTCTTTCTTCTAAATAAATAGTAGGGTGAATAAAAGAAATGAAAATTATTCTTTATGTTCTCTGTCCAAATCCAGAAGCTTTAGATTTAACAAAACAAAGATACAAGGGGTTTGAATGGGCGCTTCCGATTTTAATGCCTCCCTTGAATAAAGACATTCCAATTTTTGAAAATGAGGTCTACGAACTTTTGGGTAAAAGACAAGAAGAGTGGGAAACGGCTGATTTCGTTGGCACATTATCGTGGAATTTTGAAAAGAAGATTTCAATAAAGAGCGTTCAAGATACATTTGAGAACAAATGCAATTTTGACTTTGTTCCGTTTTTTGTGCACAAAAATCGCAGTGCTCGCAATTCTGGAATCAGTAATCATGGAGACTATTTTGGCTTGGCGTGGACTTATTTAAAAGAAAGGACTGGCTTGTCTAGTCATCCAATCCACAATGAAGTTGTTGAGTGTGCATCGAATTATTGGATGTGCAGGCCAACATTTATGATTGATTACATTGCGTGGCATCGTCATTTGTTAAAGTATGCAAAGGAAAAGATGGACGTCTTTTCTGTGGATGCATTTTATCCAGCAGGAAAATTGTCTAAACAAGATTTATTATCAATTTGGGGAAAACCATTTTACCCGTTGCTACCATTCGTCTTTGAGCGATTTTCTACAATGTTTTTTGCAAATTATGCTATTTATTGCAACAATGACAAGCCGTGTTTTATTGAAAATTGTTTAGTAGTTCCTGACAACAACAACAACACAGTCTCCACCATCAAACGATACTCCATCTTTTGCGTAGGCAAACAAATTGAAGATTTTATTGACATTAAACATAATGCGTATCCGTTCATTCACCATGACTCTGAAATTTATTTCAAGAGCGCGAGTCCTCAAACGGAAATGCAAGCAATTCGACTTTTGCTAAGCGCCTATGCTGAGGAATGCAAAGTAAACGATTATTTCTTTCTGTTTACTGGACCAATTCGAGTTCTTTGCTCATGGAAAAAACTTATACATGTATTAAATGCACCAACAACTCCCTTCTCAGACTTTTATTATGTTGGATTTACGCCCTTAACTGACGATGGGTCTTTATGGAGTTACAAAAATTTGATCACGTATGCATGCGAGGAGGGGGAGGCGTGTAAACTTAATAAGGTTGTTTATGGCGGAGGAATCGCATTTCGGAAATCATTATGGGATGAACTCGTTACTTCAACAGATTGCGGAACTCTGTCTGATTTTTTATGGAACAGAAACAAAATTTCAATTGGAATTTTTCCACAGTTTGTAATTCCCCATTATGAATCAAACGAAGAATCTTTACTTCAAAAATTTTGCAACCCAAAATTTAGTTCATACGATCAATATTGTAAAAGTATTGGTTGGTACGGGTGGCTTCCTTCTTAGTTAGTTATTTCCAATAGTACTTTCGCCCGTATGAAACAAGCAATTCTTCGTTCTTCTGTATTTTTTTTAACGCGGCAATAACTCCTTTTTTTAAAAACACAACATTGGGTTTTTTAGTTGTTCCATGAGGAGAGTTTATGTATCTTGCAAAATTACTCTTTTCTGGATCTCGTGCGTCAATGAATTTACCATCTCCTATGTCTAATACGTAAACCGAATTGTCAAAAGGATATCTATTGTTGAATTCTTCTAACGTTAATTCTTCACCTTCATAACAGCCTAATATCTGACCCTTTCTAATGCTGTTTACAGCAAATACACCCTTTCCAGATATTACACTGTCTCTGATCTCTATACATATACAAACATCCGCCATTTATTTTATTTCGATTACATTCTCCAGAAAAATAGAGATGGAGTTGAACTATGTCTTTTTGCCCACGCTTTATGAAACCCAGCATTCTCTAATAGAAGTGAAATGTGTAAAGATGTGGTAATGGACTTGCTTTCAAGAGCTTCTTTTAGAGTTTGATTTGCGTTTGCGTATTCAAGACAATAAATATATTTGTTTTCGTTTGTGTTTGTGTTGTTTAAAGTGCTGTTAACCAAAGAAATTACATTTGTAAGTCCACTGTCATCGTTGAGTGAATTTGAATTGTTATTGTAAATTGACGCCACAAAAACATTTATCATAAAGTTGTCATTTACGTCAACTCCTCCCCACGGATCAAAAGCATTAAATGTGTTTAAATTTAATTCACGAGGAACACAATTTTGAAGACATTGTGTAAATATTTGAGCGGTTAATTGGTTAATTGCTTCTGTCCAAAGTAATTCACGACGCATTAGTTGTTGATTAAGAAAGTTTTCGTGTCTTATTTCAATTTCATTTACTTCGTATCTTGTTGCAAGAGTCATTTTTGTCTTTTTCCTTTAAGAATAAAAAATGATTCAAATTTCTGATTTTGAATCAATGAGTGGGTCTGAACTTAACGATGTCGTCTACGATGCAGACGACATTATTTCAGACATTAGTTCAATTTCTTTTCAATCAGAAAATGAAGACCCGGGTTTTTACGTTCCGTTTACTCGCGAGGAAATGATACAATGCGCATGGAAATTTGCAGACAGCGTCGACGAAGACGGAAACCCAATTGACCAGATATATGCTTCGCAACAAGCTTTTCAATGGTGGAGGGATGCAGCCGAGCTCGCTGGCGCTTCGTACGAAGAAATTCTCTTTGTGCAAGACCAGACGGCGCTTGCCGTCGAACTGTTTGCCTCTGGACAATTAGGCAACGTGTGCGACAGATCTCCAATCTTTTGGGCTACGTATTTTAAGGTGTGGGACGCGGTGGATGTTCTTGAGGATGAAGTTGAAATAGTTAATTAGATGTCATGTATAAAGAAGAAAGAAGAAAGGAGAAAGTAGAAAGTAGAAATGGATTTGCCAAAATTAAACCCAATGCAACTTGGTTTTGGAAATAGAAATGGAACCGAACCCGTCAAGACTGTCAAGGCCTCACTGTCAAGGGCTCTGAAATTATGGCCAGATCAAACCGAAGAAAAGGCAAAGAGAGTCAAGGCAGAAGGGGACTTTTTAATGGATTCTTCAGCTCTTCGTAAAAAGTATAGAGAAGTGTTGATGGGACGTGGACCGTCCGACGGCGTAGAACGACGCGAGATTGAGGCTGCTGAAGATGAAAATTTAGACCAGGCTTTAAATTTAAACGAAAATCAGCTAAAGCTTAGCAACGAAGTTAGGGAAAAGCTGATGGAAAAGGCAAAAGTTGTTGCAAAGTCGGCAATGAAAATGGACGGAGATGCTGATTTGGACCCCGAGGGATATCGGAACGTAAAGACGGACGCGCAGGCGTTTAGGGCGTCGCAAAACGGGTTGATTTTGACAAAACGTGTGCGATTTCCATTAACTGTTTCACATGACGCTAGGCAAAATCATGGCGTTTTAAAACGCTCAACAGCAGTTAGCTCGCAGTTTGCGGAGAGGCAAGCCCAGCAACCTGCTGTTATTACTCCAAGTAAACACGAGGAGAGCAAAAGAGCAAACGCGCCAGCTGTTCCAGAGGTCACTGACTTTGCTAAGAAGGCGAGAGGGAAGGACGTTATTCATGAAACAATTTCAAAGAGGGACGACTTGACGCTTGAAATTGGCAAACTATTTTTACGAATTGTGGGAACTGATCTGGACCTCGTATCGTCAAGTGCATCATTGACTAAGCCTGAAGAATCCAAAAAGAATGGACAAGTACTTATTTTAAAAGAAATTCAAAAAGTTATGGTGCCTACACCAGAGCAGTCGAACGAATCAAGTGCAAAGAAAACTATAGTGGAGCCTGCAGCTCGCGAAGAGGTTAAAATTTTAGCAGCACATTTAGGAAAGGTGTTTGTTGACATTGGCCTCACGTTACCGTCTGGACACAGTGTAGAAGATGCACGCAAGAACGACATTATTGCCAAAAGCATCGGTTCAAGAGCAATTCAAAACTGCACCGGAGTTGGAGGTCTTCTCTCAAGTTCCTTTACTGAAAAATCTGATTCGCAAAAGGCACAGAAAAACGAGTTGATTGCAACTGCAATCGGACGCATTCTCATGCACCTTAGAGGATATAGTCAAGTCATGACGGCGCGAATGGAAAGTCCGTCGATCGAACAACATTTAGTTACGGAAGACAAGAGCATTCTTGCATTAGGCCGTTTGACTCTGCAAATGATTGAGCAATCTGCCATGTCCGATCGTGTTTCCGGTAAAATTGGCTTTGAGACACGAAAACAAGGTGAAGGATTTATTAGAAAATTAGGCTTGGCCGTTTTTAAGGGCGCATCCGCGCTTGTAGGATCGAGCGGACAGAAGCCAAGCGTGGAGGACGCTAGACGACCTACCGTGAAGACAAAGCCGCACAATCAGTTTTCGAGTCAAGGCGTTGAGAACGCAAAATCATTTAATTCCGAAGTTGAAAGTGCGAGAAAGCTTGATTCGAGAATAGGAAAGGCATCCTCGAACTTGCAATCAATTTCGATTGAACCCAACAGACCGACAAGTTTAGAGGAAAAGCAACCTGTAAAGGAGAGTAGAGAATTAAAGATGAATGTTGGTAGTCCATCAATCGACACATTGCCTACAAAAAATCTTCAAGTTGTTGGTAGAGGAAGAGGAAGAAACACAAAATCAGAATTTGGTATACATCTACCCGAAAGGACTGCGCCACAACCTTTGTTTCAAGATGATGTGTCAAGTCTTAGGCTTAAACAAAACCAAAACCAGAACCAGAAGAGAAAGGAAACATTTGTTCAAGTGCGGGAAGAGGACGATGAAAAGGACGAAGGAGAGCAGTCTACAATGAAAGGATTAGAATACACAAAAAGACACACTAAAGAATCACTATTTTTGTCAGAGACAGAGACAAGAACAAGAAGTAGGACGAGAAAAGACGAAAAAGAAATTGATGAACCACAACCGTCCGTGTGGAAGCAAAAAACATATGGGCGAGAATGATGTTTTCAATCAATCTTCAAGTAAGAAGAGGAAAAAGAAATGAGTCGAACCCAAGAAATTTTGCTTTCGTCTAAAAACAGAGAGCTGTTGTTGACTTCAGTGTACTCAATGATGGGCTATGAAATTTCGGAGGAGGAAAAGGAGACACAAAGATACAAGGACGTCGTTCTTGATTTAAACGACATTCTGCACGATGTAAATACAGACTTTATAAGGGTTTTGCAATTAATACAATCAAGGAGCGAGGATCTAAGAACAGTTAACAGGCAAATCGCATTAAAAGTATTTGAACGCTGGGAACACAGAAATGAAAGTTTTTTCTTGCATGAGAGAAGACTTGAAGAACGAGAACAATTGAAGCGAGAGTCAATAGTAGTGTCGGAACCCGACACTGAATCACAATCACAACAAACAACCAGGATAAAGAGAAATGAGGTCATTCTTTTTCAAAATAGCAATAGCAATGATGATCAAGGAAGCGTACTTGATTCGTTTCATTTTACGGCGCAGGAGAAAGAGAACAACAAGCAGGAAAAGGAAGAAGACGATTTTTTCGGTACTTCCAGAATAAACCCAAGAGCATACTTTACTTCCTTGTCTCTGAATCCAAAGCAATAAAGCCTTGAATCACGTCCATAGACTCGTCAATCTTGTCTTGCAGTTTGCGTTTCATATGAGTTGCGATCTTTGACCGCGACCAACCGTATCCAGAAAGTCGGTCACTGCTTTTCTCAATCTCGTCATATTCGATTCGACAAACTCGATTCAATTCTTTTTGAAGATCTAATGAAACATTTAAATTTCCAAGTTGTTTGGACTCAAGCAAAGATTGAATTTGAATTGCTTGTTCCAAAGAAATTTTTTCAGACTCCTTGAGCCTCTGAATTGTCTCGTCAATAAATTTTTTAAATGTTAAGCTGATCAAGTTTTCCTTCTCCTTTTCCTTCTCTTTCTCCTCTATTGCTTCTGTTACTGAACGCCTTTGCGCCCGATGCACTGCCTGCGCAGGTCGAACAGTACTCTCAGTCTCTTTTCTCAAGTCCGGATTTACATGCTGCTTCACTACATCTAAATCTTCAGAATTCGTCCTCTTTTTTCTAGGTTTTTTAGGTTCGGATTCGTCCCTTCGTCTCTTTCCTTCGTTTGCCTTTACCCTCTCAATTGATCGCTCAATTGCTTCCATTTTGTTTTTGTGTTTGTTTTTCTTCAAAAAAAAGGGGGTGATTTTTAATGATTAATTGAATTGAACACTCTAAACATCTTGAAACGCAAACGACGCCCAAAGCGCTGCTCCTAACGTAGGAAGATAATATCCGTCCTTCCTCATCTCACCCTCAAATGCAAGAACAATAAATAATGCCAATGAAAACGCCAAGGCAATGCAAATTTGCATTGCACGAAAGAGAACTATCTTGTCGGCCATTATTATTATTATTAACTTTTTTTACTTGATGTTTCTTTTTCTTTTTTGCGGGAACTCCTTGAAGACCGCTTTTCGTGCAAACCCAAGCTGACTTCATGCACAAATTTCCAAATTGGGTATCCACTTGCCAAGAAGCTGGATAAATTGAAGGGGTGATCTTCGCTTTGTGATTGCAACTTATGCCTCATTTCCGACATGTTTCTTCTCATGTCACTCACGCTCATTCCCTCAATTGCCGATGTCATGTTCATTTGTAACTAGTTTTGTTTTTATTAATTATTTTTTGGGTTCGGCATCCTTTAGTACCAACGTTTTTGAACTTTGACTTGCTTTAGATGAAAGCAGAGGAGCATTTCTTGGAAGAGGTACTGCAATTTGTCTTTTAGTCTTAGGCAATTTCGGTACAATTTCTTTTAAATTTAGTTTTTCGGCAACCTTCTCAGTCGATTTGATAATACTTTGTACAAGATCTTTCGATTTAGGTATTTCTTCGCATAAAAAGTCACTGCATAAATTGTACAAATCCATGTATCTAGTACTTAATGTATCTGATTGTGTCCAGATAAATTTTGGGAGATCGAAGATGAAATTAAATCCATCTCCAATTGCTTTCAAAACTTTTGTAATTAAAAGTCCAATTACGGCAGTGACTGCAGGATGCACTCCAAATGTAAAATCCTTATCGACTGGAATGTACATATAAGCTTTTGCATTTGCGACTGCAAATATTTCTCTCAAAACAGCAAACCAACTTCCTCCATTTGCTCTCTTGTCTCTCAAAAAATCAGGTAAAAGCCCTATCAATTTGTGTTCAACTAATTTTAAAATTGTTTCAAAATCTATGTTTACAACCTGTATCGATGCAAAATAAATGCCGATTACGAAGACAAGAATTATCATAATTGATAAGCCTAGAGACGCTGACACACATCTTAATCCTCTTTTTAAAAGCCCTCCGCCTTCTAAGCCTTTTAGTTGAAAATTATCTTGTTTTTGTACGTAGCCAATAAAACGTTTGAATTGATTTTTTATTTTTTGATTGGTTCTGCTTCTGCTCCTTCTGCTTCTGCTCCTTCTGCTTCTGCTTCTGCTTCTGCTTCTGCTAACTCCTCCTCCCAATCCCCCCCTCGCACTGCCTCGGCGACGGCGAACAGCAGAAGCAGGAGCAGCTGGAGCATCAGCAAGTAGTAAGGGTGAAGCAACGTTACCTAGCAGGGGTGCAGGTTGAGCAGCGGCAGCAAAATTTAAAAAAGTATGTAAGTCGTTTTGACTAGGATTTTCAATACTAATAGTTGTACCGTTAAAAAATGTGGCGGAAATGCTGGAGCGCCGCTGGTTACCGCCTCCGCCTTCGCCTCCGCCTCCACTGGCACCAACTAAGGGACCAGCACCAACAGCCTGAGCTAAGGGACCAACTATAGCTAAGGGAGCACCCAGAACGGCCGCAACCGGATTTACAGGAGCAGCTTGAGCCTGAGCAGGAGCAGCAGGAGGAGCACCAACGACAGCATCAGGAACCTCTTTGCAAATTCCCCAAGCCAACAATAATGCAATAATCGCTGAACTGATTGCTGCAACTATTGGATTTTGTGTTGCCAGGCGTGTTAAAGTCGAATAAACATTTGTAAAGAAACTTGTCCATTCTCCCGCTGCAAAAAACCAATCATAACTACTTTGTGAAGGTTGTTTCCAACTTTCATATGCTTCTTCTAACATTATTTTAAATGTCTCATCACTTATGTTTGGATACGTGTCTCTTACAATCTTGTTTCTTAATATTTTAGTATAATTGCGTGGTGTATCTAATACTGTAAGCTCCCCAGCACTATCTAAACGTCGCCTAATTGTCTCAATAAAATCTATTTTATCCCATTCTGGTTTTACATAAATGAAAAAGTATACTAAAGCAATAGCTAGAATTATAACAAAAATTCTAACATTAAAAATGTTACATTGTAAAGCTCCCCCTTCAAGTTTCTCCTTGGGTTTTTTTACATACAATGTAATAAAGCGAACTACTCTTTCATATTCATGTAACACCTCGTACTTGCTAATACGATTTTCATCTATTGTTTTTCTGAAAAGCGGAAAATTTAAATATAATTCATCATAAAGTGGTTCCAAAACGTCAGGATTAGTAGGAAGAAACAAATCCATTTTTGTTTTTAGTGCACGGAATTTTCCAAAATTTGCGACACTGTAGCATCTCCCCACCTACTTTTTTTCTTTGAGGGTTTACTTTTAATTTCAGCACTGTCAGAAGGAGGTGGTTCAATTGGAGATTCTGCGTCCTCTTCCTCTTCCGAATCAGACATATCAGGAGGTGGCGCAAGAGGAGAGTTGGATTCTGATTCTTGCTCTTCCCTCATGTCCTCGATCTTTTTAATCTTGATTTCCTTTTCTTTTTCGTGTATTGGAGATGTTCCACCATACATTGGAGATGTGGCTACGCCTCCGTTTTCTACTCCACCATTTATTGGAGACGATGGGGCAAACGGAGACGCGGCTCCTCCACCATACACTGGAGACGATGGGGCATACGGAGATGCGGCTCCGCCTTCACCTCCACCGTACACTGGAGACGACGGTTGAACTTGATCTATTTTCGTACTACTAACACCATATCCGTAGTCGTACACGTAAGGTTTCCACGGAGGAGCCTCTTTCTCCTTGTCCTTATCAGATCCGGAAAATTTGCTAAAGCAATCCGTAAAGTGTTTCATAATCGAATCGTCATTTAATTTTTGACAAATTCCCTGCACAAACTCAAGTGCATTTGCGCTTAATTTCAAATCTGACGCAGCGTCAATTTCCGCTTCAGTTGCAGTTTGATTTTGTTTTAAAGTTGAATCAGTCTGCAAACAATGAAGGACAGTCAGTAACCTCATGTTTCCCCACAAGATCAATTTTGCGACAATGTAAATGTCATCCACAGCCTTGACACATTTACACATGGAGATTTTTTGCTCAAAGGGCAAGGAATCTTTTGACGCATCTATCATTTTCTGGGCCACGGCGCCTGCTCCTTGACGAAACATTGGCCGTATTTCCAAATCGCTCATTTTAGTTCCGTACTGAACCATTCGAAAAAGATCGAGCATAACCTTTCCATTCATGGACCAGGATCTAAAAATGTAAGGTTGAGTTTTAGATCTCTTTTCATTTGTGTTTTCAACCTTTAACCCAATTAAAATTTCGCCGAGCTGTGGAACTGAGTTCTTGTGTCCATGCCCGTAGACAGTGTCGATCAATTTCATTGGTCCTATGGAAATCATAGACTTTTGCCTTCCCGCCTTGTCAAAAAACAGCTGCTCGGGTTTGCTTTGATTCCTTGTATTTGCGTTTGACGTAGTGGTAAAATATGAGTTATTTACAATCAGCACCTTTCCATGGAAAAAGGAGAGGCGCGTGTCAGTGGCCGGCATTTCCACCAATTCAATTATTTTTCCAAAACAATATTGGCTTAATATTTCGAACAATGCTCTTCGCGCGACAGCAAAGGATGGAGCCGCCTTCACATTTTGCGTAGTTGTTGTCGCAAGGCGATTTGCACCCTGACGCTTCGCATTCGCTAAATGACAACTCATTTCATTATTTATTTATTTTTCGTATTTGTTTTGTATTAAAAAATTGTGTTTATATAAATTCAACAATTAAACCCTAATTTTATCTATTAAAAGATGGAAACAATGGATTTTTGGATAAAGGATGACTGTGAGGACAATACATTCCAAAGTGAGCTTGACAAAATTCCTATATCTTTACAAGTAGACTCATTTTTGGAGGCTGCTCTTAATTGCAACGTCAAAGGCAACAGCAACGAAAGAACCATGAGTCCTTTTTTATGTAAAGAATCTATATATAAAGAAGAACAACCTCTTTCTCTTCCGATTCCTTCTCTGCCTATTCCTATTCTGCCTATTCCTACTCCGCCTCTTCAAAATCCTCTTCCTGCACAAAAAAAACAGAAATCAGAACAAGATTTTTTAAAATTGACCTTTGGATCTGGTCCTAAAAAGAGATATGTTTTTGGAAACAATGGAATTTATTTAGAATCAGACTCTAAAACAACAAACTTTGTGGAGCCAAAAGCAAAGAAATTAAAGCTCTTAAGTAAACTTCTTGATTCAGGGCTTTATAAAAAGATAGATCATGTACATACTATACAGCAGCCAAAAAATATAAATAAGTCGAAATGGACTTTAGAAGAGGATGAACAGTTAAAGCAGATTATGGCTTCCTATTCTTCAACGACTTCATTCAGTTTTTCGCGTGTTTGCAGCTCCATGCCTACAAGAACAGCAAAGCAATGCAGAGAGCGCTGGCATAATCAACTTTCACCTGATGTACGAAAAGATAAGTGGACTAAGGAAGAGGACGAAACAATAATAAAATGCTGGAAAGATTTTGGACCTCTTTGGAGTCGAATGGCTCTCCTTCTCAAAGGACGGACTGACAATGCTATTAAAAATCATTTTAATTGCACGTTGAAGAAAGAGTCTGTTCTTTCGTCTCCTTTACAAAATTAAAATCAATCCAAAGAATAAAAAATATATAAAAATGGGAGATGACCTTCTTGATCAACAAGCAGTAGAAGAACTTTTGCGTGAAACGTTCGGCCTTGATGTGAATAAATCAAGTTTTATGCTCGAAAAGTGGAATGAGTCTTGGTCAGAAGCTTTGAGTCATAGAAAGTCTGCTCCTCTTTCTCCTCTTCCTCTTCCTATTCCTATTCCTTCTTCTTCTCTCTCTTTATCATCTAAAGCAGAAAAAGAAGAGGATGGTTTTAGAGAAGTTGCGCAAAAATTAAACCCCTTGTCTAGATCCCTTGATTATTACATTGGTCGCGAAACGACCGACAGAGATACTGAGGATCAGTTTAAGTCATGGAAGATGATAAAGAGATATTTGGAATCGCGCGATCCTCGCGTGCAGTCCCAAAGAAACCACTTTGGAATTTCTCCCGAGCGCGAATTAGACTTTGCGCAAGCCTCTCTTTGCCCTACTGAAACTAGAATTTGCACACTTTCTCTCCCTTCTTCTTCATCTTCTTCTTCTACTTCTCCATCTGCAGAACGTAAATATGTCATGACGTCCGCAGGTGCATCTTGGGACATTTTACTCTCTTCTTCTTCTTCTTCTTCTTCTTCTTCTTCTTCTTCTTCTCCTTCTTCTCCTTCTTCTACGCCTCAAACAAAACATACCGCTAGAAGATATACAGAAACGTTTTTAAGCATTTTGGACAATTATCCCAGCATTTTTTCATTTTTTAGACGAGAAATTGAAAAGCAAAATCTTCAGATTGAAACCATAAGTGCCTCTGAAATACGGAAGCAAAAGAATGTATTTAATCGTTCTACCCATGATCATGATGACAAAGCAAACGACGAGTTTTTTAATTCAGATGGCTTTTGCGTCAAGGATGAAAGCGGAACGTGCATTGCCATGGCAACTTGCTCAAAATCTGTCTTTGATCCGTCCATTTCACTGAACTTAACTGAAGATGACGCAGTTGATTGCTCGCATCTTCCGTTCTATGGGTCAAATTTTTCAGAAGAGGATAAATTTGAGTTTGCGTCAAAATCCGGACTTCTTATGTTTGTTTGGTTACATCCTGATCTCGACGAGGCGAAATCTTATTTAGCTTCAATGCTTGCTCTCATTGTAATTGAGGCAAATGCTGAAAATTCCTTTGTCTCTATTGCCCTTGACTGTGAAAAAAGCTTGTGTCCACAGTTATCGCAAACACTTGGCTTTTTCAGAACATTTTCTGTATCTGCGAAAGACTTAAAATTGAAGGGTTTCGAGATTTACGATGTGTCAAAGGCACCTCCTGTTCAAATTCAAGAACATTCAGAGACCCAATTTAGCTTGTTCAGAATATTTCCATCCGCATCTCAAGTGCTTGGATCCGCATTACTCTTGTGGCTTCAAATGAACAAGAAGGAAAAGGACGTTTTAAATGGTGGAAAAAAAATGAAAGCAAAGGATCTTCAAGGCGATCGTCGTCCTCCTTTTCGTCCTAGAGCAGCCGAAGAAGACTCACTCACTACAATAGAAAATAGCGCAATTCGGTTTGATAAGAGCGTTGATGTTTGGAAAGGAAACATTGAATCTTTAAGAGATCAATTGGTGGAGGAGGAAAAGTGAAAGATGTAAAAAGGAAAAACAAAAGTATATAATAAATGTCTGACTTACCTCAAGCAATTGGAAATGCTGTCACTTTGCCTCTTCAAGTTGGAAAAGAAATTGTTAATCCAATTGTAGGAGATTCCAAATCTGGACTTGTTAGCGAATCTTTTGGGGATTGGAAATCGCAAACGTTTCTATGGTTTGCTATCATTCTCTTTTTAATTCTGTTTATTTGGGCGTGGGTTTCATATGATCCAGATCAGCGCATTTTCACTCTTTACAATATTGTCGAAGATGGAACCTACAACTTTCCAAGATTTTCTGGACAAATTTTGATACATGACAGTGATCAGGGCGGTGTAACGGAGTGGTTGGTGGGCGGTGGAGTTGCGGAGATTGTTGGATGTAGTGGAGGGTGCGCTGACCTTTCGAATCCTAGTTCTGGAAAAATTACATACAATGAGGCGATCAATGGGTATACGTGGACCCAAACAAAGTATACGGATCCGACAACCTACACATTTATTACAAATCGGATCGTGAGGCGCGCTTAGATTTTAAAAGGGGGTGGGATAATAATGTATGTATATTTTTTAATTCTTAAACAAAACGCCTTACAAACTCGGGATTTGCCAATTGATTCCGTGTTTCCAAATGACTTCCCTCGATCGTTACTTGACTCGGTAACTCCCCAATAGAATTTCTCACTTCTCCTAATTTTAAAAATTGCTCGTATGCAATAATATTATCGTCTCGTGTGCTGCATATAAAAACGGAGAATGGCATTTTTTGGATTGCATCTGACAATTCAAAATTATGTCCCAAGATGACTCCCAATGTATACTTTAACAAATTTGTATGGTCCCAACGAGTCCTCATTTCAGTAACATCCGAAATACTTGTAAAGGGAGACAGGAGAATAAGTTTCGGATATGATGGTATTGTTTCCTTTGGGTAAGAATCCACATATGATTCGTACCATCTCAACAAACCGTAGCAAGCGACGCCAGTTCCCAAAGAGTACCCAATTAAAAGAACTGGTACCGAACTGGTATCCGATCTCGTTGCGCGCTCAATCATTTCAGCTGCCGAGGCCACTAACAAATCCATACTAATGGACTGCATTTGGTCCATTACATAGACCGTGCACACAAACCCTAATGTTTCGAATGAATTTAATATTGCTTCGCATGTGTCAAGTGCTTCCGACAAGCTGGTTCCAAGGCCTTGAAAAAAAATGATGGACCTTTTTCTTGACTGATTGAAAGTATCATAATTTAAGCTCTTTATCATTGTTGCCTGCACAAATGGATCTGACGTGAGTCTGAAAACATTTAAATTTGCAAAATTGTTTTTTGAAAGCGGATCCCGGTTTATTTTCCCCATTGTAAATGTTAACACATTCCAAACAAGTCCAAAAATATTGTCTCCATATCGTCTAAAATTTGTTTTTAAAATTGTTGAGCCGCCCGACAGTCGTCTGCTTCTGCTTCTTCTCCTGCTTCTCCTGCTCCTTAGACTTAAAGTTTTCCTTTGACGACTTTTTCTCTTTTCCCTTCGCCTTCTTAATCTCGATACCATTGTGTTTTTTTTTAATCTGTATAGATTGTTTTGGGTGGTGTCTGTGCCCTATTTGTTTGGCCGTACTTTATTTTTCGAATCATTTCCCACGTAACTCTTTCATATCGTTCCTTGTAGCTTAATTGTCCTTTGATAGGCTCATGTGTGTGTTTTAAAAGAGACTCAAGTAATGTTTGCAGTTCGAGTAATGTCTTGTATGAAAATGTTTTTAAATTTATCCTTGAATAAAATTCTTGGGGCTCCATTTTTGTTTGTTTGTCGAGTATTCTAAGTACATAGAAAAGAAAGAAAAGGAAAATGTCTAAACAACTTACGGACGCACAACTTCTTGATTGCATTGCGAATTCAACTTCACTCGCAAGCAGCACAAAACTAGGATATCAAAAAACATGCAGATCCTTCTTTATGCACGCATGCTCGGACTGGCAAGCAAAGCAAAATCCGCTTTTGAATTCAATTTTAAACTTTGACGCATCAAAAAAGGCAATTCTTGAGTCCGATAATGCTCTTCGTACAAAGCACGCATGGGTAAAGACAGTTCGAAATATTTTTCATCACGCTCTCGAGTGTCCTGAAGCAAAGAACAATAAAGAGTTTCAAGACGTAAAGTCGAAATGGGAAGAATTAAACAAGGAAATCAGCGTGGAAGTTGACCGCATAGCAAAGACCTCTCTCTTGTCGAAACGAGAAGAGGAGAGCTGGTGCCCCCACTCTGAATGGAGAGAAAAGGAAGAAAAACTGCGCGAAACCGAGTTTGGAAGCCCTCATCATTTACTAATAGGATTTAGTGGAGGCTGCGGATTTCCTCCATTAAGAGGAGGAGACTTGGGCCTCGTATCGGTTGTTTCTTCTCGAGATAGGGAGGCCGACGATAAAAACAAGGAGGGCGGTAATGTTCTTGTTTGGAATGGACCAGACTCTGAATCCTTTTTGCTTGTGAGGAATCACAAGACTACAAAAACGCACGGAACGCTGAAACGTCCAATTCCTCAGTCTTTGAAAGACATTGTGAATGAGTCATTCAAAAAGCATCCTCGCTCAACCCTTTTTGTGTCTCCAAAGACAAATGTGCAGTTTGAAACTGAAGAGTCTTTTTCTCGTTGGGCGCAAAGAGCTTTCAAGAAGATATTCAACGGCAAGGCCGTGACAATGAACACTGCTCGCCATAGCTTTATCAGTGCACTGGATACGCACAAAATGAGCACCCAAGATTTGGAAGACGTGGCAACTTTAATGGGACAAAGTATAGGTGAGCAACGAAAATATTTCCGCCTCTCACCAAAACGACTTAGAGAAAAGAGGCTTGGAATCAATCTTAACCTTAATGGAGAGTACGAAATTCCAATGTTGGAGTCTCCGCGGCGCAGCTCGCATTCTTCTCTTTCTCTTTCAACAATCAATGGAGGTAAAAAAGAGAAAGACAGAGACGAAGAGAAGGAAAAGTACACTGAAAGACAAAAGAAGGAGAAACAGAAGGAAAAGGTAAAGTTGGAACAGGAAAAAGATAAAGAGAAGGAAAAGGACAGGGATTCTGTTGCTGAAGTAAGCACAATTGTTCGTCAAGATACGGCGAGTCTTTCTTTAAAAAACCCCTCGCCTCGTCACGGCCACGATTCCAGAGTAAGACGCGTAATTCGAATTCGTTAATTTTCAATCAATATCGTCCTCTTCTCTCCCTTCCCCTTCTTCCTCCTCCGGTGAATTTTCCCCACCACCGCTACCAACTACACGATACACTGTCCATCCAGGCCGCTCTATTTTAACCAACGTACCTTTCGCATAACCATAGTATTTTGCAACTGGATCTGATTCTCTTAACAACGGAAGCTGGTGTGAATCAATCTTTCTTGATTCAAAAAAGATTGCAGCATCTTCTTTGGAAATTCCAATATGTTTCGGGACCATGCAATGTCTTGCCACGTTGAATTTTAATTCATCATGATGCATAATTCCCAAATTAGATCTTGACGCTTCCTTACGTGCCTGAGGCGACAATTTTGTTGGTACAATTAATAAACATTTGTTTGCCTTTTGCTTGGAATATTCACGTAATACTGCTTTAAACTGTTCCGTTGACACCATCTTGTCTCTCTGCCTGGACTCATCAAAATTGCGGTCAAGAAAATGCACAGCAATGGAAGACGGACTATCGTTAACATTTGTATTTAAAGCAGCAAAATAAACATTTCCTAAAGACGAGCAAAGAGAAACGTTATTTGTAGCACTTTTTTTCAAGTAATTAAGACTTATTGCTAAATCAGTAAGGTTTGAAGTTGGATCCAAAATCCAAAGCTCATCCTTTACATCATAACCTCGATCCCTCATCATTTCTACACTCGTTTTCTTGACTCGGCCACATTGCGTTAAAAATTCAATATTCATTTTTTAAATTTTTTAAGTAAGTGTATTTATTTAAAATTATTTGCCTTTTTACTTTCCAGATTTGTGGCAGCGCCCAGTTCCTCTGCGAGACTTTCCAGACTTGCACAAACTTTTACGTACCTTCTTGTGGCAACGACCGGTCGATCTGCTCCGGCTTTGGGATTTTTTGCATCTCTTTCCACCAAGAAGGTTTCTGTCTGCATTGTAACTTTTTTCTGAATCTTCAGCGCTAAATTTTTCTTCATTGCATCTTTCTGCAAGTTCATTATATCTTTCAAACCATTCATTTGATTCATTCATGAATACTTGATTTTCCTTGGTCAATTTCTCGACTTGTTGTTTTAAAGATTGTACTAATTGTGTTTGGTCATTGTGTGAGCATCTCAATTTCAGTGATCGTATTTCATTATCTTTATTTTTACATTCCTGTCTTAAAGTATCACAATTTTGAAAAAGATTACCAATAAAAGACGACATTTTCCTTTTTTTTATTTTAATACACAAATACATTTTATCATTCCAAAAAAATGTCATATGAATTTTCTTCGTATTTGGCAGTCTACAGAGAAATTGACGAAGTCAATGAGGCAAAATGGGTAATCTATGACGGATATAAATCATTTGAAGAAGTTTATGAGGATGTGATTACGCGGAAACAATTTAGAGGTTATCTTTTTGAATGGGGTTGGTTTATTTATGGGGTGACAAAAGATGGAATGAAAATAAAGCTTGATCATACAGGAAATCAAATTGTCAAATCATGAATCAAATTCTGGTTAACAATTGTTATGCGTGCGCGTTCGCGTGCGCGTTCGCGTGCGCGTGCTCGCGAAAATGCTCGTGCCTCTGCATTTACAACTTGAGGAAAGTGGACGTCTGGAGTTTGGCAACGCCCGCGAATGTGACCTACACGTGCACACTGATTGCACAATGGAGAAAGTGAAACTGAAATCATTATTTATTTTATTGTGTTTCTCGCCCCCGCGACGCAAGTTTACTTCTTAGTTTTTCATATTCTGTTTCAATAGAATCTAACGACATTTTAGTGCTCAAAAGTGGCCAAGCAATGTTTCCACGAAGCTCCGAAATTTCTCTCCAGGAATCTATTTGCTTTATCAATTGCATTTTAAACTTATTATCTTCTTGAATCTTGTATTCCTGATATGAAATTGTTTTAGCAGGTCCCCATTTTACCATTCTCCTACCTAAAGAATTTGAAGAAGGAAACCTTCTGATTTGTTCTAAAGTTTCATCATCCTTGAATTGAATGTGTCTTCTTCTATTTCCAAAATCTAATTTGTATTTTGAATACGGAGAAAAAACAGGTTGCTCTTTTAAAATATGGTCCCTGTGCGTCTGTCTATTCTTATTTTCGTTTTTGTTTTCGTTTGAGAGTGACTTAGATTTAGATTTAGAAAGAGGAGGAGATCTGGCATAACGACGATGTGTGTTTACCCTGTTTACTTGAAAGCGCAAACCAAATGTACGTGATCCTGTACGAGATCCTCTGGATCTATTATATTGTTTAGCGATCTTTTGACTGCGAAGAGGACTTCTTTTAGATCTAAATTTCATTTTTGTTTCTTCTTTCGTACAACTCCTTTTTTTCTCTTCTTTCCGCTCCTTTCTTAAATCAACTTACTACTCCGCATCCGCCAGATTAGGCGAAATTATAATTGTATGCTTTGTGTTCGGTCCACCCAAATCACACTCGATAACGAGAGGCTGCTCCGTATTGTCATCAGGCAAATGAATTAAAGCCCATTCGCAGTCCATGTGCGATAAAAATGTTCTTAATTTTGAAATATCGTATGAATTGTTACACTTTTGCTCCATTCCTTCTTGCGAGTGCGACGTACCTGGAATTGATGTCCATTCCACAACTCCGTTGCGCAATGATTTGCGAGCGCTGTGATAAAAGCCATGGCTTCCGGAAGTAGAACCGCTCTTAAATCCAATGCTCATTCTCGAGTGAACTATGGAATCGTCGTTTTCGTCGAGTCTCTGGAAAACCTCAAAGCGAATCGAAGCAGCTCCGCATTTCTTCGCATTTTGACTTAGTTCCTTGAGCGTCTTGAGTTCCACGGTAACATGAAAATTTAGATTAATTGAAAATTGAAGAGGTTCTTGGCTGGCCTGGTCCAGAAGCGTGCACGAGTAAACTGCGCGTACATCATCTTCATTTGAGGATGACTCAAACGTCAATGCATCCGACTTGTCATTGTATCTCGTAATGGTCAAGACAGCCTCCTTCAAGACGGAGCAATTCATTGTCTGCATAAAGGTTTTTGTGGCGACACAAAATGTAATGGCTGAAATATCGTCCTTTGTCAAGGCCTTTCCATCTTGCGAAACCCCGGCGTCAATATCGCAATCAAACTTGCTGATGTTTGCGAGTGTCGCGCAGGTGTCGTGCGCCTCGAGACGAAGACCCGTGAATGAAGGCGTCATGGCCAAATTAAAACGCATTTCATTTACAGCATTAGCAACTGGAAGCATGAACCGCAAAAAGTTTTGTCCATTTGTAATTGTAATGCGAAAATCATAATTCTTCTTCTTTTCTTGCTTTACACTTGTGCTAGGCCTTGATGGAATCAAAATTTGCTTCTTGGGCTTTTCCTTTTCCTGTTCCTTCTCTTTGGGGTCCTCCTTTTTCCCTTCAATTCGTGGGCGCTTCTTTGAGTTAAGGTTTTTGTCTTCGACCTCAGATTCAGACTCAATCTTTTTATGAACTGAATTGATTTTGGATTTAGATTTGGATTTGGATTTAGAGGGTTCTTTCTCTTCCTCTTCTTCCTCTTCCTCTTCCTCCTCTTCTTCAT
>Ga0114969_10000054_pt1 | contig 84219 bp, 69 predicted proteins | sample M_130807_MF_Meta_FD_87316 | JGI IMG/M metagenome (GOLD analysis project Ga0114969, IMG submission 87316) | Freshwater microbial communities from Lake Montjoie, Canada to study carbon cycling - M_130807_MF_MetaG | ecosystem: Environmental > Aquatic > Freshwater > Lake | place: Lake Montjoie... | reverse complement strand
TTTTTATTTTTTTATATAATTTATTTTTTTTTATTTTTTTTTATTTTATTTTTTTTTTTATTTAATTTATTATTTAAAATATTTTTTTTTTTTTTTAATTCTTTATTTTCATTTTCGTATTCTTCTAACTTTTCGATTTTTTTATATAATATTTTTATTTCTTTTTTTAATTCTTTATTTTCTTGATCCGCACCTCCACGATCATCTGATAGTAATTCTTTTTTAATCTCCTCTTTTAATTCTTCTTTAAATTCTGCTTCAGATAATTTTTGCCAGAATTGTGTCCCATTTATTTGAACAGACCATGAAACAGTGCCATTATTTAAAATTACATACCGCCCTTCAGGGTCTATTTTATTTAATGTTCCTCCTAATCTAAATAATTTTTCTTTTGTTTGTGGATCAGTTGTAAAATATCTTAGATGAGTGCCAATTGATACCTTTCTAATGTCTGTACATTTTTTATAATCTGCTAATTTATCTTTTATATCTTTATTTGAAAGTGTATCTTGATATGTTTTCTTTGGTCTTGCATAACCGGTAGTATTAGTTAATCTTTTACTCATATTATATATAAATATATATAATAACTTTAATTAGATTTATAAAATAACTTTATCATACAGTGATAATAATTCTCTATTTAAATTATTAAAATCTAATAATATATCATTTGTAATTTTTATATTATTATATTTAATATCATTATAATAAGTTAATATTTTGTTAAAAATTATAATAATTTTATTAAATTTATCTTTAAAATTATCAGTAATTTTAAGATTATCAGTAATTTCAAGAGATATGTCACTTATATTTTGACGTATATTTGTAATCATATTATCTATTTCTTCATTAACTACCATCTTATTAGTATAAAATATAATAATAAATATTGATATATTTTGACAAATTCCATTTATATTTTGACAAATTTTATTTAACAGTGCTGGATAATCTGACTCAGCTAGAGGTTTATTATAATTATTAACAATATCATATTCTGGAAAAGCACATGCTATTCCATCTTTTACAATATATTCAGCTGTAGGTAATCTATTTATATAATTGGCTAGATCGGAAATTGTTGGTCTCATTTTTAATATTAGTATTTTTTTTTTGAAAATATAATATATTCAATTTTTATATAAAGATATTTTAATATAAAAATTATAAATGTCTACATTAACATGGTTTAATGATAATAATATAAAAATTGATATGAATAATTACCTTCGTATAAATGAATATATTAATAAATTAAGTAATAAACAAGAAGAAAAAAATATTGAAACAAAAATTAATCAAATTGAAAAAAATTATTTAGATAAATTGCATGAAATTGAACAATTATGTAATAATCCAAATGATATTATTTTATTAAAAGAAAAACCAGGATTAATTATTTTACAAAAAGAATTAGATATTATTAAATTATTAACTAAATATACTTTACAAAATAAAACATTAGATTATGATTTTTTTATACAATGTTTAATTATTTTATTAGATTTAAGTGAAACGTTGCGTCTTCGCATAGGTCAAGATGAACTTTTACAAGAAAAAATAGATAAATTAACTGATAATTCAAATCATAAATATGAAAATTTAATTTCAAGATGTTCTTATAAATTTTGTTCATTTCAAGATAATTGTACTTATAATTATTCAGCAAAAACAAATAGTTCATGTTATCAAGACCATTATGTTCATAATATGGTATCAACCGATTTAAAAATTTTACTTACTTATATTAAAAATAAATATGAAAATAGTAAAATCATTTTACATAATAAAGAAATTTTAAAAACAATAAATACATTAAGTTATGTTATTGGTCATATGGAACTAGAATTAAGAACCAAATGTTTATATGTTCCTGAATCTGAATGGGAATCATATCATGTTATTAAACACGTTAAAACTTAATCATTCTATTTTTATTATCGTAATTTAGGTGGTAGATATTCTATTTTAAGAATTTTAAAAAAGTCATATTCTGATGTAATAGGTAATCTTGTGCCATCTTCTTTAGTTAAACCATATTCTGATAATTTTAATTTCATTGATTTTGCAATTTGTCTCATTTTACGATTTAATTCAGCAGATCCTGTGAAATACAATAGAGCAGAATAATAAGAATCATAAGGAACAAATCTTATATCAATTCGCCTAAATGGATTATTTTTATATTGTGCAAAACCCATATATTTAGTTACAAAATGTTTATCAGTCATATCATCAACTATTAATGGTTTATTATTATTTGTTTTAATATTTTCTTTTAATTTATTAACAATTATTAATAAATGATTTATATCATTAATATTATCTTCAGTTGTTCCTAACTGACTAATTAAAATATCAATATCACCGCTTGTTTCTTTCTCTCTACGATATGACCCGCATATTTCAAAAATATATTTATTTTCATCAGTTAATTTATATTGTTTATTTAATTTATTAATAATAACAGTTATCATTTTATAAATTTTATCAATTTCTTTTCGTGGAATATTACCAAAAAATTTACCATGATATTTAATTCCTAATTTAATTTTATCATTTACTTTAATTTTTCCATCATCTATTTTCATTTTTAAATCATCTATAGATGTTATACCATTTTTAATTAATTCTAAAGCATGAGCGCGACCGATTCCTACTATAGATTCTAATTCTTCTAATAATTCTTTATTTTCATCTGTTGTATCAATAAATGGAATAATTTCTTTTAATTTCCCGGTTTTAATAATTTCTTTAATTCTATCAATTGTTCCTTTTCCAATACCAGGCAATTCTGCAAAATCTGCAATATTATCAAGAGTTATTTTTTTTTGATATTTTTTAATTATTTGTAATGAATTTTTAGTTTGTCTTAATCTAAACGTATTAGCAGTAATTGTTTTTGTATCACCTGTTGATTTACTGGCATCAACTAAATGTTGTAAATAATTAATAAATTTTGTAAATTCATTAATTATATTTAAATTTAATTCATTATCAGACATTCTTATTATATTATAGTAATATATTTATATAAATTATTTTCATTTTTTATTTATATGTTAAATATATTAGTAATATTATTTCCACATCAATTATTTGAAAATAAATATCTAGACATAATTTATGAAAAAGATACCAAAAAATATATTATATTGTGGGAACATCCATATTTTTTTACTAAATTTTTATATCATAAAATGAAACTAGTTTTACACAGAGCTACAATGAAAAATTATTTTGATGATTTAACTATTAAAAAATTATATATAAATCACAATGATAATTATAAAAAATATATTACAGATTTTATAACTAATAATAATATTCATGAAATTAGATTTTTTAATCCTATTGAAAATGAATTAATTGATTTGATAAATACTAATAAATTATTTAATACTAAACTGAAATGTTCAATTCATAAATCTCCCTATTTTTTAGGTTCAAACACAGATGATAATACAACTAAATTTTTACGCCATGATGCATTTTATAAAAATCAACGAATAAAATATAACATTATGATTAAGTATAATAATAAAACAAAAACAATAGTTCCAGAAGGAAATAAATGGTCTTTTGATAAAGAAAATAGATTACCATTTACTAAAGAACAAAAAGAAATAAAACTATCAGCAAATACATCATCTGACCGTGAAAAATATATAGATAGTGCTATAAAATATGTATCAAAATATTTTACTCATCATTATGGCGATTGTGATAAAGATGATTTTATATATCCTATAAATCATACTGAATCTATCAAATGGTTAAAACATTTTATAAAATATAAATTAGATAATTTTGGTAAATATGAAGATGCATTATCATCAACTATTAAATTTGGTTATCATTCATTATTATCGCCATTATCAAATACTGGTTTGATAACAATATATGATATATTACATCATGTTGAAAAATATAATAATAACATTGCTTCAAAAGAAGGATTTATAAGACAAGTTATTGGATGGAGAGAATATAGTTATCATATGTATTATAATTATTATGATAAATTAGTAATTAGTTCAATATATAATAAAAATCATAAAATAATATGTAATAAAATATGGAAAGGAGAAACACAAATACCTATAATTGATGATATAATAAAAAAAGTTAATAAATATGCTTATTCACATCATATTGAAAGATTAATGTGTATGGGTAATTATTTTTTATTAATAGGAATATCACCTGAAGAAATTTATAAATGGTTTCAAACAATGTATATTGATGCATATGATGTATTTATGGTGCCTAATGTATTTGGTATGTTATGTTATGCTAAAATAACTAATACAAATCACATGATGACAAAACCATATTTATGTTCATCTAATTATTTAAAAAAAATGTCCAATTATAAAAGTTCTAATATAACTATTAATAATACTATTTATAAATGGGATACTATTATAGATGCACTATATTATAATCATATCAATAATTATATAGACACATTTAGTAAAAATTATTCAACTGCAATTGCTGCTAAACGTTGGAAAACTTTACCTAATACAAAAAAGAAAGAAATATTAGAATTATCAAAAATGTATATAAAATGGTTATATACTGATTAAATATTATTATAAAATGAAATAGGTATAATATATTTTTTTATTTTAATTGTTTGACAATCCCTATATATATGTATTATTATTAAAATTATATAAAATAATAAAAAAATTTCTCGCGTGGAAACATTTTGACATTGGAAACAATTTAACCTGATTGAATGAACCGGATAACATGCAATGGAAACGCTATGTGATATATATAAATGGTAAAATATAAAAATAAAAATAATGTATTTTTATCATATGTTATATAACGTGAAAATCTATAAAACAATTTGTCAAAAATGTCAAATGTTTGTCAAATATTTATTTGACATAATGTTTCCATATAAAATATAAATAATAAAATATAATGACTGTTAAGATTCTTCTAAGAATAAAAATATTTGATTATAATAATTTTATATTATAGTATTTACCAAAATATAGAATTACTGTAAAGATTCTACTAAGAATATAAAAATAATAAAAATATTATCATAAAATTTTTATTTATTTTTTCAAAAAATTGAAATATTAACTATTTAATGGTTGTTCTCATTATTATACTAATAGAAATGAATCGAACTTTGGAGGAGCACCTCGAGGGCAACAGTAGTGTCACCTTCGAATGCAGGTGCGATCGTGATGGAACCATTATGCGTTGGACCTTCACGGAGGACACACCGAAGGCGAACCAGAGCTTCGATTCGTTGAAAGCAAACGGTTGGACGGTCAGATTGCTCCGTTGCACGTCGCGCGGTAATGCATACTAACCAGTAATTGCTGCATAAGATAATATTATCTTAAATAATTTACACGTTTTTATAATAAATCTGCTAATTTTGTATTAGCGTTATTTAATTTATCAATAATATCAGTTAAATTTAATACACTTTAAGACATATATAATTATATTTATATTTTTATATTAAATAATAATAAAATTGATTTTATCAATATATATACTGCTACAATTCTACTAATAATATAAAAATAATAAAAAAATTATTGTAAAATTTTTATTTATTTTATAAAAAAATTTCTCGCGTGGAACACTTTTGACAATGGAAACATTTCCACACAATTGAATGAACAACACCACATGTCGCGGAAACACGTTGTGATATATATAAATGGTAAAATATAAAAATAAAAATAATGTATTTTTATCATATGTCATATAATGTGAAAATTCATAAAACAATTTGTCAAAAATGTCAAATGTTTGTCAAATATTTATTTGACACAATGTTTCCATATAAAAAATATAAATAATTTTTTTATTCTAGTTTAAATATATAAATGAATTATCAGCAAAAATATTTAAAATATAAGACTAAATATTTAGCAATGAAATATCAATTAGGTGGGAATAATTGTATTGTTTGTGGTGCCAAAGCTACAAATTTCTGTGCTAATTGTAAAAATACATATTATTGTTCGCGCGAGCATCAAAAAATTGACTGGCCAAATCATAAAAAAGTTTGTAAAAAGCCAACTGCTACTGCCGAATCAACACCAGCAACAGCATCAAAATTAACAGGTTCATCAACAGATTCATCAAGTCGTTCGTCAAGTTCTGCTGCTGGTGTTATTGTTGGCACTTCAGGTGCCCCACCAGTAGCAGCAGGAAGACGCGTAGAGGTTGTTCTTTTGGCAGAAGAACATGGACAACAACAATGTATGATTAGAAATGCTGAAATAATAAGTGGATTAGTAGTTCCGAATGGTGTACCAAGACATCGTAGAACATTTTTTGTTGTTAGCGAAGGTAGAGGTTTTAATCTTTGTTACGCAGCTATGGGACTTCCAAAAGAGTTAGCAATTATTGAACACCGACCAGATGTTCAAACAAATACGGAGATGATGGATAAACTACTATTACTCGCAGAACTAATAAAAGCTGTATCTGATAGCTCAGATCCAATTCTAGCACCAAATGGTACTCCTATAAATATTGCATTTTTAAGAGATAGACGCGATAATGATGGATTTTTAAGATTGTTACGAGAGACAGGATCGGATGATATATTTGAGGAATTATTAGCTTGTACATTTGAAGCTGCGCGCAAACCAAATTGGATGAGTACAATGATGAGATTATTACAAAGAATTAAGGATACACTTCCGGACAATACTGAAAATAATAACTTAAGAGGTTTAATTGAACCTTTGCTAAGAGATGGATCATTTCGAAATCTAACAACAGTATTTAGATTATTTAGAGAAAGTCGGGATACAAATATAATTCAAAGAATTGTTACTCGTGTTAATGAAAATCCTGAAGTAGATTTGGTAATTATTATTTTTGGTCAAGCGCATTTTGCTAATTTAAAAAGATTAATTGAGTCAAATCCACTATTTCGTTTTAGTGCTAGATCGGATGGATCAATATAATAATTTTATATTATAGTATTTACCAAGAATATAAATTAATAAAAAAATTATTGTAAAATTTTTATTTATTTTATAAAAAAATTTCTCGCGTGGAAACATTTTGACATTGGAAACGTTTCCATTTTTCCTCATAAAATGAATGAGCAACATACACCTTAATGGAATTAATTCATGATGAGAACCGATGGTAAATTATAAAATTATAATTACATTGTTATTTGTCATATGTCTTGTGTCATACTTCCTATGGAATTATGTGTCAAAAAATGTCAAATGACCGTCAAATTTTTATTTGACAAATAATTCCATATTATAAATATAAATAATTTTATATTTGATTATAATAATTTTATATTATAGTATTTACCAAAATAGAATTACTGGAAAGATTCTACTAAGAATATAAAAATAATAAAAATATTATCATAAAATTTTTATTTATTTTATAAAAAAATTTCTCGCGTGGAAACATTTTGACATTGGAAACATTTCTACGTAATTGAATGAACACCGCAATATGTTATGGAAACGCTATGTGATATATATAGATGGGAAATTATAAAAATAAAAATAATGTATTTTTATCATATGTCATATAACGTGAAAATCATAAAATCCCTTGTCAAAAAATGTCAAACGTGTGTCAAATATTTATTTGACATAATGTTTCCATATAAAAAATAAAATATTTTAATAAATAATAATGATAATTTATAATTGTACAACTTGTAATAAAAATTATAAAACACGAGGTGGTTTATGGAAACATAATAAAAAAAATCATAATATAACAAATAATGTTATACCAATAGTTACAAATACAACTGATATTATATGTAATAATATAATAGTAGAAACAACTAATGATAAAAATATTTGTGATATATGTAATAAACAGTTTAATTCGCGACAGTCAAAGTGGGTACATCAAACTAAATGTAAAATAAGTGAAATAAATATTCTTAAAAATGAAATAAATAAATTAAAAAATAATAATAATTGTAAAAAAATAATAAATAATAATAATAGTAATAATTGTAAAATAATAAATAATAATATAAATGATAATCGAAAACAGATAATAATAAATTATAATCCAGGTAATGAGCCAATTAATCATTTATCATCAGAACAACAAAAAGAAATATTGGATAAAGGATTAAATTCATTACTACATTTAATCAAATTGACTAATTTTGATAAAGAAAAACCAGAATATCATAGTTATTGTGTAACAGCAATTAATGATAAACATGCATCAATGATAGATACTAATACACAAACAGTAATTAAAACTGATAAAGTAGAATTATTTGATACTATATTATCTAATAATATAAATAAATTAGAAATGATAAGTAATAATAAAATATTTAGTAATACAGATAGAGTAGAATATAAAGATAAATTGGATAGATTAAAAAAAGTATTATATGAAAAAAAGACAGGAATTAAAAAATACTATTCAGAAATTAATTTATTAAGTTTCAATAATAAAGAACAAATTATTGAAACGTGGAATATGGTTAAGAAAACATTAGATGATATTATAAATGAAGAAAATTTAAGTAATACTGATATAATATAGTAATTGCTTATAAAATTTAAGTAAAACATATTATTAATAATTAAATATTAATTTATCTTTAATAATAATAATGAAGATTGATTCATATTCTTTACAGGGAAAAAGAGAAACTAATGAAGATAAACATTATTATAATATGAATATAAATAATATTGATACTACACTAAATCCTGTTAATTTTATTGGTGTATTTGATGGCCATGGTGGTAAGTCAGTTAGTACTTATATACAAAAATACTTACCACCATTGTTTTTAAAAAAATTTAAAACAAATATTTATTTAAATCCAGAGAAAGCATCTAAATATTTTAATAAAGTTTATAATTTAATTCAAACAAAATTAATAGAAGAACACCCTAAAGCAGCACACTATAGTGGTTCTACTGCATGTATAGGTATTGAATTTAAAGATACTAAAAATACAACAAAATTATGGATAATAAATCTTGGCGATTCTCGTGCAATTAAATGTAATAAATTAAATATTGCAGAACAACTGTCTCATGACCACAAACCAGATGTTCCAAGTGAGAAAAAACGAATAGAAGCAATGGGTGGGAAAATCACTTTTGATGGTTCTGATTGGAGAGTAAAAGATTTATCATTATCAAGAGCATTTGGTGATGTTGAGTGCACTCCATATGTAACCCACATGCCACAAATATATGATTATAAAATAAATCCACATGATAAATTTTTAGTATTTGCATGTGATGGTTTATGGGATGTATTATCAAATCAAGAAGTTGTAAATTATATTAATTCACTTATTGCAGAAAATTATAAAGGAAATTATGCTAAATTGTTAGCTGAATTGGCATATAAAAAAGGATCATTAGATAATATAACTGTTATAACATATTTATTCTAAATTATATTTAATGGAATCCATTTTTTAAATTTAATTGAATATGCACAATTAAATTTAACAGGTTTATCATTAATAATTGAATCACATAAATGCGAGATTTTTAAATTAGGAATTAATGCAATACCTATTTTATCTCCATTTATTTTTTCAGTTATATCATATACATCTGGAATTAATGTTCTTGATAACCATAATATTTTATATTTCTCATTTAATTCATAAGAATAAGACCGTGATTTAAGAAAATCTACAAAATCATGAATAATATGATATGTATTTGTTTCAATTGTTTCAACATTAGTTGTGCTAATATTTACTTTTTCTGCTTTTTTTTCAATATGTAATATATTAATACCAGATACTTTTGGATAAAAAATAATACCATTTGTAGGAATATGCAGTTTAGTTAAATTATTTATCATTGTTTCTAAATCATTATAATTATATAATTTATTTAATTTAAATTCAAAATTATCACAATATGATTTAGTATCTTTCTTAAAATTTTGTTTTAATATAAAATCTAAATTATTTATTTTTTTATTCATATCTATATTCATTTGTTGAGTTCCCATCAAATAAAAACAATCTTGTATTAAAAATATATATTCATTATTTGCATGAATTAATTTTCCATCAAATATAGTTCCATTATATAAATCATCAGATGTATTTATATTTATTTGAATTATCTGAATAGATTTAATATCTAATTGTGCTTTATGATATGATAATTTTTTTCTATCAATTGCAACACAATATTTAATATTATTAATAGATAACATTAAAATTAAATAATTATAACCTTTAAAATTAGGTGAAACAAAATGTTCATTATCGCGTAAAAATTTTAATTTTTGAACAGAATTTAATATAATATATCTAAATTTAGATAAATCTAATTTTAGATATAGATAATCAATAATTTTTTTTTTAATTTCTTCATTAACAACAAATCCAGTGCTATTACCAAATATGGTTTTTCTATTCATTATTAGTTAAGATTATTATCTTTTAAATAAAATTATAATTTATCAATTTTTTATTATATTTTATCAATTATAATATAAATGATAAATATATTTACTATTTTACTTATAATTGTTTTTATAATTTTTATACGTAATAAGAATAAAGAAAATTTTATTTCAGTATCACCCAATGATAAAATGTTTGAACTATCTAAACAAAATAAAATAAATTTTAATTATAAAATTATACCACCAAATCCTACAATATCAGAGTTAAACCAAACAATTTTACCTATTGAAAAACAATTTTTGAAAGAACAAGAATATGGTGCAAATCGTAATATATTATATCCAAATACATGTATTGATTATATTGATACAACAGGTAAGCCACAATGGAGTTCTCGGGATAATAAAGTAGGTATAGCTGATAATTTAATTTCACCAAGAGTATTAAATAGTTATGGTTTTAATAAAGAAAAAATATCAAATCCAGGGGGAATAATAGACCCAGATGAGTTTCTTGAGAATGCTAATGCTAAATTTAATAAAACAGATTTAACTAATCAAACCACTCGGGGTAAATTTGAGAGAACTAATTATGATAATAAAAATAATATAGGTAAAAAAATACAAGAAGTATATAATAATTCATTTGTTAATTTTAAAAATTTAATACCAAATAAAACAATTATAAATAATAAACCTAATACACATTTTATGCAAGCTGCATCTGATTTACAATATTTAACCCCTGATACATGGGTATATGAAAATGAAAAAGGTGAAAATGGTGGTATAATGTATAATAATAAAACAACTACAGTATTTGCATCAGATCCAAGCACACTAGGAATAGAAGCAATATTTTAATTATAATGGAGGTGGATAAAGTCCTACTTTAACTCTAATAGAAAAGATTATCTTTCTCTAATATATAAAATAATATTTTTATTCATCTGAATCAGAATCATCAACATTCAACACAGGAACTACAGATGCTTTAGCTTTTGCACGACTTGGCTTTGCAGGTGTTACAGTCTTGCTTTTAGTTTTAGGTTGTGCTTTTTTTGTTTTAATATCATCATCATCATCGTCTGAATTGGTATCATTATCAGATGATTCTTTGTCATTAGATGAGTCGGATGACTCTGCTTTTTTTTTAGATGATTTAGCACTGGTGCTTGGTTTATCTAATACAAATGTATTATTATTTGATGTATTATCATTTGATTTATTATCATTTGATTCGTTAAATTTGTCTAACATAATTGTTAATTCTTTTAATAATTTTAATGTTTCATTATCTACATTTTCTAATTCTGCACGTAAAGTTTCACTTTTCTTATTATATACTTTGCATCTTTCAGTAATATCTTTTAATTTTGTATCATAAGATTCATTAGATTCAATATCAGTATTTTTAGTTTGCTTTGGTTTAGCAACTCTTTTTACAGGAGTTTTTTTACCAGAAGGCATTTCTGATGTGTTAATATCTGGTTCAACTACAACTTCTTGTTTTGCTACAATTTTTTTAGGCCCCATTATTAAATGATATGTTTATTATATAGAAAATTCAATTCAATTTAAATAATTATCAATTTTTCTATTAGTAGCTAAAGCGGTGTTAATAATAATTGATAATTATTTAAATTAGATTAAATAATTATTAATTATCAAAATGCTATGGACTGATAAAGCTAAAAAATATTTATTAAAATTAAATATAGTTGAATTAAAAGATAAGCAATTTACAGTAATTAATGAATTATTATTAGGTAACGATGTTATTGGATTATTACCAACTGGTTATGGTAAATCATTATGTTATTTATTACCACCTCTAGTTACACGAAAAGTAATGTTTATTATTAGTCCATTAATTTCTTTAATGGATGATCAGAAAGATAAATTAAGTAAAATAAAAATTCCATGTGCCGCATTACATAGTAATAATAAAAATAAAGATATAGAATTATTAAATGTAATAAATGGTAAAATTAAAATTGTTTATATGAGTCCTGAATATTTAATAAATGGCGAAGGTATGAAAATAGCAAAAGATTTAATAAACACAAATCAATTAGGATTTTTAGCAGTAGATGAATCACATTGCATTTGTGCATGGGGTCAAGATTTCCGTCCTGAATATATTAAAATTAAACAATTTCGAGAACAATTTCCGACTATACCAATATTAGCAGTTACAGCAACTGCAACCAAAAATATATGTAACGAAATTAGTACATTTTTACATTTATCAAATCCAATATTAGTAAAAGCAACATTTGATAGACCTAACTTATATTTAAATATTTGTGATATTCCGCCATCAGAAATAATAACAAAAGCTAAACGAATTAAACAAAAAAGCAAATTTTTAATTGTATTACCTTATTTATCAAAATACCAAAATAATAAAATGATTATTTATATTAACTCAAGAAAAGACTGTGAAAGTCTTGCTTATGAATTAAATAAAAAATATAATAATATTTGTGCAGCATATCATGCAGGTATGAGTGCAAATGCAAGAACAACTATTCATAATCAATTTATAAATGGGGATATAAATATTATTATTAGCACTACTGCTTTTGGTATGGGTATTGACCAAATTATTAAATGTATAATTATAATTGGATTTCCATCATCAATAGAAGAATATTATCAACAAATTGGCAGGGGTGGTCGCGATGGATTATATTGTGAAACAGTATTATATTTTGATTATAGTAATTTAATTATTGCAGAAAATATGATAAGAAAAATAAGATTTGATAGTCCTATTCTTGCTAAAGCAAAAGAAAATAATATATATAATATGCGTGAATTAATATTTACACCATTGTGTAGACGTAGATTTATTTTGAACTATTTTAATGAGACATTTCATTTTTATATTTGTAATAATTGTGATAATTGCTGTAATAATAAATTAATTGATATGACTGACACATTTTGGCCAATTATATTTAATAATAAATTTACATGTTGCCAATCAGCAGATGAGATAAAAAAAACATATTTAACAAAATATACATATTTAGATAAAAATAATAAAAATAAACATCAAGAATTATTTTTGTCTAATGATATTAATATATGGAAAAAATTTATTATTGCTAATAAATTAACACTAACAAATATACCAAATAATTGTAAATTAATGATTCCTGAAAAATTTATTAAATTAAAAAATACTAATATTGAAGAAGATTTTGAAAGTAAAATAAAAATATATGAAAAATTATTAAATTAATAATTATAATTCAGCAACTTCAGTTATAGTATTATCAGTATATTCTTGAATTAATGGTTTTTTTATATTATCTTTTAATAATTTTCTAATACTAATAGTTTGCTTTTGTAGATTAGATGTGTACGATCTATCTTTTTTTAATGGGTCTTTATTATCTTCCTCACAATATATAATTGGTGGAAAGCCTCCATTTTTATATACCATTATTATTTATTTAGATAAAAATTTTTAAAGATCAAAATTTTTAAAGATCAAAATTTACAATAATATCATCTATTTTATCATCATTTAAAACAAGATCATTAACAATTTTGCCTTTAGGAAAATTGTTAAGTAGCATTCTAGATTTTGAATCTGAAGATTCAAAACTAGAAGGATCATTGGAAACTATTGGTGAATAATAAATTTTATCATCATTTAAATCATTATGATCTAGTATATCATCTTTTTTAATTTTATAAAAATGATTAATATTACAACATTTACCTTTATTAATACAATTAAATTTTATATATTCTGAATCACTTAATTCTCCTTTAAAATTTAAATATAAAAGTCTATGTAAAGCATATTTCTTACCAGCATAGTAAAAATTAATGTATGATTTTTTGTCATCATTTTTAATAATTGTAATATATCCATACCATAAAGAACATTCATCTGTAAAAATAGATGTTTTAATATATTTACATATTCTTTTAAGGTCATTATATAATAATTTTTTATCATTTGGTAATGTTTTTAATTGATTATTAATAAGTTCAATTAATATATCATTATTTGATAATTGTGATTTTTTATTAATAATTTCCATTTTAATTATATGTATAAAATAATTATTTTATATATAATTATAAATAATATATGGAATGAATATTTCTAGGTATTGTAGTCGAATTATCAAAATCAAATTTTAAAAATATTGATTTATTTAATTTTTCACTTGCTGTAAATTTTTTTATTGTTTCTGATGTAACTGGAATTTCACCCTGAAGAAATATATATTTAACATTTGAATAATTATCATATACAATAATAGGAATATCAATAATATGACTTAAAATAAATAATTCTACTTTACCATCTGTATTAAATGATGTTTTCCTAAATTTATTAAGAGTTGATTCAAAAAAGTTATTTTCATTTTTAAAATACTTTTCTAAATATTGATTTATTTTAACATCGTTTTTTAATAAACTATTTTGAACAAAATCAATTATATATGCTTTAAACAAAAATGTTAATGTTGTTTGTAATTCATTTATATATCCTAAATTTCTAGATTCAGTATCATATAATGGATTTTTACACCAATAATATGAATTAGCATATGCTCTTATTATACTATCTTTATTAGGAATAATTAATTGTATCAACTGCTTACCAATTTCTATTAATCCAGGTTTTTCTTCATTATCCATATTATATAATTTACTTAATTGTCTTCTGCCTATAATAGGTATCTTATCTTTTCCAAAAAGTTCAGATAATAATTTATTAATATTAAAATTAGATGTATTAATAATTTTTTGATTTGGTTTATTAGAATATTGTGTATGGTCAACAATATCAGACACATAATATTCTGCTTCTTGAATAAGTTCCTTAAATTTAATTCCATTTTGAACCATTTCTTCAACAATTTTATTAACAAAATCAATTGCCATGCTTTCTAATAATTGTAATTTACATGTATTATCACGCCATGTGCAATGTAAATTATTATTACATTTTTCTTTAGTCTCATTTACTTTACAATAATCACGCACATTTGAAATGATATAATTTTTTAAATCAGGTAATTCATTAACTAGGAAAACCATATTTTTATTATTTTTTGATTTAACTAATTTATATTGTGCTAATAATTTTTTATCAATTATTTCAAATAATATTCTTCTTAATTCTTCTTTCTTTTCTTTATTTGATAATTTAATATTTTTAACTATATTAATAATTTGTTCTCTAATAATTGTATTATCTGATAAATATAAACAAATTTCTAATCTATATAAATTATATGCTTCAGTTTTATAATTATGCATTTTAACATTTTTACCTCGGTTATCATAAATATATTCATTGTTAAAGTTAATAATTTCTTGGTCAATTGTCTCATCAAGAGGTTGAAATCTAATAGATAATCCATATTTTTTAGCAGATGTTTCATCAACAAATTCAGGTGATACAGGTATAGTTAATTCATTATTAAGTAAAATAGAAATAATTCTAATTTTTGAATTATCTTTTTTATCATAAAAAAGTGTTTTAGCCGTATAATCTAATTCAAGAATTTTATTAATAGTTTCTAATAATTTAATAGTAGTTTTAAAATCATTCCATTGTATTTTTAGTAATTTAATATTACTAATTGGATAATTATAACTTACTCCAGAGGGTATAACAGGTATTAATAAATTATTATCAAGTTCAATATATTTACATTTATTTCTACTATCAATATATTGTTTTTTAATTATAAATTTATTTTTAATATTTTCTAATTTATGAATAATATTTTTAGCTACTAAATTATTATTTTTTGTAATTTGATTAATTAAATTGTTTTTACAACTTTTATAATGATAATCTTTTAATTCTTTGATAATTTTATTAAATGAAATATTTGATGAAGTTGTTGAATTTTTATATATTTTTTGTAATTGTATCTTTTTATGAATTTTTGAATCTTTTTGAACATAATAAATAGGAAAATAATAATTATTTTCTTTAATTAAAATAACAATATCACGGTCATCATCAATATTATTATTATTTTCACCATTAAGACATTCCAAATAATATTTTTCTTTTATTTTTTCTTTTTCTAATGCTTTTTGAATCTTTGTTATTTGTTTAGTTAAAATATAAAAATAAATTCCTTTTTGTGTAATAACACCCGGAATTTCAACTAATTCTCCTATAATATCATATTCTAAATAATTAGTATTTTTGATATAATTAATATAGTTAGTTTTTTCTTTGAAACTTTCACGAATATCACCATTATTTAAATAAGTAAAATATATATTATTTTTATCTGCTTCTATAAAAGAAACCATTTTATTTATTATTATATCTATTGATAAATCAAATACGCTTGCTAATGCAGAAAGGAAATAATAATGTTCATGTTTAACAGTATATTTAAAAAAGTATCCTGTTTTAGATTCTAATAAATAATGATTTATTATCTTATGAGTATTATCCCAAATTATATTAAAAAATATATCCAAATATTTAGGTAAATAAATAAATCTCCCGTCTTGAATTTTATTTGTATCTTGTAAAATATATAATTTATCACCTAATACTATTTCTGTTTTTTTATCTTGTTTAACACTATTTGGTTTTTCTCCAATACATTTTAAGAAATAATCTTTCTTTTTTTGATTTGTTGCTGTTTGTTGATCTTTCTTAAAACAACAAGGCATACATAAATCACTTGGATTATTACCACGTGCTAAAAATCCAATATACATGTGTTCTTGATTTTGTGATGGATCGCAACTATAAAAATTAAATATATTATCATCCCCTGTTAATTTAACTGCTTTAATAAGTGTTTTATACATTTTACCTTTTATTTTCATTTCAACTTTCTTTTCATAATATCCAGTTTCATTATTTAATTTATAACCATCTTTAAGTAATTTATCTAGTTGATCACCTCGTGTTATAGTAGGTCGTCTTTTCGTATCTGTACCAGAGTTTTGACACGATCTAGTCCATTGATTTTGCCCTTTTTCAGGTCTAAAACCTAAACGGGCTTTATCAAGTGTTGTAATTTCTTTAATATTATTAACTGTAGTATCATATTCTACTATATCTGCAACTTTATTACGTCTCTTTGCTACTTTAGTTAAATTTAATAACATACTTTTTAATCTTTGAAATTCTTGTTTTTTATATAAATATGTTTCAACATATAAATAAATTAATACTTTCATAAAATTTATAATTTCATCTAATTGTTCTTTATTCCGCGCTCCAGTGATCCTAATTTTATAACGTTCTCTATCACGTCCTTGAATATCAATACCAATACCAGGAGGTTTTGACCGAGGCATTGCTTTTAATTTCTTTAATAATTTAAATGATTTTTTAATAACTTTTTGATACTTTTCTCTTACATAATCAAGTTCTATTGCTGCAATATCTGCTGTAATATTAAATTGTTTAGCAATTTCATCAATTAATTCTTTATCATTTAAATCATAATTACGTAAAAAATATAACATTCTTAAATGCAATTTTGTTCTATTATCATATTTACTAATACGCTTATATCGTAAATAAGTTCCATATTTAGAACTATCTGAAACTATATTTTCTTTATTAGAAGTTCTTTTCTTAGGTTCAATTACAAGTGATATATATGGAAAGAAAAACCTTGCAAACTCGGACAAATCATTATGATTTATTATTAATTTTTCAGGTAGTGTAAATTTTTGAATTGTATTAATAAAAGCATATTTAAATCTATCATCTTCAGGCAAAATAAATTTAACTTTAGTATTTTCACTATTAATTTTTGTTAATAAATTCCTAACATATGTATATGTTTCTCTAACATCAGTTATTGTTGCTTCTTCAACTTCCTTCCATGTTATTTTATACTCAATACGCCCTGTTTCATGTAAATTAAAACTTAAATATTTATCACTTGTTTTAAGATTATTACTATCTAATTTAACCTTAAAACTAATTCCATAAGGCGCATTTTCAAACCATTTATTCATATCAGTTATATCTTCTGTTTTTTCAGTTTGAGTAAATATTTTATATGTTAATTGTCCATCAGGTGTTTGATATTGAATAAATGGATATTTATTATTAACAACAAAATTATCAAATATTCGATATAAATTAAATTTATTATATGATACAGTTCCTGTTATATTTTTTTCATTATACATATTAACATGAATAATAGATTGTATTATATGATTTTCATCAAATAATTTATTAAAATTATTTTTATCATTTTTTTTATCTAACTCTCTTAAATCTATTTTTGCTTTTTCAACTATATTTTCAATTTCAGATTCTAATTTAATATCATTTTGAATACTACCGATTTGTAATTCAACAAAATGTAATTCTTTATTATTTTTCCCATTTAATAATTGTATTATTTGGTCAAATCTATCAAATAATATATACGGATAATAAATATTTATATAAACATTATATAAATTTTGTTTTTCTTCCATATCAGGATTATAACCAACACCTAACTCATTATACAAATCAAGCATAAAAATTTCATTATTTGTAATAAAATTTTCATAAAATCTTATAATATTTGTGTCATCCTCTTCACGTTTAATTTTATAACCAAAACTATCTTTGAGATAAGATAAATTATTTCTTAATTTTTCATATACTTTAAGATTTTCATTTGGTTTAATATCAATCTTTAATAATTCATTTCGCTTTACCCATTTCTGTCCAATCATAATCATATCTGTAGTATTTTCAAAATTATATTCTGACCAAAAATATTGTGCTTCTGGTAATATATTTAAATTAGTTGATTTAGTAAATTTATTAGATAATCTAATAGATACTGCTATTTTATATTTCATATTTTTAATGGTATCATCTTTATAGATATAACAATCTCTAATATAATATTTATTATATACATCTTCTAATCTTGCATCATATGATATATTTTCATATGTATCATCATATTTATATTCTTTAACTGTTTTTGTCATCCATTTTTTATCATTAATTGCATCACTAATTAATTTAGATGTCTCCATTATATCTTTTGAAGTTTCTGTTGGTGTTGTGTATAATTGTGTTATATCATTTAAATTAAATGTTTCTTCAATTTGTTCATCTAATTCTTCTTCATCCACTTCCTCTAGTTTTTTATTATCACTGGTTTCATCCATATCATCTATTTCATCTATTTCATCATATGTTATTGTTTCATCAGTTTCATCAGTATGTTCAACTGAACTATTTGACTCTTCAACATCTCCATGGATTTTTGATATGTTAGATTTATTTTTGATTAACACTTTACTTTTAATAAGAGATTTACCACCAGATAGTGTTTGTTGTTTTATTTTAGTATTATCTATATTATATGTTCTATAATCAACACCAGTCTTAACTGTTTGTGATTTAATTTTTTTTTTAATTATAAAATAATTATAATACATAGATGCAAATGAATATGATAATTTTACAATAGATGAATTAACAATATGTTTATTATACCATGTATCATTATACTTTGTTATAAGTGCATTTTTTTTAGTAATATTAGAATTAATTATTTGTTTTTGTGAATTAATATGATAACTAATAAAAAATTTATTATACCAAAATTCACCATAATAATTTACAAGACTATTATATTGTAGTGCATTAAGTATTGTTAAAGTTGTATAAAAATCTTTATTAATTATTAATTCTAATATATTATCTATCTCTTTTGGAATTAATGAACCAATAAATATATAAACTTTATATTGTATTCTTCTATTATTATTTTTGAATTTATGTATTATTTTTATTGGATCTTGCATATTATAATCCCATAGAAATAATATTTATATTAAATTTATAAGTAATTATATAATTGATGATGTTAACATCATGCCGCAATATTCAATTGGATTAATTGAATAATTTACTTGTTTATATATACCTAATAATATTGCTTCTTCTAAAAATTTTTTAAAAATCTTTTTAAATATTGGACCATGGCCAATTACAGGGCATGCAATGTGAGATAATTCATGAATTGCAACATACATTATTAAATTTATATCATGTAATTGTTGTGTTTTTTTACTTCTTAAACAAAATGAAATTTCTTCACCTTTATTTATACTGTATGAAGTTAAATTAGATGAAGGATCTGTTTCATAAATAATTGTTCTATTTTTATTAAATTGTGTTGATAATTGATTAATATATTCCTCATATTCTGGAAATTTTTTAATATTAGATACCATATGATCTTTTAATAAATATAAATTATTTACAACTTTCTCTAATAAATTAGCTTTCAATTGTTTATCATTATCTTTATGAATTAAAAATCGGCTTCCGTTATTTGCTTTAATATATGATACATTATTAGAATTTAAAAATAAAAATATATATATAAAAATAATTATAACAAATATTAAAATAGTTTCTTTCATTTATTTAAATAATAAATTAATTTAGAAATTAAATAATAATGGTATTAAAAATTAGTTTAAATATTAAATTTTTCTAATCTATATTATATTATAAAATGGGAGGAAATAATACAAAACATGAGCCTGCTACAGAGTGGAATAAACATCATACAAGTGAACAAAGTTCAACTCTTCCATATGAAACTAGAATACATAAAAAATATGATAATAATATACAAACACTTATTAATAATTTACATACAAACACAACTGATGTAGATGATTATAATATTTCTAAATTACTAAATAATGCAAAATATTTAAATAATGCAATTGAAGATGAACATCCTTCTGTACCTTTATCCACACCAACTGATTCTGTACCAATCGATCCTGTGCCAGTATATGATTCACATGAATCGCCATTTTTATTACCTACTAAATATGCAAATTTATTAAATAGTGCAACATCAGATAAAATACAGCAAGGCGGTGGTAAAAAATCAACAGTTAATATGACACATAAAAAATCCAATAAATCCAATAAATCCAATAAATCCAATAAATCCAATAAATCCAATAAATTAAATAAATCCAAGAAATCAACACCGCCCACATCAACTGAGCCAGAATCAGAACCAGAACCAGAATCGGAACCAGAATCAGAACCAGAATCAGAACCAGAGTCAGAACCAGAATCAGAAAATAATGAGGAACAAGACTCTAATGCGACTACCCCATCTGAAACTCGCGAAGATCAAGAAGATGACACTCCCTCCGACGAGTCAAGGGATTCCAATGGCAAACCAGTAAATAATAAATATGAATCAGCAAGCTCTGAACCTGATTCAATTCATACTAGTCAGATTAACATGTTAGATTCATATTAATAAAATAAAATAAAATTTTACATTTATACTAGTATATTTGAAAAATCTAATTTATATTTTTCAATATTTAATTTATAAGTTTCAATATTTAATTTATAAGTTTCAATAATTAATTTATTAATTGCACTACATTTATTAATTTTATTTATTAATTGTATAATTTTATTAATATGTTTATCTTTTTCTTTTATTACTTTTTCTTTTATTACTTTTTCTTTTATTATTTTTTCTTTTATTACTTTTTCTTTTATTATTTTAGGTTGTGAATACTTTGCAATAAATTCATTAAATAGATTAATAGTATTTTTATCAACAAGTTCTAAAAACTGCAATGCAGGATTCATTATTTGATTTGTTAGATAGAATAAATAATCTATTTTTAAATTTTGTTCTTTAATAAATTTAGGTGTTTCAATAATATCACCTTGTAATAATTTATCTCCATTTATTGGTTTTGGAACTTTAATAATTGCAAATTCAATACGATCACCCGATTGAGGCGCATTACCAGGATCTCTTTCTGAAATCTTATTTGCCAGATAAACATGAGCTATTTTTCTCCAATCTTTATAAGAGTCTTTCATTTTTAATGTTTTAGATGTTAAAAAATATTTAATATCATAATTACCATCAAACATATCTTGCAAACATTTTCTTGTATAATTAATTGCACTAAGAGGGCTTTTATGATTAATTAAATAATTGATAATGCCACCACATATTTCTTTTACAATAGGTGAATTATCACGACGTTTCAAAACAATTCCCATAAAATCTTGTTTAAATTTATTTGGGTCAAATTCATATTTATTACCCACATAACGTTTCTTAGATAATATTGCAAATGGCCAAAATGTTTTTTCATACTCACAATCATGTGGAAAAGGTAAAATAGTTTTTATTAATTCACCTGCTATTTGTCCAAGTTCCATACTATAATTAAGAGTCCGTTTATCTATAATTGGTTGTCCTCCTGAAAATATATCAATACATTTGATTATTTTTTTATTTATATCAAAATCAATTCTTGGAATTATCCAATAATAACTATAAGGTGAATTATTTTCTATATCACTCATATCTTCAAATCTCATATTAACATTAATAAAATCAATAACTTTATCATAGTGATTTTTTTTATCAAGCATAAAATTTATATTAAATTCTTTAATTAAAAATTCTTCTACTATTTCACTCATTGTTTTTTTTCCATTATTTTTAATATAAAGTTCAATAAAATCTTTTGTATGTATTTTTAATAGATCTTCATTAAAATCAATATTCATACTCTGATCACTTAATAAGTTAGTAATAAATAATTCACATAATTTATGAATATCTAATGTTTTATTTTTATTAATATATTCAGTAATATAATGTATAATAATATTTGAATTTTCAATTGGTGTATTTATTACTTTTAATAGAAAAATATTAATTATATTTATTAATTCTTTTCGATCACCACTTAATACCCATTTTTCTTTGATTGTTTTTTCTAATAAATTTTTACATGCCTTAAATATTATTTTTTGATCAACTTTAATTTCATGTGCATATGGATAACAATTACTATTATCACTATTAAATTTTTCACTAAAATCATATATTATTTTATCTGTTGGTGTAATATATGTATTATTAAATATAACATTAATATCTTCTAATAATGGTGTTAATAAATAACTTTTCCTATTATCATCTAAATTTTCTGCATAAATACGATATTTATTTAATAAGTATTCCGCCCATAAAGTTAATTTAATATTAAACATATTAATTTGATTTTTTTCAACTAACTCTGTTAATGTCCATAACCATGGAATATAATTTTCATCCATATATTCTTTTATAAATTGTTTCATCCTATCTTCTATAGGCAATAAAATTTTACTGGTTATTTTAGGCTTACACATAGGTGATTCTGGTAAACACAAATCAATAATTTTATCATCAGAATAATATGTATCAAAAATAGTATTAAATAATTCTTTTTCTTTAATATATGGTTCTATTAATGTTTTTGCAAAAGTAATAATTTTTTTCCATAATACTAATGAAGTTTTTTTATCAACCAATGATATATTTTCTCTAAAACGATAACAACAAAAAATAGAATCTGTGTCTCCATATCTAATAACAGGTTGAAATATTAAATTATTAATATTAGGCATATCACTTTTACAAATTAATTTTTTTATTCTATCTATAGTTTTTTGATTACAATCTTTTATTTCTAATTCATGTAAATAATTAAGTTTATCTAATTCATTATTATCATAAAAATATTTTAATCCATTTATTATCCATGGTAATTTTTCCTCACTGTATTTTTTTGCTAAAAGTAATCTTTCACGTCCAGTAGATGTAATACATGCTGCAATATCGCGATTACATATAGGACTAGTTGATGCACCTAATTGTCCATATAATGAATTCGCAGTAACTTTAACTGCCAATTGCTTTGCATCTAAAATTTTATATTTAAATGGATCTTTTTCATTATTCATACTTTTTTTAATAACTTTTCTTGTTTTTAGTAAATTATCAAGAATAGTTGGTATAACTCCTAATTTATTATCAACTTGTGCAAATCGTCTATATTGTATAGAACCATCTGAATCCTTAAAATTTGCATCATAATATTTAACACCTGGTATATTATCATAATCTGGGTCTTCCACCTTTGTTTCATGACTCATATTTTTTTCAATATCAGCAGAAGGATATAATGATGCATAATCATTTACTGCAACTGCTTCATACTCAACTTGAGGTACTGGATCAAACACAATAGCACCTTCAAAACTATTTAATTCACTTTCTATTTCTTCTCTTTTCTTAGAACTACATTTAGGACATTCCCAATTATTAATATATTCATTAGTACATTTTAAACATTTGTATAATTTATCTATTTTAATTACAGGAAATGCATATTTATGTTTTCTGAATTCTTTTAATGTTAGTGAAAATAATTTAATTCCTTGACCTCTAATAAATAAGTATGATAATGGTACACAACATACATTAGCCATCTCTATATTTTTTGTAACTATTTCTAATTTATTAACTAAAAGATTCACTAAATTACAATCTTTTATACAATACTTTGCCACAATTGCTCTATCTTGCGATGTGCCTTTTTGTAATCTAAAAATATCTTTTGGTCCAATATCATCTTTTGCTTGAGACCAATTAATAGTTCCTGTTGTTTTATTATTATCTAAGTTTTCAATTAATTCATTATTACCTTTAATAATAATTTTTTTATTTATACTATCTACAGAAACTACAACATATTTTTCACCAATTTCATCTGATATGAAACCCTTAATTATTTCTATATGTATATAATCATCTGGATATAAATCAGATACATCCTTACACGTTAGTTCAACTTGGTTATCATCTAATAATTTATATGATATTACATGACCACTAATAAATTTGGATGCAACAAAATCTAATTTATAACAAGACAAATTAAATGTCTTTTGAACTTCTTTCATTAAATCTATATGAATCCGTCCCGGTGTTTCCCAAAAACGTAATAAATTTTCACCTAATGCAGAAGATGATAATTTCATTTCTTTAAAATTACAACTATGATTTTTTAATTTAGACATGTATGACATATCTATATCTATCTGTAAAATATGTTTACATCTATCATACATGTATTTTTCATCAAAAAAGAATATATTATAACCAGTTATTATATCACAATCATTATTATTGATTTCTTCTAAAAAATTTAATAATAAATCTCGTTCTGAATCACAAGATTCAACAATTACATTATTAACTTTTGTAGTTTCATTTAAACATGCTATATATTGTCTATAGGGTGTTGAAGTTCCAATATAATTATATGTTGCACCAATTTGTATAATTTGATCACCTGGACGTTTAGCTTGAGGAAACTCACCATCAATTGATGTGCATTCAATATCAAATGAACAAATTTTAAATGGTGCATTACAATCTTTTGTTATTGGAATAACATTTCGCCAATCTACAATGATTTCTATATCACATCTTGATTCTTTCTCTTCTTCATCTGTAATACTTATATATTTATTAACTTCAACCCATGCACAACCAGTAATATCTCTAATATGAAAACATCTAAACATTGACGGTAAGTTAGCTTCATATAATTTAAATTTAATTGGTTTTAATAATTCAAAAATAGTTGTTATATTTATTTCATTATTTTCTAAATAATATTTATATTTTTTCATTCCTTCAGCACTATTAAAAACTAATCTTACAAACCAAAATTCGGTGCCATTTGTAAAACCTTCAGCGCGTTTCATTTTAATTAATTGCGCTTCTTTTAATGTTGTCTTAAATTTATAATTAATTTTAACAGATTTATTACTTTTTAAAAATACTTCCATTTTTTTAACAATAATTTCTAAATCCTTTCTAGATTTTGATTGTAATTTTTGAGGTAATAAAATATAAAAGTATGGTGTATAATTAATAATTTTTGCATAAACAGATTTACCATCTATACATCTACCAAAACTATGAATAATAAATTCACCAGGTAAATCTTCTTCACAATCACTTTCTACAGTATTATCTGTATGGCCTTCTAACCAGTCATATAATTGAAATTCTATTTTATCCATTTATTATTAATAATAATATTAATATAAAATTATTCTTTATCAATTTTTATCTAATATAAACTAATATGGCTGGAGGTATATTTCCGAATTATTTATTTGAATTAAATCCTAATTTAGAATGGATACTTATTATTTTATTTCATCTAGTTATTCTAGCACCTTTATTTTTGTATGTAGGTATATATAAACAATTTAACATAGATAATTCTAATGATAATTCAATTAATAATATATTATTAATTGCTGTTTTTGCATTTGCTATTTTATATCATGGAGTTAAAATTATTGAAAGGATTAATATAATTTCAATAACACATATTATTGTTGGAATTATAGGAATATATTATTCTGCACAAACAGAAAAACCAAAAGGGTTTTATAATTTACTAAGTGCTATAGGTGTTTATGCAGGTTTAAAACATGGATATTATTTAATACAAACATTCAATTAAAAATATGAAAAGTCATTTCCATCATATGGATCAATATAAAAAATAAAATTATTTTTTTGATAGCAATGTTCACATATCTTTTGCACTCTTTACAATCTTCGAAAATGTGATACTTTCTTTTGCTCGCTTTGTGTGACAGAAGGAACATGAGAGGGCCGTGCATCTCATCAGTGCAAGTTTCTTGTCCTCATCGCATGTGTAAATACTGCAATTGGCGAAGCATTGAATATCACGTGCATCACATGTATTCAACAATTTTCGCAAATGCGTATCAGCACACTCTTGACAGTGCTCAGAGTGGCACTGTTGAAGAGCACGGCTCAATTCTTCAATAAGGATGAGGCGTGCACCCGTGCAATGCATGCTTCCTTGCTGATCAAGTCTATCTATCAGCGGAATTATTTTTCCCCAATAAACAGCCGAGCCTTTGGTCAAGTCGGAGTAAGGGTCATCCACAACACGAAACTCTGTTAAGCACTGGCGCAACAAACAGATCATTCTTATATATATAAATATCATGAAATCACTAAACAGTTAATATTTCAATTTTTTGTATTCAATTAAAAATATGAAAAGTCATTTCCATCATATGGATCAATATTATAATTGTTTTCCATTGGCTGATCTGTAAAATGTCTAAATGTATCTTTAAATTCTGATTGTGATTTTGGTGCAGCAACTATTGTTGTTAAATCATTTGTAATATTATCAGTATTTGTTTGTGTTTTAATAGCCAAATCTTGTTCAAAGTCAGTATTTTCTTTCATTAATGTTTTACCATAAATATGTTCTCTAATTTGTTCTCTTAATTTTTTCTGAATTATTTTATGTTTGCGTGCTTTATTTATTGATATTGGAATTAAATTTTTATTCAAAATGTCAGTAAGTGATATTTTACCTGAAAAATTAATAGCTATTAAATTTGCTATAGCTAATGCACTAATTTCATCTTTGCTAGGAATTATTAATTCTCCTGATTGAGGGTCAAAACCTAAATTGGGAATCACTTGCAGCCATGTTGTATAATCATTTAATGATGGGATATTTATTTTTAAATAAAAATGATAAGGATAATCTGCATCTTTAGTTTTAATAATCTTTGACCATGGATTAAGCATTTTATGTTCTTGTTCAAAATCATCGTCTTCTAATATATCAGAAGAAAAACGCACTGATTTTTTTTTAGATTCATTATCTGAAAAATTTTCAGAATTATTAAATTTTTCAGAATTATTAAATAAATTTAGCTTATTAATAGAAGGATTAATTATATTTGTTCGAGGTTTAAGTATATCTGCTATATTAAGTGGTCTTACATTAGTTTCTACCGAATTTATTAAACTATAAGATTTAGATTTTGGTAAATTAACAGGTGTAATAACCGTCTCTTCTGGTGCATCTTCTATTACAATAGAATTATCTGTAATATAGTGATATATTACAAATAATATAATACTTATATAAAATAATTTTAACATCTTTATTGAAATATCATAGAAAATAAAATAATTAAATTATATTTAATATATCTAATAATTTATATTTTTTTGAAAATATAATATCTATATAAATCATTCCAAATTTTACTTTCTTTATCAGGACCTTTTAATTCACCATAAAATTCTGCAAGTTTTTTATAAAATTTTTTATTTTTAGGATTTTCTTCATGATCAATGACTGTTTCAAACCAATCTTTATTTGTAGTATATAAATTAGCAAATAAATCAGTATCAACTAACATACAACCTGCAGATAACATTGTATTTGTTAAAAGTTCTGGTGTTACAAGATATTCTGTAAGATATGTATCTGCTTGGCAAATCCAACTCATAAATACATCTATTGCCATACCCGCTTGTGATTTTAAATTACCTTCAAATTTTTTAATTATTTCAAAGAACTTACTTCTTTGTCCATTTTCATCAGTATACCATGATGTATATGTTCCATTTTTATCATTTAATAATTTCATTACTTGATTTGGATCAAATAATGTACAAATAACATATCCATCTTGTTTAAGATATGTATTAATTGTAGATATTAAATTATTAACTGATTCTGTTTGGTCAAACACATAATGAATTGCAAATTGTGAACTAATTATATCAAATTTACGATCTTTAGTAAAATATTTTTCAATTAATTTTTTATTTTCAGGTGTCATATTTTGTATTTTTTTATCTTGTGCTTCTACCGTTAGAGGCACTGAACCATCCGCTTGTATAAATACCATCTTTGTAAAATCTGGCATTTTACTTAAATTACTTTTATATCTCACTGTTGCTGAATCAATTGAACCAAATAATCCTTCATACATAGGGTCTGTTGCAATACATTCACTAACTCTCGCGTGATACATTTTCATAATATCGCCACCTCGGCCACATCCAATATCTAATACTGTTTTCTTTTTTACATTACCGTTTTTATTTTCTTTTCCTGGTGCACAATATGAATATATTATAATTGATTTAATCCAATTATGATACTCACGGAATATTTTACCTAAATTTGTAATTTTTTGATAATAAATATCTTGTCCGCGTTCTGATGATATTACTTTACTATCTATTCTTAAAGATAATAATTTTTGTTGGGCATTATATGTATCTGGATGAGCTAATTTTTTTATTTCACTTATTGTAACAGCTTCGCGCATAGATTTCCAAACTTGTATAGCAACATCTTTATAATTACCATAACGTTTCTTTTCACGTAATACAATTTCTGTTTTATCCCAACGAGTTCTTAATATTTTCCATCTATATTGATGCGGTATAGTTGCATCATTTACATAAATAACTTCTACTACTGTTCCATCATTTACAAGATTTCCTTCAATATCTCTTACTTCATTTCTTTCTAATAAAAAGAATGCTTCATGATTGTTTGCTTCTTTCATAAATGGAACTGGTATTTCTTTATTACCAATCACATCATATACAAAAAAATTAGCAACTCTAAAAATTTTACTTATTGTATCATTTGCTTTATTAACTGAATTATCATATATTTCTAAATAAGCGCCTGATTCTACATTTCGTTGAAATGTTAAATATACATCAATAGAATTTGTTGTTGGAGGTTTATATTTATACTCTGGATATTTATGTTCTCTTTTATCTCTACTATATTTTTGGTCAACACCTGTATAAATTATACCATCTATAGAATATGGACATGCTATTTTTTGATTAGATGTACATCCAGACCAAATTATATTACTATATAAATAGACTTCTGAATTACTACCACCAGTAGGAAATAAAAATAATTTAGAATGAAATATAATATCATTTATTTTTGCACTATTAATTAATTTATTTAAATTTATATAAAATTTTTCCATTTCATTTTCATAATGTTTTTCTTGTTTATCAATATCAAATATTCCTTCATATGTTTTAATTTCATATGATTTTATATTTAATTTATTAACAAAATCATTTATATTATCTAATCTATTTTTTAATATATTCTCATTTCGTATATCCTTACCTTTATAAAATAGACAATCAAACATTAAAAACAAATACACATTTTGTGGATGAATATGAAGTAATTCACCTTCAATAATTGTCATATTCATATCTTTTATAGTATATTTTGTTTTACGAACAGTTAAATTATTAGATATCATATAAATTATATTATTTAATACAAATAATTGAAATTTTTCTCCATCTGTCTTATCTGTAACACTATACTTATTTGGTATTTTATCAACAATATGTTGTACTTCTGCAGTTATAGGTTGCATTGAATACAAATTAATTGCAGCATCTATTTCTGAATTAAATACTAATTTTTTATAATTTTTAATAACTTTTTCAGTTTCTTCTTTTGATATAATCTCACTTGAATTTTCTAATACTTGTTTTATAATTATAATTTCATTATTTATTTCAGTTAATAATGCATCGGATGGTTTTAATTTACCTGGGATAAATTCTAATTCAACTTCAAATTGTTTTGTAGCATCTTGTAATTTATCTGGACTTGTAGCACCTTTAATAATTGTTAAATCTAATCTAATTGAACCATTTTTAGTATCATCTCTAATTAATAAACTGATACGCTGTTTATATCTAAAAAATATTTTATCTGCATCTGAATATTGTAAATTTGCTAATTGGTCTAGTTTTTTATTATCAATAGGTTCTTCAAAACTTAAACGGAAACGTAAATCATATTGTTCTAAATCATACACATTTTTAGTATCTTTGATTTTATTTATAAATTCAAAACCTTCCGATTTACCAAATTGTGTCACTAAAATAGACATTATAACATGATTTTTCCTCTGATGAACTAGATTAAGAATATTATTTATTCTATCAATACCATTTATTGATACACGATAAACATTATTATTTAAATAATTATATGAAATATCTAATGTTGTTTCATATGTTATTTTTAATTTATTAGTATCTGCACGATATTTTGTAAAATGTAATAAATTCATAAATTTAACTATTGATAATTTATTATCTAATTTAAAATTATTAAACATAACTTCAAATTCGCTATTTTCATTAGTGGCAACTTGCTCAAATAATTTACGGATAGGAGTTATTGCGTTTATAGATAACATTATGTATTGATAGATAATAATTGCTTAAATGAAATTAATTTATTTTCACTTTTTTTTGATAAATTAAATTATTTTAATTATATGTAATTGTTATAAAAATAATTAGTTTAATTAAAAACAAATATATTTACTTAAATAATGTTATCAATACTGACAAATAATAATCATTTATATAATTATTATGAATTATTTGAAATAATAAATACTTCATCAACAAAACAAATTATTAAAGCTTATCAAAATAAAATAATGAATTATAATAATGAAAATTTATCACAAATAGAAATAAATGAAATTAAAATATTAAAAATGGGTCTTTATATTTTAATTACCCCAGATTTAAGAATTATATACGACTATTTATTAAATGATCAATTAAAATGTAATCAAGAAAATAATGAAAAAATATCTATTTCTCCAGCTAAATTAGAAGATGCGCAAGGTGTTTCCAGTTTTAAAACAGAATATATAGAAGGAAATTCATTAGATGCATTATTTAATATTGATAATACTTGGAAAGATAAAATTACTATTAATACTTCTAATGATAATGATAAAGAATCAGGCTACAAAAAAACACAAAATAAAACTGATATAATTACTAATAGAATTTTTTCAATGGCAGAATTTAATAAAAAACCAGACTTCCCATCTGATTTTGAAACAGAACTGAGAAAACCTTTACAAGGCCGTGTTGAAAAAAAACAATTATAAAAACAATTATAAAATAAAAAAATATTTTAATAAATATTTTTTTTAATTAAAAAATCATTATAATTTAAGATTTAGATACTTGTGGCTTAACATATGGTTTAGTCTTCTTGTTATTATATCTAAAAAATGTTCCAGAATAACTACCAACAGTAAAATCCTTCAGATTATTATCTTTATTCAATAGCATATTCATTCCTTCCATAGTATCAATTGTGCAATCACCACAACCAATATACTTGTTATCTTTCTTATAAAGCTTACAATACAATACATTTGCACCTGTTTTATCATTAATAAAATTAATTAATTCTTGTTTTGCTGTATTATAATCAGTTGTATCTTTTAATCCATTTAATGTAAAAAACACACGATAATAACTAAATTTAATATTATATTTCTTTGAATCCTCTGATAAAGTTGTATATGCTTTAGTTGCATTTTCAATAGTATCAAATGTTAGAAAATATGAATTATATGTTTTTGTTTCCGCGCAAGAAACAAGTCCTGGCAACTTGTTAAATGTATTTTGTTGATCAACTGTATTTGATACTAGTTTCACTAGAATTGTTTTTCCTGGTTTGTTTACGTTTTCAGAATTCATTTTTGACATGTGTGTGGTCATTTATTATTAATGTTATTATTTCCTTAAGTAACTTTATATTACCTATTATTTAAGGAAAAATTGAAATAAATATGTTTTATTATAATATATACATATTGTTATTCTACAAATGAGACAACCTCTCAAACGAAGCGAAACACGTGTAACACCCCCTGACTTGCGTAAAGATATAATTCGTAAATGGAACCAATCGACAAGACGTGCTGCATCATTATCGCCAAGCGCAAAGAGAAGTAATACCTCTACAGAATATGATAAGCTAGGTTCTTCGCCGGTGCGACTTAATAATGAATGCTCGGTGAGATATTTAACTAGTTCATCCTATAGAGATTATATTAATAAATTAAATAGGCCTATATATTTAGATTTTTCAAGCTGTGATAATTTAGAAGAATATATTCATTATTCAAAATATATAGTATCAATAAATTTATCTAATACTAAATTTAAATGGATTCCTGATAATATGCAAAGCGTAAAATTTTTATATTTAGATAATTGCCAAAATATTAGTAATATTGAAAATATTAGAAAAATGGAGTCATTAATTAAATTAGATTTATCAAGATGTTGGCAAATTAAAGATATTAGTCCTGCTAAGCATGTCTCAGTATTAAATGTAGCTTTCTGCCAACACATAACAGATTTTAGCATGCTGGGTAATGTAGCTCACTTAAATTTAACATGCACTAAAATTAACGACCTAAGCGCATTAAGAAATGTTAGGAAACTAATTTTAACAGGCTGTCAATATATAACAGCAGATAGCCTTATTGGATTAAAATGTACATATTTAGATATATCACAATGTTATAATATTAAAAGTATTCCACAATTAACAGATATTACACATATAATATTAAAGGGAATATCAATTACAAATCTAGAAGGTTTAGAATCATGCAATACAGTTAATGTTGAAGATTGTACTCTCATAAAAGATTTTACACCAGTATATAATGTGCAGCATTTAAACATATCAAGATGCTGGCAAATTACAGATATTAGCCCATTTAAAAATACAACATTAAAAACTGACTATCGCTTTAATGGATGCGAGTTTAAAAATGTCATGTAGTTATAAACTTATTAAATAATTAATAAATTATCATTTAAAACATAATAACATTATTATTTTTAATGGATAATAAAATTCAGTGCAGAAAATGTGGAGGTCCCCATTTAACAATTAAATGTGGGAAAGAAAATAATTCTTTTAATAATCAACTAGATAAGGATATAGTTAGTGATATTAAATTATCTAATTGGCAAATACCTAAAAAGACATATAATAATACAAATAAATATAATAAACAAACTTTTCATACAGTATATCGTGTTAAATTATCAGAACTACCAAATGATATAACATTTGAAGAAATGTCTAATTTAATGAATGATTGGGGAAATATTGTTAAAAATAAACTAGTTTCAACCGGTGATACTATAACCGCATATATTGATTTTGGCTACAAAGAACAAGCTGAATATTTTATATCTGCTATAGATAAAACTCCTTTTGATTATAGAATATTAAGTGCATGTTTAGTAAATACATAAAAAATATTAATTTAATCCTACATAATAAGAAGCTAATAATGGTATTGCGATGGGTTCTATTCCCTTACCTTTTTTAGATGTACAAGTAGCATTTTTTAATTTTTTCAAAATTTTTTTTTGATTTGTATATTGTTCTACAAACCTTGCTTTATCAAATGGTTTATTTAAATTATTGATTTTATTATAAATAATATATACTAAAATCAAACTAATTATTATAACCCAAATATTATTAAATAATTCAAGCATTATTATTAGTTATATAAAAATTATATTACATAATTTTTATATTATAATCATTATATAATAAACAAATTTCATATATTGGATATACTCATCACACCCTTTTATTAAATTTTGATCTACTTCCGCTAATTTACATAATATATTTGCTTTTTTAGAACTTTCTATATCACTATTAATTATATAATTATGAAAACATAATATTTGATTAACTATTGAATATCCATCTAAGAAAAAAGAATTAATTAATAAATCAACATTATGCGTATCTTTTATAAATACATATTCCATTAATTTATTAAAATTTTTAGATGGAATAACACCTGATATTTCATCTAATGATTCTTCATTTATTTTATCACTATATGAATTAAAACATTTTTGTAAAAAATTAATAGCTTTCCTTAAATCGCCTCTACAAATTGTAATTATTTTATTTAATATTTTATCTGAACACTTAAATTGCTCACAATTACTAATATATTTTAATTTAATAATAATATCAGATTGATTCATTGGTTTAAAACGACATAATGCACATCTTGATATAATTGGTTCAATTATTTTATTATGATAATTACAAATAATACAAAATCTAGTTATTTTTGAATATTGTTCCATAATTCGCCTTAATGCAAATTGCGAATCTGCGGTCATCGTGTCTGCTTCATCTAAAATAATTATTTTCCACGATGGTGCATTTTTAATATACTTAACTGCTTGTTTAGCATATACTTTAATCTTTTCTCGTATAACATTTATTCCTCTCTCATCTGATGCATTAAATTCTATTAATCTATCTTTATAATTTTCAATTCCAAATATTTCTTTGGCTAGTGCTAATATAGTAGATGTTTTCCCGCAACCAGATGGGCCAAAGAATAATAAATGAGGTATATTTTTACATATTAGTGCAGTTTTTAATATATTAATAACATTTTTCTGTGCACTAATTTCATTTAATGTTTTTGGTCTATATTTTTCAACCCACAATGTATCATGGTTATTCATAATTAAATCTAACAGTTAAAATATCCTTAAATAAGTTTATTATAATTAATATAATAATTATCTAATGTAAATAATAATTTATATAATTATTATCTAGTGTAAAATAATTAAATGACAGAATTATGGTATAAAAATCCAAAAGTATTATTTGATAATTTAGATCAATTCTATCCATCTAATACATATACAAATATTCAAAAAAATAATGCAATGATAAGATTTGCTATATATTGTTTTATAATATTATTACTATCTAATCAAAATACAAAATTATTAGCAATACCATTGGTAATTATAATATTCACTTATTTTTTAGGCGAAGCAGATGATTTAGAAACTTTAATTAATACAACTACTAAAAAACCATGTTCCGAACCAACTGTTGATAATCCATTTATGAATTATACAATTGGTGATTTAATAACAAATCCTAATAAATTAAAAGCTTGTGATTATGATAGTTCAAAACAATTAATGAAAAAATCATTTAATACACATTTACACACTGATTTATCTGATATATGGGGTAAATTTATTAATGATAGAAATTATTATACAATGCCTAATACAGAAATAGTAAATGACCAAATGGGATTTGCTAAATGGTGTTATGGTAATAGCGGTAATTGTAAAACATATGGAACAAATTGTCTAAAACATAGAGATCCTGAATATCATAAAGGTAGGTATGAAACATTATCTTTTTCTTCTAAAGAAAAAGATAATATTACTTCACTCGGTTTTACCGAGTGATGAAACAACTATCTCAGAATGAGATAGTTCTTACCTTAGAATGCATTGCATTCTAATGAAACCTTATCTTTTTCTTCTAAAGAAAAAGATAATATTACTTCACTTGGTTTTACCAAGTGATGAAACAACTATCTCCGAATGAGATAGTTCTTACCTTGGAATGTTTTACATTCTAATAAAACCTTATCTAAACTTATATTATACTGTAAATCTGAATAATAAAATAATTTAAAAAATAATTATATTTTATACAATAATGAGTAATTATGCAACTTTTGATTTAAATGATAATACACCAACTAGTCTCACAATTGATAATACGACAACCAATCACATAAATGATAATTTTTATTATACAAATAAAAACATAGGAGCTGGTAGAGGTTTTGGAAATTTAGAAGTATCAAATGAGATAAGATATGGTGATGCATCTAGAGCTAATACAAAAGAATATAAAGAAGAAAAAGAAAGTAAACAAATATTTGAATATCAATTTCAATATTTAGATAAAAATTTTCAAGATCCAGAACATATAGTAATGCCAATACCTAGAGGCGGTGAAATAACTAGAAAACAAAATCAATTAGTTATAAATACAATGAGACAAAATACAACAAGTTTTGATGACATAAATAAAACAATAAAATTTAATTATAATTAAACGTTTAAATTTATTAAAATAAATATAATATAGTAAAAAATGGAAATTGATTTAAATAATAAAAAAGTTTTAAAATGTTTAAAATCATATCTTGTAGCAAAAAAATATTATAATAATGATTCTGAAAAATCATATGAATATTTTAAACAATGTATAAGTATTTTAAATAATTTAAAAAATAATAATGCAACATTTGCAACTAATTTAGCAGATATAATTGAAGAAACAGAAACGGAATGTAGTAAGTATATAACTAACACAATTACAACAATTATTGATAAACCACAATTAAAATACAATAATTCTGATAATGTATTATTTACATTAATAGAATCAGGTGATATTGAAAAAATAAAAAAATATAAATATGGTGATATTGATTTTACTATTGTAAATGAATACGGATTAACACCTACGCATTATGCTATAAAATGTGGTGATATTACTTGTTTAAAATTATTATTTAAATTAGGAGGTAAAATAGACCAAACAAATAAAAATGGACATACATTATTAGAATATGCATGTTTAGAAAAAGATCCAAATATGATTAATTTTTTAATGGAATATGGTGCAAATATGGAGAAACATTTATTATTCAGAGAAGGAAAAGAATATTTTAATAAAACAGACCAAATTGATTATGCATTATTATTAAAAATTATTTTAAATTCAACTAATATAACAATAGATTTAACTAATTATAAAATTAAATATTTAGATTTTATTTTTAAATATATTGATCCAAAAACAAGTATTGATATTAATTACAATAATTATGAAAATAATATATTAACAATAATTGATATTACATTTTTTGAGTTTATTACAAAATTAGATATAATGATAGATGGATTTGATAAAGATATTAGAGATACATATATTAGTATTATTAAAGAAGAATTTTCTTATGAGTTAATTTATAAATTAGGATGTCCTGATAATAAAATGGATATATTATTATATAATTTAATACCATTTATTAATACACAGTTTGATTTAAAATTAAATTGGTTAATTAGTTTAGAAATAAAATATCTTATTATAAAAATTATAAAACATAAAAATAAAATAAATATAACTACTCTTAAAAAAGAATTATTTAATTTATTAAATGAGATATATGTTAAAACTAATTTAATATCACCTGGAATGATATATACACTAGTTATACAATGGATTTGTAAAATAAATGTTTAGTTATAATATTAAATTTATTTTTTCTAATATTATATATATATATTACATGAGTTCTAATCGTTTAATTTATGATACATGTGCTTATGCAACAGATGTAAAAGAAAGTGTTGGACCACTAGAATATAATTTATTTAAAGGTAAATATGAACAGTGTACGCAATGCAAAGTTGGTGATTTTACTAATAATGTTGCATTTGAATCTCGCGCAGATGTTGAAAATGAATTATTTGGTTTAACTAGACCAAATACACTTTGTCCCTCTCTTAAATATAATCCATTAGTGCCATTTAAAACACCAAACTTTTCTCCACCTACTATGTGTGCAAATATTTATTATATTACTCCTAATAATTTAGAAAAACCAAAAACAAACATGTTAAATGAAAATAATTTAGGAATTAATTTTTGCAATGTAGTTCCTAAATCTGAAAGTGAGAAATAAATTTTATTTTTTTATATTTTTTTATTCTATTTAAAAAAATATAAAAATCTTATCTTATTATATATAAATGTCTTTTAATAGAGTACTATATGACACATCTGCATATGACTTACAAATGAATAGAAGTATCGCACCTGGTGATTATAGATTATTTCCTTACACTGGCGAAAATTGTGCTCAATGTTTTTCAGAGTTTGGCCCAGTCGGTTCAAAATCAGATGTATCGCTAGTTAAAAAACCAAATGAATTACAATTCACAGAAATGGCAGATATTGAATCAAAATTATCATGGAGAAATAATAAACTTGGAAAAAATAATACTAATATAAATCCATTATTAGATGCAAAACTTCATCACAAACAATCGTGTTCAGCACAATTAACAACAGAAGATACACGTTTTACACATCCATTAACTAATTATCGCGGTATGAGTGTTACTGAACTAATGCTTGAGCCGTATTTACATGTAAATCCACAATGTTATATTCAAGAAATAAGCGACCGACAAGGTTTAAACTCAAGACTTTATTCAAAAGATTTATATAAATCACCTCCTCATAGACTTTGGGAATCAGGAGGAAAGGTGCCATCACCTTTCTTAACTGATAGATTTAAATAATTCTTAGTTAAACTTATAGATTTGCATAAGTAAAAATAAAATGTATATAATAATAATATGTCCAGTATTTTAGCAAATAATTCAATTTATAATTCAAATATTAGCGGTGCAATGAATTTTATAGAACGCAAACAAGCCATGGAAAATTCAACATATGGTTTTGTAAATCAATTTGATGATTTAAGATTTGATAATATATCAACACCAAGTAGTATTAATGAGTCGCATACAACCATTACAGGATTAAATACATCATTACAGCGCAATTTAGATTTTCATAATAATTATTCAGAATTTCAAAATAGTGACATGCATTTTGATGTTGTTAGTAAAGATCAATTTGTTCATAATAATATGACACCTCATACATCACATCGAGATTTTGATATTAATGCTAATAGAACTATTCGAAAATTAGAAAATTTTACAGGTGCATTTGAGTATTATAAACCAAAGAAAGAAGCACCACATTTATTTGACCCAATGAAAGACATGTCATTTGTTAATGGTATGCCTGCTATTACTGGAGCTCTTACTAATAGATATCTACCCTCAAACAAAAATAATAATGGTAATTTACCTTTTGAAACAAATGTTAAAGTTATTCCTGGAGTTGATAAACAAAATCAATTAGGTTCACATTCTGTATATCGTATATTACCTAAAAATGTTGATCATTTAAGAAGTGATATTAATCAAAAAATAACTTATGGAAATAAACCATTAGAAACAGTAAAAAAAGGTGAGTTTAGAGGACCTAATCCATATATAACAAAATATAAAATGCCAGATTTTAGAGAAATGAAAGTAACAGATTTTGTTTCATCAAGAGCTAATATTGAAGCACCTGCACAAACAGGCGCATATACAAATGTTGATACAATGAGAAATGAAAAAGAACATTATATATTAAAACCAGCTGTTAGTACAAATAGAGGAAAAAGAGCTAGTAAAGATACTACAAATTTCACACCAGCAAAAAAAGAAAATTATCTTAATGATAATGCTCGTTCAGTATCAACCAATTCTAAACAAGTAGTAATGACTAATGCTACATCTTATTCTAATTATGATAATCAAAGAACTACAACTAATAGTAATTATATTGCTCATGCTAAAAATATTGAATCAAACAGTTATGTTATTGATTATAAAGATATTCCATTAACAACAGTCCGTCAATTAATGATTCATAATGATAATATATTAGGCGCAAGAACAGACCAAACAACATATGTATTTTCAAATGATATGATTTTACCTGTTACAAATAGGCAAATTAATAATACAACTGATATATTAGGGCCTAGTAATTATGTTAAAATGGGTGCAACTTATAATAATGACCCTGCTAAAACAACACAAAGACCATTTACTAATTATTATGATACATCTAATATATCAACAGAAATCAAACATGGAATGTTATATAATAATGATGTTGCTAAAATAACCCAAAGGCCATCTACTAATTATAGTGATGCAGCAAATATATCTAATGATATTAAAAATGGTATGGTATATAATAATGATGTTGCTAAAATTACCCAAAGACCATCTACTAATTATAGTGAAGCAGCAAACATATCAAATGATATTAAAAATGGTATGGTATATAATGATGATATTGCAAAACCAACTATTAAACAAACCACATTAATTTCTACATATTCTGCGATGGTTACCAATCCTATTACACAAAGTTATTCACGCGATGTAAAAGATATTGCTAAAATAACACAACGTGAAGGGATGGATAATACCCAATATGTAGGACATTTAAGTTCACTTGTAGATAATACATATGTTAGAGATTATACAGATATTGCAAAAACAACTACAAGACAACAAACAGAAAATACACAATATATTGGTAATATTAATTCACAAGATAATGAAAAAACATATGTTAAAGATTATAATGATATTGCAAAAACAACTACAAGACAGCAAACAGAAAATACACAATATATTGGGCATCTTAATTCACTTATTAATGAAAGCACCTATAGTAAAGATTATAATGATACTGCCAAACCAACTATTAGACAAACAACCCTTGTGCCAACACCAGGTGGGCGTGTATCTAATATTAGCGCAGGTAATTATACTAATATAACAGATGATATGAAGAAAACTATTAAAGAAACCACATTATTAAAAGATTATAAAGGTGTTGCACATGGTGAAATTGAACAAAAAATATCACATGAAGCAGCAAGTAATATGAGTTGTGATGATAGACGTGAAATCTCAACATATAATCGCCCGGCAAATGGTAAAAGTGATGATTACGGCCCTTATATTAATGAAGCAACCGTTCAATTAAATGAACCAATATTATATAGTCATTTCCCAAATCCACTTAAAAATTTAGATTATAGTGTAATGCCTAGCACTGTAATTAATAAAAGTAAACCTGTTATTGAATCATCATCATATTATATTAATCCTAATTTTATAAATACATTAAAAAATAATCCATTAGTTAATGATATGTTTCATCAGAAAAATATATAAATTAATTCAAAAATAAAAATTTATTTTCATGGTGTGATCGATAATGCGCCACTATCTCGTATAGTGACCATTCAACGTCCACAGCGTATAAAGCTTCTCTCTCTCGTTGTATCTACAGGCGAAGAGGTACTGTCGTAATTCCGGGAGATCCGACACGTATACTGGCTCCTCAACCAAGATCTCTGATGCAAATACCAGATCGGGTGACTTGTGGATCTTCAGAGGGTCAATCTGGCGTGAAAAGTATGTTGAATAAAACCCCTGTGCGGGAGCATACGTTAGAGCTAGTCCGACTTGACCATTCTTTGTCATGACTGGGATTTTCACTTCGTCGAGTCCCTTGTTCACCTTTCCTTCGCGGAAGGGTTTTTGCCATGAGGCATTCAGAAGTCCTTTGGCAGGCTGAGTGTGTTGGTTACTCGCACTCATTGAATGTTACATATGATATTTATAAAAGCACTAGTAAATACTTTTTTTATCAATTTTTTTATATTGATAATAATAGTATATTTATAACTTGTTAATGTATAAATTATCTAAATCAACAATTTATAACTCGTTAATGTATAAATTATCTAAATCAACAATTTATAACTCATTAATGTATAAATTATCTAAATCAAAAATTTATAACTCATTAATGTATAAATTATCTAAATCAAAAATTTATAACTCATTAATGTATAAATTATATAAATCTAATACATTATCATCTTTCTTTATAATTTCATCTGTATGAGTTAATAAAATATTATTCATATATTCATAAGATGAAATTATATGTGATCTAGATCTAGCACCTGTAATTATAATATTACCTTTCTGAAAAACAAATATACTGACTTCTTTAAATTCACTGTTTTGCTCACATGGTGTAAATTTAATAATCACACATGCTCGAATACATGGTTCATAAGATGATTTTATTTTTTTCTTTAATAACAAATTATATAATTTATCTCGATCAATTTGCATATTAACTTTATAATTTGAATTAATCATATCAATTTTAAAATTTAATACTGAAATTTTATCTGGTTCATCAATAAATTCAATTATATTAAGTTTTCCATCATCCATAATTGCTTTAATTTCTTTTAATTTATAAATTAGTTTATTTAATACAATATTAATATTCTTAACTGATTTACATCCTGACATTTGAACAGAACCATTTTTAAATAATTTAATATTTATTTTAGGAGCATCATTTAAATCTTGACATGGTCCTGAATCAATACGCATAACAACAGTAATTTGATTGTAAAAATAATTTTTAGTTGTATCTTTATGTATTAATTTATTTTCATTTTTCCTTTGGCGTTTTGGTTTCTTTTTAGTTAATATAATTGTGCGTAATCTTTCTTTATTCATTTTAACTGTTAAAATATCATCTGAATTTAATTGAAAATATTTTTCTATATTTACTATATTCACTAATGTATTTAACTTGCATGATGCACACATAGTAGATACACCCATACCTGCTGGTAAATTATTAATCTCAAATGTATCTACATTGATGTAATCTGTAAATGATATATTATTCCATATTATCGACATATCTTATTTCTTATATATCTAAAATATATATCTTTAAATATTAAATTTCATTTTTTATATAAATATATATAATATATGCAAAATAATAGAAAGACAACGGCTTTTAACCAAGATATCAAAATAGAACCTAAAGAGCATAGTAATTCACATATTACATTAGATTATGCATATTCACCAATTAATACTATAAATGATAGCCATCAACGAATTAAACTTCCTAAAAAACGGCCTTATATATACTATGGAACCCGTATATTAAAAAAATTGAAATATTAAGTGTTTAGTAAAGTTTATAAACTAAAAATAGTATTCTTTTGCTCTTATATAGAAGCAATTTGTCATTCGCACGTAGGTAAAATGAGCTCGCCTAACAATTGTCTCGATGTATCTAATAAAGTTGACGCATCCGAACCCGACGCTAAGTCTGGTAAGGTCGCAGTCGATGCACCCACCGAACCCGACGCTAAGTCTGGTAAGGTCGCAGTCGATGCACCCACCGAACCCGACGCTAAGTCTGCCGAGGTCGCAGTCGATGCAACCACCGAACCCGACGCTAAGTCTTGCGAGGTCACAGTCGATGCAACCACCGAACCCGACGCTAAGTCTGGTGAGGTCACAATCGATGCAACCACCGAACCCGACGCTAAGTCTGGTGAGGTCGCAATCGATGCAACCACCGAACCCGACGCTAAGTCTTGCGAGGTCACAGTCGATGCAACCACCGAACCCGTCGATAAGTCTGTTACTAAGTCTGGCGCTAAGCCTGACACTAAGCCTGGTGCTAAGTCAGGCTCTAATAGTAATAAAGTAAAGAACTCTGTGCAAATAGCAAGAGAAGAAAGAAAAGCAGCCGCTCTGGAAAAAAATAAGGCACTAGATGCGGCTAGAAAGCATGCAGAACGCGAAAATGAGACGAGACAGCTTGTCAATAGAGCTGCCGCAAAGAAAGCGACTGAAGAAGCAACAGAGAGATTGCATCAGCAGCAGGTCGCCTCAAAGGCCGACACGTTGTCAGACCTTGTCGGAAGAATAGAAGAACGACGCATCTGTTTTTCAGACATTCGTGCGATCGAAGAATTTGCCGACAAGTTAACTGTAACTCAGATGACTCGTGCAACTGCGCAAATAAGCATGTTGAGCTTGCACATGCAACAAGCGCACCAGAATCTGGTAGATGCCAACCAAGTTCTGTTAGCAGATAATAATATGTTGCTAGAGAAGAATGCGGCATTAAGCGCTGCAGCGGATCAGGCAGCTCAACAGGTAGTGAGCGACAGAACAGCTCATGAGCTCCTTACAGCTCAACAAAAGCAAAAGTACGACGCTCTCTTGCATAAGAGTAAGAAAACTGAACAAGAACTGGATCGTGCCAAAACTGCAGCGGGTCATGTATCGCAAACGCTCAATGATATACGAGCTGAAGCAGATAAAGCGATTGCTGAAAAAGTTGCAGCAGAAGCAGCCGCAGATGCCGCAAATGTCATATCTTTTAATGCTACACAAGCGAAGCGAGTCCTGGAAACAAGACTTGCTGAGTGCGAAGTAAGTCTTGATAGTCTTTCACTTGAAAAAGCGTTTGAAAGACTCATTGGAATAGTATCAAATGAAGTGACCGAGCGCGCCACATCAACTTTTGATACCATGCAAGCGGTGAAACACACTCAAGATGAGTGTTATAATAAGTTGTGTAAAAGTGATGCATCTTCTCGTCAAATGCTTTCCGATAAGATGCGACTAGCGTCGGGTGATTTTATTGCAGCAACTGCCCGAAATGCAGAGGCGCAAGACGACCAACAGCACCTGCGTGAAATGTCTGCCGCTAAGAAACAAGCGATTTGTGCAGAATTTGCAAAGAGCTTTGTAGCACGCGTACTGAGACGTGAAGAAGTATCCGCGCAAGTGCCCGCACAGGAGACGGCATTGAGTCAACAGTTTCCTCCGCTTGGAAATCCTTCATGCAAAGCGCCGACTGCGTCAACAGCACCAGCTGAAGCACCCAAAATGATGTCACAACTGTTCACTGGTGAAAAGACAGACGATTGGTTTGTTTCACAAGGTGGCAAACAACCAAATCCTGTGCCACCGCGTGTCGTTAGTAATAGTAGACTTCCAGCAAAAGACCAACACGCAGTAGAAGAGTTTATTGAGGGATTGGCAAGTGGCAAAACCAGTGTCTATTCGACTCAGAATAAGGATTATAGGCAGAACCTATGGTCTGTAAAATTTGAATTAAGCTTTCCGGAAGATTCTGAATTAGCGAAGCTGACTACTCAATCGTTAAGATCGACGTATCACTCTGATGAGAATCCAACGAAAAGTATAATTAATATAGTCACTGCCGCGTGGACACATTGTTCCAATCCAAATAATAATATTGATGATTCGTGGACTACAATGCGCGCTGTGAATGTTCTTCGAAAAGAAATGGGACACGAAGAAATTAAGCGTTCAACTACTATCTGCATAGTCGATATGCGCGCAGTAACATCAACTTATGCTGTGGCATATGTGAACCTCTTCCAACCGCCACAACCGCAAAAGTAGATGTTAGTTATCATTTGGTGTGGTTGCAAGTGGTCACCAAGTCTTACAAGCGTATATAGTTAATTCAAGCAAGACTAGATTGAAAAAATTAATTTTAATTTTTACAATAACTATATTTTACTATAAATAAATTATCTCATATAAAATAAATGAATACAGTTAAAATTTTTATATTTAATAGAATTTTAATATTACTAACTATATGTGTTATAATAATGTTTTATCAATATAAAATAAAATATATTAAATTACAGACTTTTTTAATAATACCTATTACTTTATTTATTTATTATTTTTTAAAATTATTAAAAGAAGGAAATAATTTTAGTTTAAATGACTGTTTATGTTTTACAAATAATTATTTATTAATTAATAAAATAACATCTATTGAAATTATTAAACCTCATTTACTAAATAAACCATTACATGAATTTTATATTAGCACATCACATAATACATATTTACCATGTCATCAAAATATAGATATATCTTCTATAGAGGCTATTAAAAATGCATTATACTTAGGGGCGCGTGTTATTGAATTAGACATATATGCAAAAAATAATATTGGATTAACAGATGACGATTATACACCAGTTGTTGCACATGGTAAGGAATATAAATATGGTGATATATTTACAACTTCTTTTATAACTTTTGAAGAAAGTATTAAAACAATTGCAGAATTTGCTCAAACTACATCTGACCCAATATGGATTACTCTTGAATTAAATACTAATAAATTAGTTAATACTCAAATTAAAATGAAAGAAATACTTGTAAAATATTTTGGAAATAAAATAATAAATTCAACAACAATGTTAAGTAATACTCCAATTAAAAATTTATTAAATAAAATTATATTAACATCCGGGGATGGACTTGTATCCAGCAGCGGGGTTAATTCTACAAATAGAATTCCATCCGGGGATGGACTTGTATCTCCTCTAGAAGATATAGTTATTTCATATATTAATTATCCTTATTTAAAAAATACAGATCATAAAGATACTAATCTAAAAAATAAAAATTCAACAGGAATAATACATCGTGTATATCCTGCAGGTGATATACAAGGACACTTTTCATATAATTTTGATCCAGAACCATTATGGAAAAATAGATATCAATTAATAGCACTTAATTTTCAAAAATTAGATAATAATTTAAATAAAAATTTAAGTATGTTTAATAAATGTTCTTTTGTTCATTTCTCTGAATATAATTAAACAATATGAAATAATAATTCATTATAATGTTTTCTACATACAGGTATATACTTGTCTGAACCACCAATTAAGATAGTATTTTGTGATTGATCTGTCCTAAAACTAAATGGAGCTTTTGTGCCATCATTACAAATATTACATAATGAATTTAATTTAATACATTTATTTGATAATGGTATTAAATTTAAAATTTGTCCAATTGGTTTTTGTTGATAGTCGCCATCTAAACCTGCAACTATAATATTTTTTTTATATAGTTTTAACCAATTATCAATTACTTCAACTAAATCATTAAAAAATTGTCCTTCATCAATAATAATTGTATCATGTTGTTTAATAATATTATCATTTATTTCTGATAATAATGAAACAGAAATACAATCTGCAGATTCAAAATCATGTGATGTGACTTTATTATTATCATATCTATTATCAATATTTGGTTTAATTACTAATATTTTTTGTTTAATTTTTTGTAATATTCTTATTCTTCTAATGATTTCAGTTGATTTACCTGAAAACATTGGACCAATAATTAATTCTAAATATCCACTCATTTTATATATAATAGTTATTATATATAAAATAATTACTTTAATTAATTTATTATCAATTTTTATAAAGTTGTTTAAGCATATAATATTATTTGAATATAATAAAAATGAGTAATATAAAATATCCTGTTATTTTATCTTTTGATGTTGGGATTATTCATTTATCATATTGTTTATTAACACAAAGTATTTTTACACAACCAGATGGAACAAAAATATCTAACTGGAATATTTTAGAATGGAATAATATTGATTTAACAAATCGAGATGAACAAAAATGTGCATGCGGTGCAAAAGCTTTTTATACACAAACTATTAATAATGAAATAAAATATTATTGTAAAACTCATAGTAAAAAGATTGATAAAACAACAAAACCTTTTAATAATACTTTTATAGAATCTAATAAACCAAATAAATGCAATTATGAATTTAAAAATTTAAAAATTTGCGGAAAACCAATTTCATATGAAAATAATAATAAATGTTATTGCACTACACATGCTAAACAATTATATAAAACAATTTCTAAATTATCCGAATTAAAAATATTTAAAATGAAAAATTCAATAACATCACAGTTTGATGAAATTAAATATAAATTAATTATGGAATTAGAAAATAGGAAAAATTTATTATCTACTGATTATGTTGTTATTGAAAATCAACCATCGTTAAAAAATCCACGAATGAAATCGATTGCTTCTACTATTTATGATTATTATTTAATTAGAGGTATTATTGATAAAGAAATTACAAAATCTAATATAACTCAAGTTAAATTTATGTCTCCTTCTAATAAACTTAAAATTGCAAGTGACGGTGATATAAAACAATTAATTTCCTGTAAAAAAGCAGATCTATCAACATCTGACACAACAAAAACATATAAATTAACTAAAAGTTTAGGTATTAAATATTGTTTAGAATTAACAAAACATTTACCACAATGGACTACTCATTTTAATTCATATAAAAAGAAAGATGATTTAGCAGATTCATTTTTACAAGGTGCGTATTTTTATTCAAATCATATTTCAATTCCAAAATTAATTAATTGATTTCTTTTTTTTTATTAAACCCATTGTTTTCTCTAAATTTAATTGATCAGATTTAATAGGATTAGATCGTTTAATAGTATATTCTGTTTCTATATCTGAATAAATTCTATTTAAAGTGTCAATAGGGACTTCTTTTAATTTTTGAATATTATAAGACTCTTCAATTTGCATTTGTCTAGAAATAAGAGGCGGATGTAATATAATATATTCTTTAGAATTTATTATAAAATTATTTCTAAATTCTTCAATTGTTAAACATCCTCCGTAATCTTTTAATATCATCCAATGAGGTGCGGGAATTATTTCCTTATAGTTTTTATGAATTCTATAATAAAATAAATTAATTAATGAATCTCGTTTCCAAATTAAATGATCATTTAATTCTAAATTATATTTTTTCATACAATTAAAACTACAAAAATTACCAATGCAAAAAAAAGTATCATTATAATAATCTTCTGGTAATTCAAGACAAGGTGTACTAAAACAACTTCTACACCACCAACATTTTGTATTTTGAGTAAAATGTAAATTATGGGTTGATATCTTTTGAACAGTATTAATACTAATTTTATCATAATTATTACTTATAGGTGTTTTTAAAGAATCTGTAGAATCAGTATCAATTGGTATATTATTATATGGTTGTTTTTTTTGTATTATAGTTTCTTTATCTGATTTTATAAATAATAAGTTATCATTATTATCAAATTCATTAATTTCATTAATTGTTATTGGTAAATGTAATATAATCTTTTCTTCATCGGTATTTATTGATTCTACTAGTTTATTTTCATTTTCAATTTGTTGATGTATAACATTATAATTCTTTGGCTTACGCCCGCGTTTTTTATGTATCACTTCTGTCATTATCTAATTAATAGTGTTATATCTTTAGATCTATGAAATTTTTAATAAAAATTTTTTTATAAAAAATTTATAACTATACATAATAATGGAACATAAATATAAATATAAATATTATAAATATAAATTAAAATACGCACATATAAAAAATACATATAAAAATATATCCCATCATTATATATTAGCCGGTGGTTATAATGAAGACGTAGATGAAGAAAAAGTAGATGAAGAAAAAGTAGATGAAGAAAAAGTAGATGAAGAAGAAGTAGATGAAGAAGACGTAGATGAAGAAGACGTAGATGAAGAAGACGTAGATGAAGAAGAAGTAGATGAAAAAGTAGTTAAAGAAGTTGAAGAAACACCTACAGAAACACCTACAGAAACACCTACAGAAACACCTACAGAAACACCTACAGAAACACCTACAGAAACACCTACAGAAACACCTACAGAAACACCTATAGAACCACTCACAGAAACACCTACAGAAACACCTACAGAAACACCTATAGAAATACCTATAAAACCACCTATAAAACCACCTATAAAACCACCTACAGAAACACCTACAGAAACACCCACAAAAACTAAAACATATTCATCAGCTAGTATATTTTTACCAGATAAAAATAAGATTCCTGTAAAAGATGATGAATATAATTATGATTTAATACCATATTATATAAAAACAATAAGTAGATATATTAATGAAATTGAAACTATAATATCACAGTTAATACCTGAGACAACATCCAGTGCTACAGAACAATTCAAACCTGTTTTATCCTTTTCTTCTAAAGATACTAAAATATTAAATAAATTAATAGATAAAATTTATAATTTTATATATCATAATGATATTCCTATTAATTTTAATTTACATGATATTAATCATTTGCAAAAAGCATTAGAACAATTAAAAACAAATTTACAATTAGAAAAAATTATAAAACTTTATAAAATAAGATATAAATTATTTAATATAAATAATCCAACACTCGCACTAGATAAAACACAACTAGACAAACCATTTGACACGTCAAAACCACCATCAGTTTCTATTGAAGAAAAGCCAAAAAAAAAGCCAAAAGATAAAACACCAGATAAACCATATCCCTTAGTAAAAAAATCTTTAAATTTTTTTCCAAATGAATCAAATATGAATTATGTTCTAGATTATGTAATTAGTTATTATAAAATTACTAATATAAAAGACATTGAAAAATTATTTGCATCATTACTAATGGGATATGATAAAAATTATATGTTTTATTATATGATATTACTTAGGTGGTTAACTGTTAATAATAAATATTTATATGTATTAAAAGAAAATGTATCTGTATTATCTTATAATAGTTTATATTCTTATTTAAATGCAGATATAAATATGGAAGAATATATACCATTTATTATAATTTTAATAAACAGATATATTAATAATTTTAAATTTGAAAAACCTTTAGAAATTAAACCATATACTGCATTTGAAAAATTAAATAAAAAAACTATTAATGCTGAATATTATTCTGATGATGTTAATGCAGTATTAACACATTATGATTATAAAAATAGTGCATTATTATATGATTATGATATAATGAAATTTGCATCACAAATAACATTTAATGATATAATTGCTATTTTATATAATGTATTTAGAACTAAATTAATATATCGTCCATAATTTCATCAATATATTCAAAAAATTTAATATTAAATATTTGTAAATTATCAAATAATATTGGATATTTTATTTTAATATCATCTATGTCATTCATATTATCTTTTGGTACATAAACTATTTTAATACCTGCTTTTTTTGCACCTAATAATTTAAAATGTAATCCGCCAATTTTAGTTATTTTACCAGTTAACTCTATTTCACCAGTCATTGCAATATCATTTTTAATAGGTTTATTTAATATGCGTGAAATAAATGCACTAGTAAATGCACATCCTGCACTAGGTCCATCTTTTGGTGTAGATGTTGCTGGTGCATGAACATGAAAACCATTTTTAAAATGTTTTAACAAATATTCATCCAAATTATTAATATTTGGATATTTATTAATATTCTTTCTTATATATTCTATTGCAGCAGTAAGAGAACAATATACTGATTCTTTCATAACATCGCCTTGTTTTCCTGTTAATTTAATTTCAAATTTATTTAAATTGGGATCAAAATTATTAAATATTTGAATAGGAATAATACCACCATTACTACTAGTTGCATATAAACCATTTATTATTCCAACTAATGGTGTAGAATGTATTATTGTATTATTTATTTCCGGTTTGTCTAATATTCTAATAATTATATCTTTTGTAATTTCATTAAAATCATTATTAATAAAATCATTTCGTTTATATATTTTATCTAAATTTAATGTTAAAAATATTTGTTCTATTTTTCTTTTAACAGATCTAACACCAGCTTCATTAGTATAATTATCAATAATATATTCAATTAAATCATTTGAAATATGTATCCATTTTTCATTTAATAATCCAATAGATTCTGCCATTTCTAGAATAATAAATTCTTTTACTATTTGTATTTTATCAGTAATAGTATATGCATCCATATCTATTTGTTTTAATCTATCTAATAATATAGGATCAACTAAATTAGCATCATTATATGAAAAAATCATAATAACTTTATCTAATGGAAAATCAATACCTTGAAAAAACCGATCTTGAAATGTTTTATTCATATTTGGATCAGTTAAATGTATTAATATACTTGTAATCTCATTAATAGAACCATGTTTTGAACATGATTTATCTAATTCATCAAAATATAAAATACATCTTTGTTTTCCCATTTCAACCATCTTTTTTATAATTAATCCCGGTTGTGAACCAGAATAAGTATATCCATGACCATGTAATATTTCACCATCATTTTGCCCACCTAATGTTATTTCAGAGAAAGGAATATTTAATGCCTTACTAACAGATTTAGCAAGTAATGTTTTACCAACACCAGGAGGCCCTTGAAAACCAAAACTAGTTCCCTTACTATGCGGATTTGTTATCCATTGTCCAATTATTTGTAATAGATTTTTTTTAGCTTCCTTATGACCATATGATAAGTTTACAAGTTTATTTTCAATATCTGTTAAATATTTAGTTGATTCTGTTAAATCTGAATTAATATTTTGATATATAATATCATCTTGCGGTGTAGGCCATGGATAATTTAATATATGTTTAACAAAAATTTGTTGTTTATAATATTCATTATTAACTAATGTCATTTCTTCTATTTTTTCAAGTGTTACTATTTTTACTGATTCTGGTATATATTTATTTGTAATTAATTGATTTTTAATATCAATATCTTCATGTGATAATGTTTTAAGTTTTGTTAATTCTTGTTTTAGATTATTTGATGATTTTTTTATTTTTACTAATAAATAATAAGGTAATCGTTGAGCTAATAAGTTATAAATATGTGGGCTATTCATTTTTTTTTCTTTTATTAATCCAAATAATAATCCAGCAATATCCGCATTATCATTTGTTCCTAATAATAATAAAAATATATAATCAAACATTATTTTTATATCAGAACCTTTTGAAATAAAATCTTTCATAATTGTAACAAAACTCGATTGTGTAATTGATACATATTGTTTATAATAATATTTTAATAAATTAATATATTCAACAGATGATAATGTATATATATTACCTAAATAATTATATCTTATAAATTTTTTTACAAATTTTAAATCTATTTGTGTTTGATTTAATTTATTACAAAAATCTTCTTTCAAATTATAAATAATAGGATAATTTATTTGACATGTTTTAATTACACATGATAATGTATCATTAATAAAATAACCTTCTATTTTTACATATTCTGTATTTATATTTTTTATCCATAATTCTCTATTTAATTCTAATATATCAAAATCAGAAAATTTAACAGGCTTTCTCCAATAATAATCTTCTGTATGATTAGATACTTGAAAAAAATTAATTTTTGTTAGAATAAATAATTTATCAATTTCATTTATAAGTTTTAATTGCGATTCACGTAAATTATCTTTAATATCATATATTGTTATTAATTCAGTTAAACTTGTAAATCCAATATTACCAATTATTATTTTTAATGTTTTTTCTTCATCATATAATGGTAAATATAATGAATTATTTTTAATTATATATGTAATTTGTTTAAATAAATTATCATTACAAACACTATTTTGAAAAACATTTATTATAAAATTTAAATGTGTTATTGATTCAAGTTTATGTAATATATAATTATTATATGTTATAATAATATTTTTTGATATATTAAATATACTGCTTAATAATTGATTTTTAAATAATATGTCTATATTATTATTTGCATATAAATAATCTATATGTTTTTCTAATTTTAAAATTATATCTGATAAATATTTATATCTAAATTGTAAAAATCCTAATTTTATTTTAGAGCTATTATCTAAATTACTCATTATAAATATTAAGATTTAAAATAAAATTTAATTACAATATGCTCGTTTAATTATATAATACTGCATCACATTTGTAATTATTATATAAATATTTGAATAAATGATAATTTGTTAGTCAATTCTGATTTATATTTAAACAATATTAAACGCACTTAAACATTATAATACGTGTTTGATTTAAAAAAATAATATAATATATATTATATATTCTATAATGCCAGCTAAAATTAAACCAACCAAAATCGCCCCTAATGCAACACCAGTTGAAACACCAGTAGTTGCAGCACCAGTTGCAGCACCAGTTGAAACAGTAGTTGAACAAAAAGCAGGTGGTAAGACTAAAGGTCCTGTAAAGAATAAGAAAGTTGAACCAGTAACTATTGTTAAACCAGTAGAGGTAGCAGCTGAACAACCTGTTCAGACAGCTGGCGGTAAGGGTAAAGCACCTGCTAAGAAAAAAGCAGAAAGTGTTTCTGCAGAAACTGTTGTAGAATCAGTTGAAAAAACAGCTAGCGAGACTAAGAAACCAAATGCGCGTAAGGCCAAAGCAAAAGCGGTCACTGTAGATGGTGAAGTAGCAACTGAGAGTGTAGCTAAACCAAAGAAAGCTGCTCAGAAGAAATCTAAAGTAAGTGAAACAACTGAAGAACCTCAAGAAGCACAAGAAGGTGGTGAAAATGTGTCTTCTAATGAAAAGGTAATTAGATCATTCAAAGTTCTTCTACCCGATAAAGAAGAGTATGAAGGGCGATTCACTGGATTGACTCCTTATCAAGCTGCAAATAAGGCACTAAGCAAGTATTTCAGAGAAAATAAAGATGTTGAAAATATTGCTAATACTATTACATTCCAAATTTGCGAGTCTACTCGTAAATCAAACAAACATGAATATAAATATACTGGTTCTCGGGTGAAACTAGAGGTCCCAGTGTCTTATACGCTGACTGATGGGAAAATTATTAGTAAGCATTTTAAGAATATTCTTAAGAAAGTAAAGAAAACCGAACCAGATGCAGCATCTGCAAGCGCTTAAATTATATCAAATTAATAATTTATAATAATAAATTATTAATTTCAAATTATTAATTTTACAATTTATTATGCATATATAATATGCTCTTTTACATTAGGATGGTTCTTATATAGAATATTTATATAGTCTCGTGTTTGTCCTCCTTTTATTTTAGGCATTTTATATAATATATGTATTTTAGAATCATTTTCTCCATTATGCACTAGTATTAAACAATAAGCACCATTCCGAATTGTTTTATCACATACTATTTTGTGCATATCTTGAGGAATTTCTGTCATTTAATCAAGTGTTATTGACCAACCACTAAATCCATTTGTATCATTATTCCATATATATTTTATAATATTACTAGTTGTTATAGTATATTTATTTTTATTATTATAGTTTCTAGTTCTATATTTAATATTTTTCAGTGTTTGACATAGTTGTGCAATTGAAAATCTCATTTAGAATTTTGTCAATTAATTTATATATTTCTAAATTATAAGCACATAATATTTCAATTTTTTATAAAACATATGTGTATGCACATTATTTATTATATTATTTAGTTATAAAAATTAAAATAAAATTATTTTAATTTTTGCAAGGTCTAATCTAGACTAAATCATTCCGCTCGCTCTTCATTTTCATCTTCGCTTTCTGGAACTGGTAACAATGCACGATTCGTCGCGTCATGCCATGCGCCGAGACGCACATATAACTCTGCAAACAGTTTTGCACGGGGTATATGTTGATGTTCCATACACCAAGGACACAGAAACAATTTTTTGCACAGTTTGTACTGTTTTCTGCGGATCGTTGCATGTCCACAACACCTACACCACTTAAGCCTGCAAACAGTGTAACCGCACTGTTCGTGCACATCCACCAGCTCAATCTCACGGGGGCTGTTGGATGTCAAAAAAGGCAAACTCCATCTTTTGCCTTTTGGTATGCCTGTGCCGCAATGAAAACACTCACGATCGCGACCGGGTGTTGTCGTCATGTCTATATATAACTAACAATTAGAACCATTAAACACATAATATTTCAATTTTTATATATTGTAAATATCATCGCATTGTTTATTTAATGTATCTAATCTACATTTCCATTCATTTATATCAACAATATGAAATAAAATTATTTCATGTTAGATTCATGGTCATGTAGATAAAAATCACATGACAAAGGCAACGGTCTCTTCTAAATCGTAGGACATCTCACATATATAGTCTAAGAACAATTCGACCGACTCGGCAAAGAAGTTTGGGCATTCCGGCTCGGAGATAATGGTATGTTCACCGGTCTTGTTGTATACAATCACGACAACATACTGTCGTTCTTGCTTGCATCTTGCAATATATGCGTTTTCCTTGGGTGTAAGTAGTAGAGGCTTTCGCCTATTTGTATCCACAAATCTGTCAGTCTCAGAATCGTACTTGAAGACCATTGGATGGATATCAATATAGATACTAGTTAGAATCATTAAACACATAATATTTCAATTTTTATATATTGTAAATATTATCACATTGTTTATTTAATGTATCTAATCTACATTTCCATTCATTTATATCAACAATATTATTAGTATGTATATTTGTTAAATGTTCATTTATTAAATCAGTTAATAATTTATTTTTATTTTCATCTAAATCAATAGAACCATATATTAATTCATTTTTTAAAAAAGTACATAAATTAATATATTCTTGTTTATAGTCTTTTTCTTCAGTAGTATCTTTTTCTAATTCATCTAAAAATAATAATTTATCATTAATATAATCAATTGATGTATTACAATAAGATAATTGTTCTATTATTGGTTGTAAATGTTCAGCCCATAATGGATTTTTAACTAATAATAAATTAGCTCTATTTTGTAATGTTTGTTTCCTTTCATTATAAAATATACACTCATTTTCATCAATTGTATTATTTACTTCGTCTACTTTATTAGACATAGCTAGCAAACAATAATTATCTTGAAGTAATTTAAGTGTTTCTACCAATTGTAAATGATTCATTGTATCTAATTCATCTTCTATTAAATGAAATTTATTTAATATATCTAATTTATTTTCTTCTGTAATTTTATCATTATGTTGTAAATGTATTAATGCATTAGTAATATGTGTTTTAATTAAATATATATTTTGTATTTGCTGTAATTCATTTTCATCTATTTCTGATAAATTTATTATATTATCATTTGATATAGTAGAAATCGCAGGAATATCTTTAATTAATATACATTTTTCAATACCAGTTTTTTTATCTATTATAATTACATGAATAATAGAATTTAAATCTACTTTAAAACTAATTTCAATTATTGGCACAGCACCTATAGATAATTTATCAAAAATAATTTCACCTATTAAAAAATTTTTATTAGCAATTACTCTTTCACCTTGATATACTTTAATTTTTATAGTATTATCACCCGGTGAATCAGTTGTATATTTTTGTGTTCGTTTAACAGGTAATGGTGTATTTTTTGGAATAATTATTGAATAAGATCCATCTGCTAATTCAACCCCTAATGATAACGGTAAAACATCTAATAATATAACATCATCTGTTATACTATATTTATTTTCAATTATACCTGCATATAATCCAGCACCTTGAGCAACAATATATTCAATATCAGGATGAATCCAATAATTTTTTTTTGTAATTTGTTTTATTGTATTTTGTAATATAGGTATCCTATTAGTTCCTCCTACTAAAATAACATAATTAATTAATGGAAAATCATTAATTATCTTAGTTAAATCTGTTTCAACATTCTTAATTAATTTTTTTGATAAATTTTCAAATGTACTCTTAGATAAATTATAATTAATATCATTTATTTTAATATTATAATTATCTAAATATGTTAATTTTTCCTTAATTAATTGTGCTCGATTCCATACAGTATTATTAATATTTATAATATTAGTTGTTTTTTTAATATCTTCTATTATCACATTAGTAAAATTATCTCCGCCTAATGTTATACCATGACTATGCACAACTTCAAAAAACATATCTGATTTTTGTAATATTGTAAAATCCATTGTTCCTCCACCTGTATCAATTACTAATATTAATTCTTCAGAATTAACTGAATAATTTAAACCATATGATAATGCAGCTGCACTAGGTTCATTTATTATTCTAATTACTTCAAATCCAACTGATATAAATGCATTTTTAATTATATCACGTTGCGTATCATTAAAATTAGAAGGCACTGTTATTACAGCTTTTATTATACTATTAGTACATATTAATTTTCTATAAATAATATCATATAAATGTTTAAAAAATACAATTAATAAATCATTATGTGTATAAGTTTCAGAATCATCAAAGGTAAATTTAGTATTATCACCTATTGATATTTTAAAACTCTTTATTATATCACGACATTGTAATGGAATATAATTACCACAATATAATTTTCCATCATGCTTACCTATTTTTGATGGGATTATTTTAAAAATCCCATCATTTAATACTACTGCTTTATTATCAACAAAATGAGTAATAACAGTATTAGTTGTTCCGAAATCAATACCTACAAGTATTTCATTAATAATATTCATATTAATATATTATTAAAAAAATAATTATTTAAACGAAATTTATTTTTCCTTTTGAATTTACCAATCCTACAACATTATTTTGTTTATTATTTAATATATCATATAATTCATTTGTCTCCAAATCTCTCAAATAATATGTGTTTTTATAAAATAATAATTCAAATCCATTTACCTCTTCAAAATCTTCAGGATTAAAATTATCATTAGATACTTTTTTATGTTTCTTTTTTATTATATTTTCTAATTTAACATTATTATTAACTGTTTGTTCTGTTTCTATTGATGGTTCAATTGGTGGTTCAATTGGTGGTTCAATTGGTGGTTCAATTGGTGGTTCAATTGGTGGTTCAATTGGCGGTTCTACAACTTGTGTTTTAGATTTATGTTTTTTTTTCTTTTTAATAATATTTTCTGTTATATCTTGAACAATAATTTCTGGAGTTATAATTAAATTATTATTTTCTGTTATATCTTGAACAATAATTTCTGGAGTTATAATTAAATTATTATTTTCTGTTATATCTTGAATAATAATTTCTGGAGTTATAATTAAATTATTATTTTCTAAATTATTAGATGTTTTATTTTGTTTCTTTTTATTTTTAGTTGGTAAAATATTTAAATCATCTATATTATCAATAATTTTATTATTTTTATATTTATTTAATTGTGATTCTAAAATAGCAATATAATTATTTTTATCATGTAGTTGTTTATTTAATGAAGTAATATAAGATACTTTTTTTAAATTATCATAATCTTCTTGTATTGTTACTAATTCTTTTTCATAACTTTTTATTTTAATATTTAATTCATTTATTATATTTTGCAATTGTTCGTTTTCAGTTATAATATTAATAATATCATTATTAATATTATCTGTAAAATTTTTTAAATTAGTTAATACACAATTATATTTAGTCATTAATAATATATAAAAATTCTTTTTATATATTATTAATATAATGGAAACTAACTATGTTAATATTAGTTATCAAAGTAAAAAAGAAAAAATACTACAATATATTACAGAATCAAATGTACAATTTAATAAACGTCTTGAATATATTAAACTATTAGAAAAAGCAGGTGTTCTTTGGACAGATGCTGATAAATTATCTAAAGTATGGTATTGTATTACATTTAGAAATTGTAGATATACTTCTGATTTATATAATAAAGTAATATCTTATCAAAAACACAAGTAATAATTTTATGAACTATTTTGGTCAGCCGCCCACTTTTTATTTATTCTATTTCCAGATATAGTTCGTGATTCATCCCATTGTTTTAAATCAATATTATAATTGGATGCATCATTTGGACATACTTTACACGGTGCAGTATTAATACATACAGGTGGTCGAGTCATTGGAACCTGCCATTTATTAGTATTTAAAATTGCATACTCATTATCCCAATCATTTGCAATCTTATCACCAATTGGCTTATAAAAATCAGTAGGTAATTCACTATATTCATAATCAGATCTTATTTTACCATTTATCTGTCGCTGTTTAGATCTCCCTTCTCTTTTCATTATTTCAAGTGATTTAATTACATCCTTTAGTGTTGATAATTTTGATTGTAATTTAACACGTATATTTTCAACATCATTTCTTTCTATTATTCCTTTACTTAATAAATCAACTATTAATGATTCATAATATTTATATGCAATATCTTCATTCGTTATTTTAGGATCTAAATAACTATTTAAATTAGCATTTGAATTATTCATTTTCTTTCGTCTGAAGGCGTCTAATTGACTATTTGCAGTTCCCGCTTTTGCTTTCGGAGGTGGTTTTGGTTTAGGTTGTAATTTTCTTAATTTATTTAAAAGATCTTCTTTAATATCTTTTGCTTTTTGTATATCAGCGATAGTATATAAATTTTTCATCATTGCATCTACTTTTGCAATTTCTAATTTAAGAAGTCCTATAGTATTTTTATTTTCCATCGGTTCTGGTTCTACATATTCTGGTATTTCCTCTGGCACATCTTGAACCTCATCTTGTTCATCTTGAGCTTCATCTTGTGCTTCATCTTGAACTTCATCTTCATCTTCATTTTGTTCATCTTGTGTTTCTGCCATTAACATTGGTTGGGCAGATAGTGCAGGCTGGGCAGATAGCGCGGGTTGGGCAGATAGCGCAGGCTGGGCAGATAGCGCAGGCTGGGCAGATAGCGCGGGTGCTTTTTTTGTATTTTGTAATAAATCATTATTATCCATAAATTTTTCTGTAGTATTTGTTTTAAACATACAATCTAAACAGACAAATCCAACTGTTATAATTGATAAAAGAAGTATTAAATCTTTCTCCATTAATTTAGAGCTGGGAATTAGTTTTAATATTGTATATACAATACCTGCAATGATAAAATATTTTACAATATCTCTAGTAGTAAATACTGAATTATTCATTATATAACATATTAGATATTTTTTTAATTTTAATTAACTTTTTTTATTATAACATATAATTAAAATTAAAATAATAATAATTAAAATTAAATTTAATGAATATATTATAAATAATAATGATATATATGGATACATCCGATCTGCAAAAGTTGAAAATATTGGTGTTATGATTTCATTTTCTAATTTTTTTTTATTTTCAGGTTTGTTAATTTCTACAACCATTCTAGATATAAAATCTTTAGTAATTTTATCTATCATTAACAAAAAATAGATATTTATATTTTAAAATAACTTATTAATATTTTAAAATAATATAATACGAATGTATAAAAATTGATATTTAATTATGTTTTAAAGGTTTTCTAATGTATATAAATAATAACTAATGCCTTCAGACAATTATTATAAAGATGTTGCAAGAATTGAGCAAATTGAATTTAGCATATATACTAATGCAGATGTTAAAAAATATTCTGCAGTAAGCAATGATCCATTAGGTATAAATCTTGCAGAATCATATGAACAATATGAACCAAAGAAAGGAGGTTTAGTTGATTTAGCATTAGGTACATGTGATATATATTTACAATGTGCTACTTGTGGTTTAAATTCAATTGAATGCCCCGGGCATTTTGGTCATACTGTTTTAGCAAGTCCTGTATTTAATTTTGGATTTTTAAATCATTTAAAAAATATTCTTCAATGTGTATGTTTAAAATGTTCTAATATTTTAGTTGATAAAACAGATATTAATTTTAAGAAAACTATTTCAAAGAAACCAGAGAATAGATTTAAGGAAATTAAAATTTTAACTAAAAATATTAATTTTTGTGTTCATTGCGGTGTACCTGTTCCAAAAATTAAACGCGAAGTTAAAGATAATGGTTCAATTAAAATTATGATTGAACGTGATATAAATACAACTGGGAATACTACTGAAACATTAGATGTTAATATTTTAAAGAAAACAAAAGAATCATTATCACCACTTGATTGTTCATATATTTTACGTAATATATCTGATAGTGATTGTTTTTTATTAGGTTTTAATCCATCTATGCATCGCCCGGAAGATTTAATTATTGAAAACTTTCCAATTCCACCATCTATTATTCGTCCAACTGCTAAAGTTGATTTTTTATCATCGTCTACTAGTGAAGATGCATTGACAATAAAAATTGCAGATATTATAACTGCTAATAAACGTGTGAGAAATCAGATGGAAAAAGAAACATTAACAAATGAATTATCTACTTATTCTGCTGATATATTCAATTTATTACAATTTCATATTGCTACTTATTATGATAATAGTTCTGTTAGTTTACCTAGAACAGAATTTAAAACAGGAGGAAGACAAACTAAATCAATTGTTGATCGTATTAAAGGTAAGAAAGGTCGGATGAGAAGTAATTTAATGGGTAAGCGTGTTGACTTTTCAGGAAGAACAGTTATTACATCAGATCCCTATATTGCAATTGATCAGGTTGGTATTCCTAAAAAAATGGCTATGGAATTAACTATACCAGAAGAAGTTACACCGCATAATATTAAATATCTATCTGCTTTAGTTAAAAATGGTAAAGATATTTATCCAGGTGCTAATTTTGTATTAAGAACAAGTTATAGAAATAGCATACAAGAAACACAAAAGATAGATCTTAAATATCGTAAAAAAGCAATTAAACTTCAATTAGATGATATTGTAGAACGACATGCTACTAATAATGATTTTGTATTATTTAATCGTCAACCAACATTACATAAACCATCTATGATGGGGCATAGAATTCAAGTAATTGACGATGATAGATTAAATACATTTAGAGTAAATGTATCGGTGTGTAAGCCATATAATGCTGATTTTGATGGCGATGAAATGAATATTCATATGCCACAGTCTCATCAAGCAAGAAATGAATTAAAATATATTGCAAATGTTCAATATCAAATTATAGGTATGAATGATTCAAGTCCTATTATTGGTTGCCAACAAGATGCATTATCTGGTGCATATATGTTAACAGAACCAACCACTAAATTATATGGTTGGGAAGTTGCAAATCTATTATGTAATACAAGTTCTACAACAAAATTTAAAATTAAAATGACTGAACAATATACAGGCCATGAGATTTTTTCACATATTATACCTGAAGGAATTAATATTACAAATAAATCTGGCGGTAATACATTACAAATTACTGATGGTAAATTATTATCAGGATATTTAAATGATTCTGCATTAAGTTTTAAGAAAAATTCGATTATTCATTTTATTTGGGATAAATATGGTCCTTATAAAACAAAAAATTTTATTGATGATGCGCAAAGACTTGTATTAAATTATTTATTAATACGAGGCCAGACAGTAGGATTGGGTGATACTATTATTAGTAAAGATATGAAAGAAAAACTAACACAGATTGTATCAAATAAGATATTAGCATCTAAACATCAAATAACACAATTTGAAAATGATAATGATCAAACATCAGTCGAATTGATTGAAAGTTCATTATCTAGTAATTTAGATGATGTCCAATCTAATATTGGTCAAATATTAATGTCTTATTTAAAATCAGATAATTTCTTCTGGTCTGCCGCAAAGCCAAACTCTGGTGCAAAAGGATCATTAGTTAATATTGCACAAATGATTGGTGTGCTTGGACAAAATAATGTTGATAGTTCACGTATTAAGAAAAAGATTGAAGGAAGAACATTAATATTCTGGCATAAAGATGATGATACGCCAGAAGCAAGAGGATTTATTAAAAGTTCATATTTTACAGGATTAACAAGTGCTGAATTTGTATATAATACTATGGCTGGTCGTGAAGGTCTTATTGATACTGCAATCAAATCTGTAACATGGGAAACGCCAATTGTTATTATTGAAAATAAAATTCCTAAATATGTTCTTATTGGTGAATGGATTGATGAACATCTTGTTAATAATAAAAATAAGGTGCACTATATGGAAGAACAAAATATGGAAATAATGGATTTAACAGATGGTATTTATATTCCAACAACAGATTATGATGGTAATGTGTCATGGAGTGAAATATCTGCTATAACACGTCATGATCCTGGCGATGAATTATATAAAATTAAAACATATAGTGGTCGTAGTGTAATTGTAACTGCTTCTAAATCATTACTTGTATGGAATGAAAATACAAATCAATTCAAGGAAATGCTTACAACAGATATTAAAGTAGGTAATTATGTTCCTGTAACATGCGAATTAAATCAATCTCCAAATGTTGTATCATATATTGATAAACTATCTCTAACAGAAAATAATGGAATTTTAATTGGATTGTTTTTAGCAGATGCAATTATAATTTCAAATAATACTATTATAATTTCAAATGATAATATTATTCAATTTATAAATTCATGGCTTGATAATAATTTACAATATACAAATTATATTGCATCATTTTTATTAAATATAGTTAATAATGATTTAGAAAATAAATATGTGCCATCTGAAGCATTTATTGCATCAGAATCATTTATTGTAGGTTTATTAAATGGCTATTGTTCAATGAATAGTTTTATAACAGATGAAACAATCACAATTACTGCAAAAAACAAAAGATTAATTGAAGGTATTAATATGTTATTCTCTAGAATTGGTATATTTGGTATTGTATATACAACAATTATTACAACTAATAATTCAACTCTTTACGGATTAGACATAACCGCACAATGGGGTAAAATATTTTCAGATAAAATTACATTACTTGATGAAAATAAAAATAAAAAAATAAAAGAAAATAAATGGTCATTAAAACATAATGTGATTAAAACATTTAATAATGTAGTATTAGACCCAATTATTGAAATTAATATAGTTAGTATCAAAGAACATCCTAAAGTATATGACCTTACAATCCCATCAACATTTAATTTTGGATTAGCAAATGGTCTTCAAGTGCGTGATACAGCACAGACCGGATATATTCAACGACAATTAATTAAAGGTCTTGAAGATTTAATTATTAAATATGATGGCACTAATCGTAATGCAAAAGGATTAATTATACAAATTGTATTTGGTGAGAATGGTATTAATCAAGCATGTCAAACAGAATTATTATTTAAGATTTTAACAATGGATAATAAAACATTAGCTGACAAATTAACATTTAATCCAGAACAACTTAAAAAATTAGAAAAAATTACAAAATTAAGTAATAAGGAATTAACAAAATATAATACAGCACATTTTAATAAACTTAAATATTTCAGAGATGAAATGAGAGATATACAAATGAAATCAACTATGCATTATAAAAGTTTTGGTGATAAATTTGCAGCTCCTATTAACTTGTTTAGAATTACTCAAGATTATTCAAATAATAAAGTCCATTTAGAATTAACACCTGCAGAAATTCATGATGCTATTGAAAACTTTTTAGCTAAATATGAAAATAGATTAATAGTATCAATGAAAGAAACAGATGTATATATCAAAAAAGATGACCGTAATTTTAAGTTTTTACTTGAAGTTGCATTAAATGAATATCTGGCACCAGTCAAATGTATTTTTGAATATGGGTTATCACGCAAAGAATTTTTAGCAATGATGGATGAAATTCAATTAAACTTTACTAAAGCAATTGTTGAACCTGGTGAAATGGTCGGAATTGTTGCTGCACAGTCTATCGGCGAGCCGACAAGTCAGATGTCACAACCATATGATACACGAGTTAAAATTATAGTTAAAAATAATAGATGTAATACCATCACGTTTCAAACATTTAAAATTGGTGAATTATGTGATGAAATTATACAAGAAAATCCAGACTTAACTATTGGCACAGGACACCCCGACAGTGTTGAGACTAATTTGTCAATACTACCTAATGAATACTATATTATTGGTGTTGATGGTTGCGAACAAACTCATTGGAATAAGATTTCGCATATATCTAAACATCCCGTAAATGGTCAATTAATGACAGTTACTACAAAAAGTGGAAGAATAACAACAACTACATTATCTCATTCTCACTTAATTCGTGCCAACCAAACTGTTGAAGCTATTACCAGTGCAAACTTGAGAACAGGTATGCGTATTCCAGTAACTAAACATATTGATAATACATTTATTAATGATAAAATTAAAATCGATAAACAAGAATATCAACTTGATCATTTATTTGGATGGTTTGTTGGTGCTTACTTGGCTGAAGGTAATATTAATGTAAATAGTATAAGTATTAGTAATATTTCAGATCACTTTATTAATAGAACAACCAAATTAGCAACTAGATTTGGTGCTAAAGCATGTGTTCGTAGATATCAAGGCGAATATGGTCCATCTACATCAACCAAATTTACCCACAAACCACTAGTTAAATTAATGTTAGAAACAATGGGCACAGGATCATTTGTTAAGCGTGTCCCTGATTTTGCCTTTACTGCTCCCAATGAATTCAAAGCTGGACTACTTCAAGCATATTTTGATGGAGATGGTAATTTCCAGGCAGATAAAACACGTAATCAAATTAGAGTATGTAGCAGAAGCAAACAATTAATATGTGATATTGCATTATTACTCAACTACTTTGATATTTTTGGTTCTATTAAAGAACAAACTGTTAAAGCACAACCAATTTATAATCTATCAATGTGTGCACGTTATGGCCCTGCTTATCAACAATCAATTGGAACTGAATTACACCAAGATAAATTAGCACAGATTGTTGCTTATGCACAACGTAAAGATGCACATAACTTGTCTGATGAAATTGACAAAATTAATGGACTTGGTGAGGTAATTGCTAAATGTGGAAAAGTTCTTGGGTTACCTGGTCAAAGTAGAACATATGGTCGTTGGGCTAAGAAAGAATCTATAGGAAGAAGAACATTAAGTAAATATATTGATATTTTTGCAGCTCATGAAAATGCAATTAAAGTTCAACCCGAATTGAATATATTAAAACAAGCATGTAATTCAAATGTTATTTGGGATGAAATTGTTGATATTAAAATATATACTCCGGATCAAAATGAATATGTATATGACTTTACTGTTCCTGGTAATCAAACATTCATGGTTGATTCTGGTATTATAGTTCATAATACATTGAACACAAAACATCTTGCAGGTGTTGCAAAAAGTAAATCGGCTAATGCAATTAACCCTATTGTTCGTGTTCAAGAGTTAATGCATTATTCAAAAAATAGCAAAGACCCGCAAATGCATATCTATTTCACGCCTCCTTATTCAACGGATAGAACTGAATTAAATAAAGTCATCAGCTATTTTAAACACTTAACTATTAGAGAACTTGCACTATCTGGTGAGATATATTATGACATTGGAACAAATAATATTGGAGGTAAAAAATTAAAAGCAGATAATGTTACAACTCCATTTTTTATTAATAATCAGAAAGCAGATGTTGCCTCTTTACCTTTTGTTTTTAGAATTAAATTAAATATGGATAAAATGATTGATAAAGAAACATCAACACTTGATATTAAAACAAAATTTATTAGTTATTGGTATAAAAATTATACAAATTTAAAAAATTTAAAAAAGATTGATAAAGATGTTATTAGTAAAATATCACGCTGTGCTATCTTATCAAATAATATTACTGATAATGAACAAATTATTCATATACGTTTTAGTATGAGTTCATTCAATTATAATATTGTTTATGATTTTCTTAAAATGGTATTTGATGATATTACATTGAAAGGTATAGAAAATATTCAAGAAATTAATGTATTGCATGAAAGTGCAGTCCAATTTAATAAAGATACAGGTTCAGTTATAAATGATAAGGAATATGTTGTTTATACTAATGGTATTAATATTAATAGTATGCGATTAATGAAAGGAATTGATCATACGCGTACTAAATGTAATGATATATTTACTGTTTTAAAACATTATGGTATTGAAGCAGCGCGTTGTATTCTTGCTCATGAATTAACAGTAGCATTTGAATCTAAAATAAATCAATCACATTTATCTGTATTAGTAGATCAAATGTGTTATATGGGTGAAATTTTATCAATTGATCGCCACGGTCTAGGCAAGATTGATATGGATCCATTAGCACGTGCATCATTTGAAAGAACAATGGATCATTTTGCAAATGCTGCATTATTTAATGAGAAAGATTCATTACAATCATTGAGTTCTCGTGTTGCAGTTGGAAGAGTTATTTCTGGAGGCACTGGAGCATTTGACTTATTACTAGATACTAAAAAGATTAGTAATTCAGAATATACAGAAAATGAAAAAGGTGGACGAATTACATATCCGCCTTTGGAACAAGAACCATTATTATTAGATATTATGAAATATGAAATTGGGAAAACCGAATTTTATATGCCAAATATTAAAATATAATTTATTTAATAATTATTTAAAGAGCTATACTAATTATAATATTATATATAAATGGATAATTTTGATGATTTAAAATTAAGTAATGAATTAATTAAAGGTGTATATTTACATGGATTCACACAACCCACACCAATTCAAATAAAAGGAATTAATTCAATTACAACTGGAAAAGATTGTATATTACAATCACAATCAGGAACAGGTAAAACCGCAACTTATTTATTGGGTGTTATGAATAGACTTGATACAAATGAAACTGGATGTCAGGGCATTATTATTACACCTACAAGAGAATTAGCGGATCAAGTATATGCAGTTGCAAGTAATTTAGCAAAATATACACAGTTTAAAATTACTAAATGTGTAGGAGGAACTAGTGTATATCAAAATCGTGATGAATTAAAAACTGCTACATTAGTGATTGGAACAATCGGAAGATTATCACACATGATTAATGAAAATAAAATTAATAGTCATAAAGTAAAATTTGTTGTATTAGATGAAGCAGATGATTTATTAGCAAACGGTGTTAATGATAAATTACAATTTATTTTAGATAAAATACCATGTGGAGTTCAAATAGTATTAATATCAGCAACAATGTCTAATAATGTATTTAGTATTAGTAAAATCTTTATGCACGATCCAATTAAGATTTTACTAAAAAACAATGAAGTTATAATTGATTTAATTACACAATTTTATGTAGATGTTGAAACTGAAGAATCAAAATTAGATACTTTACTTGATTTATATAATTTAGTATCAGCTGCACAAACAATTATTTTTTGTAATACCATTAGAAAAGTTGAATGGTTAGAACAACAATTAAAATTAAATAATTTCACAATTACTACTATTCATTCTAATATGAATCAATCGGAAAGAGATAGTATTGTTAAAGAGTTCAGAGATGGTAATACGCGATTATTATTAACGACTGATTTATTATCTAGAGGTATTGATATTCCTCAAGTAAATATGGTTATTAATTATGATTTACCTGCAAATAAAGAAACATACGTTCATCGGATTGGTCGTTGTGGGCGTTTTGATAAGAAAGGTGTTGCAATTACACTAGTTAAATCTACAGATCCATGTGATATTAAAACATTCAATAGAATGAAACATTTTTATAATATGGATATTAAAGAAATGCCTATATCAATTGGCCAATATTTATAATAAAAAATACTGCATTTTTATTATAAATAATTTAGATTTTATACTACTTATTAATTAATATCTGCTAAATCATAAAATAGTGTATTATCGGGAATATCATTTTCATAATCTATTAATCCAACCCATATAATTAAAAAAGATATTTATTGTAAAAATTATGATAATTTAACAGTTGTATCTTTTATAGATCCTTCATTTATGATTACATAAACTCATTTTATTTATTAAATTATAATTTCATAATATATGTTAGAGTATAAAACGGTGGCATATTTTCATGTGGTTTACCACCACCAGTAGATTGAGGTTGATAATCATATTTACTAACTTCTTTCTCTTTAACAGCATCATATTTAATATTTGTTCCATCTACACTTCTACGTGAATCACACCCACCGTCTTTAAAGCATGCAGAATTTAATAATAAATTATGCGAATGTGGTGGTATTTGGTCTACAGATAATGCAACAGTTTCTACACCGCCAATTGTTCCAATAGAACGATTCATATTAGAACCTAATATAAACCGCCCTTGTAAATTGGGTGTTCCATTTGTTCCATCGCATAAAGCCCATCCAACTGGTGCAATCTCTGAATTCCATGCTACAATAACACCTTTTGGTAGATAAAATTTTGGTAGATGAAATCCTGTAGTATTTCTCTCTATATTAGATTGTTGTAGACCCGGTAACTTAATATCATTAGCAATATCAGGACATACTGGACACATTGGACACGTTGGACACGTTGGACATGCTGCTGGTGGTGCAGCTGCTGGTGGTGGTGCAGCTGTACCACCAGTAGGTAGTGATGCCGGCGGGGTAGTTGTATTACCTATACTTGCACTTAACGCATCAAAGATACTTGAAGTAGGTTGGGCGGTAGTATTACCAATGCTCATACTGGAAGTATCATTTGAAGGAGGTTGGGCGGTAGTATTACCAATACTTACACCTGGAATATTATTTAAAGGTGGTGAAGTATTACCAATACTTACACCTGGAATATTATTTAAAGGTGGTGAAGTATTACCAATACTTACACCAGGCATATTATTTAATGAAGGTTGGGCTGTAGTATTACCCCCATCAAATAGTCCAAACTTTTCAATGTTTGACTTTAATACATACATCATTATTATCAAAAGAATTGTGTAAAAAATAATATTATTCATTATTATATTATATTATAAAAAATTTATATATTTATAATTACAATCCTATTATATACTAAAAATTACAATTTATTAAAGATATTTAAAGTAAATATTCTTTAGTGTCATTTTGATTCCATAGACCTGTTTGAATTGTGCGCACTGGCTTAATATTAGGATTAGGCTGTTTGTCCACTAACTTAGCATCTTTATCATATAACTCAATTGTTGTTCCATTTAATCTATGCTTAAGATCTTATCGTAGAAATTATGATAATTCTGCAGTTGTATCTTTTACAGATCCTTCATTTATGATTACATAAAATAATAATAATTATTAAATTATAATTTTATAATATATGTTAGAGTATAAAACGGTGGCATATTTTCATGTGGTTTACCACCACCTGTAGATTGAGGTTGATAACTTTCTTGTTTCTCTTTAACTGCATTATAATTAGTATTTGTTCCATCTACACTTTTACGTGAATCACACCCACCGTCTTTAAAGCATGCAGTATTTAATAATAAATTATGTGAATGTGCTGGTATTTGGTCTACAGATAATGCAACAGTTTCTACACCGCCAATTGTTCCAATAGGTCGTGAAGAATTTGAACCTAATACAAATCGCCCTTGTAAATTGGGTGTTCCATTTGTTCCATCACATAACGCCCATCCAACTGGTGCAATAGCAGAATTCCATGCTATAATAACACCTTTTGGTAGATAGTTTAGTGTATTTTTAAAATCAACGCCGCCATTAAATGTAGTTGGACCTATAACATTTACATTTTCAAGTGTTGAAATACCTTTTACAGCAATAGTACTATCTGCATTAACTGCACCTGTAAGTTTTGTTGTGCCTCCTACTTCTATATTTCCAGATACTTTTAGATTACCTGGAATTGTAAGACCTTCTTTTACTAATTTAGTAGCAATTGCAGATAAATTACGAATTGATTCAACATCAGCAAGATATATCTGCTTAACTGCTTCTTTTATTTGATCAGTGGGTCCAGCAGAGGTTGTTTCAAAATTTTCAATGGTTGATGCAAGTATATACATAATTATTATTAAAAGGATTGTATAAAAAATTATAATATTATTCATTATTATATTATAATATATAAAAAAATTATACATTTATAATTATAATTATAATTTAATATTACTATATATTTACTCTAATTATATATTACTATATATTTACTCTAATTATATATTACTATATATTTACTCTAAAAAAATTGATTTAAATACATATTAAAGTTATAATTTTATAAATATCAAAAATAAATATGACAACTAATTATAAAGATTTTAACATTAACTATTTCAATGTCAGTGGTGAATTAAAACAAGCAGCAAAAGGCAGCACCGCTTATCTTACATATTCAAATAATGGTGCATCAAGCACACCACTATTTTTACAATTACCATGGATTGAATTAAACACTTATGGAATTCCTCGTTTGAATGACTTTTTTACCGAAGATTCTCAAAGATGCTTTGTTAAATTACCATTAAGTGATAATGATCCTGATGTGGCACAATTTAAAACAGTAGTAAAATCAATTGATAATAAATTTGGTTCTGAAGAATTTAGAATTAAACTATTTGGCGCTGCAAAAGCTAAAAAATTTGGAGCATATCAAGAAGTTGGACGCACACCTTTAACTGATGATGATAATAAAAATAAAAGCACTGTTGATTATATGAAAATTAAATTAAGTACTAATTATGATACAGGAGAAATTAATACTAGTGTTTGCACATCTGTTATGGAAAACAATAAAAGAGTGCGCACAAATGTTCCTGACGAGTCTATTAAAACAGTAGATGATATTTCAAAATATATTTGTTATGGAGCAAGAGTGCGTTTTATTATTAGACCAGTAAAGTTATGGGCTCAAGCTCCTAATGCCTCTAAAGATCCAATGTATGGAATTACATTTAAATTAGTAAAAGCAGAAGTAGAACTCCCGCAAAGAATGGATAGCTTTAAAAATCTATTAAAGACTGATATGTTTTTGGATTCTGATGAAGAAATAACAGTTCAAACAGTTGCAACAACAAGTGTTATTACACCTGCATCAGCACCTGTTTCTATTGATAATAAACCATCATCTTCTAAAAATAAATCAGCAGTTGCCGTTGTTGCATCCGAGTCTTCTGACGAAGAATCTGAATCAGAGTCTGACACTGAACAACCTGCTGCATCTGTTAAAACAATTAATAGAGCCAAGAGTGGTGCGGTTGAATTAACTGATGAAGAATCAGATGAAGAAGATATTAAACCAGTTGCAAAGACTCCATCTAAAGCACCTGCTAAATCAAAAAGCAAAAAAGCAAATGCCTAATTACTTTATTATATTATAAATTCATTTAAGGATTATTTATTTATAATATACATATAATATTTATGAATAAAGATACATCAAATATTTTCTTATCAAAAATCCATAATGATTCATCTCCTGTAGATACAGATAAATGTGGATATTCTGCCGCAAGCACGACCCCATTAAATATTCATGATATAGATTTAAATAATATTACATATACAAAAATTAAATCTAATCAAACTAAAAAAATAATTTTATTAAAATATAATGATAAGTCTAAAACTATAAAAAATTTTGTTATTCAAACACCAACATTATTAAATATATCAACACCTGATTTCACATCTGGATTTGCAGAAATTGAGGTTGCATTAGATGGTAAATATAATAATAGAATAGATTCATTTATTTCATTTCTTAATAATTTAGAAAATAAAATAAAAGCAGATGCACAAACTAATGCTTCAGAATGGTTTAATATTACTGAAACTAATCAAACAATTAATTTCCAAAAAATCATTCGTGAATCATCTAATTATTCAAAAGGAACACTTAAAATTAAAATTATAAAAAATAATGATTTTGAAACATTAATTCAATTAAATAATACACATAAAATAGATACAAATTCAATTCCTGCAAATTCATGGTGTAAAATGATATTAGAATGTTATGCTATATGGATTAATTCTAATAATGATTTTGGATTATTTTTCAGACCTGTTTTATTATCATTTACTCTAAAAGAAAAAGATATTTATAATTATAAATTTATAGAATCTGATGAAGATGAAATAGATATTCCTGATACAGAAATTAATCATAATATTTTTATGAAAGTTGATTCAAGTAATAAATTACATAAATCATTAATTCATTTAGATGCATCAGAGTTAGTTAGCAATTTATACTCAGATAAGAATTCAGATATTTTAGATTTACATATTGAAAATTCTTATTTATCTGATAGTTCATCTAGTTAAATAATATATTAAACATAAAAAATAAAATTATTTTTTATGTTTATCGTGGAACAAATGTCCAACGAACCATTTCCCCTGGCTCAAATATGAGATGGGGATAAAAGCCATCGCCTTTTTTCATCTGTTCACGAAGGAACGTCATGTACCACTCGCACCGGTCGGCTTTCAAGTTATCTAACTCATCCGGATCTTGTTGGGGTTGCTTCGATCTCTCAACTGATCTACAGTGCTGGCACCGACCAGCACAATGAAACCGTAGCATGATATGATGCTTATTTCATATAATTTTAACAGCACTAGTAAATAATTAGTATTTCAATTTTTTTATAATTATAACTAAAAACATATATATTGTAAAAATAATTCATCATAATGTAATATATTTAAAGAATATCATAATATAAATAGTATAATTGATTGTAAAATCATGTTAGAATCAACAAAATTAAATCATGAAGTATTTAATAATATAAAACTATCATCACATGAAAATACAATAATAAAATCACAAGAATCATTTTATGAAATAGTAGAAAATATATTATTATTTTTACAAATTGTCACATCAGAATCAATTATATCAATTAGATTAATTGATTATTTTGTTACTAAATATGCTAAATTAAATAAAATTTCATATAAATTAAAAGAAAATAATATTGAAAATACTTTTAATGTATACTTATCTTATAAACAACAATTGAAAGCATACCAAAAGAAACATTTTGACCCTTTTAGTAGAGGAGATAGAATACCTTATTTTATGAATGATTCATGTATTATAACTACAATTGGACAATTAAATTTTTTTAAATGGTTTATTTCAAAAAAAGTATATAAATATGTACTTGCTAATTATAATACAATTGAAAATGATATGAATAAAAAAAATAAAATTAATAAAACAGTTAAAAAAGAATTAAAACCTAATAAAAAGCAAAAAACATATCCTACTTATCAAATTGCAAATTTTAAAACAAGTATACCTAATAATGTTGATAGAACTAATCTTACACATGGTGCAACAGTTAATAGTAAATATCATAATTCATTAACTTTTACTGAACCAAAAACAGATAAAATAATTGTTTCATTTTCATTTAATTAATATTTTATATTATGTTATAATAACACAATATAAAAAATTGAAATATAAATTGTTTATAGATTATATTATATATTTAGTAAAGGAATTGACAATCAATGGTTGAACAATCATTTGTAGATCAAGAACGATGTGTTATTAACTATTTAGAATCACATGGGCTAGAGTTCAGCAGGTTGTATACTAGGGGTATGACTCGTGAAGCTGCAATGGTCGCATTACATAATGATCCAGCATATCAAGAACGGTGTGTTATTAACTATTTAGAATCACACGGGCTAGAGTTCAGAAGGTTGTATACTAGGGGTATGACTCGCGAAGCTGCTATAAATGCATTACATAATGACTTGGCATATCAAGAACGGTGTATTATTAACTATTTAGAATCACACGGGCTAGAGTTCCGCAGGTTGTATACTAGGGGTATGACTCGTGAAGCTGCAATGGTCGCATTACATAATGATCCGGCATATCAAGAACGGTGTGTTATTAACTATTTAGAATCACACGGGCTAGAGTTCAGCAGGTTGTATACTAGGGGTATGACTCGTGAAGCTGCAATGGTCGCATTACATAATGATCCGGCATACCAAGAACGATATGCATAAAACTTATTAGTTATAGAATTCTAGAAATTATCCTTTTTATACAAGATTATAATACATACGCGCAAATAATTAAAAAAATAAATTTTTATTTTTTTAATTATAATAAATTTCACTTAAATATATAAAGAAGTGTCTTATATTATTATTAATATGTCTAATAACGAAAATATGTCTGATGAAGTATCTGAACACTCACACCATGATGAAATTGTAGAAGAACCTATTATTAAAAAAGAAAAAGAAACATTTGAAAATATGATGAAACAAATTAAAGAGGAAATGGATTTTATTAAACAAAGTAATAAAGATATTATTGAATTAGATAAACAGCTTAAACTAAAAGAAAAAGAAAAACATGAACATACTAAAAAAATGAATAATATATTAAAAACTCTTGAAAAAACACATGCTGATGAAATTATTAAGGCTATGAAAAAACCAAAACGAAAAGGAAATGTTAATGGTGGATTTAATAAAGAACATCCAGTGCCTGAAATTCTAAGAGTATTTTTAGACTTGCCTGAAAATGTAGCAATGTCTAGACCAAAAGTTATGAGTGCGTTAAGTAATAAATTTAAAGATTTAAAATTAAAAAATGGGCAAAATACAGTGCTAGATAAAGCAACTGCAAAACAATTAAATATTCCTAATGGTGAAGGAAAGTTAATTAAGTTTGGGGAGTTTCAGTTATTCCTTAGTTCATTTTATTCTAATAATAAAATAATTGTAAATGTTTAAAAATATTTATTCATTCATTTTATTCTAATAATAAAATAATTGTAAATGTTTAAAAATATTTATTCAAAAATCATCGGATAATTTAAAAACATTATTAGTATTATTTAACACATGTGCATTTTGATATTGTGTTGGTCTTGATTCAAAAAAATTTGTTTTACCTTCAACACTAATTGACTCCATGAAATCAAACGGATTAACCACATTATAAATCTTATTATATCCTAGACTAACTAATAATCTATCTGCAACAAATTTAATATACTGACTCATAAGAGTAGAATTCATACCAAGTAAGGCACACGGTAAGCTATTACAAATAAATTCATTTTCAATTTCAATAGCTTCCATAAATATATCATGAACTTGTTTCTCATCTAATTTATTTTCTAACATTGAATATAATAATATTGCAAAATCACAGTGCATTCCTTCATCGCGTGCAATTAATTCGTTTGATTTACATAATCCTGGCATAACATTTCTTTTTTTTAACCAGAAAATAGCACAAAAGGCACCCGAGAAAAATACACCTTCTACAATAACAAATGCAATTAATCTAGTTGCAAAACTTTCTGTAGATTCAATCCATTTAGTAGCCCATGCGGCTTTTCCTGCAATACAAGGATATTCAATAAGTGCATTAAATAATTTATCTTTTTCACCAGGATCTCTAATAATATTTTCAATTTGTAAGCTATATACTTCGGCATGTGTTGATTCAATCATCATTTGCCAAATATAAACAGTTGTAGCTTCACGAATTTTAACGTCGTGTAAAAATCTTTCACCTAAATTAATATTAACAATGGTATCAGATGATGAGAAAAATGCTAATATTAATTTAATAAAATATTGTTCGTTTTCATTTAATGAACAAAAATCTTTATAATCTTTAGAGAAATCTATTTCTTCAGCAGTCCAATATGCTGCTTGTTGTTTTTTATAAGTATCCCAAATTAATTTATTTTGAATAGGATATATTGTTAAACGACCATTTTCAGGATTTAATAAATATTCACTTGATTCGCTTGATGTGCGCACATCAGACAAAGAATGATTAATATTTTTTAGTTTGTAATCTAAACTTGACATTATATATTATATATATATTATAATTAATAATTAGATATTTTTAAATCAATTTTTATTTCCTCACTTTAATATAATGAACACATATTATAAAAAACCTAATTTAGTTGAACCTAAATTAGCAAAATATTTTATTAATAAAATTAATGACCAGCAAAATAAACTAGCACAAGAGGCAATAAAAGTTGAAGAAGAAACAATTTTTAAAAAATATTTAATGAATATATATGATTTTATATATAATAATTATGGATTTGTTTTAATCATTTCATTATTAGTAATATTATTATATGTAAGATATGTAGAAGTATCTCGTCGGAAAAGTAAAATGAAAAAAATAATTGATAAAATTGAAGAAAATAGTGATTCTTCTGACTCTGATGATTAATTTATATTTATCAGTTATATATTTTTTGTAATTATTGTTGCAATAAATTTTTTTATAACTTGTTATTCGATATAAATTGTCATATTACTAACTCTTATATAAACATAAATATTATTTTTTTACTTTTTTATTATTATTAAATATTTAGTAAAATTATTTAATATAATTTTAATATAAGAATATGCAAATTCATTTATATATTCATAAGATCAAATAAATAATAGTATAGATTGTAAAAATTATACAATAAATTATATAATAAATTAAATTAAAATATAAATTGTAAAATTTGTAAAAAAATTATAAATAAATAATTTTATATATATATATATATATATAAATATAATGTCCGCAAAAATGCTCAAAAAAGGTGTTAAACAAGGTGTCACATTCAAGCAACTAATCACATCAAAATTTTCCGATGACAATTGGGAAGGTCCCTTTAGTAAACTTGCAATTACTGATGCTGAAAAGATGCTAAAAGAAATAAATACGATGAGTGTCGGATCCAATATGATAGCCGCCAAATTGGATAATGACAACATGGCTATTACAATCAATAACGTATCGCCCGAGATGAGACAAATGACACAAACATATGATAATTTTAAGATGGGAAAGATGAATGATTCGAACCTAGTTTTAGATCACAATGACATATTTAGCCTTTACCATATGCATAAGGAGATAGACGCGCTTAAGAAAGGTGAATATAATAACATAATACCAAATATACAAACAATGTGGGAAAACATATCCACGGCCCCTGTAGCTGTTACAAAAAAGAAGAAGCAGCCGGCTTACGTACCTATAAATATAAGTAAGTATAAAGCTACCGAGGAGGAGATGGAAATGATGATGGGATTGATTTTGGAGAAACATAGAGTTACAGATCCTGCTGAGCTTGCTATGCTGGAGGAATTACTTATGGATTAATTTAATAATAGTTATATTATTGTATATATATAAAGATTATAAAACTTTTATTATATATGGTTGAAATCCTAGATTTAAATGACACACAGTCTGAAGAGTTAAATGTAGATGATGCAAAATATTTAAATAATTTTAACGAGTTTGTTAATCAACTTAAAATTATTTTTATCAATAATGACATACAACAAATTCTCAATGATTTATTAAATTTGTCTAATGAAGATAAAATAAATAATGGTAGAACATTTATTGAATTAATAAATGATAATTTTTTTGATGATTTTGTAAAAGCAAAACTAAAAATATTTTCTCATAAAAGTAATGATACATTACAATTATCTGAAAGTTTATTTGGTTCTAAATTATGTATTAAATATATATTAAATAATCAATCTGAAGAAATTAAAAAACTAATTTGGACAAATTTATATAATTTATATATTTCATGTGAATCATTAAAACCTATTGAAGAACGTGATCCTGTAAAAATAAAATGTATTATGAGTTTAGTTAATAATAAACCTAATAATGTGCGTAAAAAAATACAAGATGTATTAGGTACAGATATTAATAATCATACTACAGATATGGTTAATGATATTGTATCATCATTTGAAAATATAATGAGCACAAATCCAGGTAGTAATCCATTAGCAGATATTATGGGATTAAGTCAAAAAATTTCAGTTAAATATGCTAATAAATTAAATAATGGAGATATTGAAATTGATAAATTACTAAAATGTATGACAAATAAGATTCCTGGTATGGAAAATATGATGTCTGGTGAAGGTGGTGATATAATGAATAATATTATGAGTTCTATGGGTGATAATAATGGTATGCTAGGTGGTTTAATGGGTAATATGATGAGTGGTAATAATGAAGCTTCAAAAGAAAAGATTATAATTGATGATAATTTTTCAACATCAAGTGTTAATGTAGGTCCAACAGATGAAAATAAAAAGAATATTAATTTTGGAAATATTCTTAAAATGGCAGATCAATTTGGTGTATTACCTGGTGGAAAACAAACTAATACTACAGAAAAATTAAATTCTATAAATGAAAATACTCTTCCTGATTTATCATCATTTAATTTAGATGAATTATGTAATAATCCTCAATTAAGTAAAATTATGGGAATGATGAATAAATTAAACAGTGTTAATACACCAGAAGAGATTGAACAACTGAAGAATGAAGTCGACACCTTTTTACAGAATGATATGGGTGTAGATATTGATAAGATTAATGCATTTTTACCATCAAAAAATATACAAGCAGAATCAAATCAAACAGAAGATAATAATGAAATAACATATAGTTAATTTTCTAATTAATTTTCTAATTATTAAATTAAAAATAGTTTTAACTTAACTATTTTTAATTTGTAAAGGATAAAGTTGGACTTTCTCCACATCCATTATATTTTTCATTATGTTTAATAATTGAAAACAATTGCTTCTTTTTCAATAATATGTTTCTGATCAGAACTAATAATATTTGTTAATTGAATAGTACATGAAAAATTAGATCCATTTAAATCAAGTGTATTACCTAAATAATCAACTAATTCAATATCTAATTTATTAATATTAACAGGCTGCCTAAATCGATAACCTTGATTTACAAAATCATCTAATTTAGGATTACCTAATCCAGATGTTAATAATATTTTAGCCATAAGTGATTCACCAAAAAAATCTATATATCCCCAATCATTTATTTTTATAAATATATAATTATGTCCTGTAGTATCAAAAAACTTTAGAGCGGTCATTATTCTATCAGTAAAATCTATATTTGAGTTTATTAAGAATTTATCAATTAGTTTAGATGGATTTGGTCTATATCCCATATAATAGCCAATTGATAAATATTTTAATTTTTTAATATTTATAATACCATCTGTTATTGGGTTTTCTTGCTCTCCACACTTATTTGTATTAAAATCTATTTCAAAATCTGCAATGTCATATTCGAGAGTTACTTGATATAATGGATCCTTAGATTGTATTAATGTAATAAATTGATATTCTAATAAAAATGGTCTTAATAATAAATTACTAAACATATTTATTATAATATCTCCATTTAATTTTTTCCATGTTGAAGCTCCAAAATTATTTATATCTACAAAATAATAATAAAATTTTCTACATTTAGTATCTGTAAAAGAGTTTCTAAAATATACATAATTAGATAAATTAATTTCACATGATAAATTATATATTTGAGTATCATCTGGGGTTGGTGCTTCCGGTTTGTTATTAATATGATATTTTGAACCAGACATTAATGAAAAACCAGCACCAATATAACCTGGCGGTATTTCATATGTATTATTAACTAATTTATCTAATATACCTGGTTCGCTTATAGGGCCAGTTGAACCACATATAAAAGTAGTAGTATCATTAATATATATTTTATATATACATTCTTTAAGTTCAGTTAAATTTGATTTTAAATCATTATTTACATTATTTGTATTTATAGTAAAATTTTTAGTAGAATGTGCAAGTAGTATTTGGTCAATTCGAATACAATCTAAAGGCGTATTGGGTGCTCTTAGTCGTCTATCAAAAATTTTTAAAATAAATGAATTTAATGCAAAATTACCGGAATCTATTGATGGAGGCGTGAGGGAAGGTGTTGTTGGATTATTTTTTAAATATGTTTGCCTTTCATTATATTTTTGTTGTATATATTGTTGCATTAAAATTACTAATCCATAAACACTATACCAACCTTTATTAATAATTAATTTATTTTGTAGTGATGATGGTAATGGTTCTGAATTAAAATTAAATGATACTTCAGCTGGTTCATATAAATAAAATACATAAAAATATTTTTCAGCAAATGATATATTATTAAATGAATGAATTTGTAAATTACGATTTGTATTAAAAAATCCTGTAAATAATCCATTAAAAATACTTTTAATAGATACCATTGATTGTAATAAACCATCAGGAAGCATAAGTATAGTTCCATTTGGATCTGAAGATTTATTTGGCAAATGTATTATAATATAATTATTACATTTTGCAACACTTATATAATTAATACAATTACATATTTCTAAACTATTAATAGTTATAGCTATTATATTTTTATACATTTTCTCAAAATACACTCTAAATTTAGCTTCATTTGGATATTGAATTATATCTCTGTATCTAGAATCAATGTTAATTAATATTTCTTCCATATATTAATATATTATATTTTATATCAATAAAATAAACTTTAATATTATTTTATGTATAATCTTAAAATAACTAAAATAATTTTTAATATTTTAACCGCAGTTGATTAATAATTTAATTAATTATAAAAAATTTAATAGTAAGAGTATATATAAATATATTATTTATGAATATTTTAAATTTATCACAATTATCTAGAGAACAACGATATGGTATTGAAGACACTCCTCAAACAGATACATCATGTGATGTAGATAATGAAATATGTCCAGGTGATACAATAAATTGTAATGGTAACGGGGCTACAGGTCCAACTGGTCCTAAAGGTGATACTGGCGCACCGGGAACTGCAGGTGGAGCTACTGGACCAAAAGGAGACACTGGACCACCCGGAGAAAGAGGTCCAGCAGATGGTGATACAGGGCCTCCTGGTGCTACTGGTACAACTGGTGCTACTGGCACAACTGGCACAACTGGTGCTACTGGCGATACAGGTGCTACTGGTAATACAGGTGCTACTGGCAATACAGGTGCGGTTGGTGCTACTGGTGCTACTGGCAATACAGGTGCTACTGGCAATACAGGTGTTGTTGGTGCTACTGGTGCTACTGGCGCTACAGGTGCTACTGGCAATACAGGTGCTACTGGCAATACAGGTGCTGTTGGAGCTACTGGTGCTACTGGCGATACAGGTGTTACTGGTTTAACTGGTACAACTGGTACTACTGGCGATACAGGTGCTACTGGCAATACTGGTGCAACTGGTTTAACAGGTGCAACTGGTGCTACCGGTGCTACTGGTGCTACTGGTGATACTGGTGCTACTGGCAATACAGGTGCTATTGGTTTAACTGGTGCTACTGGTTTAACTGGCAATACCGGTGCAACTGGTGCTACTGGTGATACAGGTGCTACTGGTTTAAATGGTTTAACTGGTGCTACTGGTTTAACTGGTGCTACAGGTGCTACAGGTGCTACTGGTGATACAGGTGCTACTGGTTTAACTGGTGATACCGGTGCAACGGGTGTTCCAGGCGCTACTGGTGCTACTGGTTTAACTGGTGATACTGGTGCTACTGGTGATACAGGTGCGACTGGTGCGACTGGCACTATTGGCAATACAGGTGCTACTGGCACAACTGGTGCTACTGGTTTAACTGGTGATACCGGTGCTACTGGCAATACAGGTGCTGTTGGTGCTACTGGTGCTACTGGCGATACTGGTGCTACTGGCAATACTGGTGCTACTGGCAATACTGGTGCTACTGGCAATATTGGTGCTACTGGCAATACTGGTGCTACTGGAGCTACTGGTTTAACTGGCGCAACTGGTGCTACTGGTTTAACTGGCGCTACAGGTGCTACTGGCAATATAGGTGCTACTGGTGCTACTGGTGCTACTGGTTTAACTGGTGCAACTGGTGCTACTGGTGCTACTGGCAATACAGGTGCTACTGGTTTAACTGGTGCTACTGGTGATACAGGTGCTACTGGCGCAACTGGTGCTACTGGCGCTACCGGCGCAACTGGTGCAACTGGCACTACAGGTGCTACCGGTGCTACTGGCGCAACTGGTGCTACTGGTTTAACTGGCGCAACTGGTGCTACCGGTGCAACTGGTGCTACCGGCGCTACTGGTGCAACTGGTGCTAGTGGCGCTACTGGTGCAATAGGTGCTAGCGGCGCTACAGGTGCTACTGGTTTAACTGGTGCTACTGGTTTAACTGGTGCAACTGGTGCTACTGGTGCAACTGGTGTTACTGGTGCAACTGGTACTACCGGTGATACTGGTTTAACTGGCGCAACTGGTGCTAGTGGCGCTACTGGTGCAACAGGTGCTAGCGGCGCTACAGGTGCTACTGGTTTAACTGGTGCTACTGGTTTAACTGGTGCAACTGGCGTTACTGGTGCAACTGGTACTACAGGTGATACTGGTTTAACTGGCGCAACTGGTGCAACTGGCGCTACA
>Ga0114969_10000052_pt1 | contig 84671 bp, 88 predicted proteins | sample M_130807_MF_Meta_FD_87316 | JGI IMG/M metagenome (GOLD analysis project Ga0114969, IMG submission 87316) | Freshwater microbial communities from Lake Montjoie, Canada to study carbon cycling - M_130807_MF_MetaG | ecosystem: Environmental > Aquatic > Freshwater > Lake | place: Lake Montjoie... | reverse complement strand
CTGCCGGTCCTGCCGGTCCTGCCGGTCCTGCCGACGAGGATCGAGAGATCACCGACGCCCTCCGCACCAGCGAGGCGCAAGGTTCGATCTTTGAACCGCCGCAGGGGCCCGGCCAGAAACGATGACACGCTCGGCGCGAAGCAACGCTCAGTGCCCGTGTACCGACGGGATCACGGTGTCGATCAACCGCCGTGTCTGATCCATGAAGTCCTCTCCTCCGCTCGCGATCGGGCGCAACACGAACTTCGAGATGCCCGAGTCGCGAAACTCTTGGACGCGCGCCAGGATCGTCGACGCGTCGCCGACGGCGAGGTACGCACCGGGGTCGCCCGCGTGCCCTTGCCGCGCGAGGGCAGCGACCGCTGGCCTGACCGCGTCGTCCTCCCAGCCGCCGAAGTGGAATGGGAAGGCGATGCCGTAGTGATCGGGATCGAGTGGCCGTCCTGCCGCCGCTGAGCTGTCGCGGATCGCGGCGACGGTCACCGCAACCTCCGGCACCGTCTGCCCACCACCTAACCAGCCGGTCCCGATGCGCGCGGTGCGACGCACTGCTGCATCGCTGCTCCCGCCGATCCACAGGGGAAGCGGCTGTTGCGCAGGCCCTAGCGCGATCTGCACGTCTTCGTACTGGTAGTGCTTCCCGGCGAACGTCACGCTCGCCCCGGTCCACAGTTGTGCCATCACCGTCAGCGCCTCGTCCATGCGTGCGCCGCGCGTACGACGATCGCGACCAGTCGCGCGCCATTCGATCGCAGTGTCGGAGCCCACCCCGAAGGTCGGAACGAAGCGGCCATCGCTGAGGTAATCGATCGTCGCGCACTGCTTCGCCACGACGATCGGATCGCGCAGCGGCAGCACCAGCACGTTCGTGCCGAAGCGCATGCGCTACGTGCTCGAGGCGAGCGCCGCCATCAGCGACAACGGTTCGAGCGAGGGCTCGACCGACACGAGTCGGTCAGTCTGCCAGATCGAGTCCACGTCGCCGCCTTCGCAGGCCTCGACCCACTGCCACAGCTCCTGCGGCGACGAGAACGGGAACATCCCCAGCGCCATCCCAATGCGGACGCTCATCTCGAGACTCCCTCATGCGCGAACGTGGACTTGAAGATTAGACCGCTCCGCTTATCCCGATGACAGTCCGACTCGCGAGGATGCCACGCATCCGATCCCACAATCACGGTCGCGAGACGCTGGGCGAAAACCCGCCCGCGGGCGGTGGACGGGAACCGCCGGTGGCAGCACGATCGACACATGACCGACCGTGAACGACTCGCCGAGTACGACCGCTGGCTCGCCAGCCCATCGCCGAGCGCGATCGCCTTCCGCTGGATGATGGGCGCCACCGGCCAGTGGGCCGTCAACACCCCGCTCATGAAGCTCCACCAGCACCTGATGATGCAGCCGAAGCATCGCTGGCTCGACATCGGCTCTGGCCGCGGCGCGCTGCTGCGCTTCATCGACTCGCGCGTCGGCTTCCAGCGCGCCCCCGTCGGCCTCGACGGCTCGCGCGAGCTCCTGCGCCTCGCCCGCGACGACCAGCGCGGCGCGGAGCACATCGCCGCGCTCACCCAGGGCACCGCCACCACACTGCCCTTCCGCGACGAGTCGTTCGACTTCGTCACCTGCGGCCACCTCGTGAAGCACCTCACCGACGCCGAGCTCGACACCTTCCTGCTCGAGGTGCGCCGCGTACTCGTCGGCGGCGGACTCGCCGTCATCTGGGACTTCGCCCCCACTGGCGGTGAGCGTCTCGATCGCTGGAATCGCTTCGTGCTCTCCACCGGCGTCCACGACCTGCAGCTTCGAGGCACCCGCGACCTCATGCAGCGCGCCACCGCCAACGGCTACGAACTCGTGCGCGACGCACGCCTCCGCCCGTTCATCGTCCCGCCTATCCCCCGCGCCTCGATCTTCATCGGCAAGGCCCCCGAGGGCTGGCACGGCCCAGACAACGACCCGCACGAAACGAGTACGGACGACTGATGCCTGACCTCGAGAATTGGATCTCCCTCGTCGCGCTGATCATCGGCCCCGCCGCGATCGTCGTCTTCAGCTTCCGCGCCATCCGTCGAGGAGAAGCCCGAGCACTCGAGGCGCGCCGCACCAGCTACCGCACCGAACGCACGACCGGCGCCACGCACACCGAAGCCCTCCAGCGCTCGGGCGCCGCCGAAGAAGAGGTCTTCGACCTCAACAAGTAGACGCCATCCGGCGTTTGGAGTTCAGGCAGAGGCTCAGTCGTGGATGCCGCGGACGACTCGTGCCGGGACACCGACCGCCAGCACGTTCGCAGGGAGATCGTGGGCCACCACAGCACCCGCACCCACGACAGTGTTCTCGCCGATTGTCACACCCGGGCAGACGATGAGCCAGACGTTGTTCCCGATCGTGATCGGCTGAGCCGCTTCCCATTTCTCTCGCCGGAGAGTTGGCTCGACGGGATGCGTCGGAGTCAGCAGCTGAACGTTTGGCCCTATCTGGACGTCATCGCCAATCGTCACACGCGCCACGTCCAAGCAGACGAGCCCGAAGTTGGCGAACGTGCGGGCTCCCACGAAGGTCTGATAGCCATAGTCGAAGTGAACGGGTGGACGCAGTTCGCTACCGTCACCGAATGCCCCAAGCAACTCGCGCAATAATCGGTGCCGCTCGTCGATGTCCTTCGGACTGCCTGTATTGAGACAGTGGGTGAGCTCCATCGCGCGCTGACTGTCTCGAGTGAGCTCGGGATCGTCGGCGATATAAAGTTCACCGGCGAGCATGCGCTCTCGCATCGAGCGTGGTTGGTGACTGTATGTCATGTACGCCTCCGCGCTAGGTGAGGCTAAGCCTGAGCGGTCACGCAAGAAGAACCTGCTGCCTGGTGCTTACAGCTCGGAATACAACCCACAGCGATCAATGATCGCGCGTACCGCCTCCGGCACAAGTACGTCCGTTGACTCACCAGCACGAATGCGGTTCCGCACATCCGTGGACGAGATGTCGAGTGACACCATCGCCACCGCGTCGATTCGCGACTCGATACCCGGCAGCGCAGCCACAGTCTCCGGCGGCACAGACACCTCGGCCGGTGGCCGCACCGCCACCGCGAGGCGTGCTGCCGCGATCAGCGCGAGCGGCTCATGCCACGCCGGCAGGTCAACCAGTGCGTCGCTCCCGAGGATGAACCACCACGCAGCGCCGTCCGCCGCGAGCGCAGCCATCGTCTCGGCCGCATAGGACGGCCCGCCGCGGTCGATCTCGATCCGCGAGACCTCGGCCCACTCGTACGGCTCGACCGCCGCCACCGTCATCTCGAACCGCAGCTCAGCTGGCGTCACCTCGCGGTCGGCCTTCCGCCACGGCTCCCCAGCTGGCACGAACACGACACGATCGAGGTGCAACGCCTCGCGCGCCGCCGCCGCCAGGACCAGGTGCGCGAGATGCGGCGGATCAAACGTCCCACCGAGGACGCCCGTGCGCGTCACTGTCGCCTTCGACCGGAGGTCGAGCTAGACACTGCGCGCTACTCCCACTCCACCTCAACAGTGCCGATGCGCACACGCTCGCCCGGCTGCACCTTCACGCGCTGCAAGGCGCGCCCGACCCCGAGCCGCTTGAGGCGATCCAGCAACTCGTGCCGTGAATCGAAGTCATCCGTGTCGAACGTCACCGCCAGCCACTCCGCGGTCTGCCCGTGCACCACAGCGTGGCCCGTAGCGTCGCGCTCAGCCTCCACACGCCGCCGTTGAGGCTCCGGGTGGAGTACCGGCACCACCAGCTCGGCTTCGGCCGCCTCACGCGTCCGCTCCTCCTGGAGCACCGCGAACGCGACACGTGCCAGCTCGTCCGTCCCCCTCCGCGTGGCAGCCGAGGTCACGAACCACGGCACACCCAGCGCCTCGATCTGCGGGCGCAGCTCCTCGATCTGGATCTCCGCCATCGCGTCGTCGACTTTGTTCAGCGCCAGGATCTGCGGCTTCTCCGCCAGCCCACGCCCGAATGCTGCGAGTTCCGCGTTGATCAGCGCGAAGTCCTCGAGCGGCGTCTCGCTCGTCATGTCGAGTACGTGCACGAGCACTCGAGTCCGCTCGATGTGCTGCAGGAACTCGTGTCCGAGTCCGACACCGGCGCTCGCACCCTCGATCAGCCCCGGCATGTCTGCCGCCACGAACCGGTCATACCCCACACTCACCACACCGAGCTCCGGCTCCAGCGTCGTGAACGGGTAATCCGCGATCTTCGGCCGCGCCGCTGACCAGGCCGTGAGCATCGTCGACTTGCCGGCGTTCGGCAGCCCGACCAGCCCCACGTCCGCGAGCAGCTTCAGGTCGAGGATCAGCCGCATCTGCACGCCCGGCGCCCCGCGCTGTGCGAATCGAGGTGTCTTGCGAGTCGGTGTCGCGAACCGCTTGTTCCCCGACCCACCACGACCGCCGCGCGCGATCACGATCCGCGCCTCGTCCGTCGCGAGGTCTGCGATCAGCGGGTGGTCCTCCTGCTCGGCGTCATAGATGAGCGTGCCGACCGGCACAATGATGTCGCACTGCTGCCCTCGAGCGCCGTGCATCTGCTTCGGCCCGCCCTTGCCGCCACCAGCGCCGGCGTACTTGAGGTCCTCCCGCAGGTCGATCAGCGTCGAGACGCGACGCGACGCCGTGATCACCACATCGCCCCCGCGGCCGCCGTCGCCGCCGTCCGGTCCACCGAACGGCACGAAGCGCTCACGCCGAAATGACACCGCTCCATCCCCACCGTTGCCACCTGCAACGTCGACGACGATCCGGTCGATCATTCGGACTTCTCAAAGGAATGGGGATGTGTGATTTGAGATTGTCCTTCGAAGTTCGGCTTGAGCCAGGTGTCTCTAGTAGTAGTAGTAGTGGCGTGGACGGCGTTGAAAAGCCCTGATCCCAGTGTGACAGCAGCGATCGCGCTACGCATCACCTGTGGATAGTCCATCTGCGATCACTAATGAAATGCTCATCAGTCCACGTCATTGAGCTGACTCTCGATCGATACCATTTCGATCGTGCACATCATCCACGCGTTTCCCACAGTTGTGCCCGAGTTTTGCCTGTACATGCCAACTGAAAAGTTCATTTGAATAGGCCGATACACCGAGAGCATACGTGGAGTCGTGTTTGGTGTGCTCTGAAACACAGAGAAACCAATCGCGCCCTCGGCCGAGGGCGCGATTCAGAGGGCGAAAGGTCGAGCGGAACGCTCGCTACGCCACCTGGCGCGAGCGCTCGATGAGCTCACGCAGTGACGCTACGTCGCGCTTGGTCTCTGGGTCGACCACCATGCTGCGCTCCATCTTGCGCCAGCCGTGGTGGACCGTGGAGTGGTCGCGACCACCGAGTGAGTTGCCGATCTCGACCAGCGACCGCTGAGCGAGCTCACGCATCAGGTACATCGCCAGCTGGCGCGGATACGCCACCCGCTTCTCGCGGCTCTTCGAGAGCAGTGCCTCGCGGTCGAGGGCGAAGTAGCGGCACACCACGTCCATGATCAGGTCAGGAGACGGCGGCAGCCGCGGCTGTTCCGGCTGCAGCGAGGCCAGCGCGGAATGCACCAGCTCCGGCGTCAGCGGGTCACCAGTGAGCCGTGCGTACGCCAGGATGCGCGTCAGCGATCCCTCGAGCTCACGGATGTTGTTCGTGTAGCGCGCCGCGATCACGTGCAGCACTTCGTCCGGCACACGCGAGTTCGCCTCGGTCGCCTTGGCACGGAGGATCGCGACGCGAGTCTCCATGTCCGGTGCCTGGATGTCGGCGATCATCCCCCACTCGAATCGCGTCCGCAGACGCTCCTCAAGGTGCTGGATCAGCGCGGGGCCCTTGTCAGAGCTGATGACGATCTGGCGACCGTTCTCGTAGAGGTCATTGAAGGTGTGGAAGAACTCTTCCTGCGTGCCTTCTTTGCCCGCCACGAACTGGATGTCGTCGATCAGCAGCACGTCCGCGGAGCGGTAGCGCTGGCGGAACTCTTCCTGCCGACGCTGTCCGATCGCGGTGACGAGCTGGTTCGTGAACTGCTCAGCACTGAGGTACGCGACCTTCAGGCCCGCATCCATCGTGCGGTGACCGATCGCCTGCAGCAGGTGGGTTTTGCCCAGCCCGGCGGCTCCGTAGAGGAACAGCGGGTTGTAGAGGCGGCCCGGTGCCGCAGCCACGCCCTCGGCGGCCGCGAACGCGAGGCGGTTCGCTGGCCCGACGATGTACGACTCGAACGTGTAGCGCTCGCGCAGCCGTGGCCGCGGGATGTCGTCGTTGACTGCGTTTGAGTCCCCCGCGCCTTGCAGCGCGCTTGTACCGGTCAGTGCGAGGTCGGGCCGGAGTGGCTCGAACCGCACGTCCAGGGGCTCGCCGGCCAGCTCTGTCAGCGTGCGCACGATCAACGGGCGCATCCGCTTCTGGAGCCACTCCGTAACGAATTCAGACTTGGTGCCCAGCACCAGCGAGTGGTCGTGGAGCCGTAGCCCCTCGGTGCCCTCCAGCCAACTCTCGTAGTTGGCTTGCGATACGTGCTGAGCGAGATGACGCAACGCCTGCTGCCACAGCTCTGCTGGGTCGCGGGTGAGGTCGCCGTGCGTGGAATCAGGGCGCAACGGGAAACCTCCGGCGACACCGAACCGGGGAACGCCGACCGACAATGGCATAAACCGTGCACGACGTTGTCCACAACCGGTCAACCGGTGTGGATACCGTGATGGCGAGCCACTGAACGGGACGAATCCCCCTGCGGGTGTCAGACAATCCTTGTCAGAAAGTTCGCGCTGGCGGGCCAATGCCGCAAAGCGACCTGCTCGCGAACCGGGCCGGAGAGTAGCATCGCGTTGAAAACCCGATCAAGGCGCTTATGTGGAGTGCGCTTCGATTTTCTGGGAAACGTAATAAACGCACGCGAATTCATGAGCCTGTGCCATAATTGCGCACCGTTCCCGCCCCCCAAACCTCGACGGGGTGCGCGGCCCGATGTATCGAGGCTGCCATGCCATCCGGACTGCTGCTCGCCATCGATATCGGCAACACCAGCGTCGCGATTGGCGTCTACGACGGTGAGGACCTCCACGCGACCCTCAGGGTCGCCACGGACCAGGAAAAACTGCCCGACGAGTACGGCGTGCTCCTCGTCAACTTGCTCAACTCCCGCGGTGTGGCCGTCGAGGACATCAGCGCGGCCGCCCTCTCCTCCACCGTCCCGCCCCTCATCCTCACCTTCAGCGAGGTCTGCCGCGAGTACTTCAAGGTCGAGCCCCTGGTTGTGGGCACTGGCGTCCGCACCGGCGTGCGAGTTCGCTACGACAACCCCCGGGAAGTCGGCGCCGACCGCATCCTCCATGCGGTGGCCGCTCTCGCGAAGTACCAGCCCCCGCTGATCATCGTCGACCTCGGCACCGCCATGGTCTTCGACGCCGTCTCGCGTGAGGGCGACTACATCGGCGGCGCCATCGCCCCCGGCATCGGCATCGCCTCCCAGGCCCTCTTCCAGCGCGCCGCCATGCTCCGCCGCGTCAGCATCGAGCGGCCCGAGTCGCTCATCGGCAAGAACACCGCCGCCGCCGTGCAGTCCGGCCTCTTCTACGGCTACTCCGAGATGGTCACAGGCATGGTCCGCCGCTTCAAAGCCGAGATCGGCGAGGACGCCACGGTCATCGCCACAGGCGGCTACGCGGCGCTCCTGCTTCCCGAGCTGAGCATCATCGATGCAGTGGAGCCCAACCTGAACCTCGACGGTCTCCGCATGGTCTACGAGGCCAACCGATGAGCGGGGTGCTCGAGGGCCGCAACATCGTTGTCGGCGTGAGCGGCTCGATCGCTGCCTACAAGGCCGCCGAGGTGGTCAGTCGCCTCGTCCAGGCCGGCGCCCACGTCGATGTCGCCATGACCAGAGCGGCCACCGAGTTCATCACCCCGCTCACCTTCCGCGCCCTCACTGGTCGCGACCCGTACGTGGATATCTACCGCCACGTCGTCGCGGGCGAAGCGCATATCGAGCTCGCCCGTCGCGCTGACCTCATGCTCATCGCCCCCGCCACCGCGAGCACCCTTGCTCGCCTCGCCCACGGTCTCGCCGACGACTTCGTTTCACTCGCCGCGTTGGCTACCGCCGCGCCGGTGCTCGTCGCCCCGGCGATGGACAGCCAGATGTGGGATCACCCCGCCACCCAGGCCAACAAGACCACCCTCGAGCATCGAGGTGTGCAGTTCCTCGGCCCCGTCTCGGGCCATCTCGCCTCCGGCCGCACCGGCGCCGGTCGCCTCCTCGATCCCGAGGAAATCGTCGACCTCGTGAAGGCCCGCCTCGGCAAAGAGCACGGCAACATGAACGGCCTCAAGGTCGTCGTCACCGCTGGCGGCACCCGCGAGGAGATCGACCCGGTCCGCTACCTCAGCAACCACAGCAGCGGCAAGCAGGGCTACGCCATCGCCGAGGCCGCCCGCGACCGTGGCGCCGAGGTCACCCTCATCACCACCGCTGGCCTGCCCACCCCCGGCGGCGTCCGCGCCATCAAGGTCGCGAGCGCCCTCGAAATGCTCGAGGCCGTCCGCAACTCCGCGAAGACCGCAGACACGGTGATCATGGCTGCTGCCGTCGCCGACTACCGCCCCTCCAACCCCGCCGACCGCAAGCTCAAGAAAGCCGACATGGGCGACCAGCTCACCGTCGAGCTCATCGAGAACCCCGACATCAGCAAAGAGGTCACCGGCGACTTCGTGAAGGTGGTCTTCGCCGCCGAGACCAACGACCTCATCGTGAATGCCACCAAGAAGCTCCAGGCCAAGGGCGCCGCGCTCATCGTCGCCAACGACGTCTCCGCCACCGACGCCGGCTTCGGCACCGACGACAACCGCGTCACCATCCTCGACGCCACCGGCGGTCGCGAGGATCTCCCCCTCATGACCAAGTACGAGGTTGCCGGCCGCATCCTCGACCGCGTCGTTGATCTCCTCGCCAGCTGCTGACCTGCCTCATTTTCGTGACGCCAACGTCACACACGACGTTGCGCGACAACGAGACGTAACGACACCGTCACGACTCGTCGCACTGTGATAGCCCCGTAACGGCCAAGACACGCTTGTGCACGTCCGCAACTACCCGCGACCGCCATTCTCGTTCGAGCGTCATCGCCTGACGGGACGCATCTCGATGAAGTGAAAGTGGTGCAGGGTTGAGATCAAAGCTATTGGTTCGTGCATCGGCGGCGTTGGGTGCCGCTCTCTTCCTGACAGTGGGCGTGCTCGGCGTTGCATCCGCGCAGACGCCCGCGACGACCTACACGGCCCTGCTGAGGCCGGTGCCGTTGAACGGTGCCACAAGCGGTGCTGGCAACGTGCAGATTGTGCTCAACGGCAGTTCGGCCGTGATCACGGAGACCGTCTCCGGTCTCGCCGCAGTGTTCAACAACGCACCGTACCCGCACGTCCAGCACATCCACGGTGGTGCGCTCGGCCAGTGCCCGACCGCGTAGCGCTCGATCTTGATCTGGCCTAACTAGCCCGACTGCGCCCTAACACCCAATGCACGAGCGTCCGCACCGGACGCCCGGTGTTCCCCTTCACCATCGTGCCGCTGTCCGACGTCGCATCCATGATCGCCGCGATATCGAGGTGTACCCACGGCGTGTCGTGCGCGAACAGCTCCAGGAACTTCGCCGCCGTGATCGAGCCCGCCGGCGCGCCGCCCGTGTTCTTCACATCCGCCACGTCTGACTTGATCAGGTCGAAGTACTCGCGGTCCATCGGCATCCGCCACAGCCGCTCGCCCGCCGTGTCCGCTGCGCGCTCGACTTCCGCGTGCAGCCGGTCATTGTTCGTGAACGACCCCATCCGCACCGCGCCCAGCGCCACACCCATCGCGCCCGTCAGCGTCGCCACATCCACGATCGCCGCCGCGTTCTCGGAGCGCGCGTAGCCAATCCCATCGGCTAGCACCAACCGCCCCTCCGCGTCCGTGTTCAGCACCTCGATCGACTGACCGTCCATCGCGTACACCACGTCGCCCGGCTTCGTCGCGCTCCCCGACGGCATGTTCTCCGTGCACGGCGCGATCGCCAGTACGTTCACCGCCGGCTGCAGCGCCGCGATCGCCTGCATGCTCGCGATCACCCCCGCTGCGCCCGTCATGTCGCCCTTCATCCGGTCCATGTTCAGCGCCGGCTTGATCGAGATCCCGCCCGTGTCGAACGTGATCCCCTTCCCGATCAGCGCCACCGGCCGCCCGCGCCCACCACCGCGATAGCGCAGCACGATGAACTTCGGCGGCTGCACCGATCCATTCGCGACCGACAGGTAGGAGCCCATTCCCAGCCGCTCGGCTTCCGCGCGCTCGATCACCGTGCACTCAATGCCACTTGCCGCTGCCAGCTCCTGCGCCCGCTCCGCCATGATCGACGGTGTCATCAGGTTCGCCGGCTCATTGCCCAGGTCGCGCGCCACGTTCTGCGCCTCAGCCAGCGCGATCCCCGTCGCCGCGCCGCGCCGCACCCCCGCGAGCTTCGAAGCCACGGACTCCACGAGTGTGATCGAGGTCACCGCACCGCTCGGTCTGTCGCCTGCCTTCGTGTGGTGCTTGTCGAACCGATACAGCCCGAGGATGAATCCTTCGCTTAGCGCGCGTCCCGCCGCCTCCGGATCGAGGAACTCCGTGGCTCCCTGCGTCGAGATCACCACGCTGCGCGCGTCCATCAACCGCAGCGCGCGCCCCAGCGTGCCAGCGCGGTTCCGCACCCAGTCCTCGGTGCGTCCCCCCTCGCCGCCCACCCCGTGTACCACCAGGCGAGTCGCGCCGATCGCATCGCGTCCCGGGATCACCGTCGTCTCACCGGAGCGTCCGCGGATCAGGCCCGAGCGCAGCATCTCGGAGACCACGCCTCCCAGCGCGAGGTCCACCTGCGCCGCCGCCCCGGTCAGCCGCTTCTGCCCCTCGCTCACCTCGATCACCAGCGTGTCCGCCTGCTGCGTCGTCAGCGGTCCACCGGCAACTGTCACTGCAACCATCGAGGCGTCTCCGTTCGTGTTCGCGCGCGAACATTCAATCAAGTTGCGATGCGGGCGAGCATACGGCGACGCTCACGAGCCGGGATCGCCTCCCACCCCGCCGTATGATCCGCAGACCATGGCTGCCAGTAATCGAGAGTTCGCCGCGAGAGTCGCCCTTCGCCTCATCCCGGCGGGGCACCGTGCCGCGCGCTGGACCGACGTCGGCGAGCTCGGCTTCGCCATCCTCGGCTTCCTGGCCTATTTCCTGGTGCGAGGTGCGGTCGTCACGCGTGCTGCGGACGCCCTCGACCACGCCCGCGACATCGTCCGCCTGGAGTCCGGCCTTGGCCTCTTCATCGAGCCGCAGATCCAGCAATGGGTGCTCAGCTCGCCCTGGCTCTGGCGCATCGCCAACTTCGTCTACTTCTGGTGCGACTTCCCGCTCATCGTCGCCGTCGGCCTGCTGCTCTTCTGGCGCCGCCGCGACCAGTACACCAAGCTCCGAGATTCACTCCTGCTCTCAGGAGGCTTCGCGCTCCTCATCTATATGACCTTCCCCGTCGCCCCCCCGCGCTTCCTCACCGAGTGGGGCTTCGTCGCCCCCCTCGCAGTCTTCTCAAATCTCTCGTACCAGGCGCAGTCCATGCACCCCTTCGTGAACCCCTACGCGGCGGTGCCGTCGCTGCACGTCGGCTGGTCGTTGCTCCTCGCGGTCGCCGTCTTCCGGAGCACCAGGCATTGGTACTGGCGAGGTGGGATGCTGCTCGTGCTCGCCATCCAGTTGGTGGCCGTCATCGGCACGGGCAATCACTTCATCTTCGTTGGCCTCGCCGTCTGCCTCGCCGCCCTCGAGATCACCGACCACATGCATCGGCGCGGCTACCCCACCGTGCGCCGCCGCATCCGGACGTGGTCGCACCTCGGCCGCTAATAACGAGTCAAATTCGAGTGTTTCACGTGAAACAAATGTGCTGAACACACGCGCATTCAATCAACACTGCACCGAGGTCGCCTCGGGCTAAGCCGACTCCCGGTACCAGGCCATCCCCACCATCCGTGGCCCGAGGCGCATCGTGGCGTGCCTGCTCAGCGGAGCCAGCACCACCTCGGCGGGTTCGAGGTTCCGCCGAGCCCACTCGGCCAGCGCCCCCGCCGCCGCCGCAGAGCCGGCGTGGTGCACCGCCAGATGCATCGCCCCAGCCCCCTCGCGCGTCTCCCTCGCCAGCAGCTCCCGCAGCTTCACGAGGCCAATGTCCCGCTTCGGCGGGATATCGAGCCGCTCGATCTGGTCGCCCTGGAGCGCCACGATCGCCTTCCCGCCAATGATCTGACTCGAGAGGGTCGTGTCCACGCCCGCGAACTGCGGGTGCTCGAGGTATGCGATGACCCTGACGCTGCGCCGCACCGCCTCGGCCGCCGCCACGGCAGCATCGAGGTCCGCCCCGGCGCGAGCGGCAGCCACGGCCTGCCAGCCGCACCCCATCAGTGCCGCCGCCGAGTCGTGCAGGCGCAGCTCCCGCCGCATCGGCGACATTGTCGAGACCGCCTCGACCGCCGCGCGAATCTCCGGAGAGCCCCCAAACCTGTCACCCGCCCCGATATACAGCATCGAGGGGAACAAGCTGGTCGCCCGGGCCAGCGTGTGGAGCGCTCCAGCTGCGTCGAGGGGGGCCGCCTCGCGGCGGAGCTGCTGCGCCGACTCGTCCTCGTCGTACGGGGCAGGCTCGAGCGGCGCGGTCAGGATCCCCAGTTCGTCGAGGAGTGCCTGGGGGATGCAGGCGTCGGCGTCAGTGAAGATGCCAAAGCGGGTCATGGCGCCCTCGTTGGTTCGATTTGTCGTGAACTGTCGCGTACGGATTGCCGATGAGCGGACGGCTATGCTAGCGTACCCACACGGTCTCCACCGCGAGAGACCAGCGCCGTGGGCCTGCGGGCCGGCGCGTGTGTCGTGAACAAACGGTACAACACCCAGCAGCCGGGGCGCGGCCGGCCTCTTGTGACAGAGTGCTATGCAGACAACTGAGCAGAAGGCTCCCATCATCAAGGAATTCGAGCGCTTCCCGGGTGACACCGGTTCGCCCGAAGTGCAGGTCGCGCTCCTCACGGATCGCATCAAGTACCTGACGGATCACCTGCGCCAGCACCGCCATGACTTCGACACTCGTCGGGGTCTGCTGATGCTGGTCGGTCAGCGCCGCCGCCAGTTGCGGTACCTGAGCAACACTGATGTTGACCGGTACCACACGCTGTTGTCGCGGCTGGGCTTGCGCCGCTAGGGCGTTCGCCTTGAGAGGGCCGGCCATGTGCCGGCCCGTTTCGTTTCTTTTTGATTCCATGTCGGGGCTGGGAATAATGCCCGACTGGCGCCCAGAGTTGGCCGGAGGCCAACAGGGCCACTGAGCAGCACGGGTCCGAGTGAAGTACTGACGTACTCGCTGACCTTGCTCAGAACTGAGGATTCCATCCCACTGCCTACATCCCCTCGGTCGTTGTCCGCTCCGAATCCTCGGCGGGTAGCTGCGGCCCTCCTGTGCACGAAAGGCGGCTACATTGGCTAGCGCACGCACATTCACCACCACCATCGACGGTCGCGAGCTTGAGGTCGGTACCGGCCAGCTCGCGCAGCTCGCGGACGGCTCCTGCACCATCCGCTTCGGCGACATGATGCTCCTCGCCACCGTCTGCGACGGTGAGCCCCGAGCGGGCATCGACTTCTTCCCACTGACGGTCGACTACGAAGAGCGCATGTACGCGATCGGCAAGATCCCGGGCTCGTTCTTCCGTCGTGAAGGGCGTCCCGGCGGCGAGGCCACGCTGGCCGCGCGCATGACGGACCGTCCGATTCGCCCGCTGTTCCCGAAGGGCTACCGCCGCGAGGTGCAGGTCGTACTGACGCTGCTCTCCTCGGACCGCGAGAACCCCGGCGACGTCTGGGGCACGACCGCTGCGTCGATCGTGCTCGGCATGTCGAAGATTCCGTTCAGCGGCCCCGTGTCGTCCGTGCGCGTCGCGCGTATCGACGGCCAGTTCCGCGCCTTCCCGACGTACGAGGAAGTCGCGCAAGCCGACCTCGACATCACCGTCGCTGGCACTGAGGCATCGGTCGTGATGATCGAGGCCGGTGCGAGTGGCGTGCCGGAAGCGGCCGTCCTCGAGGCGATCGCGTACGCGAACACGATCATCCAGCAGCTCAACGAGCTGCAGAAGGAGATCGCCGCAGCGCTCGGTGTCGAGAAGCTGCACTTCGAGTACCCCAAGGGCGTGGACGCCGAGCTGCAGTCGAAGGTCTCGGCGCTGCTCGCATCGCGCGAGACGCAGATGCTCGACGCCGTGAAGTCGGAAGGCTCACGCGGCATCGACACGCTGACGCGTGAGCTGGTCACAGAGCTTGGCAACGACGCAGATGGCAACCCCGCCAACTCGCGCGAGGTGCAGGCTGCGATCGACGCGCACATCAAGCCGTTCGTCCGCAACCGCGTGATTACGCAGAACCTGCGCCCTGACGACCGCGCGAACGACGAGATCCGTCCGTTGAGCGCAGCCGTTGGGCTGCTGCCTCGTGCGCACGGTTCTGGTCTGTTCCAGCGCGGTCAGACGCAGGTGCTGAGCGTCGTGACGCTGGGCCCGCTGGCCGACCGCCAGCGCCTGGACAACATCTCGCCGGCGCCGTTCAAGCGTTGGATGCACCACTACAACTTCCCGCCGTTCTCGGTCGGCGAGGCTCGTCCGCTGCGCGGTGCGGGTCGTCGTGAGATCGGTCACGGCATGCTGGGTGAGCGGGCAATCGAGCCCGTGCTCCCGTCGCAGGAAGACTTCCCGTACGCATTGCGTTCGGTGTCGGACGTGCTGTCGTCCAACGGCTCGACGTCGATGGCGTCGGTCTGCGGCTCGATCCTCGCGCTGATGGATGCTGGTGTGCCGATCTCGGCGCCGGTCGCCGGTGTGGCGATGGGCCTGATGTCGGACGACGCGGTGGAGAACTACCGCGTGCTCACCGACATCGCCGGCATCGAGGACGCGTTCGGCGACATGGATTTCAAGGTCGCCGGTACGGCTGAGGGCATCACTGCCCTGCAGATGGACATCAAGCTGCAGCGACTGCCGGCCGGTCTCCTGGAGGCCGCGCTCGAGCAGGCGCGTCAGGCTCGCCTCAAGATCCTCGACGTGATGCTTGCCACACTGGCCGAGCCACGTGAGGAGCTCTCGCAGTACGCACCGCGTACCGAGGTGATCAAGATCGACCGCGAGAAGATCGGTGCGGTCATCGGCCCAGGTGGTCGTGTGATCCGCGGCATGGTCGAAGAGACCGGTGCCACGATCGACGTCGAGGACGACGGCACGGTGCGTGTCGGCGGCAGTGACCCCGAGGGCGTGCGTCGCGCGATCGACATGATCCGCGGCCTCACCAAGGAGGTCCAGATCGGCGAGGTCTACGACGGCCGCGTCACGCGCATCATGACCTTCGGTGCATTCGTCGAGATCCTTCCTGGCAAGGAAGGCCTCGTGCACATCTCTGAGCTCACTGAAGAGCGAGTGAACCGCGTTGAAGACGTGGTGAACCTTGGCGACGAGGTGAAGGTCGTGGTCGTCGAGATCGACAACCTCGGTCGCATCAACCTCTCGCGCCGGGCGCTGCTGGATGGCGGCGAGGGCGTGGATGGTCGCGTCGGCATGGCCGAGCGTGATGAGGACGAAGAAGAGTTCAACGAGGACGAGATTCCGCGTCGCCCGGAGCCGGGTGAGACGCCTCGTTCGATGATCGGTGCCGGTCGCACCGGCAGCGGTGGCGGCTTCGGCGGCCAGCGCGGTCCGCGGCCCGGTGGTGGCGGCGGCTACGGCGGCGGCGGCAACCGCGGCGGTGGTGGTGGCGGCGCCGGCGGCCAGCGTGGTCCTCGCCCCGGCGGCGGCGGTGGTGGCTTCGGCGGTGGGAACCGTGGAGGCGGCCAGGCTGGCAACGGTGGTGGCGGCGGCAACCGCGGTGGTGGCAATGGCGGCGGCCAGGGTGATGGCGGTGGCTTCGGCTCCGGTGGTGGATACGGTGGCAACCGTGCACCTCGGCCCGAGTCGGGTGGCGGTGGTGGTGGCGATGACCGGCCGAGCGGCCCGTCGGCGCCTCGACCCCCCGCAGGCGGTCGCCGCTGGTAGGCGCCATTGGCGCTGTTCGCCCAGCTTCTTGTGAGCGCCGGTGAGTAGCAAGTGTCGTCTCGTCATGAGGCGACGCTGAGCCCGAGGCGATCAGCCTCGAACGATGTACGTACACTGCGCCCCGGGTGACCGGGGCGTAGTTGTGTCCCGACGCACCAAAGGAGCGCGAGATGATCCGAGTCGCTGTGTCTGGCATTGGTCTGATGGGTCGCGCCGTGGTCGAAGCCATCGAGGCTGATCCGGAGATGCAGGTCGTCGGGATCCTTTCGCCACGTGGAGGCACCTCGGAGCATCGGTCGACGAGCGGGACGGTGTACGGCACGCATGCGGAGCCGGCCGATCTCTTCGCTGCGACGCACCCGGATGTGGTGATCGACTTCACCAACGCGGCATACCTTCCTGGACTGCTGACGGCGGCGTTCGCGAATGGCGTGCGTCCGGTGATCGGGACGTCGGGCGTCCAGGGCGCGTTGTTGCAGCAGCTGCGTGACGGGTGCGCGTCCAGTGCGCTTGGTGGCGTGCTCGCGCCGAACTTCGCGCTCGGTGCGGTGGTGCTGATGCACCTCGCGACTGTCGCGGCGAAGTTCTTCGACACCGCCGAGGTGATCGAGCTGCACCACGATCGCAAGGTCGACTCGCCGTCCGGCACCGCGCTTGCGACCGCGCGGCTGATGCGAGCCGCGCGCGGTGAGGACTTTCGCTATCGCACGTCCGACCTCGAACATATCGAGGGGGCGCGGGGCGCGATGGAGGGCGGCGTTGGTCTGCACTCGGTGCGACTGCCGGGCTATGTCGCCTCTCAGGAAGTGATCTTCGGTGCGATGGGCCAGACGCTGTCGCTGCGCCACGACACGGTCAGCCGCGAGTGCTATATGCCGGGTGTGCTACTCGCGACGCGCGCGGTGATGGAGCGCAGCGAGCTGGTGGAGGGCCTCGACGCGCTCATCGGGCTGTCCTGATTCGGCGCTTATGTAACAATTTCATGCTGAGGGTTCCATTGGCATTGCGGCGGTGTGACGATGAGTGGGCCGCTTCCTCCCGCCCAATCGCTCAGCTCATGGAGTCGCCCGTGCTCGCGATCGCATTGCCTGTTGTCATCCCAGCCTCATTGCTGACGTTCCTGCTCGGCTCACTGCTGTGGGTGCGGCTGAACACCGTGTGGAGCGAGGAGCGTCTGGCGCCGTGGCTGCAGCTCGCTGGCCTCTCACTGATCACCGGGCCACTGGCAGCTGGTCTCTACGCGATCGACCCGGCGGGTCAGCCGATCCAGCCGGTGTTCGCGGTGGCGGTGCTGGCAGCGCTCGGCTGGTGGGTGCGTCTCCGTGGCTGGACTCGCGACCTCGCGTGAGCTCGGGTCTCGCATGACTGGGAACGCGCCGCTCTCCATCGAGGAGGTGACGGCGCGGTTCAACGCCCGACTGGCGGAGCAGTTCGCGAACGCGCGTAACTTCGTGCCGTTCCTCAGCGTGCGCAATCTGCCGGCGCTCGGGCCGGACGACGGTCTGCCACTCGCACGACACACACTGGCGAGTCCGCCGTCGCAGGCATTCCAGGAGCTGTGGGCCGGCGGCGCGATGTCGTTCTCCGTCGAGTGGCTTGTCACGCAGGACCAGTACCGACGGCTGTTCACGCCCGCCGAGCTGGACATCGCGCGTGTGCGCATCGGCCTCGAGCCGTTGCAGGCGCCGGCCGAGACCACTCGAGGTGACCTCGAAGCACGGCTGACGGCGCAGCTGATCCGACTGTGCGACCTCGCGCGCGACGACGTGCGCTATGACCCGGTGCGGTTCCGCGCGCTGGTCGAGGAGCGCGGTGGGGTCGAGGCGGTACGGGCCGTGCTCGCGGAGCCGGCGCTGCTCGGGGCACTGGCGGAGATCGCCGAGGCCGGGCGCAGCGACCTGTCGGTCGAGGCGCGTGCGGTGTCCCTCGAGTTTGCGGAGCTGTTCTCTGCCGAGGAGCTGGCGGTCGCGCGTTCGCGGATGGCCCACTAGCCAGTCAGGCCGGCTCGTGTATCCTGTGCCGACGATGAGCGACTTCCTCACGACTACTAGCGAGACCACGAAGAAGCAGCGCTAACACGCGTCCCTGCTGCGAAGGTCCCTGCCTTCGAATAAGCAGGGACCAGCACAAGGGGACGACCTCCATGGCCAAGAGCTCTCTGAATGTCGCGGTGATCGGCGCTACCGGCGCCGTTGGCGACGTCTTCTTGCGCGTCGCCGCAGAGCGGAACTTCCCGTTCGCGAACCTGAAGCTGCTCGCGACGTCGCGCTCCGCCGGCAAGAAGCTGCGCTACAAGGACCAGGAGATCACTGTCGAGGAGACGAGCGAGGCGGCGCTGCAGGGCGCGGACCTCGTGTTCTGCTCAGCGACCTCGGCGGCTTCGCGTGAGTACGCGCCGATCATTACGAAGATGGGCGCCGTGATGATCGACGACGGCTCGGCGTTTCGCATGCAGGCCAACGTGCCGCTCGTGATCCCCGAGGTGAACGGTGACGACCTCGAGTGGCACGAGGGGATCATCTCGATTCCCAACTGCACGACGACGCCGCTGGCGATGGCGCTGCACGCGATGCGCCAGGTCGCGCCGCTGCGCCGCGTGACGGTCGCGACCTACCAGGCGACCTCGGGCACTGGCGCTGCGGCGGTCGAGGAGCTCAAGTCACAGCTCGGCGCGTTCGGGCGTGGCGAGCCGATCCCGGCGCCCTCGGTGTATCCGCACCAGATCGCAATGAACGTGCTGCCGCAGGTCGATGTCTTCGGCGAGGATGGCTACACCGCCGAAGAGGCGAAGATGCGCAACGAGACGCGCAAGATCCTGCACATCGACGGGCTGCCGTTCTCGGCGACCTGTGCGCGTGTGCCCACGATCCTCGGGCACGCCGAGGCGGTGCACGTGGAGTTCGAGCGAGACGCGCCGCTGGATGACATCCGCGAGGCGCTGCGAGCACAGGCCGGCCTCGAGATCATGGATGACCCGGCGAACTCGGTGTACCCGATGCCGCTGAACACGGCGGGGGACGACCGTGCGTTCGTGGGCCGGCTGCGCAAGGACGAGTCGACGGACTACGGCATCGCGTTCTGGTGCGTGACGGACAACCTGCGCAAGGGTGCGGCGACGAACGCCATCCAGATCGCCGAAGAGCTCGTCCGCCGCAACAAGATCTAGGCGCCGTGGGCGCTCTCCCTCCTGACGAGGTTCGCTTCGCAGGGTGGAGGCGCGACGGCGCCGCTCGTTGAACTAGCCTCATCAGGCGTCGGCAAACGAGTTATCCTGTCGGCGCCGGCAGCGCCCCACCCGATACACGCTCGGGGCGCACTTCCTGGAGGACTTCGATGGCGAAGAACGCAAACTTCGGTCGTGTGATGACTGCGATGGTGACCCCATTCGCGGCGGACGGCTCCGTGGACTACGAGCAGTGCGGTGCGCTGGCGAAGATGCTGCTGACCTCGGGGTCGGACGGCCTCGTGCTCACGGGCACGACGGGCGAGACGCCGACGCTGAGCATCGAGGAGCAGGTCGAGGTGTGGCGCGCGGTGCGCCGCGCGGTTGGCCCGGACGCGACGATCATCGGTGGCGCGTCGACGAACTCGACGTCCGAGTCGCTGGAGATGGTGCGCGAAGGTGCCGACGCCGGAATGTCCGGCCTGATGTTCACGGTGCCGTACTACAACAAGCCGCCGCAGGAAGGGCTGTACCGCCACTTCCGCGTGCTGGCCGAGTCGACGCCATTGCCGTGCATTCTCTACAACATCCCCGGTCGCACCTCGCTGAACATGACGGCGGAGACGACGCTGCGGCTCGCCAACGATGTGCCGAACATCGTCGGCATCAAGGAGGCCGCGGGTGACATGGTGCAGGCGAAGGCGATCTGCGACGCGGCGCCCGAGGGCTTCCGCCTGTGGTCCGGTGACGACGCGCTGACGCTGAACGTCCTCGATCAGGGCGGCTGGGGCATCGTGTCGGTGGCGAGCCACCTGATCGGCGCGCAGATCAGCGAGATGATCTCGACGTATGTGAGCGGCGATGTGGCCGGCGCTCGTGCGATCGAGGCACGCCTGATGCCGCTGTTCAACATCCTGTTCATTGAGACGAACCCGATCCCGGTGAAGTACGCGCTGAACCACGCAGGCATTCGTGTCGGCAGCCTCCGCCTCCCGATGATCGAGGCGTCCTCGGACGCGCAGGCTCGCATCGACGCCGAGATGGCGAAGCACAAGCTCGATGTGCTGGCCGTGCACGCGTAACGCTTGGCTTTCGAGTACACATGAAGGCGTGTCTGCGAGGACGCGCCTTTCTGTTTGCGATGTGATGGGGCGACGAGACGTAGACGCTACGGCGTTGGCGTCGCTGGCTGAATCGCGACGCGCTTGAAGAAGAAGCCGTTCCAGGCGTACGTCGCCTCGATACGAGGTGAGGCGGTCGGGTCGAGGATCATGCGGATCACTTGCGTGCTGCCCTCGGGAGTCATCTTCGGCAGGTTGCCCTGCTCGGCGCCGAGCTGCTTCCGGGGCGTACTCGCCAGATCGTAGACGAGGAAGCCGGCCATGCCGGTCGGCCTCGAGTCGAGCGCGACGACGTCGGGCTTTCCGTCATGCGTGAGGTCGAGGTAGGTCAGCGTGAACGCGCCGGCGCACGCTGCGGGGTCGCTCGGGCAGGCGTCGCGTTCGATGAGCGCACGCAACGCGGCGTCCTGGGGTGTTGGTGTCGAGGTCACCGCGGGTGGCGTGGTGGATGGAGTCGGCACTACTGAGGCTGCAGTGGGGGCAGCAACCGTCGCGCTCGCTGTGGGCGTCGGTGTCAGGCTCGGTGTGGGGCGATCGCCTCGGGTGCAGGCGAGCAGTGACAGTGCGAGCGCCGGGACGAGCGCTGCACGAAGCGAGAAACCTAGCTCATGCATGCCTGCATGGTACTGACGAGGTTGACGACGGTCAGGCTGCACCCGCGGTGCGCGTCACACGCACGGACTGCTCGAGCTCGATCGCCGTCTTCAGCGCCGACCACGCTGCTACCTCGGCAGGCGTCTCGGGCGCTGCCGTGATGAGTTGGAGGCATGCCGCGCGGGCCGGGCCGCTGCCGTGGTAGAGCCCGCAGTCAGGGCAATAGCCCAACAGCCTGCTGGCATGTGTCCCGCTTCCAACTCGTAGCGCGCCGTAGCTTATGGGGATCGCTCCTGTTTCTGGAGGGAGCGTCTACCCACCGGCGTTGTCGGGACGTGACTGCGACGTTACAAAGCGATGATTTCGCAAGGATGTGTCGAAACGGACGCGAGATATTCGTCAGCGGGCCGCGCTGAACGCTGTCCACTTCAAGCGCAGGCGCTTGCGGGCACGCTCGTAGGCGACGTGGTCGCCGTAGTAGCCACCGAGCACACCCGCGAGCGTGCGGCCACCAATGATCAGCACGAGGCTGAACACGACGGTCGCGGTGATGAGGTGGCCGCTCTCGGGCCGCAGGTACGGGACGGTGAGGATCAGCCAGAGCGCGAAGCAGATGGCGATGATGAAGCCGGCGTAGGCGAACGAATTGACGATGCTGCTCTCGGTCTTGCGTTGATCGCGGAGCATCGCCATCACCTCGTCGGGAATGGTCTCGACGGGGCGGCGCGAGCCGTCAGTGAGCGCGCCGCAGTGCGGGCACTTCGCGGTGTCAGGTGACAGCGGCGTGTAGCAGTTGCCGCAGAAGGTGCCGTGGTTGGGGAGTGTGCCGCGAGTGATGCCGACGATGTGCTCCTCCAGCGACTCGCTGAAGAGCGGGCAGTCGTCGTCGGGGTGGTAGCGGACGTCCTCGTTGTACTGGTTGGTGGGCTGGGTCATGCGGCGCGCACTCCATGGAGTTCATGCGCGAGGTCGGCGAGCACGGTGTGCACATGCGCGCGATGTGCGATGGCGCGGCCCGAGGTCGATGGCATCAGCCACACCTCGGCGCCGTCAATGGCGACCGGCTGACGTCCCCAGGCGTTCGAGGCGCGCACCTTTGGGAAGCAGGCGGCGAAGCCACGCGTCGTGGTGAAGCAGACGGCACGCGGGTGCGCGTACGCGATGCGTGCTCGGAAGTGTGGGACGGCAGCGCGCAACTCGGCGTCCGTGACTGCGCTGCTGTCGGTGACGACGCGCTTCACGACGTCGGTGAAGCCGATGCCGATCGTCTCGTAGAGCCAGCGGTCGTCCTCGGTGGTCACGGGTCGCGTGGTGAGGCCGCTCGCGGAGAGGGCGGGCCAGAAGGCGTTGCCGGGATGCGCGTAGTAGTGGCCTCGACGTGCGGACTCCTCACCGGGGTTGATGCCGACGAAGACGAGGTCGAGGCCAGGGCGCAGCAGGTCGGGCAGCGTGCGCACCATCGCGCGCGCTACTGGCCCATTGGCTGCATCGAGAAGTCGTGGTTCCCGAGCATGACGCCCATGAACAGCACGGCGACCGACAGCAACAGGATGATCATCGAGAACATCAGCGAGTTGCGGCGTGCGGCCTCGAGCTCACCGGGGTCGAGCTCGCCACGCTCGACGGCTTCCGAGGTTGCGCGGATGCGTCGGCCGAAGACCGCGCCATGCACGCCGATCGCGACGAGCAGCACGAGGAACGTCAGCATCTTGAGGCCGAACACGACGCCGAAGCGTAGTTCCATCATGTGGTCGCGCACCTCGCTCAGCGGGCTGAGGCTGAGCATGGCGAGGCCGGTGAAGACGAGCCCAACCAGCGATACGATCGACATCAGGCCGAAGCGCTGGTTGACCACGCGGGTGACGTTGCGGCGCAGCGCCTCGTCGGGGATCAGCCAGGTGGCCGGGATCACGGCGAAGAAGAGCAGGAACTGTGGGCCAACGAGGAGCGTCGCCAGCAGGACATGCAGCGCCAGGATGGTCGTGTTCACGCGTGTCTCTCTCTGACTCTAACGCTTCGAGCAGGCCTCGTTAGAGGGCGCCGCCGAAGATATTGCGGGTGACGATCGCCTGGTCGCGCTCCGGGCCAACCGAGATCATGTCGACGGGCACGCCGAGGATCTGCTCGATGCGGTGCACGTAGTTCCGGGCGGCCTCGGGCAGGTCGCCGAAGGCGCGCACGTCGGAGATCTCCGACTTCCAGCCGGGCAGCTCCTCGTACACGGGCTGCACTCGGGACTGCGCCTGTAGCGAGGCCGGCAGCGTCGAGACGCGCGAGCCGTCGAGCTCGTAGGAGGTGCAGACCTTGATGCGGTCGAACTGCGACAGCACGTCGAGGCGGGTGAGCGCGACCGAGGACAGCCCGTTGAGCCGCGCGGTGTAGCGCGCGAGCACGCCGTCGAACCAACCGCAGCGCCTCGGGCGACCGGTGGTGGTGCCGAACTCGGCAGTGCCCTGGGCCATGCCGTGGTTGCGGAGCGCGTCGCCGTCGGCATCGAACAGCTCGGTCGGCATCGGGCCGTTGCCGACGCGGGTCTGGTACGCCTTGTAGACGCCGACCACGCGGTCGATGGCGGTGGGGCCGAGGCCGATGCCGATGCACGCGCCGGCGGCGACGGAAGCTGGGACCGAGGAGGTCACGTACGGGTAGGTGCCGGTGTCGAGGTCCAGCAGCGTGCCCTGCGCGCCTTCGAGCAGGATCTGCTCGCCGCGCTCGTGGGCATCCTGGACGACCTCGGCGGTGTTCGTGATGTACTCGCGCAGGCGCTCGCCGAACTCGCGGTACTGGTCGCGGATCTCGCCCTCGACCAACGGATCGCCGCCGTAGAGCTGCGTGATCACCTTGTTCTTGTAGGCGAGGATCATGCGCAGCTTGGCATCGAACTCCTCGGGGTTGAGGAGGTCGCCGGTGCGGATGCCGAGGCGCGCGGTCTTGTCGATGAAGGCGGGGCCGGTGCCCGTGCCGGTGGTGCCGATGGCGTTCTCGCCTCGCATCGCCTCGTCGAGCTTGTCGATGACGACGTGCCAGGGCATGACGACGTGGGCGCGGTCGCTGATCAGGAGCTGCGAGGTGTCGACACCGCGCTCCTCCAGCATGGAGATCTCGTTGATGAGGGTGGTCGGGAGGATGGCGACGCCGTTCCCGATGATGCAGGCCTTGTTGCCGTGGAAGATGCCGGCCGGGACGAGGTGGAGGGCGAAGCGGCCCTTCTCGTTAACGATGGTGTGGCCCGCGTTGCTACCGGCCGAGTACCGGCCGATGACGCTGCACTCGCGCGCAAAGAAGTCGACGACGCGGCCCTTGCCCTCGTCGCCCCACTGACCACCGATCACCACTGTTGCGGGCATAGCCTGCTCCGACGCCTGTGCGCCGGCTCCTCTCGCGCGGAACGATCCTGGGTTGCGCCGATGCGCCTGACAGGGGATTGACCCCGGCCCGAAGGCACGCGCGATCATACCAGCAGCCTCGTTCGAGGAAAGGGCGAAATCTATTGGCGTTGCAGGGGCTCCGGCGGCGGTTCGAACTGGGCGTCTTGGCCAGCCTCGCGATGCTCACGCTCGCGTGTGGTGCGGTGCGCCAGCCGATCCGTAGCCCGCTCGCCGAGCCAAGTGCGAGCGTGATGCTGCCTGAGGCGACCGTCCCCCCAATCGTGACCACCGTGCCGGTGCCGCGCGGCGACCGGCCACCCGCGAGCGCCGAGGTCGAGCCGGCTGCGGCTCGGGCGGCCGGGCTGATGGCCGAGTGGCTGGCAGTGCCGCAGCGGGAGGTCTCCGTCGTGGCGGCCGAGGCGGTGCTGTGGCCGTCGGCCTGCCTCGGTGTGACGCAGCCGGGGGTGGTCTGTGCGGCGCAGCAGGTGCCCGGGTTCAAGGTGCTGCTGCGAGACGGGCTCGGCGGACTGCACGCGGTGCACCTGGCGGCAGACGGCGGCGGCGCGAAGTGGGCTGGCGAGACCACCGCGCAGGGTCAGGTCGTGAGCATCGACTACGTGACGCGGCGCGTGACGGTCTCGACGAACGGGACGCAGCTCGTGCTGCGGCTCGCGGTGGGGACGCTCGTGGACCCGAAGGTGCGCGCGGGTGTGCTCGTCGTTGCGGCGTATGACCCGGCCGGGAGTGCGAACGCGATGCCGACCGCCGCGTGGATCATGCCAGCCTCGTGATCACCTCGCCGTTCACCTATCGCGGGCTGCCGCTGACGCCCGGCACGCCTCGAGTGTTCGAGGCGAAGCGACACCCCGACGGCACAGGTGGGCGCTTCGAGTGCGAGCTGGTCGCGGTGCGCTCGGGGCTTGTTGTCGTGCGCCTGCCGATCGAGGCGTCGTATGGCGTCGTCGATTCGTACGGGCTGTTCTGGGCGCGGCGTCCGTACAACGTCTATCACCTCGTACCCCGCGAGGCGGGTGCGCCGAGCCGCACGCGCTTCGACGTGCTCACGGACATGCGCCTCGATGTCACCGAGGCGGGCGGCGAGGTGTCATACCTCGACCTCTATCTCGATCTGTGGGTGACCGACGGCGTGCCGCAGTGGGAAGACGAAGCGGACGTCGAGGAGGCTCGCGCGTCGGGCGTGCTGAGCGACGCAGACCTCGCACGCATCGTTCGAGGTCGTGCAGTGCTCGAGCGTGGATACGCACGCGTGATCCGCGAAGTGCGCTCGACACTGCGTGAGCTGCGCATCAGGGCGTAGCAACTCGCTCGTATAGTGCGTTGCCTGAACCTGATCGCGAGGAGTCCGCATGCCGGCTGTTGTGACCGAAGCCCGCTTCCTCGAAGGCCGAACGCTCGACGAGCACCTCTCGTACATCGGGACGCCGGAGAACCTTGCCCGCGAGAATAGTGGTGGCACGGGTGCTCGGCTCGATCGATCCGCAGAGTTACGCGCTGCGTGCGATGCGCGCAAGCTGAACGAGGATCAACTCGCCGCACTGAGTTGGCTCGCGGCACAGCCAGACGCGCCCACCCGCATTCTTGCGATCGTCGAGGAGTGGTCGAGCGACTGCCGCCGCGACCTGCCAAGCATTGCTTGCATCGCCGAGGCATTAGGAGCGGAGCTCCGAGTCTTCACTCGTGACGGCGAGCGCTTCTCAGCCTCGCACGCGCCGAATCTTGCGGATGCACCTGATAGCAACGCCGACCTGATGGCGCAGTTCCTCAGGGAGAAGCGTGGCGAGCAGTGGCAGTCGATCCCGATCGCCGCGTTCTTCACCTCCGAGATGCGCTACCTGTACCACTATGCCGAAATGCCGTCCGTCTTCGACAAGGACCGCATCGTCACCAATTCGGACGCGGTCTTTCACGACGATGCCCAAGGCATGGACGGCGCTTCTCACGTCGCCGTTCTTTCGCGTCTGGCAGTCTGCTGCCGTCGACGAGATGGTCAGTGCCTTGCATCGCGTCGCGCTGCTCGGTGAGGCGTAGCGAGCTCACGCATCTGTGAGGCGAACGCCACGCTGCGTTGAAGGTGGCTGCGGGTTTAGGGCAGGGGCGCCATGAATACTCGAGATGATTTCTTGAAGCCGGTGAGGGATCTGCTTGCCCGGCGTGTCGGCTATCGATGTTCGAATCCCGCTTGCCGACAATTGACCAGTGGCCCCGAGTCGACTGGTGGAACAGTGAATCTCGGCGTTGCCTCGCATATCGCCGCAGCAGCGCCCGGCGGACCCCGATACGACGCCAACATGACACCTGAAGTTCGTCGTTCTGCGTCTAATGGCATCTGGCTGTGCCAGCTCTGCGGCAAGCTGGTTGACTCCGATTCACCCCTCTACACAGTGACAAGGCTTCAAGCATGGAAAGCGGAGGCTGAAGAGGTCGCTCGCATCGAACTCGAGACGCGCTCGCCAGCACCCACGGGTCCTGCAAATCGACTCGCGCGATTAGAAGGCCTGATGCCCGAGCTATTGGATGAAATGCGCCCAGACTTTGTGGGCTCTTCGACCCTGCGCGAGGTACTTCTCATGAGAAGGGGGTGGTCGTATTGGGGTAACGGTCAGGAAACCCTCGTCTATTACTACGACGATCATCCGAACTTGGACGATCTGTTTCGAATTCTCTGCAACGATGGATTTGCCCAGGACACCACCACTGGGAACGCGAAGAAATACGTGTTGTCTGAGGACTTTGCTGACTACCTGTCCGGAGTAACTCGACCTTAGATTGTTACTCGCCCGAACGATCGTCATCACACCCGTGCTCGCAGGCGTACACTCGCGCCGCTGTGCGGGAGGTGTGCGATGGGGGTCCTCGACCGACTGAGTTTGGCGGGGAAGACGGCGCTGGTGACGGGCGGGGGGACGGGGCTCGGGCAGGCGATCGCGCTGGCGTTCGCTGATGCGGGGGCCGATGTCGCGGTGAGCGGGCGACGCACCGTACCGCTTGAGGCGACCGTCGCGATGATCGAGGCGAAGGGGCGGCGCGCCTACTCGGTGTCCACGGACGTGACCGACGAGGCGCAGATCGCGCGCATGGTGTCCGGCACGATCGAGGCGTTCGGACACCTCGATATCCTCGTGAACAATGCGGGCGGCGGTGGCGCGGGACGCGGCAAGGAATTCCCGGAGCTGACGCTCGACGACTGGCACGAGGGGATGGATGGCAACCTCACCTCGATGTTCCTGTGCTGTCGCGAGGTGATTCCGCATTTCCTCGAACGCGGCGGTGGGCGTGTGATCAACGTTGTGTCGCCGTCCGGCATGCGCGGCCGTCGAGGCGACTTCATGTACGGCATCGCGAAGGCGGGGACGGTGCAGTTCACGCGCGCGCTGGCGATGACCTACGCGCGCGACAACATCCGCTGCACGGGCATCGCGCCCGGCGCGTTCCCGCACTTCGTCGAACCAGACGTACCGAATCCGCGCGGCGATGCACAGGCGGCCGGGCGTGGCGGCATCGACTACGAGATTGGGCCGCTGGCGGTGTTCCTCGCGTCCGAGGCATCCGACTACCTGAACGCGCACTCGTTCCTGATCGACGGTGGGGCGACCTCGGCAGGGCTGTTGCCGGCGGGCTTGGTGCCGAACTCGATCGGTTAGTGCACGCGCTCGCGGACGGCGATCGCGTCGGCTCGTTCCACGGTGCTGCGTGCCTGGCGCATGCGACGGCGGTCGACGATCTGACCGTTCACGACTGACGACTCGCCATCGCGCTTGCGCAGCGCATCCCACTCCGCGAGTACGCCACGTGCGGCCTCGATGTTCGCGGGGTCGGGCGAGAACAGGCGGTTGAAGCCCTGCGCTTCGGCGTCCGAGGCGACGACGACGCCGGCAGCACCGAGCGCGTGCGCGCAGTTCGCGAGCGCAGCGCGCGTGGGTACATCGACACCCGGCACGGCGAGCAGCCAGTCGATGTCAGCGACTGCTGTTGTCAGTGCGAGCTCGCCCATCGCGTGCTCGAGCACCGAGGTGTGTGCGGTGAGCGGGCCGCGCAGGCGCAGCGCCGCAGCGAATGCGGGCGCATGCAGCACGACGGCAGAGTGACGGTCGATGCCCGCGAGAATGGCCGGGAGCGCGCGCAGGCCGGATGCGGAGTCGACCTCGGCGATCAGGCGCACGCTGCCGGGGCTGAGATCGCGGCGCATCTCTTGCTTGCGAATCATCACGTCGATGTCGCGCGCGTTCTGCGGACGCTCGACGCCGGCGAGCACGATCGCGGTGGTGCCGGCGCGGACGACGGACATGATATCGCCCTCGGTCTCGCCGGAGCGCGAGTCGGAGACGCGCACGTGCACGGGGCGACCGGTGGCGGCGACCGCGAGCAGCGCTTTGTTGGCTGCGCGGCGCGCATCGGCGCGCGCGGCATAGGCGGCGGGACTCGCGAGGTCGATGAGCACTGCATCGGCGCTGCTGCGTGGTGCGGCCTCGAGCGCGGCGTTGTCGGTGGCGTCGATCAGCAGGCTGGAGCGTGCGGCGAGAGCGAACATGGCGTGTCTCTTCTTCTGGCGTCAGTTCATTTCGTGATCTCGCCCTCGATCGGGCGGCCGACTTCGATGTCCTCTAAGAAGGTCTGTACGACCTCGGTCCATGCGTCGGGGCGCTGCGCGGACGAGCCGTGCGAGCTGCCTGCGAGGCAGACGATGCGCCGACGCTGCAGGCCTGCGGCGAGTGCCGGGATGCCCTCGGCGATGCGCTGGTCGCGCTCACCGTAGATCACGAGCGTCTGCGCTGCGAGCGACGGTAGCGCGGGCGTGAGGTCGGGGCGCTGCATCATCGAGTCGAAGAGGCCGCTACGCGACGGGGGCTCGGCGCGGTCGGTGGGGGTCGCACCTCGGGGCACGGAGTCGCTGAGGATCAGGGCGCGCGTGCGCTCCGGGAAGTCGACGACGAACTGCAGCGCGATCATGCCGCCGAACGACATGCCGCCGATGATCGCGCGCTGCACGCCGGCGTCATCAAGCACGGCTCGCAGGTCCTGCGCGAAGAGCGGCATCGAGTACGCCTCGTTCACCTCCGGTGCCGCCGAGCGACCGTGGCCGCGGGCGTCCCAGAGGATCAGGCGGCGCCGCCACGACAGCGGTTCGATCTGCCAGTCCCACATCGTGAGGTCGACGCCGAAGCCGTGCGCGAGCACCAGCGGGTCGAGGCCGTCCTCACCAGGCCAGGTCGCGGTCTCTTCGCGCGCCGCGAAGTCCTCGTAGTAGATGCGGACGCCGTCGTTGTCGGCGCGTGGCATCGAGTGGGCGGTTCTAGCCCGCGAGGATCGAGGCGAGCCGATCCTCGGAGGCCGAGGGGCCGACGACCGCGATCGCGTACTCGCCGGGGGCGATCACGCGCTTCCCGACGCGCTGCACGTCCTCGGCGGTGACAGCGCGAATCTTGGCGACGGTCACGTCGACGGGCTCGAGCTCGCCGTCCTGCAGCAGCTGTTCGCCGAAGCGCTGGCCGTAGGACATCGGCGCCTCGAAGGAGAGGCGGAAGGAGCCGGCGGCGTAGTCGATGGCGCGGGTGAGCTCGTCGGCCGCGACCGGCTCGTCGGCGATCTTGTGGAGCTGCTCGACGATCACCTGCAGCGCCTCTTCCTGCTGCGCGCGGGTGACGCCGGCGGAGACGGTGAAGGAGCCGATGTCCTGGAAGCGCGAGACGCGTGAGCCGACCGAGTAGGCGAGGCCGCGGCGCTCACGCACCTCCTCGAACAGTCGCGACGACATGCCGCGTCCGAGGATGGTGTGCAGGATCTCGAGGGCGTAGCGGTCGGGGTCGCGGCGCGGGAGCGCCTGCATCGAGAGCGCGATCTGGGTCTGCTCCAGCTCGCGCTGCTCGACGATGACGTGCTCGGGCGGCAGCCCGTGCTTCGCGCCGACCACCGAGGAGGCCTGGCCCTGCGGCAGGTTGCCGAACGCAGCCTGCGCGAGTGCGACGACCTGCTCGTGCTCCACGTTCCCGGCGACCGAGAACACGCTGTTGGAGGCGGTGTAGTAGCTGTCCATGTGGGCGGCGAAGTCGGGGCGGTTCAGCGCCTCGACCGTCTCGATGGTGCCTGCGACCGGCCAGCCGACGGGCTGGTCGCCGAAGGTGGCCTTGCCCAGCAGCTCGCCAACCCACTGGCCCGGGTTGTCGTGGCCGCGCCGGATCTCCTGCTGCACGACCGTGCGCTCGCGGTCGATCTCCTCCTGGGAGAGCAGCGAGTGCTGAATCATGTCGGCGACGACGGCGATGCCGGTGCCGGTGGCCTCGAACGGGACGCTATTCCAGTAGCAGGTGATCTCGTGGGTCGTGTAGGCGTTGAGGTTGCCCCCGGCGCCCTCGATGGCCTGTGAGATGAGCTGGGCGGTTGGGCGGGTGCTCGTGCCCTTGAACAGCATGTGCTCGAGGTAGTGCGACAGGCCGTTGGTGCGTGGGTCCTCGCCACGGGAGCCGATGCCGGCGAAGTAGGCGACGGCCGCGGACTGCGCGGTCGGGATGGACGAGGTGAGGACGCGCAGCCCGTTCGCCAGCGTCGTGATCTTCTGCTCGATGGCCATTCGATCCCCCTCGAACGTGTCGGTCGTGACCATCGAGGGTACGAGTGCGGGTGGGGCTCTACAACCGCTGAGCGATCGTCAGGTCGGGTCGCGCCACATCGGCCAGACGGACGGCCCGCCGGGCAGGTCGAGGCGTTCGATCACCGTGAAGCCGAAGTGCTCATAGAGCGGGACGTTCCGTTCCTTGGTGCTGAGGAGATGTATCGGGAGGCGCTCGGTGGCCCAGCGGTCGAGGCCGTGCGCGATGAGCTGGCTGCCAATGCCCGTGCCCTGCCGATCGGGCTCGACCCCGAGGATCCGGAAGTAGACGTGCGGGATGGTGGGCGTAGCTGCATCGAGCATGTCGAACGCCGGCCCGCGACGCCAAGCGCCGATTGGCCCGGACCTGGGGATCAGTCGCCACCACCGGACGAGGGGGTGATCAGTCGTGTGATCACTGGGTGGCGTCCAGAGGGCCGCGCCCGCCAGATCCTCGGTGACGTAGGTCGCGCCCATCGCGATGCTTCCGCGCGCGGCAGCCTCGGACCACATGCGTAGCCGCCGAGGTCTGCTCGATCCTGACTTGAGCACCCAGTCGAAGAATGGATCGTCCGTGAACGCGCGAGCGAGCAGTGCGGCGACACGCTCGGTGTCGGTCGGGATCGCGACTCGAATGCTGGTCATTTCGGCACGATAGCGTTTCAGGTGGGCGTGTTACGACGTTTCGTCGTTGACGGCTCGGGCGCCAACAGGGAGGATTGCTCGTGCACTCTTTTCTTCCCTCCTCCCTCCCCGGCAAGGCGGCGCTGACATGACGAAGTTCATCTTCGTGACCGGCGGCGTGGTGAGCTCCGTCGGCAAGGGCATCGTGGCCGCCTCGGTCGGCCGCATCCTCAAAGCCCGCGGTCACCGCGTGGCCATCCTGAAGCTCGACCCCTATATCAACGTCGACCCGGGCACGATGTCGCCTTACCAGCACGGCGAGGTGTACGTCACCGACGATGGCGCCGAGACCGACCTCGACCTTGGTCACTACGAGCGCTTCCTTGGGATGAACGTCACCCGAGCCAGTTCTTCGTCCACCGGTCAGGTGTACGAAGAGGTGATCCGCAAGGAGCGCCGCGGCGACTTCCTCGGCGGCACGATCCAGCCGATCCCGCACATCACCAACGAGATCCGCCGCCGCATTCGCCTCGCGGGGCAGTCGCTCGATGCCGACATCGTGCTCGTCGAGGTTGGCGGCACGGTCGGTGACATGGAGGGCCAGCCCTTCCTTGAGGCGATCAGCCAGATGCGCTATGCCGCGCCGCCCGAGGACACCCTTTCGATCCATGTGACGTTGCTGCCGTACATCGGCGCGACCAAGGAGTTGAAGACCAAGCCGACGCAGCACTCTGTGCGCGAGCTGCGGTCGTTCGGCCTCCAGCCCGACGTGATCGTGACCCGCAGCGACTTCCCGGTCGCGCGTGCGCTGCGCGAGAAGATCAGCCAGTTCTGCAACGTCGACCTCGAGGCGGTGATCGCCCTCGAGACTGCGGACTCGATTTACGAGGTGCCGCTGTACCTCGACGCGACCGGTATCGGCGAGATCATCCAGCGCAAGCTGCAGCTGCCGGAGATGCGCTCCGACCTCGATGAGTGGCGCTCGTTCGTCGAACGACTGCGGGCACCCGAGGCGCAGCTACGCATCGCGATCGTCGGTAAGTACGTCGAGCTGCATGACGCGTACCTCTCGATCAAAGAGGCGCTGATCCACGCCGGGGTGCACCACCGCGCGGGCCTCGACCTGCAGTGGGTGCACTCGGAAGACCTCGAGGTGCGCAGCGCCGAAGAGGTGATTGGCGATGTCGACGGCATCCTGCTCTGCCCCGGCTTCGGTGACCGTGGGCTCGAGGGCAAGATTGCCGCGGTGCGCTACGCCCGCGAGAACCTCATCCCATACCTCGGCGACTGCCTGGGCATGCAGATGCTCGTCACCGAGTTCGCACGCAATGTCGCCGGCATGCCCGGCGCGAACACGACCGAGGCTGACCCGCGCACGCCGTTCCCGGTGATCTCGCTGCTCTCCGAGCAGCAGGGCGTCGAGGACCTCGGTGGCACGATGCGGCTCGGCGGCTACCCGTGCCGCCTTGAGCCCGGCACGCGCGCATATGAGGCATACGGCCAGGCGCTCGTGCGCGAGCGTCACCGCCACCGCTACGAAGTGAACAACGCGCTGCTGCCGCAGCTGCAGGCGCACGGCCTGATCGCCTCGGGCTGGTCTCCGGATGGCAAGCTGGTTGAGATCGTTGAGCTGCGCGACCACCCGTGGATGGTGGGGGCGCAGTTCCACCCGGAGTTCACCTCGCGGCCGAACAACCCGAACCCGCTGTTCAGTGGGTTCATCGGTGCGGCGCTGATCTATGCGCGGGAGCACCAGCGGACAACGGCCGGCTCTACGGCGTGACGTTTTTCCGGCTGCTGCACATCCTCTCGTTGTTTTGGATGATGGCCGGCATTGGCGCGGTCGTCGTGCCCACGTGGCGTGCATGGTCTACGCGTGACATGTCGGTGCGAGCAGTGATGCTGAGCGAGGCCCAGCAGAACGAGGCGCGCTGGCTGATCCCGGGCGTTATCGCCGTGGTCTTCAGCGGCTTCGGCTGGGCGGCGGCGGAGAACATGAACTTCTTCGGCACCGGCTGGCTGCTGGCGAAGATGGTGATCTACGCCGTCGACGTCTTCATCTTCCTGCCACTGTTGGGCGTCGGACTGCGCCGCGTGCGCTACCTTGCATTGCAGGCCCAAAAACAGGGAGAGTCCACGCCGGAGCTGCGTGAGGCGCTCGAGGATCGCGTACCGGTGGTCTTTGGCACGCTGATTGTCATCACCATTCCGGTGATGGTTGCACTCGCAGTCTTCCGTCCGTTCTAGCGGCGCGTCGCGCCAGAAGGAGCTCATCGATGGAACTCTTCCTCGACACTGCCAACATCGATGAGATCCGCCGCGCTGCGGCGATGGGCGTGATCTCCGGTGTCACCACGAACCCGTCACTGCTTGCGCGTGAGGGTGTCCAGTACAAGGACCGCGTGCTCGAGATCTGCGAGGTCGTGGACGGGCCCATCTCGGCCGAGTGCGTCTCGATCGAGGCGGACGACATCGTCGCCGAGGGCAAGCGGATCGCCGCCTGGCACCCCAATGTGGTGGTGAAGGTCGCGCTGAACGAGGCTGGCCTGCAGGCGATCAAGCGGCTGTCCGCTGAGGGCATCCGCGTGAACACCACGCTGATCTTCTCGGCGAACCAGGCGCTGCTCGCAGCGCGCGCGGGCGCGGCCTTCGTCTCGCCGTTCGTGGGTCGCCTCGACGACCTTGGCGAGGACGGCATGCAGGTCGTGCGCGACTGCGTGGAGATCTTCGAGCGCCACGAGATCGAGACGCAGGTGCTCGCTGCGAGCATCCGTCACGTGCGCCACGTCACCGAGGCGGCGTTGGCTGGCTCGCACGTCGCGACGTTGCCCTCGAACGTGCTGCTCGGGATGCTGCGGCACCCGCTCACGGACTCTGGGATCCAGCAGTTCCTCGCCGACGCTGCGAAGTACCAGCCAGTGTGATCCGTCGTCACAAAGGCCGTCTTGTAGCCTTCTGAGGCGTCGGCTACACTGTGCGCATCCCAATCGTCTCGGTCCTCCTTCTCTCACTCCTCAACGAGGACCCCTAGTACACGGTATCTACACATATGGCACGTGGTCCCGCACGCGGGCGCGCCGCAGGTGCGCCTACTGATCCTCAAGACGAGCCGATCATCGAGGAAGTCGTCGAAGACGGCGCCGTCGAAGTTCGGCCGACAGACCGCCTGGATGATCGCGAACGTGGCGATGAGCGCCCCGCTCGTGAACCTCGAGGCTACCGCCGCGACCGCGGCGAGCCAGATGGCGACGGGCGCGAGCGCTCGGAGCGTGGCGAGCGGCCATCGCGTCCGGAGCGGGTGCAGGTCCCAAGCTTGAACATTGCCGAGCTCGAACGTCGGCCCCGCGAAGAGCTCGTCGCGACCGCTGACGCACTCAATGTCGAGAACGCGGCCGGTCTTCCCAGGCCGGAGCTCGTCTTCCGCATCCTCCTGCACCAGGCCGAGCGCCAGGGCAACATCTTCTCCGGCGGCGTGCTCTCTCTCGTGGACGATGGCTTCGGCTTCCTCCGCGGTGAGCGCCTCATTCCCGGCCCCAACGATGTCTATGTCTCGCAGTCGCAGGTCCGCCGCTTCGGCCTCCGCAACGGCGACTACGTCACCGGCCAGGTGCGCCAGCCGAAGGACTCCGAGAAGTACTACGGCCTGCTGCGCGTCGAGGCCGTGAACGGCATGGATCCCGAGGACGCGAAGCGTCGCCCGTTCTTCGAGAACCTCACCCCGATCTTCCCGAACCGGCAGCTGATGCTGGAGTCGGACTCCTCCGAGCTGAGCCAGCGCATCGTTGACCTGTTCTCGCCTGTTGGGCGTGGGCAGCGCGGCCTCATCGTCTCCCCGCCGAAGGCCGGCAAGACAATGTTGCTGAAGCAGATTGCGCACGGCATCAGCAACAACAATCCGGACATCCACCTCATGGTGCTGCTCATCGGTGAGCGCCCCGAGGAAGTCACGGACATGCAGCGCTCCGTGCGCGGCGAGGTGATCGCCAGCACGTTCGACGAGCCGGTTGAGGATCACACGCGCGTTGCCGAGGCGGCGATTGAGCGTGCTCGACGGTTGGTCGAGGGCGGCGTCGACGTCGTAATCCTGCTCGACTCGATCACGCGCCTGGCGCGTGCGTACAACCTCGCCATCCCGACGAGTGGCCGCACGCTGTCCGGTGGTATGGACCCGATCGCGCTGTACCCGCCCAAGCGGTTCTTCGGCTCGGCCCGCAACACCGAGGAGGGCGGATCGCTGACGATCATCGCGACCTGCCTCGTCGAGACCGGGTCGCGCATGGATGACGTGATCTTCGAGGAGTTCAAGGGCACCGGTAACATGGAGCTCCGGCTCGACCGGCGCCTGGCCGAGAAGCGCGTCTACCCGGCGATCGACATCTTTGCCTCGTCCACTCGTCGTGAGGACCTGCTCTTCGACGAGGAGACGCTGCGGAACGTCTGGCTGCTGCGGCGCATGGCCGCGATGGTCGGCGACCAGGGCACGGACGCGACCGAGCGCGTGCTCGAGCGCATGTCGAAGACGAAGTCGAACGGCGAGTTCCTCCAGACCCTCAAGTCCGAGGTCATCTAGGCTCGGTTCCTCCGACGCCGATGCTTCACCTGGGCCGGCGCGATCAAGTCCTGGCCTGGGTTCCTGTTGCGCTGCTGGGCCTCGCGACCATCGGTGCCTACGGTCTCGCGCAGTACGCGATTGGCACGCTCCTGCCAGCGATCGCTGGCGGCGAGGGGTGGTCATCCGGCACGCTGGCGGGCGGATACGCCGTCGGCATTCTCTTCCAGGGCCCTGTCGCGCTCCTCGCGGGTCGCGAGTTCGATCGACGTGGCAGCCGACTTGTCCTACTGCCGGCCCTGCTGGTTGGGAGCGCGGCGCTGCTACTGGCCTCGATCGCACCGACGGCCTGGGCGTTCGTGGTCTTCTGGGCGATCGGCAGCGCTGCATTCGGTGGTGGCCTGTATTACTCGATGACGATGCCCGCGACCGTGCGGCTGTATGCCTCGCGGCGCGCGCAGGCGCTTTCGCTGCTCACGCTCATCGGTGCCCTCGCGGCACCGTTGTTCTCGCCGCTGACGGCTGGCCTGGTGGATGCGTTTGGATGGCGTGTCGCGATCCGCTGGCTCGTCCTGGCTGCCGGGATCTGCATCGTGCCCGCGGCGCTGTTCGTCCGCGCCCCCGCTGGCTCTCTCGCACATTGTGCCGCTGAGTTTGGGACGAGTTGGGGCCGCGCGCTCCGAACGCGCTCGGTGCAGCGCGTCCTGCTGGTCATGGCGATTGGTGGGATGGCGAACCACGCGCTGCTGCTGCACCAGGTGAGTGCTCTCCAGGTGGCCGGCCTCTCGCTCGCCGCGGCGAGTTCGTTTGCCGGAGCCAGGGGCGGGTTCCAGATCCTGGGTCGGGTGTTCCTGGCTCCCCTCACCGCGCGGCTTGGCATCCACCGGGCGATGGCGCTGTGCTACGCGCTCGCTGCGACCAGCGTGCTCTCGGTGCTCGTGCTCGCCGCACAACGTGGCTGGGCTCCGACCGCGTTCTACTTCGCAGTCATTGGCGGGATGTCCCTTGGACTGCTCTCACCGTTGAACGGGCTGCTGCAGGCCGAGGCATACGGTGATGCGTCGCTCGGACGGCTCACGGGGGTGACGGTGATCGCCGTGAGCATCGCGGGGTGGATCGGCTCCTGGGGCACGGGGCTGGTCGCAGACGCGACGGGGAATGTGCTCCTGCCATTCGCCATGATCGCCGCGCTGCAACTCGCCGCCGTGGTGCCGCTCGTCCTCGGTGCGAGCGTTTCGAGGCCGGCGGCTGGCGCGAGCCAGCCCCAGCCGGTCTCGTCCGAATGAGGCCTTTGACCTGAATAATTTGTCCGAGAATTGGGGATTCCGGGTGTATTCCTCGTGGATTGTCAAGGAGCGTGGGGGCTTGTGAGCGTGGTAGGATCGCGCCACGTTCAGAGCGTGAACGGGTGACAGCCTCGGGTTGCAGACGAGTCGCTGGGCACGGATTCCTTCGGGGGCAGACCTATTTCTGGTACTGGAACCCTTCTCCCGCCTGAGCGGCGGCGACTCAGTCGCACGTTGTTGCGAGCCCAGCGCTACCCGCGCATCGAGGCCGCACGGCGGGGCTTGCATCTCCGCGTCGGGGCACACGCGCTCGTCGCGATCGCGCTCTTTGCACTGACCCTGATCATCGGCCGCTTCCCGGCGGCTGCCTCAAACCCCGAGTTGCTGGCGCTGCAGGTCGGGCCGTTCTCGCTGCCGGGCGTCGCCTCGTCGGCGCCGGTCACCACCGTCACTCGCCTGGAGTCACCCGCGATCCCGCTGAGCGTGCAGTCGCCGGCGTCGCGCCAGGACACGGTGCTCCGAGCATCCGACAGCACGCAGCAGGCGCTGACGGCACTCTCCGACCGAGCCTCGGCGGCTCGCGCAGATGGCACCGTGACCGCCTCGCGTACGCAGGAGCAGCTGCCGCTCTTCTATCGCTATGAGATCCAGGCGGGCGACACGGTATCGGGCATCGCGTCCCGGTTCGGCATCGACTCGCAGTACATCCTCTGGAACAACATTGACATCATCTCCGACCAGCACATCCTCGCCGTCGGCGGCAAGCTCCAGATCCCGAGCGTCGAGGGCATCCTGCACCAGGTGAAGGTTGGCGAGACCCTCTCCGACATCGCCAGCCAGTACAGCGCCAAGACGGCCGACATTATCTCGTTCCCCGCGAACGGCCTCGCTAACAACCCGAACCTGCTGCAAGAAGGCGGCACGATCCTCGTGCCGGGCGGCAAGGTTGCGCCGCGTCCGGCACCGAGCCTGCGCCCGCAGCCGGGCGTGCTCGCCGCTGCCGTCGCGCCAACTGCCGCAGCGTCAGCGCCCTCGGTGGTCTCGCGGCCCGAGTCGCGTGCCGGCTTCATCTGGCCGGTTGTGAACTCGGTCACCTCGTTCTATGGTCCGAGCCACTCGCTCGGCATCGACATCGAGGCGCCGTACGTGCCGGTCGCTGCGGCGCGCGCCGGGCAGGTCGTGTTTGCCGGTGGCGACCCCTGCTGTTCCTACGGCCTGAACGTCATCGTCCGCCATGACCAGGGCTTCGAGACGCGCTACGCGCATCTCTCGAACATCTCAGTGAAGCTCGGTCAGTTCGTCGAGGCCGGCCAGCTCGTCGGGACCAGCGGCTCGACGGGCCGCGTGACCGGCCCGCACCTGCACTTCGAGATCATGCTCAACGGTGCGATTCAGAACCCGATGCTCTACCTGCCGTAGTCCGAACCGACGGGCGCAGCACCACAACGTCCGAGGCAATCGCCTCGGACTTCTTGTTTGTGGGGCCGGGTGGTTGGGTCGGGGAGCTAGGCGCCGCGACAGTCGAGCAGGATCACGCGCTGGGTCTCGCTGCCCTTCGACTGCACCGAGAAGCGCTGTACAGGCGCCTCCGGCGCGATGCCGCTGGCGACGAGGAAAGCCTTGAGGTCGGGATCCTCGGTGCCGGTCGTGCCGTAGCCGACCGGGATGATCATCGTTGGCTCCAGGACGCGGACGGTGCGCGCGGCCTCGTCGGCACTCAGGCCGTCGGGGCCGATGGTGACAAACATGATGTCCGCGTTCTGTAGCTCCTCGGCCTCCTCGGAGGTCGGCGGGCCGCCGATGCTGCCGAGCTGGACGACACGCAGGTTCTCGGCCTCCAGCACGAAGGCGATGTTGCGATCCCTGGCCGGGCCGTCCAGCGGCAGGGTCGCGCCCTTCAGCGAGGTGCGGATGCCCTGGATCTGGATGCCCTGAACCTCGTACTCGCCGGGGCCGGTGATGACCAACGGTTCGCCGCGGACGCCGCTCACGTTGTTGTGACGGGGGTCGTCATGGCTCACGGTCACGATGTCCGCATTGGGACGGCTCATGTCGAGCCCGCCCTCGCGGGTATAGGGGTCCATCACGACGGCAGCGGTGCGAGCGCGGACGCGCACGCAGCCATAGCCGAGCCAGGAGATCTCCACGTATTCCTCCGGTGCTGGGAATATCGATCGTACCGGCAGGAGGGGTCAGTCGCCACCTCGCGCACCGGATTAGGGTTCGCCGAGCGCCTCCTGGAGCTGGGCCAGGGTGCGGTGGTGGAGCGCTTTGATCGCGCCCTCGGTGCGGCCCATGCGGCGTCCGATTTCGGCGTTGGTGTGGCCCTCGACGTATTTCAAGGCGAGCAGTTGCTGGCGGTCGGCGGGCAGCGAGCGCACCGCCTCGCGCACGCGCTGGATCTGCTCGGACATCTCGAGTGACGACTCGGGGCCGGGCGTGTCGGCGGGCACCTCGAGCGCGTCGTCGAGCGAGGCCGCCACGCCGCGGCGGCCTCGGCTGCGGTACCAGTTCGCCAGCAGGTTATGGGCGATGCTCATCAGCCAGGAACCGAAGTTGGCCCCCCCACCTCGATAGGTGTCGAGGCTGGAGAGGGCGTTCAGGAAGGTGCGCGAGGTGAGCTCCTCGGCGTCCACCGGCTGACCGGTCCGCGAGAGCAGGTAGCGGTAGACCCTGTCGGCGTACGCCTCGTAGAGACTCGAGAAGGCGTCGCGCTCGGTCGCGCCGGTCGGGGCCGGGCGTGTCGAAGCGGCCCGAGCGGGGCGGGCTGGCGCCTTGCGGGCACTCGACGGCTTATGGCTGGGCTGACCAGGCAGGACGATTCCCCGCGTCGTTGCCTGTCCCCGCCGTGGGGACAGCGGGCCGCAGTATAGGCCGCAGGCCCTGCTCGTGCTGGCCTCAGGGTTGTCCCGGCGTTGACCCGATTTGGGGGCATGGATACAATTCTGGAGCAATTAGCACTCTCGGCCTGAGAGTGCTAATCAGTCCCCATGGGAGGTTCCGAGGTGCTGACCGGACGTCGCGCCGAGATTCTGAGCCTGGTGATCAATGAGTACATCGACACGGCTGCGCCGGTAAGTTCGCGCGCGCTGGTCGACCACCACGGGCTGCAGATCTCGACAGCCACTATTCGCAACGAGCTGGCCCGCCTTGAGGAGGACGGCTACATCGCGCAGCCGCACACGTCCGCCGGACGCGTGCCGCTGGAACGCGGGTACCGCGTCTACGTCGAGGAGCTGATGGCGGAGTCGCCGGTGGGCAGCGCCGAGCAGCGCACCATCGAGCACCAGTTTCACCAGGTGCCGGCACGACCGGAGGAGTGGTTCAGCCTGGCCGCCCACGTGCTGGCGAGCGCGGTCGCGAACGTGGCCGTGATCGTCCGACCTCGGAAGCAGAGCACTGTGCGTCACCTCCAGCTCGTCGAGCTCCAGGGTGAGACGGTCTTACTGGTCGTGGTGATGGACGATTGCCGGGTCCAGCAGCGGGTGCTGCAGTTGTCGGTGGTTGCGGCGCGTGCTGACCTCGCCGCCCGGGCGGAGCGGCTGAACCTGCGGATCAGTGGTGGCGACGCGGCGACCGTGCGGCAGACCGCCGAGACGCCCGATCTGGATGACGATGATGAGCGGGTGCTGCGTGCGACGGCGGATCTGATCGCCTCGCAGGTCGCGGTCGAGGCATACGTCGAGGGCGTCCGCTCCGCCCTCAAGCAGCCCGAGTTCTCCTCGGTGGATCGCATGCTGGACGCGGTGCGGCACCTTGAGGCGTACGAGCTGTCTCGTGCGCTGCCGCTGCCGGCCGAGCTCAACCCGGGTATGACTCAGGTGATGATCGGCTCGGAGAATACCGACGATTGGATGCACGAGTGGAGCCTGGTGGTCTCGAGCTTCGGTGACCCCATTGCACCCTCGGGCACGATTGCTGTGCTGGGGCCGACGCGCATGCGCTACGGGTACACGATCCCGCGTGTGCGCTACGTCGCCTCGCTGATGAATACGTTGCTGCATGGGGTCGGCCAGTAGCCGCCCCGCTATCCGACTGAACAGGTCGATCGAGGAATGCCATGACGACTGGAAATGGAAGCGGGACGCCGCCCGAAGGGTCGGTGTCCGACGACGCGGTTCCCTTCGAACCTGCGAACGAGGAGCAGGCTCCGGCCGAAGCCTCGCTGGAGACGGAGCTCGAGGAGCTGCGGAGCAAGTACCTGCGCGCTGTCGCGGACTATCAGAACCTGCGCCGCCGCTCCGACGAGGAGCGCAAGGAGTGGGCGCGCTTCACGCTGACGAGCGTGATCGTGAACTACCTGCCCGTGCTCGATGACCTCGACCGGGCGCTGGAGTCAGTCGACTCCGAGATCGCGGAGCACCGCTGGGTCGACGGTGTGCGGATGGTGGAACGCAAGTTCCGCACCGTCCTCGAATCGAGTGGCGTGCAGCCGATCGAGGCTGACGGCCAGGCGTTCGACCCCGCGATGCACGAGGCGATCTCGTACGCGCCGGGCCCTGAGGGCCAGGTCGTCGCGGTCGTACAGGCCGGCTACACGATCGATGGACGGGTTGTCCGTCCCGCGCGTGTCGTCGTGGGGAGCGGGCAGCCTGGCGGGCCTGCCTCGAACTAACTCGCAATTTCGAGCGTGAGTGGACTCACGCGTTCGCATCGAACTAGGAAGAAGGTGCCGAATGGCCAGAGTGATTGGTATCGACCTCGGAACGACGAACTCCTGCGTCGCGGTGATGGAAGGCGGCACGCCGCAGGTCATCCCGAACGCTGAGGGTGGCCGCACGACGCCGTCGATCGTCGCGGTGAGCAAGAGTGGTGAGCGCCTCGTCGGCACGGTTGCCAAGCGGCAGGCCGTGACGAACCCGGAGAACACGATCTTCTCCGTGAAGCGCCTGATGGGTCGCAAGTTCGACGACGCCGAGGTGCAGCACCTCAGGGCGATCGCGCCGTTCGCAATCGAACGTGCCGCCAACGGCGACGCCGTTGTTGCCATGGGTGACAACAAATACTCACCGCCCGAGGTGAGTGCGATGATCCTGCAGAAGCTGAAGGCGGACGCCGAGGCGTACCTTGGCGAGGAAGTGACGGAGGCGGTGATCACCGTCCCCGCGTACTTCAACGACGCCCAGCGCCAGGCCACGCGTGACGCTGGGCGCATCGCGGGCCTCGAGGTGCTGCGCATCATCAACGAGCCGACGGCAGCCTCGCTGGCGTACGGCCTCGACAAGCGCAACGACGAGACGATCGCGGTCTACGACCTCGGTGGTGGCACCTTCGACATCTCGGTGCTCGAGCTGGGTGAGGGCACGTTTCAGGTCAAGTCGACCAACGGTGACACGTTCCTCGGTGGTGACGACTTCGACAACGTGCTGATCAACTTCCTGATCGCGGAGTTCAAGCGCGACCAGGCCATCGACCTGACGCAGGACCGGATGGCGCTGCAGCGCCTGAAGGAAGCCGCGGAGAAGGCGAAGATCGAGCTCTCCACGACGCAGCAGACCGAGGTGAACCTACCGTTCATCACAGCTGACGCAACCGGTCCGAAGCACATGGCGATTGTGCTCACGCGCTCCAAGCTGGAGCAGCTGATCGGTGACCTCGTCGAGCGATCGCTCGGCCCCTGCAAGCAGGCGATCGAGGATGCGGGAGTGTCGACCTCGCAGATCGACGAGGTTGTGCTCGTTGGTGGCATGACGCGCATGCCGCTCGTGCAGCAGCAGGTGCAGTCGTTCTTCGGCAGGGAGCCGCACCAGGGTGTGAACCCGGATGAGGTCGTCGCGGTGGGCGCAGCGATCCAGGCGGGTGTGCTGCGCGGCGAGGTGAAGGACGTCCTGCTCCTCGACGTGACACCGCTGACGCTCGGCATCGAGACGCTCGGTGGGGTGATGACGCCGCTGATCGAGCGCAACACGACGATCCCGACCTCGGCGAAGCAGACGTTCTCGACGGCGGCAGACAACCAGCCGAGCGTGGAGATTCACGTGCTACAGGGCGAGCGCTCGATGGCGAGCGACAATAAGTCGCTCGCGCGTTTCATCCTTGATGGCATCCTGCCGGCGCCGCGCGGCGTCCCGCAGGTCGAGGTCGAGTTCAACATCGACGCCAACGGCATGGTGACGGTTGCTGCTCGCGACAAGGCCACGGCCAAGGAGCAGCACATCAGCATCCAGTCGGCCTCTGGCCTGTCGAAGGACGAGGTCGAGAAGCTGCGCCGCGAGGCCGAGACCTACGCCAGTGACGATGCGAAGCGCCGCGAGACGGTTGAGGTGCGCAACTCGGCGGACACGCTCGCGTACTCCGCGGAGAAGACGCTGCGTGACAACGCCGACAAGATTCAGCCGGAGCTGAAGGAGCGCGTCGAGAACGGCATCAAGGATGTCCGTGAGGCGCTCGGTGGCGACGACGCGGAGAAGATCCGCGAGACGATGGAAGAGCTCTCGGCTCGCATGCAAGAGATCGGCGAGGCCGTGTACGGCGCTGCCTCGGCGGCTCCGAGTGGTGCCGCGCCTGGCGGCGCCGAGGCTGGTGGTGGCGAGGACCCCAGCACCGTCGAAGGCGAGTTCCGCGAGGTCTAGCCTGCTCGAGGTCTAGCGCTTCTGGGCTCCAATGCAGACGCCCCGGCGACATCGCCGGGGCGTCTTGTTGCTGTGGAGATCGGTGCGTTCCCGATGGGGCGTTGAGCCGAGGCGATTGCTACACTGGATGCGTCTATGACAAATGCACAGCAGCAAGACTTCTACGGCACGATGGGTGTGCCGCGCGATGCCTCCCAGGAGGACATCAAGCGCGCCTTCCGCAAGCTGGCGATGGAGTACCACCCCGACCGTAACAAGGACGAGGGTGCCGAGGAGAAGTTCAAGGAGCTGGCCGCCGCCTACGAGGTGCTGTCTGACCCCGAGAAGCGCTCCTCGTATGACCGCTTTGGGGCGGCTGGTGTCGGCGCGCAGGGCCAGGGCTTCAACGGCTTCGATGGCTTTGGCGGCTTCGGCGACATCTTCGACGCGTTCTTCCGTGGCACCGCCTCGCGGCGTGCCGGTCCGCAGCGTGGCTCCGACCTGCGCACGGTGGTGACGATCGAGTTCCCCGAGGCCGTGTTCGGCGTCGAGCGCGAGATCGAGTTCGAGCGCAACGAGGGCTGTGACGACTGCCAGGGCACGGGCGCGATGCCGGGCAGCCGGCCGCAGACCTGTCCCGAATGCCGCGGCACCGGCGAGCTGCGGCGCGTGCAGCAGTCACTCTTCGGCCAGTTCGTGAACGTCGCGACCTGTGACCGCTGCCAGGGCGAGGGCCTGATCGTGAACGACCCCTGCGGCGGGTGCCGCGGACGTGGATTCCGGCGCGCGAGCGTGAAGCGCACAATCAAGATTCCGGCCGGCATCGACGACAGCGCGCAGATCCGTGTCTCGAACGAAGGCGATGCGGGCACGCGCGGTGGCGGCCATGGCAACCTTTACGTGCTGGTGCGCGTGCAGCCGCACGCGGTGTTCCAGCGCGACGACAACGACCTCGTGTACGACCTGCGCATCAACGTCGCGCAGGCCGCGCTCGGTACTGCCGTGGACATTCCGACGCTCGAGGGTGAGCCGGTGGCGTTGAATATCGAGCCGGGCACGCAGCACGGGCACGTCTTCACGATCAGCGACCGAGGCGTGCCGTACCTGCGCAGCTCAGGGCGCGGTGACCTACTCGTGCACACGAGCGTGGTGACGCCGAGCAAGCTGAGCGACGAGCAGCGCGAGCTGTTCGAAAAGCTCGCCGAGTCGATGGGGACGCCGGCGCAGGCTGGCGACAAGGACTCGTCGATCCTCGGCCGCATCCGCGACGCGTTCGCGTAAGGCATGACCGCACCTTCCAGCGACTCGTGGATCGAGATCATCGCGCGCGTGCCGCGTGACGAGGCGGAGCTTGTCGCGGACGTGCTCGGTGAGTTCGCGCCGGACGGCGTCTCGATCGAGCCGGCCATCCGCACCATCGATAGCGACAACTTCGCCTACGAATACCTCGACGAGCCGACGGTCGTGCGTGCCTGCGTGCGCGAGCCGTTCGAGGACACGCAACGGCAAGCGCTCGAGGCCAGTCTGGCAACGCTCGTGCTGAGCGCGCCACTGCCGCCGCTCGAGATCGCGCCAGTGCGCATGGTCGACTGGGCCGAGGAGTGGAAGCAATTCTTCCACGTGCTCCGCGTTGGCCGCATGGTCGTGCAGCCCTCCTGGGAGCAGGCGGAGGCACGCCCCGGCGACCTCGTGATCGACCTCGACCCTGGGCGCGCGTTTGGCACCGGCCAGCACGAGACGACACGGCTTTGCCTCGGCGCGCTCGAAGCACACCTCCAGCCTGGCATGCGTGTGATTGATGTGGGGACTGGCTCGGGCATCCTCGCGATCGGCGCGATCCTGCTTGGCGCCTCGCATGTGTGGGGCGTCGACATCGACGAGCAGGCCGTCGACGTCGCGCGCGAGAACGTCGAGCGCAACGGTGTCACCTCGCAGGTCTCGTTGGAGGTCGGCTCGGTTGGCCCGGCCTGGCCATGGCCCGAACCGCCGCAGGCTGATCTCGTGGTTGCGAACATCTCGTCGCTCGCCGCAGTGAAGCTGATGGCGGACTGTGTGGCGCCGCTCGTGCCCGGTGGCCTCTGGATCGGCTCCGGCTTTATCGAGTCAGCGCGCGAGACGATCGAAGAGGCCGTGCGCGCGGCAGGACTGCGCCAAATCGCGGTGACCGAGGAAGCCGATTGGCGCTGCCTCGTCGCGGTGAAAGACGCCTAGATGCGTCGACTCCATCTCGAACCAGACGAGTTCGACCAGGGCGAAGGTGGCGAAGTCACCCTCGTTGGCGCGCGTGCGCGCCGCCTGCGCGAGGTCCTGCGCATCCGCTCGGGCGCGACGTTACAGGTGTTCGATGGCGGCGGTCGTGAGCGCGAGGCTCGAGTGGGTGCGATGACCGGCAGCGGTGTCGTGCTCACGCTCGGCGCTGACGTCGCGGCTGCGGCCGAGCCGCCTGTGCGCATCGTGCTCGCGTGCGCGTTCCCGAAGGCCTCGCGCGGTGACTGGCTCGTCGAGAAGGCCACCGAGATTGGCATCGCGCAGCTCGTGCCCACCGAGACGGAGCGTTCCGTGATGCGCGCCGGCGAAGGCCGCTACGCGCGCTGGCAGCGCATCGCGATCGAGGCAGCCGAGCAGTGCGGTCGCGCGCTGATCCCACTCGTCGGTGGCGACGTGCCGGACGACGCACTGCATATCGTTGGCGACCCGGACACCGAGATCACCATTAGGGCTGCGGTCACCAGCCAGCCGTCGCCGCCTCGAACGATCGTGCTACACATCGGCCCGGAGGGCGGTTGGACGCAGGCCGAGCTCGACGCGTTCGATGCGCGAGGCGCTGTGCGGTGCTCGATGGGGCCGCGGCTGATGCGTATCGAGACTGCCGCGATCGTTGCGGCAGCCCAGCTGCTCGAACTCACGGGTGGACTCGAGCCGACGGGCCCTAGCCGGTCATTCCTGCTCTAGCGCTCGAGGCGACTCGAACGATGGCTACGTGCTGAAGGGCACGCTCAGCCAGGTCATCGCGTCGACGTTGGTACCCCACACCGTGACCTCGAAGTGGAGATGTGGGCCGGTGGCGAAGCCGGTCGAACCGACTGCGCCGACCACGGTCCCCGCTGGGAGGATCGCGTCACCCACTGCGACGTTGATCGCGCTGAGGTGGTGGTAGCCGGACTTCACCCCGCCACCGTGATCGACGACCACAGCATTGCCTCGGATCGGCATTGGCCCAGTCCACGCCACTCGACCCGCAGCGGCGAGGTGCACGGGCGTGCCCGCGTCGTTCGCGAGGTCGGTGCCAGTGTGCCCGGCGCCCACCGGGCCGTTGTTGATCGAGCGAGCCCAGCCGAACTCCGTCGTGGTCTCGCCATCGGTCGGTCGTTGGAATAGCCCATTCCATCGAGGTGGCGCCGGATCGAACGAGGCGAACTGCTGCTGGCGAATCGCCTCCTCCCGCGGACCGGCGTCGCCGCCGAGCACCGCGCCCTGTTCCTCGGTGACCTGGAGGTAGTCGATCGGGCGCTGCACCGGAACGATGGCGATGTTGCGACTGCCGCTGCCGATCGGTAGCCCGGCCGCGGTGGTCGCCTCGACGGTTAGTGGCAGGGAGGTCGAGGGGGCGCGGTCGAGCGAGGCGGCCACGATGCCCCAGAGTGAGCCGTCCGCGCGACGCGCGAGCGCGTACTGCTTGCCGTCGAAGCGAAACGTGCCCTTCGCGTCGCTGGCCCAGTTCGGCATGGCGACCTCGAGCCGCATCGCCTCGCCGGTCCCGAGCGTGGCGGGGAGCACGGCGATGGTTAGCGCGACCGGGGTGGGCGCTGGCGTTGGTGTCGGGTTCGGCGTGGGTGGCGGCGTCGCGGTTGTCGTAGTGGTGGGCGTCGCAGGAGAAGCGGAGACGTCGGCGCCTTGGCGGGTACAGCCGAGCAGTGCGGCGAGGGGCAGCGTGGCACCGGCGCCAAGGGCGACGCGGAGCAGGCGGCGGCGCGTCCAGCTCGATTCGGGGAGGTCTGGGTGATTCACCATGAATCTATGGTACCGACGCACCGATTCGATCCGTTGGCGGCAAGGCTGCGTTGATATACTGAGCGCCCATCGACGTTGATAGCGCGGTGAGGGATCCCAGAACGCGCGCTCAAATCCAGCGTCTGACTGACCCCTCGGAGGCCGCCCGTGCAGGACCCCCGGATCGCTGCAGAGCGAATCCTCACCAACGTTGACCGCGTCATCATCGGCAAGTCGCAGGAGACCCGGCTCGCGCTCGTCTGCCTGCTTGCGCGCGGTCACCTGCTGATCGAGGACGTGCCGGGCGTGGGCAAGACCATGCTCGCGCGGGCGCTCGCCAGATCGACCGGATGCAGCTTCCAGCGCATCCAGTTCACGCCCGACCTGCTGCCCTCGGATGTCACCGGCGTGTCCGTGTTCAACCAGGGCACGCGCGACTTCGAGTTTCGCCCCGGTCCGATCATGGCCCAGGTCGTGCTAACCGACGAGATCAACCGCGCCACGCCAAAGACGCAATCGGCGCTGCTCGAAGCCATGGAGGAGCGCCAGGTCACGGTGGATGGAATCACCCACTACGTGCCCGACCCATTCATGGTGATGGCGACCCAGAACCCGATCGAGTACGAGGGCACCTTCCCGCTGCCCGAGGCGCAGCTCGACCGCTTCCTGATGCGCGTGCAGCTGGGCTACCCGTCACCAACCGACGAAGTGCTCGTGCTCGACGCACAGCAGTCATCGCACCCGATCGAGTCGCTCGAGGAAGTCACGAATGCAGCCGAGGTGCTCGAGCTGCAGGCTGCGGTGCGCGAGATCTACATCGACCCGCTGGTGAAGCAGTACATCGTCACGCTCGTGAACGCGACGCGTCAGCACGAGAGCGTGTACCTCGGCGCCTCGCCCCGCGGTTCGATCTCGCTGATGCGAGCGGCGCAGGCCTACGCGATGCTCGATGGCCGCGACTTCGTGCAGCCCGATGACATCAAGCTGCTCGCCAACGCGACGCTCGGGCACCGTGTGATCGTTAGCCCGGGCGCGCGTGTGCGAAACATCGACAGCGCGCAGGTGATCGAGGAGTCCATCGGCCGCGTGCCAGTGCCTGGTGCGCGCGCTCGCGGCGGCGCCTAGTCCTATGTCAGGGCTGCGAGCGGCCTTTGGTGGCGCGCGTCGCTACCCCAATGCCACGCTGGCGCTTGCCGTTGCCGTGACGTGCTTCCTCGTGGGCTTCGCCACGGGGTTCTGGCTGCTGTTCCGCCTCGCGTACCTGCTTGGACTCGTCGTGCCGATCGTCTACTTCTGGACGCGCTCGATGATCGATGACCTCGAGGTCGATGTCGTGCGACGCACACAACGCGTGTCGCAGGGTCAGTCGCTCGATGGCCGCATCGTGTTGCGCAACACCGCGCGGTTGCCAAAGGTGTGGCTCGAGGTCGAGGACCGCGCATCGATTCCGGGGCACGGCACGCGCCGTGTGATGACCCTGCGCGGACGTGGCGTCGAGGTCTGGCGCTACGAGACGCCGGCCTTGCGGCGCGGTCTGTACGAGCTCGGACCAGTCACGGTGACGGCGACCGACCCGTTCGGCTTCTTCCGCTTCTCGCGTGTCTTCGGCCACCCCACGCCGGTGCTCGTGTACCCGAACGCGCCGGAGCTCTCAAACTTCTACATCCCACCCGCGAACCTACCGGGCGATGGCCGTTTCCGACGTCGCACGCACAACGTCACGCCGAACGTCTCCGGTCTCCGGCCGTATGAGCCGGGCGACTCCTACAACCGCATCCACTGGCCGGCGACCGCGCGCACGGACTCGCTGATTGTGAAGCTGTTCGAGCTCGACCCGGCGTCGGATATCTGGATCGTGCTCGACCTGCAGCGTGCCGTGCAGGTCGGCGAAGGTACCGACGATGGCACCGAGGAGGCCGCAGTGAAGATCGCTGCCTCGATCGCGCGGTACTTCATCGCTGCCAACCGCACCGTCGGTCTGATCTCGTTCGGTGCCGACCTGCGGGTCGACGAGGTCGAGCGCGGTGCCAACCACTACACGCGCATCCTCGAGTCGCTCGCGCTGGCGCAGGCCACAGGCGATGTGCCGCTCTCGCGCCTGCTGCTCGAGGAGTCGCGCCGCTTCGGCCGCCACACAACGCTCGTCGTGGTGACGCCGTCGACTGATGACGCGTGGGCGCTGTCGCTGATGGCGCTGCAGTCACGAGGCGTGAAGGTGGCGGCGGTGCTCCTCGAAGCCGAGACCTATGGCGAGCCGACGGGCGATGTCACCGGCAGCGCGCTCGATGTCTATGGGACGCTCGCCGCGGGCGGCGTCTACACGTACACGGTGAAGCAGTCGGACGACCTCGGACACGCACTCTCGATTGGCGCTGACGCATCGCTGCTCACCGAACGAGGCGCGCGATGAGCGCCACCTGGGACCAGCTCACCGGTCGCACGCCGACCGAGGTAGAGCCGCCGCCGCAACGCACGACGTGGGGCCTGCTCGGCGCGATCGGCGAGGAAGTCATTACCTTCCTGCTCACGTTCACCGCGCTGATCGCCCCGATCACCTCGATCGAGCGAGCCGACTGGGTCGAGGAGATGCCGCAGCTCGGCACCGTGGCGGCTGTGAGCTTGCTCGGCGGCTGGATGCTCGCGCGCACGCGCTTGCCGGGGTGGCTGCTGCACCCGGTTGGCCTCCTCGCAGGCTGCGCCTATGTCTGCTTCGAGGTCGCGCGTGAGCTGCGCCTCGATCCCTCCGCGCCGCAGGCGTGGCAGCACCGCGCGATGGAGCTGTGGTCGCGCAATGTCGACTGGTTCAAGGCGGTGCGTAGCGGCGACTTCTCGACGGATCCGATCCCGTTCGTGCTGATGGTGGTCTTCGCGACGTTCGCTGTCGCATACCTTGCGGCATGGGCGGTGGCGCGCTGGCGCAACCCGTGGCTCGCGCTCGCGCCCGGTGCGATCGCGCTGCTCACGAATATCTCGTACCTGCCGGGGCAACCGTCGGCCGAGCTGATCGTGTTCCTCTTCGCCGGTATTCTGCTGTTCGCGCGCCTGCATATGTTGCGCGCCGTCGACCGGCTGACCGACGAAGGTGGCGAGGCGCCGCCGATGCTGCTGTCGCTCGAGGTGCTCAACCTCGCGACGTGGGTTGGTGTGCTGCTGATCATCGCGGCATGGATCATTCCGACTGCGAACCACTGGGGACCGTTTGCGTCGATATGGGAACGCGCACTTGCGCCTGTGACGGCTCGGGTCGAGCGCTTCGGCGAGCTGTTCATCGGCGTGTCCTCGAAGCGCTCGACTGGCCTCCACACGTTCGAGAACGTGTTGCCGTTGCAGGGCTCGGTGCAGCTCGGCTCGGACCCGCTGCTGTCTGTTGATGCGCCTGCTGAGGCGTATCTGCGTGGCGCGGTCTACGACACATACACCTCGAACGGCTGGAAGCTGAACACCACGACCGAGCGACCGCTGACTGGCCTGACGGTCGATGCCGCGACCGCAGGCACGGCGCAGACCAAGGCGCAGGTACGGCTGCCGGTTCCGGCGACCCTGCACGTTACTGGCGATTTCGCACGCAAGCGCGAGTTCACGCTCGGTGAGCCGCTCGCATCGAGCATCGGAACGCGAGCGATCGTGGGGGGTGCGCCCGAGGATATTCTGGCGGTCGTGCCAACGAGCGACATTCTTGCAGATGCCGAGTACCGCACCGTCGGCAGCATGAGCGCCGCGACTGCGGACCGTCTCCTTCCCTCAAGCGTTGATTACCCGCAGTACGTGCGCGAGCGCTACCTGCAGCTGCCCGCAGAACTACCGAGCGAGGTGCGCCTGCTCGCGCGTCAGGTCGCGGGCGATGAGAAGGTGCCGTACAAGCTCGCGATCAAGGTGGAGGACTACCTGCGCCGCAGCTACCTCTACGGGCTCGATATTGGTCCTCGGCCGCCGCAGACCGACAGCGTGCGCTTCTTCCTGTTCGATCGGCGGCAGGGGTACAGCGACTACTTCGCCTCGTCGATGGCGGTGATGCTGCGAGCGCTTGGTGTGCCGAGCCGTGTCGCCGTTGGGTTCGCGCTGAGTGACGCGGAGCGCGACCCGGTGACGAAGCAGTTCGTCGTCACCGACCAGCAGTCGTGGGTGTGGCCGCAGGTCTACTTCCAGGGCTATGGCTGGGTGGACTTCAACCCGACGCCGTCGCGCCTCGCGATCACACGGCCGGGGGATGACACCGACCTTGCGACGCCGGCTGCGGGCGATCTCGGTGACGAGGCGCCATCGATCGACCCGAACATGGACCTCGACCTCCCGGCGGAAGGCTCGGGTGTGGCGGCTGAGGGGCCGCAGGCCGCATGGGCTCGGTTCGTTTCACGCGTGGGAACAGGCATTCTCGTGCTGGCCGCGGCGGCACTCGTGTTTGGCGGTGCCGGTCGGCTCGCGTGGGACACACCGTTCCGAGGCATGACGCCGGCAACGCGGCGCTGGGCGAAGCTCCAGACGCTCGCGAACTGGGCAGGCGTGCGGCTCAGTACTGACCGCACGCCGCTCGAGGAGGCGGGACAGCTCGGCTCGGCCGTGCGACGCCCGCCCATCGACCTCGCACCACTTGCGCGCGCGTACGTTGCAGAACGCTATGGCCGTGGGGACTCGGCCGAAAGCACCGAGGAGATCGCCCGCCTCGAGCAGACGTATCTGCAGGCGCGGTCGCGTCTCATGAAGCGTGCGTTCTCGCGCTTCTTCAGCCTACGCGGCTAACCGACTCGTCTTTGTTAGCGGTCGTTGGGGTTGGGCGCGCCGTTGCCGCCGCTTCGTTGCAGCGTGCCCGCCTCGCTCGCCTGTCGCGCAGCGTCGAGTACCGCCAGGGCCTGCTCAGGCGTGAGGTCTGCCGGCAGGCCAGCGAGTGCCGCGCGCAGCGCTTCGTCAGCCGCGCGCTGTGCGTCGGCGCTTGTGCCACCGGGTGTCGTCGCTCCGCCACCTTGCCCTGGCTGACCACCGGGCTGGCCGGGCTGTCCACTCGGTTGCCCCGAGCCAGCGCTTGGTGTGCCTGAAGGCTGGCCTTGCCCGGGTTGTGGCTGGCCCCCACCGGGCGGCGGTGAGGCGCCTGGGCCACTGCCCTGGCCGTTCGAGGGCGGAGGCGTCGGTGTTGGTGTGGCCTGCGGCGGCGTGCGCTGAATCGCGTGCAGCACGACCTCAAGGTTGTGCCGCGCGTCGGCGTCGTTCGGGTCACGCTGCAGCACGGTGATGAAGCCGTCACGCGCCTCGACGAGGTTGCCGCGGCGGAAGGCCGCGCTCGCCGCCGTGTAGGTGGCCTGCGCGTACAGCGTGCCGTCCTTCGTCGTGGTCGCGGCGCCTTTTGCCGACGAGACGGCGTCGTCGAAGCGATCGAGCCGCAGCAGCGTGTTGGCGATGTTGTAGTCCACAATCGGGTCCGTCGAGGCAAGCTGCTTCGCCGTCGCGTACAGCGCGAGCGCTTGCGTAAAGCGCCCACGCAGGTACTCGGCATTCGCGGCGTGTACCTTCTGGTATGGCGCGCTGCCGCTGCATGCACCGAGCAGCAACGCGAGCAGCAGCCCGCCCACGCCGAGGATGCGTCGCGGACTCGGTACGTTCTGCGCATGCTTGGAAGTGCTTCGTGATGCGGTGGCCTCAGGGATGAGAGTGTGCGCGAGCAGCACCAGGATCGCGAGTGCGAGCGGCCACTGAAACCGCTCGATCGGCACGTCCTGGCTGTTGCTATCAAGCTCAGACTGCTGCAGCCGAGCGAGCTCGACCGCCAGTCCTGCGAGCGTGCTGACATCGCGCGTGCTCGCGCCCGTGTCGTTGGCGATACGTGCGAGCGTCGCGCGGTCGGCGCGGCTCACGACGTTTGCCGCACCGGGTTGAGCGCCCTCACCCGCGGGGACGAGCGCGCCCGATTCGGTGCCCGCAGCGACGGTGTAGATGCGTACGTTCGCCTTCCGCGCTGCGGTGACGGCCTCGTTCTGGGTGTTTGAGAGATCCTCGCCGTCGGAGATGAGCACGATCGCTCGCGTCGATGCGCGGTCGGGCACGTCGAGCAGGCGCAGCGCCGCGGTGATTGCTGCACCGACATCGGTGCCCGGACCCACCAGCGCGTTCTCGCGCTGCGCGCGGTTCACGAGGTCCGCGATTGCCTCGGTGTCGAGCGTGAGCGGCGAGCGTGCAAAGGCGGTGCCAGCGAAGGTGACGAGGCCGACACGGTCGCCACCGAGATGACGCAGCATCTCGGCGAGCCCAGCAGCAGCAGCGCGTGCGCGTGAGGGCTGGATGTCCGCTGCCTGCATCGAGCGCGAGATATCCAGTGCGACCACGACATCGATGCCCTGACGCTGCACCGCTGTCTTGGCCGTCCCCCACTGCGGCCGTGCCAGTGCGACCACAGCGCTGGCGATTGCCAGCACGAGCAGCGCTCGGCGCAGCGTGACGAGCGTGCGGCTGCGACCGACGCGGAGTGTGTCGCCACCGTACGCGCGGCTGACTCGACGTTGCGCGCGTGCCTCGAGCAGCCATGCGAGGACGACGGGCAGCAGCACGAGGGCGGCCAGCAGCCCGAGCGGCGTCGCGAGCTGGAGGCCACTCATGGCGTCCTCCGGAAGATCGTTGAGCGCAGTGCGACCTCGATCGCGAGGAGTGCGAGTGCACTGCCAACGAGCCACGGCGCAAGCTCGTCGTAGCGCGTGAAGCGACGCTCGCCCACACGGCTGCGCTCGAGCGCCCCGATGTCGCCGTAGGCCTTCGCGAGCTCTGACTGTGTCGAGGCGTCGTAGAACGCCCCGCCGGTATCGGATGCGATGCGCTTGAGCACGGCGCGGTCGACGTCGGCGGTGTCGCGCGGGCCGAAACCGATGGTGTACACGCGCACGCCCAGCGTCTTGGCGAGCTGACTCGCCTGTAACGGCTGGATGTCGCCCGCATTGTTCTGGCCGTCGGTGAGCAACACCAGCACGCGGCTGCGCGCGGGCGAATTGCGCAGGAGATTGAGGCCCTCCGCCGCGCCGAGTCCGATCGCTGTGCCATCCGGCAGCAGCCCGGGCTGCGTGCCCTCGACGGCTCGTTGCACGGCGATGCGATCGATGGTGAGCGGCGAGAGTACGAGTGAGCGTGCCTGGAAGATGATCACGCCGACGCGGTCACCTTCGAGCGTCGACACGAAGTCGCGCACCACCGTCTTTGCGGCCTCGAGGCGCGACGGCTGACCTCGACCGTTCGACTGCGCCATCGAGCCGGACATGTCGAGTGCGAGCACCATGTCGATGCCTTGCTCAGGAATGAACGTCATGGCGAGGCCGCGCTGAGGCCGCGCAATCGCGACGAGCAGCAGTGTGATCGCCGCGACTCGCAACGCGGACGGCATCCAGCGCAGCCGTCGACGCCAACTTATCTGGGTACCAGCGGCGTGCTGCAGCAAGCCGAGATCCGCAGCGAGCAGCGCGCCCTGACGCATCGGCCGCCGATACCGAACTACGAGGAACGCGAGGGCGAGTGGGACGAGCAGGAGCAGCAACGGGCTCGCGAACGTCACGCCTGGGAGCACGGCGTCCATCACCGTTGAGCGCAACGATTGCAGCAGGCTCATCCAGCGATCCGCTCGTCGGCGGTACGCAGGCTGGAGAGCTCGATGATCTCGAACGCGATGGTCAGGTCGTGGTCGGCCGATGCCGGGTCGGGGCGGCGGTGCGCATAGACCGCGCTATCGCAGCGATCGAGGATGCCGCTCACTAGTCGTGCCTGCCAGCGCTCGACGCCGAGCGCGACCATGCGCTGCTGCAGCTCGGTGGTTGTGAGCGCGCGTGCGCCGAAGCCGAACTCCTCCTGGAGAAACGCGCGCACGACCTCGGCGATCGTGCCGTAGTAGCCGTCGTAGTCACCTCGCTCCAGGGGCATCGCCGCGGCGAGGGCTTCGAGCTGGACCCGAGCGTCTGCCTCGGCGGCGCTGCGTCCTAGCACCGCTACTGGGGCTGCTCTCGGACGGCGCAGCCACCAGCGCACCGAGAATGAGAGCACTAGCACCGTGACCAGGATGCCCCCGGCGTATGGTGCTGCTCGTTGCCACCAGGTCGGAGCGCCGGCCACGTCGAGCTGTGGCTTCAGGGTGCGCAACGTTGCGTCAGACTCGGCGCTCTCGGAGCGAATGGTGAGTGGCGGTGTCGCGACCTGCGCCGAGCCGGTGTCGCCGTTGGCGTTCAGCCACGACACGCGCTGCACCGGCGGTGCGAGCTCACCAAGCGTGAAGGGCGCGAGTACGTACTCGAACGTCGAGGTGACCGCAGGGCCGTTCGTCGCGTGCACAGCGGGCAGCGTCTCGAGGAGCTGCAGCGCCGCCGAGCGCGCCGGCGGCTCGACACTCACGAGCAGATCCGGGGCGTGCACCACGATCACGGTGATGTGGAAGCGCTCGCCCAGCACTGCTTGCTGTGTGCTCGTGCGCGCTGTGACGTCGATCGGGTTCTGCTGAGCGAGGGCGGGACGGCCACTCGTGAGCGTGAGCATCGACGTCAGCACGAGCAGCATGAGCGCACGCCATGTCATCGACGTGCCGCTCGCTGCCGGAAGTACGCGAGCACCGGCAGAAGAGCGTCCTCGTCGAGTCGGATCTGGACCTCATCGACATTGGCGCAGGCGAGCACTGCACGACGAGTTCGGGCGCGCTCCTCGGCGGCGGCGGCGTAGCGCTCGCGAAACGTGGCGTCGCTCGTGTCGATGACCGCGCGCGTGCCGGTCTCCGCGTCCTCGAACTCCACGAGCCCGAGTTCGGGGATCGCGAGGTCGAGCGGATCGACGAGCGTGAGCGCGATCACGTCATTGCGCCGCGCCAGCGTGCGCAGCGCCTGTTCATAGTCACGGTCGATGAAGTCCGAGATGAGGAACACGATCGAGCGGCGACGCAGCACACGTGCGAGGTAATCACATGCGCTCGCGAGTGACGTGCCTTGGCCGCTGTGCTGGCCACGTAGCACCTCGCGCACGATACGGAGGACGTGCTTGGTGCCGCGAGCGGGCGGCACGAACTGCTCGATGCGGTTGGTGAACGTGAGGAGACCTGCACGGTCGTGCTGATAGGCCGCGGCGAACGCGAGCAGCGCGGTGAGCTCGGCGGCAACGGCGGTGCGCCCCTGCGGATGGCGCGTAACGCGTTGCGAGGCCGAGACGTCGACGGCGCAGATCACCGGCGCCTCGCGCTCCTCGACGTACTGCTTCACCCACGGCGTGCCCATGCGCGCGGTGACGTTCCAGTCGATCAGTCGTACGTCGTCGCCGGGGGTGTACTCACGCGCCTCCGCGAACTCGATGCCGGAGCCGCGGAACACGCTGCGATAGTCGCCAGCGATCGTGGTGCTGGCGAGGCGGCGCGCCTGGATCTCGAGGCGACGCACCTGCGACAGCAGGTCTGCCTCAGTGATCTCGCCGGGTTGCTCAGGGCGGCCGATGGCCACGGCTAGGGAATCCCAACGCCTTCAAGCAGGCGAGTCACGATGTCCTCGGCGGTGACGGAGCGGGCCTCTGCTTCGTAGGTCGTCACGAGGCGGTGACGCAGCACATCGGGGGCGATCGCTTTCACGTCCTCGGGCAGCACGTAGTCGCGGCCGTGGATGAACGCGTATGCCTGCGCGGCACGCGCGAGGAAGATGCCCGCGCGCGGTGACGCGCCGTACTCGAGCAGTGCACCGAGGTCGCCCATGCGGTACTGCGCTGGCTCACGTGTCGCCTCGACGAGGCGGATCACGTACTCACGCATGCGGTCATTGACCTCGACGGCCGTCACGGCGGCGTGCACGCTCGCGATGCCGGCAGCGTCCGTCACCGGCTCGATGCTCACCTCGCCACCATCGAGCGCGCGCGTCAGGATCTCGCGCTCCTGCTCGCGCTGTGGGTAGCGCACGAGCACCTTCAACATGAAGCGGTCGAGCTGGGCCTCGGGCAGCGGGTATGTACCCTCCTGCTCGATCGGGTTCTGCGTGGCGAGCACGAGGAACGGCGTTGGCAGTGGGTGCGTCTCGCCGCCGACGGTGACCTGGCGTTCCTGCATCGCTTCGAGTAGTGCCGACTGCACCTTGGCAGGCGCGCGGTTGATCTCGTCGGCCAGCACGATGTTCGCGAACAGCGGACCGAGCCGGGTATCGAAGTCGCCGTTGCGCGGGTTGAAGACCAACGTGCCGGTGATGTCAGCAGGTAGCAGGTCCGGTGTGAACTGGATACGTGCGAAGCTGCTGCGCAGCGTGTGCGCGAGCGTCGAGACGGTGAGCGTCTTCGCGAGGCCCGGTACACCCTCGATCAGCGCGTGGTTGTAGGTGATGAGCGCGATCAGCAGGCGGTCGATCAGGTCGTCTTGGCCAACGATCACGCGCGCGATCTGCGCTTTCACATCGGCGATCAGCTGGTGTTCACGCGCGGCGCCCGAGCCTGGTTCGCGCTCGATCTGCTGGGCCATCGGGCGTCCTCGAATGCTCGCGTGCCCGGCAGGCGCCGAGGCGAGCGCCTAGTCTAGCCGACTGGCAAACGGCCCGTGGTTAAGGAAGTGCGCGATATGACTCGTGCGAGAGGGCCTCGAGCGTTCGAGATCAGCCCGCCGCGACGGCGTACGCGCGCTCGGCACTGCCGATGCACTTCGCGTTGCCGAGGACGCCGAGTAGCGGCTGCAACTCAGGGAGCAGCGCCTCCATGTCCGCGACACTGCCGAGGCGGAGCAGTTCGGTGTGCCCGTCAGTGAGGCGCAGCGCGAGCTCGACCGGGTGGTCGCCCGGCGTCCGTCCGACCAGTGCCATGATCTTCTGCAGGCGACGACGGTCGGTGCCGTGGTCGGTCGTCTCTTCCAGGGTGATGCGAAGCCGAGGTGGGCCAGCCTGCGCCGAACTGTCGGTCGCTGTGGGTGCGGGCGTCGGAGCGCTCTCGCGCTCGACGGCGTGCAGCGCAGGCCTCGGTGCAGGCGTGTCGAGGTCGTCGTAGCGACCGACGTCTGGGTCAGGGGTTACCGGCGCGGCTACGGCGGCAAGCGCTTGCGGCCGCGCGGCGCCGATGAACATCGAGGGCTCGGCGCCCAGGAGCTTGCCGCTCTCTAGGTCGTAGCCGCAGAGCTTCTCAACGGCGATGGTCAGGCGGTCGCCGCGCTCGCGAACCGAGACTCGCGCCAGCAGCACGGCCCCGTCGATCAGGTGCTCGCGGTAGCGCGCGAACTGCTCCGGCCAGATCGTGAGCTCGCTGGTGCCGCTGAGATCCTCGACGGCGACGGCTCCGAATGGCTTGCCCTGCCGTGTCGCAAGCTGGCGCACCGTCGTAATGGTGCCGGCGACCACGACCTCGTTGCCCGCGATCTCGGCGGTCAGTTCGGAGAGCTGCGCCGTCACGTAGCGCGCGAGGTTGCCCGCCGCATGCTTGAACGGGTGGTCGGAGAGGTACGTGCCGAGTAGCTCACGCTCCCAGCCGAGCAGCTCGGACTGCGGCGTGTCGATCGTTGGCAGTTCGAGCGCCGGCAGCGGCGTGTCCACCTGCGTGCCAAAGAGGTCGAACATCGAGGTCTGTCCGGTCTCGCGCAGGCGCTGCTCCTGCTGCGCGAGCGAGAGGATGCGGTCGAGCCCGAACACGATGCTCGAACGGTTGCCGAGCGAGTCGAGTGCGCCCGCCTTCGCGAGTGACTCGAGCACGCGACGATTGAGCTCACGCGTGTTGAGACGCCGCGCGAAGTTCTCGAGGTGCTCGAATGGCCCCGTGGCGTCGCGCTCGGCGATCAGCGCCCCGACGGCGCCGGAGCCGACATGCTTGATCTGCGCGAGCCCGAAGCGGATGGCTCGCGAGCCGTCCGCGAGATGCTCGACGCTGAAGTTGTACTGGCTCTTGTTCACGTCGGGCTGCAGCACGGTGATGCCGAGTCGCGTGCACTCGGCGATCGCTTCGGCGACACGATCGAGCGCGCCGGCGTTGCCCGCGGCCATCAGCACGGCCGTCATATACTCGACGGAGTAGTGCGCCTTCAGATACGCGGTCTGGTACGCGATCGTGCCGTATGAGAATGCGTGCGCCTTGTTGAAGGCATAGCCCGCGAACGGCTCGATCAGGTCGAAGACCTGCTCGGCGAGCTTCTGCTCATAGCCGAGGCCGATCGCACCAGACACGAACTTCTCGCGCTCGGCCAGCATGACCGACGCGATCTTCTTGCCCATCGCCTTGCGCATGATGTCGGCTTCACCAAGCGTGTAGCCGCCGAACTTCTGCGCGATCTGCAGCACCTGGTCCTGGTAGGTGATGACGCCGTACGTCTCGTCGAGCAGGTCGGCGAGGTCGGCATGCGGATAGTGCGCGGCAGCTCGGCCGTGCTTTACCTCGATGTAGCGCGGGATGTGCTCCATCGGTCCGGGGCGGTACAGCGCCACCATGGCCGAGAGCTCGCGAATGTCCTTCGGCTGCAGCTCGGCGACGTAGCGTCGCATGCCCGCCGACTCCATCTGGAACACACCGAAGGTCTGCGCGTTCGCCAGCAGCGCCGCGGTATCCGGGTCGCCGTCCGGCAATGCCGTGAGGTCGAGTTCCTCGCCGCGCTCGCTGTGGATCAGCTCGACCGCGTGGCCGAGGATCGTCAGGTTGATCAGGCCAAGGAAGTCCATCTTCACGAGGCCGATCTTGGCGACCTCGGCCATCGCGTACTGCGTGGTCGGCAACGTCTCTGCGCTGTCGTCCTTCGAGGACGTAGCACGCTGCAGCGGCACCACATCGGTCAGCGGCTCGCGCGAGATGACGATGCCGGCAGCGTGCGTGCTCGCATGCCGCGCGACGCCTTCGAGGCCGCGCGCGGTGTCGATGAGCTCCGCGACGGGCGGCTCGTCCTGCACCATCTGGCGCAGCTCCTCGACATTCTCCAGGGCCTTCTCGAGCGTGACGTGCAGTGCGTTCGGAATCAGGCGCGCGACACGGTCGACGTCGCCGTAGGCCATGCCGAGCGCACGCCCTGAGTCGCGGATCGCGGCCTTCGCGCCGAGCGTTCCAAACGTGACGATCTGCGCGACGCGGTCACGGCCGTAGCGCTCTGATGCGTAGCGGATCACTTCTTCGCGACGTGCGTCGGCGAAGTCGAAGTCGACGTCGGGCATCTCGTGGCGTTCGAGGTTGAGGAAGCGCTCGAAGACGAGGCGGTACTGCAGCGGCTCGATGTCGGTGACGCCGAGGCAGTACAGGATGATCGAGGCCGCCGCGGAACCGCGGACGCCCATCGGGATCTTCTGCGAGCGTGCGAACAACGCGAGGTCACGCACGATCAGCATGTACTCGACGAAGCCGCACTCGGCTACGACGCTGATCTCGTAGCGCAGTCGCTCGATCTGCTCTTCGGTCGGCGTGACGTAGCGCCGATAGAGGCCTTCTTCGCAGAGCTGCCGCAGGTAGTCTACCGGCTCGACACCAACCGGGACGCCGGCGTCCGGCAGGATCGCGCGACCGAACTGGATGTCGATGTTCACCGACTCCGCGATGCGCGCGGTGTTGTCGAACGCGTCGCCCAGCTCTGGGAAGAGCGCGCGCATCTCCTGTTCGCTCTTCAGGTAGAAGGACGGAGAGTCCATCTTCATGCGGTTCGGGTCAGTGACCGTTGAGTTGGTGCCGATGCACAGCAGGATGTCGTGGTACTTGTGCTGATTGGGCAGCGTGTAGTGCGAGTCGTTCGTCACGACCATCGGCAGATCCATCGATCGCGCGAGGTCGACGAGCGGCCGGTTGAGCCGGCTGAACTGCTGCTGTCCATGCTCCTGCAGCTCGATGTAATAGCGGCCCGGGAATGCGTCCTTGTACCAGCCGGCCGTTGCGGTTGCGTCGGCCTCGCGCCCTTCGCCGAGGGCGCTCATCAGCTCGCCAGACGGGCACGCCGAGAGCGCGATCAGGCCCTCGCTGTGTGCGGCCAGCAGCTCACGGTCCATGCGCGGCTTGTAGTAGAAGCCTTCGAGGTGTGCCGCCGAGGAGAGCTTCAGCAGGTTGCGGTAGCCGACCTCGTTCTGCGCGAGCAGCGTGAGGTGAAACTGCGATCGGTCGTTGGCGCCGCGGCTAAAGCGGCTGCCCTGGGCCATGTAGGCCTCGATGCCGAGGATCGGGTTCAGATCGTGTTTACGAGCTTCTTCGTAGAACTGGATCGCCCCGTACATGTTCCCGTGGTCGGTGATCGCGAGGCTGGTCTGGCCCATCTCCTTGGCACGCGCGACGAGATCCGGCACGCGGCTCAGCCCGTCGAGCAGGGAGTATTCCGAGTGCGTGTGGAGATGGGTAAACATCTGAGCAAATGCCTAGACAGTTACGCGAACGGGCGTGCGGATTAGGCCAGACTATACGCCCGCCGGCGGCGACTGCCCAGATCGATGCGGCCCGCTGGGCCGCTAGAAATCCACCCCTAAAAATCGAGGCTGTTGCCACGGTCATCGTAGCGCGCGCGGGCAGCGTCGATGTTCGGGCGATGGGCCTCGGCCCAGGTCATGAGCGAGCAGACGGTCTCCAGCAGTGTCTCGCCGAGAGGTGTCAGGGCGTAGTCGACCCGCGGCGGGACCACTGGGTAGACGGTGCGGGTGACGATGCCATCCCGCTCGAGGCCGCGCAGGGTGACCGTCAACATTCGCTGGCTGATGCCCTCGATGCCTCGGCGCAGCTCGCTGAAGCGCCGCGTCTGGCCGCCCAGCATGTGAATGACGTAGACGGACCACTTATCTCCCACGCGGTCGAGGATCTCGCGGGCCACGCATTCAGATGGCGGCGCTAGTCGGTCGGTGACTTCGATGGTCATTGGTTCTCTCCAGGTGCCCGGGGCACTTTGAAGTGCCGTCTTCACAGCCTTACCTCAGGCACTGATGATGCTATCAGTTCTTCATAGGAACTGACAACTGATTCGGAACTAAAGGAGTTCAAGCCATGACCTGGACACTGGACAAGCAGCACATCGACCTCGGCTTCTCGGCCAAGCACATGATGGTGGCGACCGTGAAGGGCCGCTTTACCGACGTCGACGCCGAGATCGAGCTGAACGAGGAGCGTCCGGAAGCCTCGAGCGTGGGCGCCACCGTCGCCGTGGCGAGCCTGTCGACCGGCAGCGCCGACCGCGACACGCACCTGACGAGCGCCGATTTCTTCGACGCCGAGCGCTATCCGCAGCTGACCTTCGTCAGCACTGACGTGCGCCGCAAGGGTGACGACGCGTTCGAGCTGACTGGAGACCTGACCATTCGCGACGTGACGCGCCCGGTCACGCTGGCTGGCGAGTTCACTGGGCCGGTCCCGAGCCCGTGGGGCGACCGCCGATTCGGCTTCTCGCTGACCGGCGCAATCGACCGTGAGGACTTCGGGCTGACGTGGAACGTCGCGCTCGAGACCGGCGGCGTGCTCGTCGGGAAGCAGATCAAGCTGGCGATCGAGGCCGAGGTGGTCGCTGCTGTGGAGGTCGCCGCGTAACGGGGAATAACCTCGACCGGTGCGAGCGGATGGAGGTGCATCGTGTTCACGATTTCGAGACTGAATCACGCCGTGCTGTATGTGCGTGACGCTGAGCGTGCGGTGGCGTTCTACCGAGACGTGCTGCAGTTCGCAGTGGTGGAGTCGATGGGCGACCGTGCGTTCTTCCTGCGCGCGAACGGCAGCGAGAACCACCACGACCTCGGCTTGTTCGGAATTGGCAACGATGCACCGCCGCCATCGCACGGCGAGCGCGTCGGCCTCTATCACCTCGGGTGGGAGGTGGCGACGCTGCCCGACCTCGCCGAGGCGCAGGCAGCGCTCGCGAACGCCGATGCGCTCACCGGCGCTTCGGATCACGGCGTGAGCTTGAGCCTGTGCGGCAAGGATCCCGACGGCAATGAGTTCGAGGTGTTCTGGCCCGTGCCATCCGACGAGTGGGAGGCGCGAGGGATGGGCGTGAAGCACCTCGACCTGGACGGCGAGCTGCGCCGCCGCGGACTCACGCTCCCGGCGTGAGTCTCGACCCTCGATCAGGCGTGGGGCTGACCTTCCCGGTCCTACGCCTGGTCGAGCGCGAATGCGTCGTGCAGCGCGCGCACGGCGTCGTCGACCTGGTCGCGCTTCACGAGGCAGGTGATGCGAATGTCTGAGGTTGAGATCAGCTCGATGTTGATGCCGTGGTCGAACAGCGTGCGAAACATCTGCGCCGCATAGCCGGGGGCGGAGGCCATGCCCGTGCCGATCACCGAGACGGTCCCGAGCTCCGAGTCGGTCACGAGCTCGCTCGTGCCGAGCGTCGGCAGCGTCGCCCGCACCACCTCGACGGCCTTGTCGAGGTCGTCCTTGGCCACGGTGAAGGTGAGGTCGGTCAGGCCCTCGACGCTCGCGTTTTGCACGATCGTGTCGACCGACACGTTGGCCTCGGCCAGCGGCTCGAACAGTGTCGAGGCGATACCGGGGCGGTCGGGCACGGCGCGCACGGTCACCTTCGCGACCTGGCGCTGGTGGGCGATGCCGCGGACCTTGTTGGCCTGTTCCATGGTGGTTGCTCCGTGAATGATCGTGCCGGGGGCTGACTCGTCGAAGGTGCTGGCAACGAGGATCTCAACGCCGTACAGCGCGCCGACCTCAACCGCACGCGGGTGCATGACCACCGCGCCAGTCGTCGCCATCTCGAGCATCTCGTCGTAGCCGATGTCGCGCAGCGGGCGCGCCTTCGGTGCGATACGCGGGTCGGCCGAGTACACGCCGGCGACGTCGGTGTAGATCTCGCAGCGTTCCGAGCCCAGTGCTGCGGCGAGTGCGACCGCAGTCGTGTCGGAGCCACCTCGGCCGAACGTGGCGACATCGAGGTCATCGGTCATGCCCTGGAAGCCGGCCACGATCACGATGCGGCCGGCTTCGAGCTCGCGCTCCATGCGCGCAGTGTCGATGCCGGCGATGCGCGCGCGGCGGTAGACCGAGTCGGTGCGAATGCCGGCCTGCTGTCCGGTGAGGCTGATCGCCTCCATCCCCTGTTCGTTCAGCGCCATCGTCATCAGCGACGCCGAGACGATCTCGCCGGTGTGCATCAGCACGTCCATCTCGCGTGCCGACGGCCGACTCGTGATCTTGGAGGAGAGCTCGATCAGGTCGTCGGTGGTGTCACCCATCGCGGACACGACTGCGACGACGCGATCACCGCCACGCACGCGACGTGCGATGCGATCGGCCACACGCTTGATCTTTTCTGGGTCCGCGACTGACGAACCGCCGTACTTCTGGACAACCAGGGCCACGCGTTGCTCCTGACTCGCGGCTCGAGAAGAGCCGGTTTAGCTGCGCTCGATCACTTCGGCGCCGGCGGCGCGCATCGCGACGACTCGGGTGATGCCCACAACGCCGCGCGCAGCGGCTGCCTCGCGCATCGCGCCTGTCACGTCCTCGCCGTTCTCCTGCACGAACGCGGCGATCGTTGGGCCGCCGCCCGACAGGAATACGCCGAGGGCACCCGCAGCCCGGGCTGCCTCGAAGATCGGGAACATTGCCTCGCCCTGGTAGATGGTCGCGCGCGCCGGCTGGTGCAGCACGTCCTCCGTGGCGACGGAGAGCAGGTCGTAGCGGCCGCCGGCGAGCGCGGCGACGAGCAGCGCGGCACGCCCGATGTTGTGCACGGCCTGGTTGCGGGTGAGCGAGGTCGGCAGCTTCTCGCGCGACTCCTCGGTGGGCATCGAGAACTCGGGCACGAACAGCGCGATGCGTAGGTCGCTCGGTGGCGTCACCGTCGCGTGCGAGACGTCCTCGTCGTCGGCGACCACGACCTGGATGCCGCCGAGCAGCGCCGGCGCGGCGTTGTCGGCGTGGCGTTCGAGGTGGGTCGCGATGCCGAGCAGCGTGTCCGGTGTGCGGTCCTGGGCGTTCGGGATGAGCTCGTTCGCCGCCATCAGTCCGGCTACTCGCGCCAGTGCGGAGACGCCGAGGCCACGGCCGACCGGGATATCGCCTCGATACTCGACCATCAGGCCGGCAGGCGGCTCGACTCCGGCGCGGGTGTAGAGGGACAGCGCCGCGCTCACGACCATGCGCTCGATCGGCCCGTCCGGGCGCGCCGTTGCCGTGTTCGAGGTGCTGACGCGCACGTCAGCAGTCCAGTCGAGGGCGACCCCGAGGCTGTCGAATCCTGGCCCGAGATTGGCCGAGGTCGCCGGTACGCGGACGACCACGGACTGGGGAGCGTCTGGCATGGCGGCCAGTGTATGGGCGGCCTGTGAGGCGGGCAACGAACGCACAATGCGAGCGCTCGTTCGGTGGTGAGGCCTCCGCGTCCGCGATACACTATGTCTCGCGGAGCGTGCGCTCGCACGCCCATGGGGATCAAGGAACTGACATGGATGACGTCGTTGTCCTGAGTGGAGTGCGCACTGCCATTGGCACGCTAGGTGGCAGCCTGGCTGAGACCTCCGCGTCCGACCTCGCCGCGGCCGTCATCCGTGAGGCCGTATTGCGCTCCGGGCTGACCCCGGAGCAGGTGGACCAGGTCATCCTGGGCTGCGTCGGCCAGGTGGCCGAGGATGGCTACATCGCCCGTCACGCTTCGGTGAAGGGTGGCATGCCGATCGGCACCCCTGCCTACACCGTGAACCGCATCTGTGGGTCGGGCCTCGAGGCCATCAACACCGGTGCTCGCTGGCTCCAGACCGGTGACGCGAAGGTCATCGTCGCCGGCGGCGCCGAGAACATGTCGATGATGCCGTACTTGCTGCGCAAGGCGCGCTTCGGGTACCGCCTCGGCCACTCGACCCTCGAGGACGCGACCATGCACCTCGTCACCGACCCGTTCGAGAAGGTTCCGATGGGCATCACCGCGGAGAACCTCGCGACGAAGTTCGAGGTCTCTCGTGAAGCCCAGGACGAGTTCTCGGTCCGTTCGCAGGAACGCGCGCGTGCCGCGATCGACGCAGGCCGCTTCAAGGAGCAGATCCTGCCGCTCGAGGTCGCCAAGGGCCGCGAGAAGGTGACCTTCGACACGGACGAGCACCCCCGCAGCACCAGCCTGGAGGCGCTCGGGAAGCTCCGTCCCGCGTTCAAGAGCGACGGCATGGTTACCGCCGGTAACTCGTCCGGCATCAATGACGGTGCCGCTGCGCTCGTGCTGACCACTGCGGAGCACGCACGCGAGCTCGGCATCAAGCCGCGCATGCGTCTCGTCGCTCGTGCCGAGGCCGGTGTCCCGCCCGAGACGATGGGTGAGGGCCCGATCCCTGCGATCCAGAACGCGCTGGCCAAGGCCGGTTTGACGGTCGACGACATGGATGTCATCGAGCTCAACGAGGCGTTTGCCGTCGTGGCCGCCGCGTGCTCCACGGTGCTGAACCTGCCGCCTGAGAAGGTGAACCCCAACGGTGGCGCAGTTGCGCTGGGTCACCCAGTGGGTGCGACCGGCGCCATCCTCACCGTAAAGCTCATGTACGAGCTGGAGCGCACGGGTGGCCGCTACGGCCTGGTTTCGCTGTGCATCGGCGGTGGCCAGGGCATCGCGAGCATCTTCGAGCGCCTCGACTAGCCTCGACGCAACGCACACAACGAAGAGGCGGCCGAAAGCCGCCTCTTCTGTTTGTCTCGAGTGCTACTTGTCAGCGCGTGAGGAAACGCCGCAGCGCGGACCACGCGTTCTCTGTCACTTCGTCCACAGGCAACGCAGCGTCGAGGATGATCCAACGGTCGCTGTCAGCGTGCGCGAGCGTGCGGAACCCTTCGCGCACACGCTCGTGGAAGGTGAGCTCCTCGCGTTCGAGGTAGTCCGTGCCACCCTCCGCCCCGCGCGCACGACCGCGCGACGGTGAGATGTCGAAGAGCAATGTGAGGTCGGGCTCGAGGCCGCCAGTCGCGAGGTCGTTGATCACCTCGATCGTCGCGATGTTCAGCCCACGGCCGTAGCCCTGATAGGCGATCGTCGAGTCAGTGAAGCGATCGCAGAGCACCAGTGCGCCACGTTCGAGTGCCGGCTGAATCACCGTCGCCACGAGCTCCGCCCGCGCGGCCGAGAATGTCATCAGCTCGGTCAGTGGGGTTGGCGCGTGCGTCAATCCGAACAGCGCGTTGCGCAGGTGTTCGCCAACCTCGGTGCCGCCGGGCTCGCGACAGGTGACGACCTCGCGGCCGAGTTCGCGCGCACGCTCACCGAGGCGAGCGATCTGCGTGGACTTGCCCGCTCCTTCGCCACCTTCGAGTGTTACGAGCAGACCTTGAGGGCTCACGCGCGCAGGTCTTTTTCGTCCCACGTGTCATCGCGCCCCGGACGCACGCCGCCGGTCGCCGTCACGAGCACGTGTCGGTACGGCTCGCGACCGCGCGAGGTCGACTCGACGCCGTGGCGACTCGCAAGCTCGTGCTGCAGCCGGCGGATGTACGCGTTCTGCGGTGCGAGCTCGACGGACGCTTTGCCGTCGAAGGCGACAGCAGCGATGGCGTCCTCGGTCTCGCGCAGTGCTGCGGTCATCGGGTCGTCTTGCTGACCGGGGCCGCGCATCTGCAGCAGTGCCTGCTCGATCTGCGCGACGGTGTTGTTACGCAGTACGTGCACGGGGATGCCTCGCACTTCCGCGTCGCGGATCGGACCCGCGCGGCGGCGGTAGTACGGACGCAGCGTCATCACGGCGTCCGCGTCCTGGATCGAGTCCACGACCGTCGCCGCCGAACGCGACGAATCAATCGCTTCTTCCAGCCGTGCGCGGCTGATGCCGAACGCGAGGATGCGGCGCTGCGGGCCGCCCGGCGCGGGTGGGATGCGTCGAGGTGTGCGCGGCTCGCGCTCCTCGCGAATCTCTCGAGGTTCGCGTTCTCGTTCGCCTCGTTCACCGCGGCTGCGGAAATCGCGGCGCTCGCCGTCACGGTCATCGCGTGCCATGCCGATGTGCTCGCCGCCGTGATCCTCGAGTGCGACCGCGACGCGCTCAAGCTCGGTGATCTGGCCGTCAGCGCCGATCGTGCGGATCTCAGCTTCAGCCTCGAAGCCACGCAGCAGCGTATCGACCGTTGCCGCGATGTCCTCGTGCACGGCGACCCTGTTGAACGCCTGGATCTCGACCAGTGCGGTAAACGTTGGGGGTGCGCGTCGTTCGAGCACGGTCTTCTGTGTGCCGCGTCGTCGCGCTTCCTCGTCACCGAGCGTGACTGATTCGATCCCGCCGATCAGGTCGGAGAGTGTCGGGTTCTGCATCAGGTTCGCGAGCTGGTTGCCGTGCGCGGTGCCGATCAGCTGCACGCCGCGCTCGGCGATCGTGCGAGCGGCCAGCGCTTCGAGTGCCGTACCGATCTCGTCGATCACGATCACTTCGGGCGTGTGGTTCTCGACTGCCTCGATCATCACCTCGTGCTGCTGCTCGGGGCGTGCCACTTGCATGCGTCGAGCACGACCCACGCCGGGGTGCGGGATATCGCCGTCGCCACCGATCTCGTTCGAGGAGTCGACGATCACCACGCGCTTGTGCAGGTCGTCGGCGAGCACGCGCGCAGCCTCGCGCAGCATCGTGGTCTTGCCAACGCCGGGAGGGCCGAGCAGCAGCACGCTCTTGCCAGAGTCGATCAGGTCGCGAATCACGCTGGCCGAACCGCTCACGCTGCGACCGATGCGGCACGTGAGCCCCACGATGCGGCCTCGACGGTTACGAATCGCCGAGATGCGATGCAGCGTGCGCGGTATGCCGGCGCGGTTGTCCTCGCCAAACTCGGAGACCTGCGACACGACTTGGTCGATGTCCTGCTCGGTGACCTCTTGCTCTGTCAGTGGCACCTCGCGCCCGCCGCTGTAGCGCGCCGTCGCGAGGCGTCCGAGGTCCATGACGACTTCGATCAAGCCGTCGCGACCTGCCGCACGCGCGGCGGTTGCGATGCGCTCAGGGAGGCGTGCGAGCAGCAAGTCCTGCTCCGTGTACGCGTCATCAGCGAACGAGGTCGTACGGTCATCCACCACTCGGCACCACCGTCCTGGTTCTGATCGCCTCGCGAGCCATTGCCCGTACTGTGCGCATCGTTCGCTGGGCGAGCAGCACATACGTCGGGCCGGGCTCGAATCCATGATCGCGCAGCGCGCGTGCTGGGGTCGCATCACACATAGGCTGCAGCGCTAGCACGCGAGTATCGAGATGCACCTCGGCCGCTCGCAGCAACGCCTCGGCGCAGTCGCGTGCGTCCGCCTCGGCGATTACGGTGAGTTGCGAGCCGGTGGCGCGCAGTGCGGCCCGCGCTTGGCCTTGCTCGACCGCGATCTGCTGACGCATACCGCGCGCCCAGCGTCGCTCCTGAGCCGCGCCCCACTCGTCGAACGTCATACCGAGCGCCTGCCGTGCCTCGACCGGGTATGTTCGGCAGTACAGCTGGAACTCGAAGAACGCATCGGCCGCATCGCTGTCGCGTACCTGTACCGACGGCGTCGAGTCGACCTCGCTGCCGCGATGCGTGCGCGTCCAGAGCTGTTCTTCCAGCGCTACGGTGAAGCCCGCGCGCCGTGCTTCGAGGACTGCCGATGAGTCGGCCTCGAGGCGCAGCAGTAGCCGGCCGACGCGCGCCTCGGTCGCTGCTTCCGTCGCCTGGCGCAGCAGGCCCGCGACGACCTCGCCGCTCGTGCCGCCGGTTGCATCGACCAACGTGTCGATCTGCCACGCGTCACGGCCGTGCATCTCGCGAGCCGTGGCGATGCCGCGGATCTGGCGACCCCGCACATCGATCCACACCGGACGACGGCCAAGCCATTGCTCGATCGCCGCACCGAGCGCGTGCGGCGCGGGCGCTGTGCGTCCGAGACGGTCGCGGGTCACAGCCTGATTGGGCACCACGTCGCCATCGAACGACACGAGCGCGACCAGGTCACTCGGGCGTGGCGTGTGTGGGTTGGTCACGCGCGTGACCTCGAAGTCCCCGCGCGAGCTCGCGGCTTCGCTGCGGGAGCGGACATCGCCTCACGCACCATGCGCACGAACAGCCCGTGCATGCGGTGGTCGTTGGTGAGCTCCGGGTGGAACGAGGTAGCCAGCATGTTTCGCTCGCGGCACGCCACGATGCGTCCGTCCTCGAGCGTGCACAACGCCTCGACGTCCTTGCCGAGGCCACGCAGGACAGGAGCGCGGATGAACACCGCGTGAATCGCGCCGCCTTCGATGCCGGTGACGTTGAGTTCTGCCTCGAACGAATCGATTTGGCGACCGAATGCATTGCGGTCGACGGTGATATCCATCACCCCGATCGGCGGACGGTCGAGTTGCGGCACTCGCTTGGCGAGCAGGATCGCACCCGCGCACGTGCCCCACACCGGCATGCCGGCGCGGATGCGCGCGCGCAGTGGTTCGAGCAGGTCGAATGCGATCAGCAGGCGGGCGATCGTCGTGCTCTCGCCGCCCGGCAGGATCAGCGCATCACACGATTCGAGTTGTGCGAGGGTGCGCACCTCGAACGCGTCGACATTGAGGGCGCGCAACGTATCCACATGCTCGCGGAAATCGCCTTGCAGGGCGAGGACACCGATACGTGGATCCGCTGCTGCCGTTGCGCCCTCCGTCTGCCCGGGCGAGTGTCGCTCGCCCGTTGTTCCGTGCTACCGCTGGTTGTTAATTGCCGCGGCCGGCCAACTGCTCGGCTACCGGGATCGAGGCCACCGACTGGCCGCGCATCGCCTCGCCGAGACCACGTGAGACTTCCGCCAGCATGTCTGGGTCGTTGTAGTGCGTCACGGCCTTCACGATTGCGGCGGCCATGCGCGACTGCGCCTTGATCGCGTCGCGCGCAGAGAGGCCCTCGCCGGACTTGAAGATGCCCGAGCCGACGAACACGCCCTCAGCGCCGAGCTGCATCATCAGCGCGGCATCCGCGGGAGTCGCGATGCCACCGGCCGAGAAGTTCACGACCGGCAACTTGCCGAGCCGCTTCACTTCCTTGACGAGGTCGAGCGGGACCTGGAGTTCCTTGGCAATCGAGGCGAGCTCGTCGTCGGGCGAGTGCTGCACGCGGCGGATGCCGTCCCACAGCGCGCGCATGTGGCGCACGGCCTCGACGATGTCACCGGTACCGGCCTCGCCCTTGGTGCGGATCATCGCGGCGCCCTCGGCGATGCGGCGGAGCGCCTCGCCCAGGTCGCGGCAGCCGCAGACGAACGGCACTTTGAACGCGTTCTTGTCGATGTGGTGGACGTCGTCCGCCATCGTCAGCACTTCGGACTCGTCGACGTAGTCGACGCCGATCGACTCGAGGATCTGCGCCTCGACGAAATGGCCAATGCGCGCCTTCGCCATCACCGGGATCGTGACGGAGCGGCAGATGTCCTCGATCAGGTCGACGCGGCTCATGCGTGCAACGCCGCCGGCGGCACGGATGTCGCTCGGCACGCGCTCCAGCGCCATCACGGCGCAGGCGCCTGCCTCTTCGGCGATCTTCGCGTGCTCCACGGTGACGACGTCCATGATCACGCCGCCCTTGAGCATCTGCGCCAGGCCAGCCTTCACCGTCCAGGACGCCGTGCCCTCACGCTGCGTCTGGCCGTGGACCGGGGCTGCCGAGGCACGACCGTTCCGCGAGGCCGTGCTCTTGGCAGCGGTGGCGGTGCGGCCGTTCGTGGTGCGCGCTGCGGTGGTCGCGCGCGACACGGGAGCGCGACGAGTCACCGTCGTGCTCTTTGATCGACCGTTTCGGCTGGCCCCAGTTACTCCCGGCATCTGTCCCCCCACCTGATGTGCAACGAAGGCCATTGTACCCCGCCTCACGGCTCAGCCGCGCGGTTGCAGGCCTGTTTCAGGCCATCAGCTGTGCGCTCTGCAGTTGCGCCCCATCGGGCGCGACGTACGATCCCACGAGTCGCTCTCCGTTTGGGTCGGGGTAGCGCGGAGGCATCTCATGGTTCGAGGCGCTGGGCCTGACGCGGTGCGCTCCATCCTGGTCGTCGTAGACGGCAGCGAGGCGTCGAACTACGCACTGAACGTGGCGTGCGAGACCGCCATGCGCCTCAAGGCGAGTCTCTTCGGCCTCCATGTCATCGAGGTGCCCCGGGCGCTGCCCGTCGACGCTGAGCTGACCGCCGACCTTGAGCGTGGCGAAGAGGTGATGAACACCGCCGAGAAGACCGCCGCGAAGTTCAACCTCAAGCTCGAGGGCAACATCGTGCAGGCCCGCCATGCCGGGACCGCGGTCGTGGACGAGGCAGCGGCGCTGAACGTGGATGCGGTGGTGATCGGTCTGGCATACCATAGGTCATACGGCCGGTACGAGGTCGGCCAGATGGCGCTGTCCGTGCTTGAGAACGCCGCAGCACAGGTCTGGATCATCCGCTACCCGCCGCGGCCCGACCAGCTGGCCTAGCCAGCGCGAGGAGCTCCCCCAATGCGCGTTGTGATCATGGGGTGTGGCCGTGTCGGCTCGACCCTCGCTGCTCGCCTGGAGCACGAGGGCAACACCCTTACCGTCATCGACACCGACCCGTACTCGTTCCGGCGCCTGCCCTCCGACTTTCAGGGCGAGACGCTCGTGGGCTCCGGCTACGACGACCATGTCCTCGAGGCCGCTGGCGTCCATGAGGCCGACGCGTTCTTCGCCCTCACGCAAGGCGACAACCGGAACCTACTCGGGGCGCAGATCGCCAAGCACATCTTCGGGGTGAAGGTCGTCGTCGTCCGTGTCTCCGACCCGTTCCGCGGCGAGATCTTCGCGAACCTCGGCCTCCGCACGTTCAGCCCGACGAACATCGGTGCCCAGATGGCGTACGACGCCCTGATCCGGGAGCAGTAGCCATGTACATCATCGTCGTGGGCGCCGGCACCGTCGGATACGGCCTCGGGCTGGAGCTGCAAGCAATGGCAGACCACGAGGTCGTCCTCGTCGATCGCGACCGCAGCCGTTCCGGGGAGCTCCGTGAGGAGCTCGGCGAGATGGTCGTGCACGGCGACGGTACGGAGGTCGTCTTCCTCGAGAGCGTTGGCGCACGCCGTGCGGACATGCTGATCGCGGTGACGGGCGACGACGGCACGAACCTCGTCTCGTGCCAGGTCGCGAAGCACTGGTTCAAGGTCGCGCGCACGATCGCGCGCGTGAACAACCCTCGCAATGAGCGCCTCTTCCGGGAGCTCGGCATCGACTCCACGGTCTCCGCGACCGGCGCGATCATGGCGCAGATCGAGGTCGACCTGCCGGAGCACACGTTCATCCCGCTGATGAAGCTGCACGGCTCTGGCCTGCAGCTCGTCGACCTGCACGTGATTGCGGGCTCCGAGGCCGAAGGCGCCGCGCTCCGCTCGCTGCACCTGCCTGAGAACTCGATCATCTCGCTCGTCGTGCACGAGGGCGGCAGTCCCGAGGTGCCGAACGGCGACACCGTGCTGCGAGCGGGCGACGAGATCATCGCGGTGATCCCGCAGGAGGCCGAGCCGGAGTTCCGGCACCTCGTCGCGGGCGCCACCGTGAGCGGGTAGCCCGAGTGCGCCTCAGCTTCCTCGGCCCGCGTGGGACCTACACCGAGGCGGCCGCGATCGTCTTCGACCCCACCGCGGACCTGCTGCCGAGTCCCACGTTCACGTCGTCGGTTGAGACCGTCGAGGCGGGCGGCGCTGACGCTGCCGTCTGCGCGATTGAGAACGCCATCGAAGGCCCCGTCGTCGAGACGCAGCTGTTGCTGCTCCGCGAGGCCTCGAAGGTCCAGATTCGCGGCGAGGTCGTGCTGCCAATCCGTCACGCACTTGTCGGTGTCGAGGGCCTCGACCTGCGCCAGGTGCGCACCGTGTACTCGCACCCGCAGGCGCTCGGCCAGTGCCGCGCGAACATCCTCCGCTTCATGCCCAACGCCGAGCCCGTCGCGGCGCTCTCGACGGCCGGTGCCATCGAGTCTGCCATCGCGGAGCCCGGCACCGCAGCCATCGGCAGCCACATCGCTGCCGACCTCTACGGCGCGCACATCTACGTCGACGACCTCGCCGACGAGCCGGGCAACGAAACCCGCTTTGTCGTGCTGGGCGCCGAGGACGCGCCGCAGAGCGGCGACGACAAGAGCTCGATCGCCTTCACCACGCACCACGACCGCCCGGGCTCGCTGGTCGAGGTGTTGAACATCTTCTCGAATCGCGGCCTGAACCTGACGCGCGTCGAGTCGCGGCCCACCCGACACGCGCTCGGCACCTACGTGTTCCTCGTCGACTTCCAGGGCCACCGCCTCGACGACAACGTCCGCGAGGCGCTTGAGGCCACACGCGAAGTCACGCTGTGGCTGCGTGTGCTGGGCTCGTACCCGCGCTGGAACGGCCCGCACCTGGCCGTCCCGGAGCAGTGATCCGGTAGCATTGGCCTATGCCAGAGATCCCTGACCTCGAGGCGATTCGTCACTTCCTCGAGCCGCGCCTCGTGGGCAACACCCTCACCTCGACCGACTCGCGTTTCCCGTGGCTCATTCGCACGGGCTCCGACGGGCTCGTCACGCTCACCGGGCATCAGTTCGTCACGCTGCGCCGCCATGGCAAGTTCCTGCTCTTCGCGACCGACGACGACCGGCTGCTGATCGTGAACCCGATGCTGACCGGCCGCTTCCACTGGGCCGAGCCCAAGGAGCGCAAGCGCCCGATGACCGCGCTAGTCCTTGGTTTCGAGGATGGCCACGAGCTGCGCTACTCGGACGCCCGCAAGATGGGTCGTTGGTACCTCGTCCCCACCGCGGAGCTCGAGACCGTGCCGCAGATGGCCGAGCTCGGCCCCGACGCGCTCGAGGTCGACGAGGAGACCTTCGTCGCCCGGCTGAAGAAGCACCCCGGCCAGATCAAGCCCACGCTCACGAACCAGAAGTTCATCGCCGGCGTCGGCAACGCCTACTCCGACGAGATCCTTTGGGAGGCCGGCCTGCACCCGCATCGCCGCCGCGCCACCATGGACGAAGACGCCATGCGGCGCCTCTACCGCGCCATGCGCTCCACCATCGAGTGGGCCATCCCCATCCTGGAGGCCGAGGTCGCCGACCGCCTGTACCAGAGCAACGAGGAGTGGCGTGACCACCTCCGCGTGCACCGCAAGGCCGACGAGCCCTGTCCCCGCTGTGGCGAGTCCATCCACTCGCAGGTCCGAGGCGGCAGCGAGACCGACTACTGCCTGCACTGCCAGCCGCTCGTCCTCGGCTAGCCGTCCCCTAACCATCCCGTCGTCTCGGGTAAGATGCGCGGACGGCGCCGCCGTACGCGGCCGGAGGGGGATGCCATGAAGGTGCTCAACAAGGACATCGGCCAGGACATCGACGCGATGTACCAGCTCGTGGCGGGGCGCCTCGCGGCTGCCGACCGGGAGCTCGAGGTCGTCGCGTATGACGGCGAGGGCCTCTCAGATGTTGAGTGGTCGGAAGAGCAGGTGACCATCTCGCTGCACTCCGGTGTCCCGACGCATGCGCTCGCGCATGTGCTCGCCGTAGCGCTGCAGCACGTTCGCCAGTCGCTCGATGGCTACCCGCGTATCACTGAGCCAGAGGGCGACCAGCCCGAAGGCTCCGAGCTTGTGCGCTCGTCGCTCCGTGAACTGGTGCTCGAGTCCGACGCGGAGGCGCAGCTCGTTGCGCTCGGCCTCGACCGCACGTGGGAGAACGAGCAGCGGCACCAGGCGATGAAGACGCTGCTCAAGACGCCACCGGCCGATTGGGACGAGGACGACTCGCTCGGCAACCTGTTCATCGCGTTGCAGTACGCGCGCATGTCGCTCAACCACCCGCCCGAGATGTGGCGTGCGCTCCAGAAGCGCACCGAGGAAGTGCTGCCGAACGCGGCGGCACGAGGCGAGCTCGTGCTGGCCGCCGTGAAGAAACACCGCTGGGGCAGTGCGCGCAACGCGATCGAATCGTTCGTCGCAGTGCGTGACGAGCTCGGCATCGACGACCTCGTGCAGGTCGAGGATGGCTACGGCGAGGCGCAGTAAGCGAGACCTCGAACTGCGAGCAGATATGACGAGAGCGGCCGCAAGGCCGCTCTTCGCATACGTCCCGAATGTGTCGAGTTAGCCGACGAGCTTGGAGCTGCCCGCGCTCGCGTTCGCCGCACCAGCGGCGGACATCGCAGCGAGATGGGCCTGATCGACGAGGAAGCGGATCGCCGTCTCCCGCCAGTTGAGCTTTGAGTTGGGAATCGGCCCGCCGAGGATTGCGTTGGCTTCCTCGCGCGTTGAGATTGCAGCGGTTGGAGTCGTGTTGCTCTGGGCAGCTTCCGCATAGGACACGGCGTCCTGCAGCACCGGGCCTGAGCCGAGCATCTGCCGCATCGTCGACCACATTGCCTCGGGCGAATCGAACGCCTGCGTCGCGCGAGCGGTCGTCGCGATGATGCAGTCCTTCGCCGCGAGCTGCTCCGCCGACGGCACCATCTCGCCGCTCTTGATTGCCTTGAACAGCTCCTCGACCGCGCCCATCGGCGACTTGCCGCCGGACACGCTCTTCACGATCTGCTCGGCCACCATTGGCGGCATCGAACCCAGCACGTCTGTCGCCGCGAGCCGCCGCTGCTGGTCTCCCAGCGCACCCGCAAACGCGCCTGCCGACGCAGCGTTCGAGGCTGGTGCGGGCGCAGCAGTCGTGGCAGCAGGCGTGACGTGAGCCGTCGAGGCGACATCCATGCACTCAGCATGCGCGGGTCGCGCTCACCGCTCCGTCAGGGGTTTGCCGATACGGACACAGAAAACCCCTCGTTCGAGGGGTGCCCCAGAAATGCGGAAGCCCTCGGTTCGAGGGCTACGAGGCGGCTGCCGCCGAGCGCTGACTGCGGTCCATCCAGCCGAGCAGAAAGGGATGCCACTCGCGGTAGCGCTCCAGGTACTGCCCGAAGAGCGCGGCCGGAGTGGCGGCTGGGCGGACAGGCTGGCGCATCAGGTTCATGCGCGCTTCCGCCGGTGTCCTCCCACCCTTGCGGTGGTTGCAGGAGCGGCAAGCAGCGACGAGGTTCTCCCATTCGTGCGGCCCGCCTCGGTGGCGCGGCATCACGTGGTCGAGGGTCAGCTCGATGCCCGAGACGCCGCAGTACTGGCAACGCTGGTCGTCGCGCGCGAACACCTCTTTGCGGGTCAGCCGCACACGCGGTCGAGGCCGCTTCACGGGCGCATGGAGGCGGATGACGGAGGGCAGAGGGAAGTCAGTGTCGACGCCGCGAATGCGGTCGTCAGCGGTCTCGATCACCTCGGCCTTGCCGTGGTAGACGAGGACGAAGGCACGCCGCACCGCGCACACATTGAGCGGCTCGTAGTTTTGGTTCAGGACCAGGGCGCGACGTTCAATCGCCACCGGCACCGCTCCCGCCGCTAATGCGGGGAGTCTACGCCGTTTGGTAAGGGGTCGTCAGGGTTTCCCCGCCGGCGTCTGGCCGCCGCCGAGGCCCGGGATGATGCCTGCTGGCAGCCCACCTCCCGGCAGCATCGAGGGCAGTCCGGGGATCGCGCCGGCTCGGAAGTTGTCGATCGCGGCTCGGAACTCCACGGGCAGCAGCTGTTCGAAGAACGGGATGCGCTGGATGAAGATCGGCGCGAGCGTCGACCCCTCGAGCCCCGAGTTCAGCCCCGGCACCGCTGGGAACGTCGTGAGCGCGAACAGCAGCAGCTCGACCGTGAGCACGCCCTGGATCAACCCGAACACGGCGCCACCGAGGTGGTCCATTGGGCCAAGGAAGAGCACCGACGACGCAGTGCGCAGGAAGATCGATGCGATCTGCCCGAGCACGATCAACCCGGCAAAGATCGCAACGAACGCCACCAGGTTACGGACGGCGGAGTCAGCGATCAGGAAGTCGATGTTGTCCGCGAGCCGCCCGTACAGCCGGCCCGCGAGTACCGCGCCGAGCACGGTTGAGAGCAACGACACGACAACGCGAATCAGCCCCTGTCGAAAGGCGCTGAACGTGGACCACGCAATGGTCCCGGCGATGACGAGGTCGACCCAGTTCATGCCGCGCAGGGTAACAGCGTGCCTACGCGAATCCCAGCCCGCGTTCGCGCAGTGAGATGTACCGACTGTGCCCGAACACGAGATGGTCGAGCACATTCACCTCGATCAGGTGGCCCGCTTCGACGATCGCCTCGGTGAAGCGCACATCATCGGAGCTGGGCGTGGGGTCGCCACTCGGATGGTTGTGCGCCACGGCGATCGCGGCTGCGTTCTGTCGCACTGCTTCACGAAACACCTCGGCGACGCGCGCGGGCGCGGAGTTGAGGGAGCCGCGGTACAGCATCGTGCTCGAGATCAGCTGATGCTTTGTATCGAGCGTGAGCAAGCGCAGTTCTTCTTGCTGCAGCAGCTCCATCTCCGCCTGCAGCAGCCGCGCGATGTCGGTGGGGTTCAGCACCTGCGGTCGCAGCACGTCACCTTCGAGCGCGAGCCGACGACCGAGCTCGAACGCAGCGGCGATCGTCGTTGCCTTCGCATTGCCGACGCCGTGCTCCTTGGCAAGCAGCGACAGGTCCATCGAGGCAAGGCCGCGCAGTCCCTGGCGTTGCGTGACGAGATGCGTCGCGACGTCCATCACGCCCATCGCCGCCGTGCCAGTGCGCAGCAGGATCGCGATCAGCTCGGCACTGGTCAGCGCCTGTGGCCCGAGGCGCAACATGCGCTCGCGTGGACGCTCCTCGGCGGGCAGCTCGGAGACGCGCACGGTGTATCGAGGTGCGTTGTCTGCCTGCTCGGTCATTGCGGTGTGCCTAGCGCCAGCTACGGCCGGAGCTGCGGTCGAGACCGGAGCGTGGGGCCTCGGGTGTCGGCTCGCTCGTTGAGCCGCCCGAACCGCTGGAGAGCAGGCGCACACTCAGCACGTGCTTGGTGTGCGGCCAGTGGTCGATCTCGACGGCATCTCCCGGGTGCACGCTCACAGAGGTCAGTGCCCGCACCGTGAACACATCATTCCCGACGTACATGTAATGCGAGCGGAAGAACCACAGCAGTCCGCCACGCGACCACGTCCGGCGTACCGGCCCCCGCGCGGTCACCGGCTCGGCGCCGCGCAAGTCGCGAATCGCGCTCAGTGCGAGCGTCGCGAAGGCGAACGCGAAGATGCCGAGGAAGATCGCAGGGATGATGGCGCCGGTCGCGCCGGCCATGAAATTGGAGAGCGCATAGATCGCAAATATGGTGGCGAGCAGCGCTAGGGGCGCATACATCACCACCATGCGCACGAGCGCTGGCCGCGTCTGGTCGTTGGTCTCGAGAACTTCGTGGTCAGTCGTCACTGTGCCGGGAGTTTTATCACATCTCCGAGGGACAGCAGGCTGTTTTCGCGCAGATTGTTCAGTTGGTAGAGGTTGTTCACGTAGGTGGTCTGCGGCGTGCTGCCCCGGAACTGGTCGGCGATCGCGAACAGCGTGTCACCCGACTTCACGGTGTACGAGGTCGGCGTGCTTGGCGCGGGCGTTGCGGTGGCGGTCGCAGGCGGCGGGGTCGCGCTTGGGCCAGCCGTACGCGTGCCGCCGGGGGTGGGCGAACCAGTCGCTGTCCTGCTGGGTGTGGCGGTCGGCTGCGCGGTCGCGGCGCGAGTCGGCGTACCGCTGGGCAGCACCGCCGCGAGCGCCGAGGACGGCCCTGCCTGGTCAGCCTCGCCACCGGGGCGCACGAGCAGCCACACGGCGAATACGGAGCCGATCAGCAGCGCAATCAGCGAGCCGCGGTAGACCCGGTAGGACGGCAGCGCCGAGGTCGGGTCCATGCAGCGCTCGCAGAGCGCGTCACCGTGGTCGTGACAGTAGAGCGTGCCGCAGCGTGGGCACTCTTGCGTTGCCGGTTGGTCACATCGAAAGCACTGCACGGGCGCAGGGTACCACGCAGATCGGGCGTGCCCCACGTCTCATTCGAGAGGAATCACGAGCAAACAACAAACAACGCCCGGGGACATGTCCCCGGGCGTTGCGCAACGCTCGTGACGAGCGGAGAGGAGCTACTTGAGCTCCACCTTCGCGCCGGCCTCTTCAAGCTTCTCCTTGGCGGTCTGGGCCTCTGCCTTCGGCATGGCCTCCTTGACCGTCTTTGGGGCAGCCTCGACCAGGTCCTTGGCGTCCTTCAGGCCCAGGTTCGTGAGCTCGCGGACAACCTTGATGACGTTGATCTTGTTCGCACCGAAGTCGGTGAGGATCAGGTCGAACTCCGTCTGCTCCTCGCCCGCGTCAGCGGCGGCACCGCCGGCGGCCGGGGCAGCGGCCATCATCATCGGGGCGGCGGCAGTGACGCCGAACTCTTCCTCGATCGCCTTGTTCAGGTCGCGGAGCTCGAGGATCGTCATCCCCTTGATGATCTCCAGCGCGTCTTCAACCTTAGCCATTGTGATGCTCCTTCTTCCGCCGGCCGCAGCCAGGCGTCTGTTCCTGATTGCTTGTTACTGCTGACCTTCGAGCTGGGTCGCGCGCGCGTCGATGAGACCCGCGAACTCCCGAGTCGTAGCCTGCAGGAGGCCGGCGAACTCGCGAATCTTGCCCGTGAGTCCACCCGCGATGCGCGCGAGCAGTTCGTCACGTGGCGGCACCGTCGAGAGGTCCTCGACGTACGCCGCGTCGACGAGGCCACCGGAGATCACCGCATTGCGCACGGTGAACGGTGTGTTCACGTGCTCACGGCGATACTGCGCCACGAGGCGCGCGGTCTCGACGATGTCGGAGCCGACGAGGATCGCCGTGTCCTGCTGTGCCAGCTGACCGAACTCGGCGTTGCCGACCTCGGTCGCCGCGCGACGCAGCAGCGTGTTCTTCACCACGCGCACCTGTACGCCCGCTGCGTTCATCTGGCGGCGCAGTGTCGTCAGCTCCGCAACGGTCAAACCCTTGTACGACGTGCCGACGGCAATTTCGGCACCGCGCAGGAGGGCGGTCAGGTCCGCTACCTGGTCAATCTTGTGCTGTGTAGGCAACGACACCTCCATCTGCGGTCTTCGCCTCGGACGCCCCAACACAAGGCCCCGAGATCAAAGACGCGCCCTGCTCCGCCAGGGAGGAGGGCGCGAGTGGAGGTGACGCGAGAGGCGTCAGGCTCGGCATGGCGGGCGGCCATGCGACTCGTGCTTCCCCACCTACACAGGCGGCCTCGCGAGGCCTGTTGAGCGAGGTTGGAGCCTCGCACCCGTGGTCTTTGGCGGTGCCGAGACCCGAGGGCCGCGGCTGATTCTCAAATACTATAGGGGCTGCGGCTGTCTGTCGCAGCCCCTATGAGTGAGCTAGTTGTTGGACTCGGTCGCCAGCGCCATCACGGAGCTGACTTCCACGTGGACGCCGGGCCCCATGGTCGAGGTCAGCGTCGCACCCTTGATGTACTGACCCTTGGCCGCAGACGGCTTGTTGCGCACGATCTCGCTGACAAGCGCCGTGAGGTTCTCGGTCAGCGTCTCGGGAGCGAACGACACCTTGCCGATCGGCACGTGCACCAGGTTGGTGCGGTCCAGGCGGAACTCGACGCGGCCGGCCTTTGCCTCGCGCACCGCGCGGGCGATGTCGCCGGTCTCGACGACAGTGCCGGAGCGCGGGTTCGGCATCAGGCCGCGCGGACCGAGCACGCGGCCGAGACGACCGACCTTGCCCATCAGGTCACGCTGCGACAGCGCCACGTCGAATGACGTGTAGCCAGCCGCGACCTTGTCGATCAACTCGTCGCCACCGACTTCGTCGGCGCCGGCCTGCGTTGCGAGCGTCGCCGCCTCGCCCTCGGCGAACACCACGACACGCATGGTCTTGCCGAGGCCGTTCGGGAGCACGACCGAGCCACGGATCTGCTGGTCCGCGTGTCGGCCGTCGAGGCCGGTTCGCAGGTGGAGCTCGACGGTCTCGTCGAACTTCGCCGTGGCGGACTCCTTCACGAGTGCGACGGCAGCCGTCACATCGTAGAGCTGGTTCTTGTCGACCTTGGCGCGAGCCGCGGTCATGCGCTTGCCTTCGGTTGCCATCGCTTAGCCCACCTGAATCCCCATCGAGCGCGCAGTGCCCTCGATGGACTTGATCGCCTGGTCGACGTCAGTCGTGTTCAGGTCGGGAAGTTTCTGGATCGCGATCGCGCGAATCTGCTCCGGGCTCACCTTGCCGGCGACCTCCCGCAGCTGACTCGCCGAGCCCTTCGGGACGCCCGCTGCCTTGCGCAGCAGATCCGAGGCAGGCGGCGTCTTGAGGATGAACGTGAACGAACGGTCCTCGAAGATCGTGATCTGGGCTGGGATGATCTGGCCGTCCATGCCAGCCGTCCGCTCGTTGTAGCCCTTCACGAAATCCATGATGTTGATCCCGTGCGGACCGAGGGCGGTGCCCACCGGCGGCGCGGGGTTCGCCTTCCCTGCAGGAATCTGCAGGGTGACGACGGCGCGAACCTTCTTAGCCATCGAAACCTTCTACATCTCTAAGCGGTCCAACGTGCCCCGAGTTGGTCTCGGTGCACTCCCGCGCTGCGAGCAATGAACTGCCCCGCCAGCGTATCGCCGGCTGAGGAGATGGGGTGGTGAGGCTACTGCTTCTCCACCTGTAGGAAGTCGAGCTCGACCGGAGTCTCCCGGCCGAACATCGAGACCATGACGCGAACCTTCCCCTTGTCGAGGTTGATCTCGTCGACCTGGCCAACGAAGTCGACGAATGGCCCATCAGTGACGCGCACCGACTCGCCGACCTTGAACCCAATGTTGATGCGCGGCGCTGCCGTGTGCATCGTCCGCAGAATGCGCGCGACCTCTTCGTCGCCCAGCGCCATCGGCCGCGAGCGGTCGGTCTCACTCGTGCTGCCGGCGAAGCCGGTCACGCCCGGGGTGTTGCGGACGACGTACCAGGAGTCGTCGTCCATGACCATCTGCACGAGCACGTAACCGGGGAACAGCTTGCGCGAGACCGTGCGCCGCTGCCCATCGCGGATCTCGATCTCTTCTTCGGTGGGGATGATCACCTCGAAGATCTTGTCCGTCATGTCCATGTGCTTCACGCGCTGCTCGAGGTTCGTCTTGACCTTGTTCTCGTATCCCGAGTAGGTCTGCACGATGTACCACTGACGACCGTCGCTCACCTCGGGCGTGACGTCATCGTCCGCCTCGGGCTGATAGTCGTTGTCGCTGATGGCTGCGTTCGTCAAAGGAGAGTTCCTGCCTGCGCTATCGAAGGAGCGTGTATTCCACGGCCCATGAGAACGCGAAGTCCGCAGCACCCAGCACGAGTCCGAACAGGAGCGAGATCACGATCACCACAACGGTGAGGTTCATCGTCTCCTGCCGCGTCGGCCAGGTCACCTTTCGCAGCTCGCTGATGATGTCCATCGCCCAGCGCGGCTTCCACCAGGGGCCAACCGCATTGCGCGTTGCGCCAGCCGCCAGCGGTGCCGAGGTCGACACGGACGGCAGACCACGCGACGGCACAGACTTCGGCTGTCGCCGAGTCGCTCGTTCTTGCTCTCGTCGGGCTGCTCGGCCCATCGTGGTGCTCCTACCGCGTATTCGCTACAACGAGTGTAGCGACGCTGTCGCCCATCGCGCCCTCAGCGGGAATCGAGTTATCGAGTCTCGCGGTGCGCCTGGTGCACCCGGCAGTTGGGGCAGTACTTCTTCAGCTCCAGCCGCTCCGGGTCGTTCCGGCGGTTCTTGAACGTGTGGTATGTGCGAGCGCGGCACACGCTGCATGCCAGGGTGATGTGCTCGCGGTCTTCTCGGCCCTTGGGCATTGCTGCCCTCCTTCTGTGCCCCCGTTAAGGAGACGCTGTAGCGCAACGACTCTCTCGAGTCTTTACTCGATGATCTTGATAACGACGCCCGCGCCGACGGTGCGACCACCCTCACGGATGGCGAAGCGCAGGCCCTCTTCGAGCGCGACCGGGGTGATGAGCTCGATGCCCACCGTCACGTTGTCG
>Ga0114969_10000046_pt1 | contig 90524 bp, 79 predicted proteins | sample M_130807_MF_Meta_FD_87316 | JGI IMG/M metagenome (GOLD analysis project Ga0114969, IMG submission 87316) | Freshwater microbial communities from Lake Montjoie, Canada to study carbon cycling - M_130807_MF_MetaG | ecosystem: Environmental > Aquatic > Freshwater > Lake | place: Lake Montjoie... | reverse complement strand
GCCATTAATTGAAACGATCGAGGCAGCGTTGCTGCCTATCGTAATTGCATTTGCAGCAGCTCCTGTGCCGATGCCGATTGTTTGAACCGATGTGCCTGTTCCTATGTTTATACTTCTTACAGCATTTGATACACCTAGATCCAAGCTACCAGAACCTGCATTTAAAGTTAAAGAAGAACCGCCATGCGTCGAACCCAGCGTAACAGTTTGATTGGCTGCTCCTGTAGCTATATCTGTGGTTCTTGCATAACCGAAAGTTCCGATATTTGTATTACCCGTACCGCTATCAATCGTTAGCGAACCGTTGTCCGCGTATAGATTTAAAGCATCACCGCCATTAATTGAAACGATCGAGGCAGCGTTGCTGCCTATCGTAATTGCATTGGCAGCAGCTCCTGTGCCGATGCCGATTGTTTGAACCGATGTACCTGTTCCTATATTTATGCTTCTTACAGCGTTTGATGTGCCTATACCCAAGCTACCAGAGCCTGCATTTAAAGTTAAAGAAGAACCGCCGTGTGTTGAACCTAGTGTAACAGCTTGATTGGCTGCGCCTGTAGCTATATCTGTGGTTCTTGCATAACCAAAGGTTCCGATATTTGTATTGCCTGTACCGCTATCAATCGTTAATGAACCGTTATCAGTGTACAAGTTTAAAGCATCACCGCCATTAATTGAAACGATCGAGGCAGCGTTGCTGCCTATTGTGATTGCATTTGCAGCAGCTCCCGTGCCAATGCCAATTGTTTGAACCGACGTGCCTGTTCCTATGTTTATACTTCTTGATTGAGGAGTTATACCAATATCAATTGAGCCTGAGCCTGCATTAATTGTTGTGGTCGAAGTGGTATGTGTCGAACCTATTGTAACAACTGCTGGAGATCCTACGGCACCATCTAAAGAAAGAAATGTTTTGTTAAAGAAGCTACTATCATAATAAAAAGAACCTAGAAACCTTGTTCCATTCTTTAAATAAATTATTTTATCTGCAGCAGCCCCAAGAAATGTATCACCAACATTACTTTGAACAAGGGCATAATTTCCGTCTACAGCGTTGTTTAAATCCTTGTGACCAAACATAGCATAATTGCTACCTGCGTATGGGTGTGTACCAATTTCAGCGGCACCGATTAATGCATCAGCACTAGATGTTGTAGTAGATGTGATTGTAATAGAGCCTGATCCTGCATTAATTGTTGTAGCAGAACCGCCATGCGTTGAACCCAGCGTAACAGTTTGATTGGCTGCTCCCGTAGCTATACTTGTAGTTCTTGCATAACCGAAGGTTCCGATATTTGTATTGCCTGTACCGCTATCAATAGTTAATGAACCATTATCAGTATACAGATTTAAAGCATCACCGCCATTAATTGAAACGATCGAGGCAGCGTTGCTACCTATTGTGATTGCATTGGCAGCAGCTCCTGTGCCGATACCAATTGTTTGAACCGATGTACCTGTTCCTATATTTATGCTTCTTACAGCATTTGACGTGCCTAGATTTAAACTCCCAGAACCTGCATTTAAAGTTAAAGAAGAACCTCCATGGGTTGAACCTAGTGCAACAACTTGATTGGCTGCTCCTGTAGCTATATCTGTGGTTCTTGCATAACCAAAGGTTCCGATATTTGTATTACCAGTACCGCTATCAATCGTTAATGAACCGTTATCAGTGTACAAATTTAAAGCATCACCGCCATTAATTGAAACGATCGAGGCAGCATTGCTGCCTATCGTAATTGCATTGGCAGCAGCTCCTGTTCCGATGCCGATTGTTTGAATTGATGTACCTGTTCCTATATTTATACTTCTTGCAGTATTTGACGTGCCTAGATTTAAACTCCCAGAACCTGCGCTTAAAGTTAAAGAAGAACCGCCGTGTGTTGAACCTAGTGTAACAGTTTGATTGGCTGCTCCCGTAGCTATATCTGTGGTTCTTGCGTAACCGAAGGTTCCGATATTTGTATTGCCTGTACCGCTATCAATCGTTAATGAACCGTTATCAGTGTATAGATTTAAAGCATCGCCGCCATTAATTGAAACGATCGAGGCAGCGTTGCTGCCTATCGTGATTGCATTGGCAGCAGCTCCCGTGCCGATACCAATTGTTTGAACCGATGTACCTGTTCCTATATTTATACTTCTTGATTGAGGAGTTACACCAATATCAATTGAGCCTGAGCCTGCATTAATTGTTGTGGTCGAAGTGGTATGTGTTGAACCTATCGTGACAACTGTTGGAGATCCTACGGCACCGTCTAAATAAAGAAATGTTTTGTTAAAGAAGCTACTGTCGTAATAAAAAGAACCTAGAAACTTTGTTCCATTCTTTAAATAAATTATTTTATCTGCAGCAGCCCCAAGAAATGTATCACCAACGTTACTTTGAACAAGGGCATAATTTCCGTCTACAGCATGGTTTAAATCCTTATGACCAAACATAGCGTAGTTGCTACCTGCATATGGATGTGTACCAATTTCAGCTGCACCGATCAATGCATCAGCATTAGATGTCGTGGTAGATGCTATTGTAACAACGCCTGTACCTGCATTAATTGTTGTAGCAGAAGCTCCCGTTGTAGAACCGAGTGTAACAGTTTGAACAGCACCTCCTGTAGCTATATTCGTGGTTCTAGCAACGGCTGTTGAACCTAAATTAACAGTTGTTGCAGCATTAACAAGATTCATCGTTGCAGCAGTGGTAGTTATATCTCCACCGTTAATAGCAAGGTCGCCGGCGATTGTTACGTCAGCACCAGAAAGGCTGATTGCGGTTGTTCCGCCAGATGCCTTGATATTATTGCCGGTGACAGTGAGATCACCTGAGATAGCAACGTTACCACTACCGTTCAATTTGATCGCGGAAACGCCGCCAAACGACAGGATGTCATCGCCGGCGACCTCTAGATCACCATAGACGGTAACATTAGTGCCAGAAAGGTTGATCGCGGCTGATCCGCCAGATGACCTGATATTATTTCCTGCAACTTTGAGATCGCCAGCAATTGTCGTGAGACCGCTCGCATGCCCGATATTCGTCGCAGTCGATGCGCCGCCGCCGATGTTAAGAGTTGTGACGCCCGAGTTGAGAAGATTGAAGGTCGCTGCCGAGGAGGTAAAATCTCCACCGTTAACAGCAATATCTCCGTTAAACGTCGTAGTTACTGAAGAGCCAGCAAACGTCGTCGTCCCATTTATTGTGACCGTATCGACTGATGAATCGCCTAGTGTTGTGCTACCATCGACAGTCAATGCATTGTTGATAGAAGTAGTTCCTGTAGCAGCGCCTATTTCGATTGTGGTAGCTGCTCCACCGACGTTAAGGGTCGTTACTGTAGAATTTAAAAGATTAAATGTAACTGCGCTAGATGTTAGATCTCCACCATTAACAGCAAAATCGCCAGCTGTCGTGATGTTATTACTATCATCGATTACAACGCCAGAACCTTGTATCAACTTTCCAGTAGTTAAATCGAATCTAGCGATAGTGTTGTCTGTTGCGCTGGCAGGACCTACAACATCACCGGAACCGCCGCCACCGCCTGCCGTGAGCGCCGCCGTGGAAACTGTGTACCATTCAACATCGTTCCACAATAACTGAAGCGCACCATAACTGGCTGTTATTAAACTTGAATTACTTTTATCAATTAAGTGCGCCGTGACATTATTGTTCTTTTTTGTTCCTAAAGGAGACCCTATGACAGTAATGGAAACTACCGTAGCATTTCCCGCGGCGTCTTTAATGTATATTAGTTGACCTTTTTTTGGATTCGATGGTAGACGAAGTGTAACTGTTCCTGAAGCGCCTGACGTAGTAACATTAACATTCGTGACGGCGTTTGGAATATCATAAGCAGTTCCTGCTGCTAAAGCAATATCAATGGTTTTAACACTAAGACTTCCATTTATCGATAAATTTGCAGGACTATTAGATAGTCCTATCTGCATGTCTGCAGTTGTTGCAATAGTAGTGACTTGATTCGTAGTCTTGTCTTTAGCAAAGACGAGGCCAGATTCTTCAATTTTTTTGATTGTTGGCGGGATAGGCATCTTTACGTTCCTGTATTATCCGATAGTTCTATTGCCGAACAAATCAGAAAGAGAAGACAAAACGGTAGACCCACGCTGTATTGTTGTTTGATTCCTATTTCTACTAATGTCATCGAAGTATGGAAGTGAAGATGTAGCATATTGACTTAAATTTGAAGACCATGTATTTTCTGGTTTTTCTGAATAATACACTAACTCTCTCGTGTTTTCGATGTATGCTTGTCTCATAAAATTGACACGAATAGGTGGCTCATTGATCACGCTATCGAGAGAAGGCATACTTGCTATTTGCGACGAATTTACGGAGCTAAACGTAGATTTAACAGGCAATTCTCCTGATACAGCAGGTTGCTCTACACTCATTGAGTATTTTAAAGGGGAATTACTTTCATCAGTATAAAAAGCAGAATTCAAACGTTGTTCAAGCATATCTCTAAACTGTCCATATCGATCACGCCGATATAAACAGTTCGTATAACAAGGATTGCCATCGATTAATCCGTACTTCCATCCGCGGATGATTGGGCTTAACGAAAAATAGTAGGCCGACGCTACATTGGCCGTCAGGCGGCGTTCGACTAAGTTTCTTCTTCCGGTAATATGCGATAAACCTGTGAAGGGTGAGACTTTGCTCTTAATCGAGCTTCTGTCTCCAAATCCAAATAATATTTTTGAAGCATCTATTGCTGGTGTTCCGTTACCAAAAAGAGTATATCTAAGATCTCCAAGCCAATAATTAGCATCATATGAATATGGCGTAGCGAAATTTGATCCAGAATTTAGTTCTACAATTAGCAAATTTCTGGTTTTAAATTCGGCGATGCTTGACATTGTGCTTAGGCCCGACGACGACGTCCATTCCATTTTTGAAGAGAATGACTCCGCAATTGTTTTACTCCTTTTTATTCCAGAGAACATAGGTTCGAATGGAAATGAAGCTTCAAAACCTATAGGCGATGCGCCAACGAGTTCTTCAAATGGATTAAATGGATCATTATCGAATACAACAACATTATGCTCGCCAAGACTAGATGGTATCCTGAGATCTAGTTTAAATATTTGTCCGTCGAGCTTTTTAAAAGTCTCTATTAATGAAGGTATTAGCGAGTCGAAGAATCTTTCGTCAGTCGAAAATAGTTTAACGTTTCTTATTGTCCCTGCGCGCTCACGCCAAGGTTGCAAATTATATGAAGCCTTCTGGCTTGTTAATAACGCTGAAGGTCTTGCATCACGGTCGACGGTGAGTTTACTAAATGCCAGTCCTCTTTCGCCTTGAACATACACGGTTCTTCCAAGCACGTTTACTTTGGCTAACAATGATCCCGTAACATAGTTGTCATAAGTTGAACCTGCTTGCAGATTTGAATATAAAATATCATATTGATCAACTATAGGATAGTCACCAATAACACTAAATATCGATTCTGAATTTACGTAGTGACTCATGGGTGATATTCCATGCCTTCCTGGATATAGCTACCATAGACTGTTATATTAATAGAACCTGTATTCAACATAACAGTTCCATGACTGCCTGTCAATATATATGTTTCGTAGCGTGCACCGAAATTCACAAAGCCATCGCCTGTATCGACAGCCTTATGAATCACAGGTCTAGTTTTCGACATGGAAATTGTAAGTTTGTCACCAGGTAATATCAAATATGGCGCAGGACGACTATCTACTGTAGAGTAAATAGAAACTGCATCGAAACCAAAACTCGCACTATTAATTTGGTCAGTGTATTTTGCTGATAGCTCAGCAGATGTAGCGTAACCAGAATATAGCGGATTTTTTACGACAGGTTCTAGATTAAAACTAGCTATATTTCCGCCTAATATTGAATTACCATTGAAATTAAATTTTGCAGAGCCGCGGGATAAAGGACTTACTTGTTGTAGATAAACGCGCGGAGTTCTTGTTAGATAGTCACCTAATGTTGTTCTAAGTCGATCATAGGTGTTAAAGGCAACTCCACCATCAGTGAGAATTGATTTTGTTGTTAACAGTTCTATCGCTTTATTTCTATTGCTAACTAGATAGTCATACTCATCAGGATCGAATGGATCAGCTGAAGCTGACAAAAGTGACCTGTCATTTCTAGCGAATGTTAGGCCGCCTGCTACAGAAGCTTCCATCTCGAGTTTGACAGTTCCTTCAAAAATATTATTACTACCAGAAATAATATAAGTCGGATTAGAAAACGAAAGAAAACCCGTAGGACGCATACTGTGATAGTGCGCGCTAGGATCCTTTTTTAATATTACATCTGCTATTGCATCATTCATGTGTGTAATCGTGCCTGATGCTATTAGATCCAAGTACGTATTGTTTTCGCCTCTTCTTCCACACATTAATGCGAATGTGATACCAGGTCCGCCAAAATCTATAGGACCTAAAAATCTTCCAATTGCTTGGGGATCGTTTGCTATTGCGCCTGTAAAATGTGCATGAGGGCGAACGCACGTCGTCAAATCATTAAACCACGCGCCGTTTATATATAACGGTATATCAACAACGATCTTTTCTACTAAAAAAGCCTCTTCAACAGGAAAGCTAAACGTTTGATCGGTCGTTGGGAAAAATGCAGGATTATCAGTTATAGAATTATTGTAGTCTCGTGAGATAGGAGTAACATTGCTTCTCAATTGCGGTAGCACATTATTGTAATCATTGACAATCGCTCCTAACGCGTCGGAGCTTTGAAACGTTAGTGCACCGGAACCGGCGTTATTATAAGCAAAGTCGCTTACATTAGAACCAGAAACTAATTTTCTACCGACCGAATCGAAACCTCTCGAGGTCTCTACAACTCGATATATAGTTGTGAAATCGGTGTTATAGCTATCAGCATAGGTGATATTGTCAAATTCAGAAAAAATTCTTTCAGGATTTCTATAACCGCTTGAATCAACCATTGTCCACGTTTTTCTATTCGAATCGTAATAATAAAGCGATGACGTGAGCGAAGGCATCGTGACTTGTTTTGTCACTGGCAAAGAAAAGTGAAATTGCGTTTTTGATTTAAGCGGCGCGGTAAAACCGTCTCCGAAAATTTCGAGGGCCGATCCTGTCATATAGAAACTTGACGTTGATGCAGTTTCTTGATAATTTTTTTGAGATTCGTTAAAAGAATTATTGAATGGTTTTTGTAAAACGTCTAGAACATTTAATATTTCGAGATTTGAGTCAATAACGCTTTTTTTCATCGCACCGTGGATTTCTAAACTACCAGATGTAAACAATAGCTGTCTCAAAGAAATGTTCACATCTCCGCTTGTGTCGCCTAATAATCTAGATGGTATCGTGGAAGGCATATTTACTGTGCGAGTTGCGCTGCCAGAATAAAAGTTAATTGTTTTTCTATCATCAAACAATCCGCTATTAGGAGCTAGATGTCTTGTCGTGCCAATAAGAGAAGAGATCTTTCTAGGCAAAAACTTACCTGGATTTACAGGTGGGGTATAGGTTATAATCGCGCCATTCTTGGGCCACTCAGTCGCACTAAGTCTATTAGCATACACCGCGGAGTTGTCAGTGTACGTGGTCGAATAAGTTGCGCCACCGAGTTGCGACATATTTCTTTGGCCTAATTGATAACCTAAAAGTGGCGCAAAATCTCGCCACTGATAAGACTTTCCTGATTCATGCCAAAATACGCCTACCGTGGCCGACGAAGCGGCTGCTGCAGCAGGATAAGGAGACTTAAACTTTTTTAACGGCCAATAACGATATTCGATTACGCCATTTTCGAATAATGCAATCTCAAACTTTAGTCTATGATTATAAAATCTTTGTGAAGCTGTCCATCTAACCAGCAAACATTTACCCTTATTGCTATCATAATAGTTAACATAACGTACACCATAATCTAGCGAATCATATGGCCATTGATCAGTATCAATTCCTGCTTCGATGTTAGCCTGTATGTTGTCAGTTATTGTTGAAGAAGCATCAAATGCTTTGATCGCGGCGACAGTGCTGCCAGGACTATGATTTCTGTCGAACCAAATAGGTAAAAAAATGTGATTATAAGAAAACGAGGCGCTTATCGAGTTATTATCGTAAATGTTAGTAAATCCGTTTAAGATATCGGTCCAAAAGTCGACGGCTGTCGAACCACCTGCTGGGTCTCTTAAAAATATCCAGCCTGCCATGGCGACAGAAAACTCTGTATACGTTTTACCGTTTATTTCTATTCCGAATCCGATCGGTTCTACGATGGAATAAGCTTCTTCATTTGCACTCGGAGTTATTAGATTAGTACCAGAAATGATATATTTCCCTGCCAGAAATTGTTTATCTGGCACTGTTTGTGGATCTCCAAACAATCGCTTAATTGACGCAACGTAATTTTCTGTCTTACGAGGCGCTCGAGCGCGCAGTGCTTTAGTCGTTGCCATTTCAGTATGTCATGCCTCCAAAGGCGATCGAGTCAGTTCCTACATTCCCTATATTATCATATATAAAACCACATGTCGCAGATTTTTTACCAGGCGGTACGTAGTTGTCTGTGGAGCCCGTCATTATTTGAAAAACCCTCACCATGTCTTCACCATGGGTTGCAACAGTAATTCCTAGATTTTTTAAATAATCGTAAGTAGCACCATCAACGAAGCTATCTATATAGTTGTGTTGATCGTCTAAGAAACCCATGCTTTGGCGGGCGATGGATGAACCTGAATGTATGACTTCGAACGCGTCGAGGAATAATTCGTTATTAACAAACGCTCGTCTAGATACCGTCCCTGAAGCTAATGTCTTTAGTGGAACAAGTTTTTTAGGTGTATAGTCTATAGTTAAAATTCTATCACTAGAACGTTTAAAGTGTTCTTGATTACCGGCCATCATATCTGCACGAAAAGCGTGAGATTCATAAGGAAACTCTATGGAGAAAAAAGAAATAACGGAACGGATTGTTAAAGGTTCGATGATGCCATTTAAGATATAATTTTCTGCTTGATTATTATCAGAAACGACTATGGGCGCTTTGATGGATTCCTGTAATAGCACGTAATTAATAGGTTTAAAATAATCCATCTCAACGAAAGAGCCTGTCGAGATAATGTCTAAATCATTAATACCGTAACAAACAGGTTTGATAATATGACCAGGCGTTCCGGCGGTTATTTTAAAAGAACCAACAGAATGTTTTTCTAAAGTAATTTCTACACCTTGTCTATAGGCGTCGAACCCCGAAGTATTAATACTGGAGGAGTTTACACCAATCACCGTGTCATAGATAAGGGGCGCCTCGATAAAGGCTCGCTTTTCTAGCGCGCTATACTGCTGGATCGATGAATAAAAATTCTTTGAAAATAAGGCCATGGTTATTACGCTTTATTAAAATCTATTTATAGTTCCTACGACCTGCTGCGCTAGTAGAACGTCCTTAAGACGACTACGAAGACCTGAATCACCTAAATAAATTTCATTTGACTTATATTCCACTTTGTGGCGTTCTAGAATATGAGATTCTATTACAAAATTCATTCCTTTAAATCTTGTTTTTCTTGGAATAAGTTGCTCTATGAAATTACTCATTGATAAATCGAACCATTTATAGAACTCAAAGAAGTTTCTAAAGTTCATTTTATCTTTTAGTCGATTAAAATAAATGTCTCGTAATTTTTCCAAATCAGGATAATCTGGTGAGAACATCAATTCAGGAGCGCCTATAGCTGTTGCCAGGACATCGTGATTTGCGAACATATTAATGATATCTTTGTTTAGCGCATCTATTAATGAAAACTCTATCGAGAATCTGACATCGTCTTGAGGAGTTTCTCCTGGAGGAAGTTCGTATGCAGGACCTATCGTAGCGTAAGGCGCGTCCTTGAGATATTCTAGCTCGTTAAATCCTCTAATTCGAATCTTTTCTGTGGAAGAGTATTCATCAAAATACGGAGATAAGTAACTGTATCCGTAAATATCGCCTACAAATACTTGTTGAGCAGCGACGAATTGTGAACCAATTACATTAATGCCGTTTTCGCTAAAGTCGTTAAATATTATTTCACCAGATAAAGAAGCTGTTCTAGCGGTTTGCTTTTCTAAAGTACTTAAACGTAATTTTTCAAATGAACCAGTTTTAGCAGTTACATAATTGTAATTCGTTAAAGCATCGTCTACGCCGACAGACTTCGGGTTTCTAATATGCTCTCTCCATTCAGATTCCGTTAGTCCTTTTGACCAAAAGCGAACGTTACTGACTTGCCCGACGCATTCGGTTTCGCGAGCATCAGCGATGGCGGCAACGGTGTTATTAAGATATAAATAACCCATGTTTCCTTCGGGAATGCTGCTGTTTTTTCCTATTGCTATTCTTGAACCTGAGGCGTTATTCGTCGAAGACAGTACTCTAAAAGCGTTAGCTTCGCCAGATGGTGTTTCATAAAAGAAAGAAGACGTTGTATATGTCTTCGAAATATCGCCATCATTTTGTGTTCCGGCTCTAAGAAAATAAGATGAAGACACAGTGCTCTTTATTGAATCATTACGATAACAACCGACTGACACATTCCACTTTTCTCCATTAAGTATATTAACAGGTAAAGTCAATTGTAACGTAGGCGAAGTTGAAGACATACCTGGTCGAATATAAGCGATTAATGAACTAGAAGCTACAAGATTAAGAATAACACCTGGTCGTATGGTTGCTGCTGATCCAGTTACTTCTAGTCTTGCAAGAGACTGCAATGAGCCGCCGAATTTTTTTAAGCTTTTTGCAGTATATCGATAGCAACCTTCGTATGTCCAAGAACCTGACGTCAATAAACCATCGCTATTATTTGTAGACACACCTTCGCTAAACGGACCAACAGCATAAGGAAATCCAGGTTCTACTCTTGAAGCAGAAAGAAACGATGTTGTTACCAATGATGCAGTTTGAAAATCTACCGCAGAAGAATATTCGGTTCTTTTCTCTCTACTTATACCGAATTGATTTAAAGAAGGACCACCGAATTCTCTTATTCTAACACTATTGTCAGGATCTATTCCCACTGACCTTAAATAAGATCTAATACTATGCTGCGTGCCTTTGGACTTTAGAATGTCAGGCATATTCACTAAGATGCGTCGCAATAAATTAGATTGTATTTGTTTAAGCGTTGAAGTTGACAATTCGCTTTTGCTAATGTCCTCTCCATCGATGTATTGAAGCATGCTAGCATCGTTAAAAAATGGAGGCAAAAATACGCCATATGAATTTGCAAAGCTATTTAAGAAATTATCTGGCATGGTACCTGGCAGCGCATAATCGACTGTTTTCAGCGTGCCAAACGCGTCGACAAACATTTTTATATCATCAAAAAACTTTGCCCAGATGTATAGAAACGTCAGTATTATTTGTGATGAGCCTAATTGGCCTTGTCCAGGTATTCCTTCTCCACCATAAGAAGTGCCAATGGTTCCTTCTATTTCAGTACGTTTTAATCCTTCAACTTCTCCGCCTTCATGAAGATAATGTCTCGGAATTAATTTCGTAATTAAGTTTGGATTAGCTTCGTCATATACGCTAGCAGAAAATAGTAGCGTCTCATTTAACGATATTATGTCAGGATTGTATGGAAACAGTACAGTTTTAAATTCAGGTCTTTCTGCCGTCATTAAACTTAAAGAATCACTGGCTGTAGATTGTCTTAACGACACGTCAAAGTTTTCGATAAGTCCATGAAGCGAATTTCCCGAACTATCCAAAACGATAGAATTAACTGTGTCACTAGGATTTGAAGACAAAGAAGACGATGGTTCATTAAATCTAAAATATAGCTTCAAATATTCTGATGAGTACAGACCTTTAGACGAATAGGCTCGTTGCTGTTGAATAGTTCTATACGCGTGGAAAATTCTAAATTCGTCTAACGTTCCACTAAATGTTTGTTCAGGCGTTTTGTAGACGTTGTCTACATAAAAAGAAGAGCCTGAACCGATGATTAAAGAAGAAGTGTCAGTAAATTCTTTAATGACTTTTTGCTTTTTACTTTCATTTCGTAGTTGTTCATTAACAAAAACTTGTAGATAGTTATCTCCTGCTTCTCGATTTAAAGACATGCATAGATGGTTAAATTCTCCTTTAGCGAAAATGCAATCTACAAAATTGCTAACGCCGCCAGAAACTATACAAAAAGTGCCAGTTACATAAGAGTTAGTTGAAGGTTCTAAGTAAAAAGTAAAACCTTGACTTTTATTTGAAGACAACTTTTGAAAAACAACTTGTCTATCATTGCTTTGATTAGGAACGAATATATGCGTTTCGATTGTGAATGATTTATCGATAGGCGGATTTAACACAGCGGCGCCTGAATCGTTTTTTGATATTTCAGGAAACATCCATCCTGCAGAATCCTTAACTTCGACACGTGAACCTCGACCTGCTGCATACCCGTTTAATGGATTTTCCCCTACTTGAGTACCTGAAAAGTGCAGCTGTCCTGCAAATTTTGGGAATTGATCATATATCCACTTTTCATATCCTGTTAGCTTTTCAAAAAATCTTTCTACTTCAATTCTTGTACCATCAAAAGGAAACCCATTGATGATTTGATCGAACGCAATATTAGTTTTTACTTCTGCTGATTGAAAGAAAGTGTGTTCTTCGAATTTCGACCAATCGATGTTAAGCTGTTGCGTACTTTTTATAGGATAATCTAACGGGTCATATTGAAAAGACGATGTACTCTCGATGTTGGTATGTAACAAGTCTTTAAACGTTAGTTGTACTGGCCTGGTTTCGGTCAACGCGGCTTTGATAAATGACGACGCTTGTATATAATTTTTTTTTGTAATCATAATCGATTAAAGCCTAGATTTTTATTATTCTAAACGTAGGAGAAGCGTTTAGATATTTCTGTTGTTGACCATCAACTATAGTCATTATATCGACTGTATATGATCGTTGAGACGTCAGCGCCGTCGTATTAAAATTAAAATACATGCCCTTAGAATCGCTACTTAACTTTGTAGAATTTGTTATAGTGTCGAAAGGTATAACATATTCATTAGTTATTGAATTTCTAATAGCGTAATAAGAGTTCTTCAACACTAATCCGGGTAGTTCATGTGGCAATCTAACGGCTTTAATTATTGGACTGTTTTCGTCAAAAATATTTACTCTTAAAGAAACTTCTTCTTCTTCTGTGTAATCGCTATTTATTCCCAATACGTTAACCGTATATTTTCGCGGATTTAATTTACTGTTAGTTCTATCAGGCGCGTATGCAATGATACTAGATCCTGTTACATATGCTAGCTTTCGATCGATAGAACTCCATACAGGCACAAAGCTAATAGAACCTGTTTGTAAATAACTCGCTTTGATATTAGCGTTTGTTAATGGTATCGATATAGATGCAGAATATATTCCTGCAACAGGTAGCGTGCCAAAATAATGTTGCGACCCAGTAAAAAATAGCGAATAAGCACCGACGCCTGAAGCCTCTGTTTTGAGTTCTAACAAAATACAATTACTTCCAGTAACGTGGTTCGAGGCAGAAACTAAATTTGTTAATTGACCATGAACATAGTTATAAAGAAATATGCTTGAAGAAACAGGCAGATCAATTCGCAAGTTTGATGTTTCATCAAATATAGAGTCATCGAATTTAACGAACAGTTGCGGGTGTTTGGTTTCATCATACGCATGTCTGGATGCGAATCTTTTAACGAAGTAAGTGTAAGTGTCAGTCTCGATAGCATCGTTAAAAGAAATTCGATATCCTGTATCAGGTAGATCTCCTTTTAATGTTGCAGATACTATCCTAGTTACATCAACGAACAGGTTTTCTTCTCCCGTTATAAATGTTTGAGAAACACGCGTGTCATTAATCGTGACAGAACTTGTTATATAGTCTCCGCTACCAGTTGAAAAACATGCTAAAGTGCATCCTTCTCCAAACCATTTAGCTGTCCTAGATGCTGAAAAAAAGTTTGCAATATCTTCGTCTACATAATATGATGTGTCCTTACCTAAGCCTTCATCAAACGACGCAGATAATGGGAAAACGTTTACCACAAAATTGTTAGGTGTCGTTTGTCCTCCATATACGTCTTTTAAATTTAAGTGACACTTAAAACTTGAATGCGAAATATCAATTTTTCCTTTGTCTACTAGATCTATAAGCGGATCCAAATCAAAGTGTATTAAAATTCGTGATAGCTCGCTTTGAGGTGTACCATCAATATTAGTAATTCCATACAACTTAAAAAGATCCACCGTTCCTGCAGTACCAACGTTACCGCTTTTTGCTTGAACGCTATCTACATACTTGTTAGTAATATATGTGTCTTTATTAGCCTTTAATATACGGAACATCAGGTCACCACCTTAGCTATGATATCGACATCAGGATATCTTATTTCAAATATTCCTCCCATCGGCGGGAACAACATCTGGCGTTTCGTATTGCTTTTTACATCATAAAAGACATCGCTATAAACTCTATTATCAACAACGCCAGAAATGTTAGCTAGCTCTACTGAGTCAACAGCCACAACGCCTTGTGTCGAATAAATCGTGTTAGTTATATCGGATATAATAAGCGGCTGGTCTATATACATTTTTCTAATCTCAAACTGTCTTTGAAGCTTAGTTAAAACTACAGAGAGCACCGATGTTCTATTCAACGAAGGGTCAACTACAACAGTAAATTTTAGTTGTAGGTCGACAACTTGCGCGTCTAGGACATCAATTGCGTCAGATATCATTCTATAGGAATTAAGATATTTTCTTAAATTTATTTTTAAACTATCAGGCGACATGATAAGTCTTTGATTATTATCTCGCGATATAATAAACAATTGCGTAGAAAGCGGATTATTCGGATTCGCAGCTATAGATGCTCTAAATACTCTTCCTAAGTTAGATGGCATCGTATATACGCGGGCCAACAAATCTTCTTTTGTCACTATTCTTTCTTGCGAGTTTTTCACTGCAGGAATTAAGGCGATTAATTCTCTTGAAGATAGCGCGTCTTCACCGCCAGAAGCCATCATGGTATTACCTATTTCTATAGAGTTTCTAACTTTAACAGCATCGGCATTAGAGGGGTTTTTTGGAAAATCCATCGTTAGACTTGTAATAGTTGTTAACGAATTTGGAGAAATATTGTGACTTAAGCCTCCACCGTGTCTGTACGTAATTGTTATATTAGTATCAGAAGAAATTACGCCAAGCGTATTTGTCGTTAATAACTTTTCAGGATTTAAGGAAGTTCTTTTAATCGTTTTTGAGTATGGCAATGGCAATGCAAACTCTGTCGGATCTGGAATGACATCATCTTCGAGCGAAGCTGCCGAACCACCTCCGAAGACCAATATCGTTTTTCGCGTGGCTAAATCTGTTAATTTAGTGAATCTATATGGCGCGTGAACGACTCTTAGTCCGTCTTTTACAAGACTACTATCATAGGACGAATTCAATACATTTCTATAGACTACATCGTGTGATAGCGCGCCAACTTCATAATATGTATTGCCATAATCGTCATATACATTCACTATTTCTGTAATATTTGATTGTGCTAATTGAATCTTTCGAAACGGGATAAATCCGCCGACAGAAACAACTTGTCGCGTTTCTCTACCTGAAACGCAAAGTCCATCTAGCGAAAGAAAATAACTTACTATAGCACCGTCTGTTCTTCGACGTCCAATCTTCTTTTTCACTGCTGGATTTATAGTATATTCGCCATTTTCATCAGGATCTATTATAAACTTTATATCATCGACCAGCGTAAAGGGTATACCACTGTCACTTGTAAAAAGACAACCTTCTTTAATCACGGGCAAAAGACTTATGTCAGGACCATCATCGCCAGAATTTGCTGTCATCACCTCTATATACACAGTGACGTTGACAGACGCAGGTGCCGAGCCAGCAATGGCCACGCCAGAACTTCGAAGGGCCCGCTCGATACTGCCATTCTCAACTGCAGTTTCTGGATTTAACTCTCCATAAAGATGATCCAAATAAAACGATAGATTGTCACCAACGTACGCAGCCATGTCTAAAAACAAACCGCCTATAGAGGCTTCAGAAAAGTCCTGAATACGATCTGGATAATATTGACGAGCATAATCTAACAACGTTTGACGAAACGAATCGAAGTCGCGAGCCAAATAACGACGTTGTCTTATCTCTTTTGTGATTTTTTTAGGGTCAGTGGCCATTTTCTTAATTTTCCATTATAATACGAATAAATTAACTCGTAACTGACGATCTTCAACCGCTAATTGCGGAACTGAATAGGTTATCAATATTTTCATATGTGCAACCGACGAAAGACTCGTGAAACTTTCAAAATCCGATACATAATCAATTAAATTTATGTATGGCATCCATGAGCTAGCAGCTGTTTTTATTCTAATTACAGCCTCTGAATCGAATTGTTCTTGAACCGAATACTCAGTAACTAACGGTTTCAAATTAGCACCGAAATAATAAAGTCCTAATCTTTCGCCCCAATTTGTGAGTATAAGATTTCTTAAGTTATCATGGATTGTATCTGACATGTTCGTATACATGTCAAATATTCCGTATTTTTTACCTAATTTTAATGGCGTCTTTATTCCAATAGGCTTTAAACTAGGCATTAAATTACTCTCAATGAGCTTTTTACCTGTTGTACCTACGCTTTTAAAATTTATCGTCGCCATACAGTTCTATCTATGCTAATTTGTTAAAATGAAACCTACTTACTTACTACAATACCACTAGAACTATTCGTTAAGGATAGTAACTTTCCTATAAGATCAAATCTACCCAGGTATCCACGTAGGTTTATTCTTGTTATCCTCGCCCCATACTGCACCGCCATAAGATTTGATTTTTTCAATAAAAACTTGCATATTCATAAATCCTGCCAAATAGACAGGTGCCTTGGCTTGGTGACCTTCTGCCGTGACGAAGTATGATGTCCCCGGTGCATCGAGACGTAACAGTCTTATAGTATACGCCATACCTTGCGTCGCGTCCCTCGCCGACCCCCCGACGGCGGATCCCATATTGCCTTGACCGGCGTCGGCGGTACCAAACCAACCTTCGTCAGGACGCCATTCTACTATAACACCTGTGTGGCGGATGGTGCCTGGCCCTCCGCCGCCGGACCCTTCGCAAGTGAGATAAACATCTCCATATCTTGGCGTCCTATTAACAAGGTCTTCGGTTTTAAACATGCTTGTCCACGCGCCGAGCGTGGCGCCAAGATATACGAATTCGAAGCCTGTCCCTCCAAGCTTTACGCTATTATTTCGACCATACGAGTTTTGGCCATGGGCGAAGGTCGAATTCGTTGTCTGTCTGTTGTCATTACCTTCGTTAACAATAAATGTTATCTGTTTTGTTCCAGTACCTACTAAATTATTGAATATCCAACTAGACAATTGTCCACAAGAAGTCGGAACAGCTTGAACGGGGTTGCCCTTATTTGGTGAGTCAAGCAGCTTCTGGATTGTCTCTTTGTCGCCAAAGCCAGCGCCGATGATGCCATCGGCGCCTCGAATTGGGTCTTTCCACTTGGGGCTTGATGCACCTTGCGCGTAGCCTACAAAGTTGATTTGATTCTTTGTGTTCGGCGCGCCATGATCCTTGCTCCAGTTGGGTAATGGTCCTAAGCATCCATCGCAAGAATCTCCGCCTTCGATTAGGTCTTTAAGTCTTTGTCTGATTTTGCCTGACGGTTTCATTCCGCTTTTACTACTTTTGCCGCCAGCAGGACTCGCATATTCGTCGTCATCGTCATTAGAAGAATTGGCACTCCCCGTGGGCCCAGGAGGAACCTCCATTTTGTCTGAAGAGATAATTGGTACCGGCTCTAACGGTACATCGGGGTCTTGAGCAGGATCTGACGGGTTTTCTATTTCCCCCGTTTGACCACCTTCGGGTGCTTCTTGTGGTAGTTTCGCAGGCTCTTGTGATATTGAACCTTCGTCTGCCGGCGCGCCGCCCCAGCCACCACCTGCGCCAGGCGGAGAAGTTTGACCTTGATTTCCTTGAGTAGGATAATCGTCTGCAGGCGGGCTAGCCCATGGAGAAACGTTAGATTGAGAACTGCCTCCGTTACCTTGTACACCAGAAGGTTGTACTTCATCCGGTGGTTCAAACCCAAATGGTGATTGTTGTTGTGTTGATGATGCGCCGGAGTTTTGGGCGTTTTGATTCGAAGAACCCGCTTGACCTTCGGCAGGTGGTGATTCATCAGGTTGTCCTCCAAATCCAAATCCTGATGGTTGTTGCGATGGTGCGTCAGGACTTGTGCTAGCTGCAGGAGGATATTCATCTGGGGGAGTGTCTCCTCCTATTGTGTTGCCACCTCCATAAGTCGTCTCGCTTGTAGGAGTAGGTCCTGGTGGTATTTCATCTTGTACAGACTGGCCTTGCATAAAAGGATTTTGATCTCCCGTGGTCGTTGCCTGCGACCCACCGCCTGAAAGCGTAGGAGAAGATACAGTCGATCCTGCGTTTGCATCACTCGCGTATGCCGGCTTCTCGTCGCCAGGTATTTGGTCACTTTTGGATTTTGACATATTCAATAGACCTAATCCGCCTTGATCTTCAGGAGTAGCTGCAAGCGCCTTTATTACTTCACCGCTGCCTATATTTTGTCCTAGGAGAGCGATACACTGCAACTTTACCTGATGTTGCATTAGCACTTCTTGTGCTGCAAGCTCAAATACGCTTGTAGCCATTTGTGTCGGTTGGTATTGGGCGACTAAAGCATATACTTCAGTAAGAAGCATCTCATTTTGTCCAGATGCCATTTGCGCTATTAACATAGGCAAAAACGTTGGGTCTGCTGCGCGAATCATTAATTGTGCATGCGCGTTTATTTGAGCAGCATATACAGCATTTTCAAAATCGTGTTGTTCAATATAACCGTGTTTTTTTGTTAATGGATTAGGTCGTTTAGGACTTATCTTGGCCGGCTCTTTATTGAGCGCGGCTATCAGTTTTGGTATTATTTTAGGGTCGAGCGGATCTAACCCTTTTAAATATTTATCAAAAAATATTGCAGTATTTATGTTGGGTTGGGGGAGTACAATAACATCCTTGATGGTAGGAGGTGGTAGGTTGTTTCCAGGAGCAGACAATCCTTGCATCTCGAGCAGCACGTCAGGAAACTTTGCAGGTGGTGGCGACGGCGCGCCCATTATTTTAGCTAACGCAGTGGGGTCTATTAACGGCGCCGCCGGAATCTTAGGAACAGAATTAAATGCACCTACGACATTTAATTGTTGAACTGTTTTTGTGTATCTATCTTTCCAAATTCTATGAAAATCTGGAAACAAAAGTGGATCTTCTATTTTTGCAAGATTAAAATTTTCTATTGGATCAGCTTGTTTGCCGATAGTCGGCGATTTAAAAATGCCTTTGCCTGTTGTTAATCTTTTTTTTACGTCATTAACAAAACCAGAAAAAGCGCTTGTAGAAAGTACTCCTCCTTTTTCTAAAACGCCAATATCATCTAAAACGCCCATGCTATTTAATTAAAACTTTTTTCGAAAAAGTTCCTAAATCAGGAGCTGAAGACAATTTTGTTGCTGAGGCATCGGCGTTGCCACCTGTTGTACCAATAAATCCTCCTGACGTTGAAGCAATCGGCAACGATGTGACTGATCCTTCAGTCGTGGTGGCTGGATTTGCTGTACAAACGATAGCCTGTTTTGCATCGTCTCCGCCTAATTTGATATAACCTTTGTCGCTAGGGGTAAAAATTATATCGCCATTAGCTCTTATAGTAATTGACGCCCACTTTGCTGTATCTGATGAACCAGATTTTACTGTTTGTTCTGCGACTTGTAGATCTTCGAAGTTTGTAACTATGAAAGAAATATCAGAACGAGCTATGATTCTAATTTTATCCGACTTTATTACGATGCCAGCATCGCCAGATGCGGTATCAGATATTGATAATTTTTTGCTTATGTAGTCTTTTAGACCAAAGTTTGCGTCTGGGAGAGTTCTTTGCGATATCAGTATTCTGCTACGATCTTGTGTAAAGTCTGGATCTCCTTCGGCGGGTGACAATTCGTCCGGTATTTTTAAAAGTTCTTTTTTTAGTTCTTGTCCATCGCTAATTTTTTTTGTTATTGCGGAGGTGCCGCCAGTCGTAGGTGTCATTCCTCTTCCTGCGACAAGATCGATAGCACCTGAGTATCCAAAAAAATCAAATGTACGATCTGGTAATATTCCTCTACCCGGTTGTGACGCGTCTAACGAAATTTTTGCAGCCTCACCAGTGCGATCAGTTCCTAAGACTATTAGTGTATTGTTGCTACCTTCTAAGGCAATATCGCCTGGTCGTTTTCTAAATCTTGGAATCGCTTCGTATTGAATAATTTGTGCAGCATCTGAATTTGTTATTAATTTTTCGAATACTGATTCATCATCTGTTTGTATTAATTTTGAATCGATAATTGTTGTTCTAACACCATCTTTGGTACTTATAGTTTTTCCATTTCTTAATTCATAAACAGGACCTGTACCGGCTTCTCCCTGCATATTCTTTTTTATAGAAGCTTTTAGAGATTGATCAAGCTGCATAGCATGATGCGTATGATTTACGTCATCTATAAAATGAGGTTCTGAAATTCTACAAAACCAATATCCCATTTCTTTAATTTCTGCATTTGGATCTTCAAACATTGTCCAAACCATTTCTCCTGGTTTGCATGGCAAGGCTAGATGCGAGGGGAAAAAAGGCAACAAAAACATTGGTTGAGAAATACGCGTGGACGAGATGGTCGCAGGTTGCGCAATAACAGAATTGCGAGGCAACATTTTAGCAAATCTAGAATTTGTAACCCTAATTACGTTTTCCCAATAGCTTATTTTATTGTCGTCTATTATTTGCGGATCGTGAATAACGTCCAAGACTATCATACGTTTAAAAGTTGGTTGAGGCGGATCAATCGCATCTTTAATCTGATTTGTAACTCTTGATATTCCGCCTTCACCGAGGCGAGAGATCATGTTACCAGGTTTTGTATTATTAAATAGCGACATACTATCCGTTTATCTTTTTAAACATTTCGTCCGAGTCTATCTCGTCATTCGTCTTTTCATTTCTTGAGATAAGTTCAGCTAACTTAATTAATTGATCGTTGGCTTTACTCATCTTTTCTATATAAGAAGATAACGATTTACCGTGCACCGCATGTTCTGAACTTTTGTCCTCGACGATGTTGACTAGTTTTGCGAATAGAACATAAGCATTTTGTCTATCACAAATAGCGTTCTCATATATTTCTTTCCAAAGTTTTTTCTTTTTATCTGATAAACCGTCTATTTGATCTAGCAAACTGGAAAAATCTCTTACTTTGGTTTCTAGTTTAAGTTCGGAATTTTCTAGCGACGTTTCCACTCACAACTCATTTCTTTGTTCGTTTTTAATTTTTTTATAATGTTTTTTTATAACTTGCATTGTCGTTGTCAATTGTTTTGGACTAAGCCCAGACAATTCTCTCATATATAACAATATTGCATTTTTATTTAATAAATCTATATCTTCTATATTTTGAAATATCGTTATGATAGAATTAATGCACGTTAATTCATTTTCTGTTCGCAACTTTTCCCTAATATCGCATAGTAAGACGCCTATTGATTTAGATGATATTAAACTATCTAAAAACAAATCTTGCGAAGGCAAAACGTTATGTTCTTCAAGTATATTTTTTTCATGAGCCGAAAGAAGACTAAGATCGTCTAGGCTAACATTCTTTTTAGATTTTTGAGATTTCTGTTTAGACTTTATTATCAACCAGTTTTTAGCTACGACGTTAAAATAAGAAAACGCATTTGTTCCACGGGAGTCGTCAAACTTACAAATAGTTTCAAATAAAAAATTAATACAATCATTTCTTAGATCATCATACGAGTCGTGTAATCCTGCAAATTTATGAATATTAATAAGATTTTCTACCAACTTTTGAAAAGCTGGCATTATCTCCAATACGTAAAGTCGTTCACGAACGACACGATCTTCGGTAGATTGAAATTCGACGATGGCACGTTGTGTATCTGCATTAAAATATAGCTTTGCAGGATCTACTTTTTTTATTTTTTCTTTTTGCTCTTTTTCTTGCACTACGACTACAGCATCTACAGCATCTACAACGTCTACAATGTTTACAGAACAAGATTTTTCATCGAGTTTCTTATCTTGTTCTTTTTTGTTTTTTCTTATCATCGTCGTTAACTTTCTTGCGCGGCCGCGGCGAGGCGCTCTTCATTTTTATCTCCAGTTAGTTTTTCAGAAATTAATAGAATCGCGGAGCGGGCCATCTTCATGTCTTCGACTAATTCGCGAACTGCAGGTTCGTTCGAGAATAATTCTAGCTTAGCTTTTTTATCTATTCTTTTATAACAATCGTCTAACGTTTCTATGGCTTTATCAATTTGTTCGTTAGTTTCTTCTAGCAAATCGATAAGTTCGAAGTTTCTTTTTACACTATAATAAAGAGCATAAAATGAAGCTATAGAAACGATCAACGAAACAAAAATCAAAATAATCATATTATTTCTTTAGTCACCTCATCATAAGTTTTGAATATAGCCTCAGAAGAATACTTCTGTTTTATAACAGAAGCTAATTCTACTGCCCATTCGCAAGGAATCGTAGGGTTGTTTCGAAACTTTATTAATTTTTTCTTAACATCTTCCTCAATTACTTCTGCCCATTTCGCATGAGGAACGAATATTTGATTATCAACCCTAGATGCATGTATTTGCTTTAGATCATACGATATCGAAATATACTTTCCATGTTTAAGGAACTCAGTGTGACCAGACCATCCTGTCGCTATTACAGGTAAACCGCTGGCTGCGGCTTCAAGAATCGGCAAACCATAACCTTCGCCTCGGGTCAAAGATACGAGTGCCTTTATTTGCTTATGTTTATAAAGCGTAGCAACTTCAGAATTTGACATCTCACCATGCAATAAATGTACTTTAGGAAAATCTCCATGTCTACATTGTTTAACCACAGTATTTATCAATTGTTCTGTACGACGTTTATCTATCGCCGTATTACGACCAAGATTTGTTTTTATTACTATACCAACATCTTTATCGTTCTTAAAAACTTCGCAAAGCCACTTAATCGTAAGTATGATATTTTTACGATCATTAAGCGAATTGTCGCCAGTGATTTGACCAAATATTAAGAAATTAAAGTTCGTAGAAAAATCTGGCAATTGATCATTGGTTTCTTCTAATATTTCATCGCAAAAAGATTCGGGAACTACGACAATTGGAACATTAATTGTTCCTCCATTTTTTAAACAATTTGCTGCATGAGCCGATGGAACTATGATTAAGTTCATTTTATTGCATGCTTCGGCCCATGCTGGATTACACGTATCAGTTTCGACTGCGGCTGTCATACCAACATTAAACCTTGCTATAGACCGGTCCCATTCGTTAGGAAGCTGTAGCTGAAAAGAAACATCATACCGCTTATCGTCGGGCACAGACAGCTCTACAGAATTCTTTGTAATCTTATCTATTAAACCTCTTTGGACATTTTTATCTAATATCCAAGGAGTGTTTCCCCAAGGTAGCGCTTGAAACTTTACGTCGACATTCGATTTGGATAAAAGCCACGCAGCAACTTGCCTACAATGAACACCGTATCCTGATTGAGTTAAAGCGGGACCTCTTACAACAACTTTTTTCATTTCAAATCTCCTTGTGAGACCATAACTTATCGTTTTTCCATGTGTTTATTGTATTTGACAATGTTTTATCCCAAGTTTCAACTGTTTTTTCTATATTGTAATTTTTATGAGCGTGTGCCATCGCCTTAGATCCTAATTCCTTACGTCCTTCAGGACCTAACTCGTACATCTTCATAAACGCATTGGCCATAGTTTCATGCGAAATAAAATCTTCGTAGATATATGGAACCATTTGATTCCCAACCAATGATTTTACTTCAGGATCTAATCCTATTCCGAATTGTTCGCCTGTCTCTAAGTCTTCAACTTGTCTGGTTAGACCGCCCGTTTTAATTGCTATGATAGGTTTACCACACATCATTGATTCTAGTGTAGGTAAACCGAATCCTTCATTACAACTACGATTAACAATAGTATCGAAAGAGTTATACAACAATGCCATATCTTCAAACGGCGTTCTATCTTTGGAAAAAATAACATCATTTTGTATGTTTAACATGTCTATAACGTGATATAGGTTTGGTCCTTCTGGATCTAACGGTTCAGTATGCATAACCATCGTAGCTTTACGATGTCCATGTTTTTCTTCCAGCTTTTCTAAAAACATCTTCCAAGAAATTAAAATATCGCCTGGCATCTTTCGTCTTGCATTACGACTTACATAACCAGCTACAAAGTGATCAGCTCTATTCTCTCCTAAAAGCTTTTTCTTAAATGCTAAAACACTAGCTTCAGGAAGTGGCTTATAGACTTCTTTTGGTACTGCATGAGGTACGTAATTCGCTTTTTCAGGAAATCGTTCTTTAACCATTTCATAAGTTGGCCAATTAATACAATTGATTAAATCCGTCGACTCATAAAGAACTTCATTGAAACTTGGCCAAGGATAATTGTCCCAAAGATGCCAATAAGTTATTGGACAAATTTGTTTAATCTCATCTGCCATTTCCCAAACCCAAATAAAGAATCGTGGGTCAGTAAAAAGCATTAACGCATCTGGACGAAGTTGAACCAACGTTTGTCTTAATAAGTTTCTATCTCCAAAGCCGTCGGTTGGTTTAATAATAAAATCTTTATTGACTACGTTTAAATTATAGTCATCATGTTTTACTGCACCGCCAAAACACTTGAAGCTATATTTTCCTGTATTAATCAATCCATGAATCAACCATCGGGCTTGTGTACCCACGCCCGAGGTCGAGAGTGGGTGGTCGCTTAACATTAATATGGTTTTCTTGTCGCTCATTACCATCCTATCGTAACTATTTTTTGAGTCTTGTAATCTTTTTAGATACAGTGTTCAGTATCTTTATATTCACACCAAGTGCAAGCGTCTCTATTTTTTAAAGCAATTCCTTTTTTTACAGCAGTTATCATGTTACTAACGACCTTAAGAGAACGATTAATTGGTACTTCGCCTAATGGAACTGAAAATAGCTCGCAATGCTCTCCTTGTTTCGCAGACTTCTTAAGAAGAACGAAACCGCAACGAACATCCTTAAATGGAATCTCGGGATTTTTTTGGCACCAATAGTTTTTATATAATGCTAACTGCGCTGCTACCATTGGATCTGAACGTTTATCTCGATACCATCCACGAGCGGTCGATTTCCAATCGATAACCCAATAGATTGTTTCACCACGTTTTCCTTTCGCTTTAATCACGCCGTCGATAAACCCCTTAAAGGCATGAGGATGATTATTGATCGGTTCGTATAGCTGATGTTCAGCAGAAATTGTTTCCCATTCAGGAAATGTTTCATCAAGAAATTTTGGGAGTTCAGAAAGAATTGTTGCGGCTTCTAATTTTGATTTTGCTAATGAAGCTTGGGTAAAGTCTGGATTTTCAGGCGTCGAATTTGTTGCCCATGCTTTTTCCATGCTGTCGAAAGCAATTTCAGGTTTCATTTCGCGAGTTAAAAGATAGTGTTCACATGAAGCGTGAATAGCAGTTCCAAAATCAAGCGCCGGTGAAGGCTTAAAAAGACTTAACTTTTTGATGTGAACTAAATTGTGATGATAAGAACATTCTTTCCAAAGCTTTACTTCTGAAAAAGAAACATGCTGTTTTCCTGTAGGCAGAATCTCAAACTTAACATCTTCTTCCATTAAAACAATTATATTACGCAAGCATGTGTTAGTTCATTACTTGTTATTTTTAGTGGAGACAGCACGGCCTATAAGCAATTCCCAGTCTCTTTCAGGACGGACTTCTAAGTTCTTTTTCCACGCGCCGTCCAACACAGGCGTGTCAATATTCAATTGATCAGCAACATATGTCATTGCATTGATGTCTTTACAAAAGCAGCTTCCACCTACTCCAAGATGACCATCTGGACCTGGCACTGCCCAATGACTATCGCCTAATCTCTTGTCATATTTTGCATATTCAATTACTTTATCATAGTCTACATTGGCGCCGGCTTTATCTAAAGCATTGCAAATTTGATACATTTCATTTGCGAACATAACCTTTACAGTTAAAAAGTTATTAGTAACGTATTTTATCATTTCAGCAGTAGTAGATGATGTTTTAATAAGAGGAACTTTTGGAAATGCTGTTTGAAAAACTTGCTTAACGGTATTAATCCACGGGCGTGGACCTCCAAGAATGATACGACTTTGGTTTCGCATATCATCTAACGCATTTGCTTCTGTTAGAAATTCTGGATTAAAAATTACATGAAGTCCAGATTCTAAAAACTCTTTATTCCAGCGATCAGTCGATCCTGGTGGAACAGTTGATTTAACTACTGCAATTCGTTCACCAGGAACAGCTGCCAATTCTTTTAATGCACCTTCTACGATAGAAAGATCGGCTGATCCATCTTCATTCATTGGTGTTGGAAGACACACAAAATAAACATTAGAAAACCCCGGTGTTCCACCATTCTCATTATCCCCAATTAATTCTGCAATGGATCCTGGGTAACTTGCAACTGGATCTCCATGGCTTGGTAGAGATCCTTTTGCATACTTTCCTGCTTTATCATAAGCATAAACATCAAAACCTCGTTCGGAAAAAATAGTAGCTAAAGACCCTCCTACAAAACCTTGTCCGATAATTGCAATCGCAATTGGTGTCATTTGTTTTCCTTTTTATATTCAACAATCAAATTTAATGCAGTCGAGTTAAATTGTTTTAATAACAATTCTGCATTTTCTACAACGCAGTGGCCACCGATTCCGTCAACGGGGGAAGTAAGAACTGGTCTTACAACGTTTTGTTTTCCTAATTTTGTATATCCATCGTTGTATGATGTGTTGTATATAGTCATGGCTTGTTCAAAGTCTGCATTAGCTTTTTCGCATATTTTAAAAGCTTCTCCATGAAACGCGATACAGATTCCATAATAACTTGTATCTAATAATTTAGCTAATTCTGTTGTTTCAGAATTTTTGCAAATAAAAGTTTTAATATTAATTAAATGCAAATGTTGCGCAACTTCGTCAGCGTCTAACGTTGATGTTGCTCCAACGAATTTTGGAAATGTTAATAATCCTTCATAAAGATTTGGATGAATTCCTCTGCACGGAGAATGCGCAATTTTTGTATTCGGCAATATTTCTTTTAATTTTTTAATAGTGCCGACCTGTATCGTCGAGTGAACAATCAACATTTTTGCATTTGATTCAATCGCAATGGTGCTTACAACATCTATAAAATTGAAAGAATCATTATATGGAATAGACACGTTTAAAACATCTAAATTTTGAAATTCATCATTTCTATTTAAATCTTTAATGAATATTTGCGTATTCAAGTTATTGCATGAATTGCTATACAACTTATGAATAGCTTGTCCTATCTCTCCATATCCAAGAATACCGACTCTCATAAAACCTCGATTTTTAATATTAAATTTTGCATTCACTATATTCTGACGTTTTTGTCTTGTTACTATTGTGCATTCTATAACGATAGAATGGGATTTTTAGGTGATGTATTTGATAATATTCGCCTAATCTTTTTCGAAGTTCTTCTTCTTCTCTATGTCTCATAGCGTCGTTGTATCCGCCAAGTTGTAAGAAAAGATCTTTTCTATACATAATACCGCATGAGATAGGATCTTTTTCTGCGTATTTTCTTTGTACGGAGTTTTCGTGATTATCGACTATATGATAATCGCATGACACACAGAATGCATCATGATTTGATTCTAAATATGTTTTCATGAAATAGCACATGTTAGAAGACACGTAGTCATCTGCATCAACTCTTATTATAAATTGTCCGCGGGCTGCTTTTATACCGATGTTAGCGGCTGCTGCTACGCCAGAATTTGTTTGTGTCGAAAGAATTTTGACGTCATTTTTAAAAACGTTTAGTGTCTCTAAAGAATTATCTGTAGAACAATCATCGATAACAATGATTTCATGATTAATACTTTCTTGATTTAAAATGCTTCTTAAACAACGCTGAAGATAAGGCGCATAGTTATAGTTAGTAACGATTATTGAAACATCAGGTACGTTCATATATTTTTTCAACTTTAACTAAACTTTTTATATCATTGTAAAAAAACAAAAAATTGGGATTAATAAAACTTGTATTATTATAAATAGCAATTAGCTTTTGTTTTGATATTATAGAATCTTTTTCCGATGATTCAAGAAATTTAGTTCTAAGCTCGTCATCATGAATAATGCTAGTGTGATGTGATTCATAAACATCATGAGGATTAATTTCTCTTAATCCATATAACTTTAATCTATGAACGATATCATCATCATCGCCGCCCCACGTCGGATTATTTTCATCGAAACCACCCACAACATTAAAGCTAGATTTAGCAACTATCATATTTCCATAATTGGTTTTTGAAGTTAATCGTCTAGAACATCTTTCTGTAGTTTCTTGTACACGAGAAGAAAAAAAGTGTTTGTCATTATACATCAACAGCTGAAGCCAATGTCGATGATAATCCATACCAAGAAATACATCAACGTCGGAGAATGAAACAAAATTCCCACTAGAAAAATAAGAACCTATGTTTTTTGCTTTGCCGCTATTGAACTTAAGATCGTCTTCTATAAAGATTCTATTAATCGCTTTAAGCGAATCTGAAAAAAGATCCGTGTATCTTATCGTCTCTTTTTTTAAAGATTCGCCAAAGCCATCCTGAGAACCATAATCGATAAAATTAACCTCGTATGACCATGGTTGTTGTTGGGTAACCAAAGAAGAAAACGTTTTTAAAAAATGTTCTTTTCTATTTTTTATTGTGACGATTATAGAAAAATCTATCATAGCGAATCACAAAATAATCTCAAACATCTTAAGTCTTCCATGTCCATACTGCACGCGTGGGCTCCTTCAGTCTTAGATTGCGAATTTTTGTCTAACGTAAAGTGTTTCTCAATATATTTTGCGCCACGGCGAGCAGCTTCTTTCGCTGCATCTATTCCGACTACATGATCTGAGTAACCAGACACTCTATTATCAAAAGTTTGTGGCAAGGTTTGAAGCGCTTCTTCGAATGTATGCGGATACTTTGCTACGCAATGAAAATATTCAATATTAGTATCTTCGAAAGGTAAGTTTGTATTGTTCCACTTACCTAAAGAGAAAAAAGTTTTCATATTAGAATCTAACATAACTCTGCAAAGATCTGGATCAAGTTCTATTAATGAACTTGCTATTTTATTATATTTTAGATTGGCGTCTTGAATCCATTGAAACCTCTCTTCGTCAAAAGCGGAAGCAAAAAAATCAATATTCAATCTCTTACTAAACTCAGCCAAACGAATAAAACATTCTCTCTTCATCGACAAATATTCCCATAGGTGTCGATCTTGTCCTGGCAGTTTATATGTGTCGAATAGTTGTACTTTAACTGCATCGGCTCCCATCATCTTCGATTGAAGAATCATTTGTTCTGCTTTTCTCTCTGAACCGCCCCACTGACCACAAATTTCGCTTATAATATATGTCATGTTATTAATCCTATTTAATTAAAGCATTTAATTGCCCGCTCTATTGATTGACCGATATTCGCACTGCAATCTATAAATCTAATTTTTCTTTTCGTCTATCAAGGCCTCAACATCTTTAACTGTATGTATGTCCTTTAAATTGCAAATATAAAACCCGCAATTTGTTGATAGATCTTGTTGATAAACATATTTTCCTTTGAAAATTCTAAACGCTCCATTTTGCATAAAGTTTGAGTCTACGCTAATTATTTCATCTTTATTGTTTTTCAATAAGCAATCTATGGCACCATCAAGATCGATAGATTTAATTTCAGGAGAATTTGGTTGCAATGAAATATAAATTTCGCTTTGACCCTTTTGTGAATCTATTTTAGCGGCGGCTTCTCTAATGGCAACTTGCTTAAATGTTAAATCATTAGAAGTAGAATCATCTCGCATAATAATATTAGCACCGAATGATTCAGCTATTTTTGCTATGTCTGACGTGTCAGTTGTGACCCATACATCAAGATTATGCTTAGATTCCTTGCATGCTTTAATTGCCCAATAAATCATAGGCATACCCCAAACTAGGTACACGTTTTTATTTTTTAATCTTTTTGAACCTCCGCGGGCTGGAATGATTACTGTAACTTTCATGTTATTTTGTCAATAATATCTTTTGATGAAACTTTTGTATCGAACATTTTTTTATTAGCTTCAAAGAAATCATTAGAAAAATCAAGCGTTGTTAGTCTATCAACCGCATTTTTGAATTCCTGTAATGAATAATTTGTGTCCATATTTTGAACGAAAGAAGACTCATATAAGAATTCAAAAGGCTTTTTAAATGGCTTAATATGGAAATTAATTAGTGGTGTTTGTAATGCTGTAGTTTCTTCTATTGCGCTGGAACTAAAATTAATAACAAAATCGCTAATTTTTATTAATTCAAGCGATGTATGGGGATGCCATGAAGCGTCTGCAAAATTAAATTTAGACAAATGATAATCAGCCTCTGCGATAGGATCTTTTAATCTAGTTTTAAGAATAGGCTTATAACCTAATTTATTTAAATCTTCCGTTATTTTTCTTAAAGGCGCGCTCGAGATGTCTCTTAAACGCGGATAAAATATGGTGACATATTTATCGTTATCTAAATTGTATTTATTTCTAATTATTGCATCATCTAACTTGACATCAAACTTTGGAGTTCCAAGATAAAGATTATTGCTTTTTGTTTTCCCATAATAGTTCGCAATAAACTTGCTAGACATAATCGCGTATTTTACGTTATCAATATAAGATTCATACGATAATGTAAAGTCTGTTGAGTAACACAAAGAAAAGATTTTAGATTTTTCGATGTGTTGTATCTTTGTTCCTTCTACAGTGAATATAACGTCAAGCTTTTTAGTGATTTTTTCATCGAGGATTTGTAAGTCTATATTATAGATATCGCAAATATTTTTTAATATCTGCTGGTGGTCACTTACATAAGGACAGTTATATTTGTAGCTTCTAGAAATTAAAAAAGTTGAGTGAAAGCCACGTGTGTTTGCTTCCTCTATCAATGGAATGTAATACTTCAAATATGTCATTCCGTCAAGAATAAATCCTAGTTTTGGCATTGCTGTCATATCTCGCTCATTTTTGAATTAATGTAATAATATAAAGTTGCGGAGATTCAGGCCAAAGAAAAATAGTTTTAATTTTTTTTATGTCATAATTGACTAAGCTCGGCACCTCTTCTTTTATGACTTCTTCTAAGTCGTTATTTAACGTGTAGCCAAATTTTTTGTTTGTTAAAATCTGGTTCCAAAATAATTCTACATTAACGTCTTTTCGTAGATTTTCATTCCAAAAGCAAGAATACAAAAAATTTTCTTGTTTGTAGGCAAACTCGTGTTCCCCATCTCGTAACCAACCTACCTTGTAGTTGTTAAATCTCCAATGGTCGCCTAAGCCCCAGTCGACCATCGCAAGGCCGGCATCGTTAAGATGTTGTTTACACTTTTCTATAAACCTTGAAGGTTCTTTTGAGAAATAAGCACACCGCGTACACACGATTAAATCGTAATTTTGTTTCAATGACCAGTCATCGTTAATATCCCAATTGTTTAATTGCGCATCATAAAAATGTCTTACATCTGCCTTGACACCAAGCGTAAAAGAATTCTCTTGATTAAATCCTAAAAATGCCACCGAGTTACATAAACTTATTTCGCTTTCAAGAAATCTGGCATATTCCTTGAGTATAATAGGATCAGATTTTCCCATAAAGCCAATGTTCAACGCTATCTTTCCACGCCTTGACGATAGGGTCTTTTTTGAAATCTCTAGTTAATGATCGTCCTATATGAGTACAAATAGGCTTATCGTTTAGATGATATTCTTCACCGCGTTGATAAGAATCTAAGACCTTTAATTCAGACACGGTTTCTTGATAACGAGAAGACACTATTTTTAGAGTGTCTGTTTCATATCCGTTTTTTGAGATAGTTTCCATAATTTCGCAACCTGTATCCAACATAATGGATTGCCCAATTTGTGTTCCATAAAACTGTGCTGTTTCATGAGTCGTAACTATCTTTTTTAAAGAAGGCGTAAAGTTTAGCTTTAGTTTTTTAAAGATTTCGATGTCAAACGCGCAAGTAATAACATTAGGCTTTTTCACCATCTTGCCATCAGAGTGATGATATTCGCTACCTATCATGATAGTTCTATCTTTTAACTTATCCAATAATAGAATATCCCAATTTTTTTCTAGAACTGCCACGTCAGAATCTAAAAAAAATCCAAACTTAGAATTCATGTTTTTTAACATGAGATTAAGACAATGCGCGTGGCCTAGGCTACTTGTCTCTTGCGAAAATTCTTCTATAAAATCAAATTTATTTGCAGGATGGTCACCGATTATTATGGTCTTATCGACTTTAGGTTTATTGACACCTATTAAAAAACGATAATTCAATGTTTTCGATATTGTGGATTCGATAGTCTTAATTAAAAAGTTGGCGAATCTTTCGCTATTAGGACCACACGGTATCGCTATTTGCAAATCTACTGTCACGTATTCTTCCTCGCGTGGATCATCGTGATGTATTCTCTATTATTAATAATTCTACAACTTGATCCGACTTCATAGAATCCTAGTTTTTTATATAAGTTATATGCAGGTATATTGTCACGATATACATCTAACCAAATTATTGAATAGCCTTTTTCATATAGCTCAGGAATCAAGTGTCGATATGCTGCCTCGGCATATCCTTTTCCTCTTTGTGCTGGCGCTATATCACAGCCTATACAGATAGAAGTACCCGTATCGAAGCTAGTTCTAATATAACCTACTTGTTCAATTTCGCGATTAATAATAAACCAAATTGGAGATTTTTCATTAAACCATTTGACTGTTTCTTCTAAAGAAATAGTATTAGTATTCTCTAACTGACTTCTTGTCGACGTGTCATTTCTAATGGTGTTAATAAAACCAAGATCGCTTTTATTAACGCGTCTTAAACTTATCATCATATACATTTAGTAGTTATTAACGACATCGACTATTTTATCTAAATCGGCATCGCTCAACCACCAACCTACAGGTATATTAATCATCTTATTACAAAACTTATCGGTCCCGCTGAGGTCTTGTTGTTTAAAATCTCCAAAGACGCTATAGTGATCGTTACGCACGTGAACTACATCTGAAGCTATCCCGTTCATAGCAAGATGTTGTTTGAATTTTTCTTTGTTGTCAACGAGTAACGAATAGATCCAGTAAGAAGACTCTGCGCAACTATCTCGACGAAGCTTTTCGATTTTAGGATTGTTTATCCTTGTATCGTATAGTTTACCATTTTTCTTATGAGAATTAACAATAAAGTCTAAATGCTTCATCTGTTCTAATCCGATGATAGCATTTACGTTATTCATGTGAAACTTATAACCTGATTCTGTTATATCTTGTTCCCACCGCGGACCAACGTATTTTCTATCTAAACCGAACCAACGAATTTTTTTTATCCTGGCGTCGTCATTTGTTAAAAGAGAACATACTGCTCCACCATCAACGGTCGTTAGGTGTTTGATAGCTTGAAATGAAAAACAAACATAATCAGAATGACCTCCTATAGGTTTGTTTTCATAAGACGCTCCAAGCGCATGGGCGGCGTCTTCTATAATCTTGATATTTGGATTATATTGTTTAACGACATGTCGTACTGAGTTAATATCGAAAGGTTGACCAGACCAATGAACGGCGACGACTGCTTTAGTTCGTTTTGATAACCTTTTCTTTATTGATTCTGGATCAATATTACCTGTTGTCGGGTCAATGTCAGCAAAAACCAGCTTTGCTCCTGTTAGATGGGCTGGTTCGTTGGTTGCCATACAGGTCATAGGGGTCGTGATAATTTCCGTATCAGGACCTAGATCTGATAATCTATATGCAAGTGTCAAAGCCGAAGTACAACTATTAACTAAAGAGCAGTTTGAATTACCAACGTAAGAACCAAACTCGCTTTCGAATTTATCAGAGAATTCTCCTTCAGTTATAACTCCTGCATCAAAAACTTCTTGTATTTTTGTTCCGACGCCTGCGGGCGAATGAATCTTAAAAAGTGGTATCATTTTTATTTCTATAGTGTTCTACGATTTCTATTAGTGATTCTTCAAGGCTTCTCTTTGGAACCCAGCCTAGTTTTGTTATCTTTTGAAAATCAAGTGCATACCTTGAATCAGCACCGGCTCTATCTGAACTATAGTCTGTTCTGTCTTTAAAGTTTAAATTTAAAACTCTACAAATTCGCTCGACAACTTCATTAACAGTATATTCTTCTTCGGAAGCAATATGATAAACTTCATTTAGAGTTCCAAGATCGATAACTCGTAATATCGCTTCGATATTATCTTCGACGTGAATCCAGTTTCTAATATATGAACCGTTACCGTGAATAGGGGCTTTTTCTCCTGCTAGTAACTTCGTTATAACTCTCGGTATCAACTTTTCAGGATGTTGCCTTTTACCATAATTGTTCGTTGTTCTAGTCATCAAAAAAGGTATATCATAAGTTCTGGCCCACGCAAATAATATTTGTTCTGCGGCGGCTTTAGTCGCCGAATAAGGATTGCTGGCTTTGTGTCTATCTTCTTCCTTAAAAAATCCTTCAGCTATATCTCCAAAGACTTCGTCGGTGCTAATCTGTACAAATAATGGACTAGCATATTTTTGAGCCGCCAAAGCACTTTTTATTTTGTTGTTCTTTATTATTTCCAACAAGTTATAAATACCCTTAACGTTGGAATTCAAAAAGTTAAAGCTTTCAGTTATTGAATTATCTACATGTGACTCGGCGGCGAAATTTACTATAATGTCACAGTTGGGTATTTCTTTAATGTCGCATATGTCTTCTTGAATGAATTTATATTCTCCGATAAACTTTATATCAGTATTCGAAGCATAGGTGATCTTATCGATGTTCGTTACGCTATGACCTAAAGACAAGCATTTTTCTATGAAGAAGCTACCTATAAACCCCAAACCGCCTGTCACTAAAAAGTGACAAGGTTTTTTTAGTCTTTTTTCCATTTTTTAAATTCACTCCAATTTTTAAATTTTATGGTGTCAGGATCATTTGGATGCCAAGACGGGCTGGGGCAATTTATGATAATCGCCGTTTCGTCACCATGATTTGACAACTTTATTGGCATATTGGCAGGAATAATAACAAGGTCGATCATCCCGTTTACATCTTCTTTAGAAGACAGCGAAGTTGTCTTAATCGTATTTTCAACGTGAGTTTCTAATTGGACAACGCCTTGTATGCAGGTCATATAAGCAATTCTACGTTCGTGAAGTATAATATCTTTTTCTGTTTTAGACATTATCATTGTAGCATAAACCATTTTAGGTTCATGACCTTCGTTGGTTTCATTATCCCAATTTCTATATATGGGAATCATACAACCATCCGGCGTTTTTATCTTTTGAATCTTTTTTAAGATTATCATATAAGATCTTTCATAAAACAAAATTCTGCATTGTTTTGTAATTGCAAAAAGTTTTTTAATTCTATTGTTTTTTCTTTGCTTAAATAATTCGAGTCCCATTCACAAGCGTGGTAGACAATTTCGGTATAAGGAGAAAAAGCGTTAAGCTCATCAAACGGAGGATTGCAATTATAATAAACAATTTTATCAAAAGTATTTTCTGCGCCGTCGTAAATTTTTCTAGCATATGTCTTTGGAGAAAGAGCTAATATTTCTATACCTGATAATTGAGCAACGTTAATAGCGTCTGGCGACATTCTCCACGCAGGCGGTCTAAATATAGGCTTAAAAATAGTCCCTAAGCCTGCTCGATCAACAACTTCAAACATGGTTTGAAATTTTTGTTTAGCCTCGTCTGCATTTAATCGTTGAAATTCATCGTTGTCGCTTATACCAGGTATACCATGATAAAATCCATGATAACAAATTTCAAAATTTTCTTTTGAAAGTTTACTAATAAAATTACAAAAATCAGGAAAAAGATCGATATTTAAAGGTTTGTCAGTGGTAGTTCCATGTTTAACTGTTCGCCAATAGGCGACCGGAACAAAGAGACTAAACTTTACGCTTGGGAATATCGATATAATCTCATTACATCTTTCTATAACGCGTATAGAAGAAAGGGGATGCGGAGAAACATCGTCTATACTAATATTAATTTTCACGCGAGGGTCTCAAATAAATTTACGTATTCTTTTGCCATGTCTAAGGATTGCCTGGTTACAGACATTTTTATAAAAATGGAATAGATGTGTTCAATATGGTTTTCTAAGATATACGTTAATTCTTCTAAATTGGTATAAGAAAATCCATGATCTTTGCAATATTCATGTATGCTGCCTCCATCGCTGTGATAAAGTACAGGCAAATTCAACGCTAATGCCTCAAGAACATGATTAGCGCCAGCCTCAAGTTTAGAAGCTGTAACGTATATGTGATAATTTGGCAACTCATCGATTAATCCGCTTACATCGTGTGGAGGTAGGTGTCTATTAAAGGAAATATTTCGAGGAGCCCTTCCGATATATGTAAATGTAAACTTTTTAGAATTTAAACAATAATTGTCTAACTCTTGATAAAAGTCGAATCCTTTATTGACATTATCAGACCAGTGATGAGTTACAAGATTTATTTTCTCATCAAATGATTTTTCGTAATTCTTGCTAAAGACAAACGCTGGTAATGGCGCATTTTTAATTACATATTGTTGTATTGAGTCGTCTTGATTTAAATATTTTTTTGCCCAGTTACTAGGAAATACGAGAACATCTACTAGTGGCGTAGTTTTTTTCAAAAGTTCAAAAAGTTCTGGTTTCCCATGTGTACCAAGATCACCGACTCTTTGAAGAATTTTTTTTCCAAACTTCTCCTTGTATTCAAGCATCTTTTTAAAATCAACGCTTTGATTAGGTCTAGGATCCAAGCACACGATTAGATCAACATCTCCATTAGTAAGATCTAATTGTTCTTCGAATATCACTGCATGATTACGCTTGTGACATTCTTCTACGACGGAAGAAAGCACTTTAGAACCGCCTCCCCAAGGACCTTTAACAGGTCGTCTATTAAAATAGATTTTCATTTTTTTTCCAAACCCTAGTTTGATTCGGACTAAGACTGGGAAATTCGCCAATAAATAATTTAAAGTCCGTACTCAAGTTTTCATAATATTGATCTCTTAACATTGCAGCTGATTCTAAATCAGGTCCGGGTTGTTCGTTCGGATCATGAACATGTTTGATAAAGTTTTCGCAAAATAATCCGCCGGCACTCATTTGTGACGAAAGATTTTTTAATAATGTTACTGGGTTAGGAACGTGTTCTAAGACCTCGAATATAAAAACTATATCTAACATTTTTGAATATTGAGGTAATGAATTAGGCAATATAGTTACCGGTTCAAACTTTATATTTTTTAAATCTCTAGACTCTATTAATTTTTTTAATCGCCAAGCACCAAATGTAAAATGTTCACTTTCTACATCTGAAATATAAATGTTTAAACATTCATTAACATCAATATTTTTTAACAATGTATAAGTAAATGGCGCTACTCCACAACCATACTCACAAAAAGTAGAATTTGTTTTTATTGTTCTAGACAAAAGATCTAAGTGTAGGTTCGTCATATCTTTATGTCGAACGACTTGTCTAAAAGCCGACCATGCACCTTGATCTTTATAAAATTGAAAAATTTGTTCTTCGTTGTCTCTAGGCGCCGAAGCCCATATCTCTTCAAATGTCTTGTTGCTAACAGCATGTGTTGTAGATGATCCTGGTAAATTTGGTTTTCTACCGGCGCTACGCGTACCTAGTTGTGTCGCGACTTCAGGCGTCACTTTATAATATTCGCACAAATCATCATACCAATTGTTTTGCATTTTAAACTCCAACTTCGTCAATGAAACACGCCAACGTTTTTATAGCGAGTTTATCAAATTTCTATAGCTAAGATATCCACTAGGCAATTTTAAGTTATCTATTGTCGGTATATTCGGTGTAGCACTCGCAACGTCAGCTGAAATTGATTCTTTAGGAAGAACTTGACTTGCTATACCAATATCTCTAGAAACTACTGGGATGTTCAATAATCCGCATTCTATTAGAGACTGTGGCCCACCTTCTGCTCTAGCGGTGACAGGATATAGATCCAACGTTTGGTATAACTCATTTATTGTTTCTTGCGAAGGTCGATCAAAGTATGTATAAGGTATACCAGCTTGCTCAAGTCTAGATATCACATATTGTCGGCGCCAACCAGCTAAAACAACATGAATTGATTTATTAGTTATCCAAAGCTTTTCTATAGCATCTACCAGTAGGTCAGGACCCTTTTCTAGTTTTGGAGTCTTTAAATCATGTCCTTCTGTATCTCTTTGAAATGACCCTATCAAATATCCGTCGATAGTCAAACCGTATTTTTCTCTTAACATTAACTTGTCGCCAGTTTGTCTCCAGATGTTTTGATTAGCCCAATATGGAATTACATGTATAGCTTTTTTAGTTAATTGTTTTACGATACTTTCTGTGTGACCATTGGGTACATGATAAACACTGGTTATAGAGTCTCTATACTGAAAATCTAACAATTTAGCTTGATCAAATTTCTCACTAACAACATGATGAATAGTAGTGATCACTTTTTTGCTTATCAATAAATTTCTATCAATACGCTTATAACACCAGTTTGCGAGTAACCATATCACATCTGCTTGATTTGAATCATGGACTGACATATCAGAATTGCCCGTGTACCATTCATCGACTAGTCTATCGACGATCCAATCTTCTGATGGTCTTAATACAAAAACTTTATTCATGATTATTAGAAAAGAGATTTTTCCTTCTCTGCCAACGCAATATCATGCTCTACCATCTTTTTAACAAGCGTGTTAAAGTCAACTTGAGGTGTCCAACCCAAAACTTCTTTAGCCTTCGAAGTATCGGCGATAAGTGTATCTACTTCCGACGGTCTCATAAATTTCTGATCTATTTTGATATATTGATCTTTATCAAGGCCGGCGATGGCGAAAGCTGCATCGATAAATTCTTGAACAGAGTGTTGCGTTCCTGTACCTATCACATAATCGTTAGGCTGATCTTGTTGCAACATTAGCCACATTGCTTCAACGTATTCAGGTGCATATCCCCAGTCTCTAAGCGCCGTCGTATTTCCCATTCGCAACTCGTTTTGCAAACCAGCTTTAATACGACCAATGGCTCTTGTGATTTTACGAGTCACAAAGTTTTCTCCTCTTCGCTCGGATTCATGATTGAATAAAATGCCTGAGCATGCAAAGATGTCATAGGATTCTCTATAGTTTTGTGTAATATAATGAGCGTATACTTTTGCGCAACCGTATGGGCTTCTAGGATAAAAAGGCGTTTCTTCGTTTTGCGGAGTCAGTTTAACTTTTCCGAACATCTCGCTTGATGATGCCTGATAAAATTTACAATTTAATTTAGAACGTTTGATCGCATCTAATAGATAAAGCGTGCCAAGAGCTGTAACTTCTGAAGTATTAACTGGCTGTTCAAAAGATATACCAACATGGCTTTGCGCTGCGAGATTATAAACTTCGTCAGGTTGAATGGTTTCTAATATTACTCTCATTCCTGATGCGTCCATTAGATCGCCATGATGAACTTCTAGCTTTTTAGACAACATTGCTCCTTTTAAGTGTCCCCAACGATCAGGCGTAAATTGCGTAGATTGTCTGATAAGACCGTGTACTTCGTAACCTTTTGATGCCAAAAGATCAACAAGATAGCTACCATCCTGACCAGTTACGCCTGTTATGAAAGCACGCTTACTCATATTACGACCTCTTTTTTACTTCAAGAATAAAAGGCACAGCAAAAGGCGTATTAGAAAAAATGCTAGCTAACAATGCTAGTTCTTTTGTTTCTATATTTTTTACGCTAGCTCTTTGTGAGAAAATGTTTGGATCCAACTCTTGATTTCCGTTGATGGCAACTACGTCATAATACATTTGACATATCATATTCATTGCTTCATTGCTTATTTCGATTTGTGATTCTTGAATTACATCAACGAAAGTTTCAAATATATCTTGATATATTAAAGTACAAGTGGCGACGTTCAATTTCTCGTTTTTGTATTTAACAAGCTTTGCTGTCAACAAACAACTAACAGATTCGTGTATGTTTTTCATATTGATCCTAGCGCATTTATATAGCGAGTGCCGACATCGATTATATTAATATTTGATATAACACAATTTTGCTTTTCTTTAGAGTAATCTAAAGCAGGCGGCGAATAAAGGTCAAGCGGCGACATATCCCAATCCAAATCTTTAATGACCAAAGCATTAAGTCCTGCAATCTCGCTTGTTCCTCCGCTAGATGCCACAATCAACTTACAACCAGAAGCAACAGCGTCGATAACAACATTAGGACAGTGATCTAAAAATGCTAAATGTAAAAAAGTAGTTGATCTTTTATATAGAGATATGCAATCTCTCCAAGAAAGTTGTCCTACATAAAATATCCTAGGGTGCTTAATGACGTGATCTGGATTTTCACCGGCAACAATAAGACAAGAATCAATAGGCGCTTTTTCTAAAAAATAACCGATATTTTCCTTTAGTCTTTTGTGAGGTCTCCAAGAGGATGCACACGACCATACTTCTGAATACTCGTCAAGCTCTTGTTGAGCTAATGGATTAATACTACGAATAGTTTCTAAACAAGTACCATTATTTATTACGAATGAGTTTTTTGCATATCCAAAAAACTTTTCAGTCAATGTTTTATTAAAATTAGATTGGTATATTACTACGTCTGCAAGATTAAACGAATTCTTAATAGACGAATTCATGGATTCCCAATCTTGTCGAGAGTTAAAGTATATTCCATCAAGGCGTAAAGCTAGTTTAGCTTTTTTTTGAGATGCGACTATAAAAGAAAGTTGAACGTCTGGATCTATTAATCGCGAGCTAATATGGTGACCAACTCTTTTGAGTTCTTCTGATAACAATCGACCAAAAGAGTTTGGGCCTGAGGAAGAATTGATATCAACGTTGTCTAACAATATCTTCACTCTAAAAATCCTCTTTCGCGGATCGTCTCAGCTGACATCTTTTGATTGATCGCTCTATTCGAAGTAAATAAATTTTTATTTCCTAGATTGATATTGTAATGGTATCCGACAATAGGTACGAAGTTCAACTTTTTTCCTTCTCCATGGGAGAGATGCATCATTGGTAAGAATATCGCTTGATCGCATGCAATCATTATGTACTCGCCTGAGTCTGTAAAAAAGTTAGCTTTTGGAACTTTACGAAGTTGTCCTGCACGAAATGTCTTCAGGTGACTTGAAACCCACGGGTGTTGATAGACAGTTTGACTCGATTGTAAATTTAAAGGTCCAGAGATATTTCTTGTTGTATAGCTCCACCTGTGCGCTGTCCAGGCGACCGCCTGAGATGGATCATTGTACGTTTCGTTAAGCACCCATAGTAGATCGTTTTCCAGTAGCCAGTCTCCGCCGTCCAATCGACATACAACCTCATCATCTTCTATCGAATCTAACGATACAAGAGTATTACGAACTTCTCCATGCTTCTCTACCCTGTCTACGAGAGTAAATTTGTCTCGATGGATGGACCCATCGACTATTCGCGAGGTGAGATTAGATCCATTGTCGGTAGACATATCGTTGATAACAATAGCCCTCCACTCATCATAACTTTGGGCCATTATAGAGTGGAGGGTCTTTGATATGTCTTCTTCCGCATTGTAATACGGAACGACGAAGACAAAACGATTCTTCATGTGGTGGCGATCTCCGAACTAAACACTTGTCCCCTGGTTGTCATTACTGCCGGCTCTGATTTTTTGATGATTAACCATGGTGTCGGTTTGGAAAAGTCAACACGATGGTGAAATATCCAGCCACCCAGCTCGGCCTTCATACGAACTGCAAGATCTTTAATCTCTTCGTCATTCACGTCGGACCACTTCTTGTCAAAAAACTTGTTGTTCTCTGATACATCTTCTTGTACTTGATTATAGAGCGACGTCCAGTGGCGCGACCAAAAACCCTTATATGTGTGGATCTTTCTCTCGAGATCATACCATGAATAATGATAGACTCCTGGAAGTTGTTCGACAACTTGATTAAGCCAATTTTCATAAGCCACAAGAGCTTGTTTATTGCCGCTCATCGCCGCTTGGCGAGCAGAATCAACTTCGTTCGTGTAGAATGATACGCACGGTACATTTTCCAAAGTATCCTTGTAGATATAGTCATCTCCATCTGAGCCAATAGAGAACATGGTACCCTCATCATCAAATCTACGATGGGACTTTGGTAAACCGTGCGTAATGTTAGGATTATTACGGCTTAATCTCCATTTCCAAGGATTAACATCAACGCGAACCTTTTCAGGTCCACCCCAATATTCAACAACTGGGAGTGCTATAAGATCGACACCTTTTGGAAATTTCGTTACGAGGTCAATTATCTTAGAATAGTCATCTTCGTGTACGACTTCATCGATATCGACCTGCCAGCAAAATTCGCTTATACATTTAGATCGGGCTTCAGCTTTTTGTTGCCCATTGAAAAGAGCAAAGCGTTTATCATTCCAATCTCTTGTTATTTGAAATGGCTTCACTCGAGGTTCGATTTGCTGAATCTCTAAAAGTCTTTCCCAAGTACCGTCTGTTGAACCTCCGTCTACTATAATAACCTCATTACAAAATCCTAGTAACGACTTAATAGATTGTTCCCACGGGTAATTTTGTTCAATACAGTTTCGAGTTTGTGTGTATCCGCTGATGGTTGGTTTATAGTTCATCATACTTCTAATTCCATTCCAAAATAAACCAGGCGCTGCATAAAGATATGCTTCAATCGATTCAATGTCATCAGTAGCGAACCATTCTTCATTTTTGTGTTGAACGTTATCATTAATGTGTAGCGTGCAACCTAATAGTTTAGCTTCAATAACCATTCGTGGGCAGGTGTCTTTACCTCGTGGTAAATAAACAAATCCTTCGGCTATAGCAATTTTTGTTAAAGTCGTTTCATAAGACATGTTCCATAACACATCGACGTCTTTAACATTTTCCTTACACCAACTTTTTGCATCATCAAAACCTTTTATCCACGATTCTGACCCAAGAACAATCCACTTTTTACGTTCCTCTTTTGACTTTAGAATGCCTTCTCTGAGCGCCCTGATGGTCCCTAAAGTTTTTTTATTAAAAACGCTGGATAGAACAACGTTTGATTTTTCTAATAAAAACGGAAACAAACTAGTGTAATGGTCTTTTTGTCCTTCTGACATCCACCACATCCCTTGTGCTCCGCAATAAAAAGCAGATATCAATTTACCATTAATTTGTTCATGACAGTCGCAAGATTTTTCTGTAACGGACAAGTGTTTTTCTGGGGATCGATAGCGACAATACTTGTAGTCGTATTCAAGCACTGAATATTTAAGATTAGCTACTATGCTGGGGATTAGTTGCGGGTTAAGCGCAGAAAAATTTCCAAAAATCCAAAACTTATCGGCACCTTGCTGCAAGAGATCCATAGTAACGTCTTGCGATTTAAGCTTCAAAACGCCATAAGGCGATTCAGAAATAAGGGCCTCTGATGTTAATTCTGCTCCACCGATATAATCCTCAACGAAAAGGTCGGCGACAAAGATCACTTGATGCTGGTCTTTTATTTTAGATCCAAATATCTCGTCTTTGGTATTAAATGTTGGCATATTTATATTCTTTGATATTAATAATATTTCTTAAATTAGTTAAGAAGGTTTCTATACTTTGAATTATTATATTAAATGTACATTTAATAAAGACACCTAAGATCTAAGATAAAGATAAGATAAGATCTAAGATAAAGATAAGATAAGATAAGATAAGATAAGATAAGATAAGATAAATAATCTTAAAATTTTCTTAATTATAAGTTACTTATAAATAATCGATATGAACAAAAAAACTTTTCATAAAAGATCTTTAAAAATCGAAAAAGAAGACGACTCTTTGGATGATCAAGAGTCCAAGGATTTATTAAAAAATATTTATGCCAAGCTGGATATAAGTCCGGCCTTAAATGGCGGATTTGATAAGTTGTTATTTAATGTTGATAATATAGAAAAATGTCAAGCTCAAATCATTCAAAAAGTTGATAAAATACACGAAGCGATTTACGATCCTGATGATGGACTTTTTTCTAGAATCGCTTTAAACAAGGCTGCTAATATTGATTCGGTGACAGAAATAGAAAAACAGCTTATAGAATATTCAACGTGGAAGCGACTATCTAACGAAGCTGAAGATACACTAGAAAAAGAATCTGGATTGATGCAAATAAAAATACAAAAGCTTGAAATTTCAATGAGTAATGTTGAAAAGTTTCAAAATGTTCTATTTTCTGGCATCAAATGGGTCGGTGCTGCTTTAGGAGGTGGCCTTATTGCTGTCGTTTTAAAGTTATTTTTTAGTTCGATAAAAAACTCTCCATAGTTTGTACTTTTTCGCTATAAATGAATAACATCTATATGTGGAAATAGTTACAAAAGAACTTGACGTACATTTAGCTAGCATTTTAAAAAATTATAAAAATTGTCTTAATACAAACTTAGGACTACAAGCGCTGCAACAATTAAAATTTGAAACATCCACAAAAACTGCGATTTCTAATTTATTGTTAACGTACTTAATCAAAGTAGAGACTCTCTCAGCTGGGGCATCTGATTTAATGTTGCAGCTTCTTTTAAACGTAGATAAAAATAACAAGATCGATTGCAACAACTTTTGTCAAAAGTTGGATGGCGTTAACTTAAAAACGCTTATATCAACATATGTTGATAAAGGGCTAGCAGATCTTGTACACGAGGCAATATGTTTAGCTGGTCTAAACGGTAAAGTCGTTTTATTAAACCAGCAACACAATGAAGACGTAGTTGAGCTAAATGATGGTAGCTTTTTCCCTGATGTTGTTTCAATATTAAAATTAAAAAATTCGAAATATCTAGGTCCTAAGGTGATATGCATCGATGGATATGTAGAATCAGTTTCAGAAATACATCGCATACTAGAAGACGCTTCACAAATAAAGGACAATGTTTTTCTTTTTGTACGAGGCATGTCTGATGATGTAGCACATACTATCAAGGTTAACTGCGAAAGAGGTTCGCTATCCATATTGCCATTTATAGTCAAGTATGATTTAGACGGTGTTAATTTATTGAACGATATTGCAATAGTTTCTGGTGGCGATCTAATATCAACTTTAAAAGGACAATTGATTAACAATGTCGATATATCATTAGCCCCTCGTGTTGACTATATTAACATTAGTGAAGCCGGTATTTTAGTAGAAAAATGTAATACTAGACTTGACGTTGATCGACATATATTATTACTTCAAAAAAAATTACTAGAAGTTGAATTAACAGCAACGAAAGAGTTGATGGCAAAAAGAATAAAAAATCTAGGATCGAATAGAGTAACAATATCGTTAAAAGCAGATCACAATACGTATAAAAGAAGTTTCATGATTGATAGAGCGCTTCGAGCGATTAAGATAGCTGCTACCCATGGTGTCATTGAATACAATGGTAACTTATATCCGTTAACGTCACTAAAGGTAGCCGAGCATTATTACAGTTCCTTTTTTAAAGAATATAATCGTCTTGGTTGTATAATATCATAACGATTTATAGTTCTTTAATAAAAAAATCCGCATCTAAAGAATACGGATTAATTTATTATATGACTCTTACACCTCTACGCTGTCTATAAAAGCTTGTTGAATTTCAGCAGCGCTAGGTGTTTTCTTTGAATCACCACTGGCTTTTTTAGCTTTAGCAGCTGCGTCCTTTTTAATTTTGTCAGCGTTTGCTTTTATTTTTTTATCAATATCATTTTTAAATTCTGTTTCAAAATCCGTCATCATGCCCTTAATGAATCCGTCTATTTGATCAGCATCTATATTTTTATCTGCCATCAACTCTGTTAATGCAGGTGCGACTAAAGACCCCTCGAAAGAGCCTAGTTCATAACCTAATTCTTTCATTAAAGAATTCATAGCCTCGCCATCAGTTATGCCAGCACTTTTCGCAGCCTTTTGTGTTGCACTTACTAGCGCATCTTTTGCTTTACCTTTTTGTGATTTACCAGAACTAGTCTCCTTAGCTTCATCTTCGCCAGCCTCCTTACCGCCTTCTTTGTCTCCTATTTCTTTAGCTGCAGCATCGTTGGCATCTTCGTCTGTTATGTTTTGATCGACATCAGCGGCCTTAGTACCGCTATTGAGCGGCTCATATATCTGATTAATCTGGTCAGGCGTTAATGTCATTATTTCTTCGATCAATTTTTTAGAATCAGCAATATAAGGAATTTTACCGAATAACTTTCCGAATACACCGGCTGGTATAAATGATTTAGTCAGCGCATTAGAGATGTTTTTTTGTATCGCAGGATCTTCTTCCGATGATTTGATGATCGAAACGTCCATCTTGTTTTGAATGTCTTTGATGTTATTTTTTACGACTGTTTGAAGTGATTTAAAACCAGCTTCTAGTGCGCTAGCAAAAGACAATCCTTTTAATATAGGGTTACTAGAAGGAGCTGATTTGCTAAATAAAGAAGCCAATTGTCCCATAGCCTTTGTTTTGAAGTCGCCACCAGCGAATGTATTTATATCCTTAACACAATCCTCTATAGCTTTAGGTAATATGCTTAAATTCAGACTTTTAGCTACGCCAGAAATTTTTCTAAGTTTTTCTATGACTTCTGTAGCCTTTTTATACTCATCCTCATCGAGCGCCTCGAGCAGCAAAGACGTTTGAATATCTTTATCGTTTTCTATTAAGATTAGTTCTGATTTCCTTACTCTGTGCTTAAGCTCATTTATTTTTTTTAATTTATATTCTTGTTTTAATGTTTTCATAGTATTTCTGGCTCCCGACGTTTACCTGCATCAATAAATACATTATTCTTTTTATACGGTACACAAATGAACAAAATAGATAAAGTTTCTAAAGAAGTTTTGAACTTACTTAATTATTCTAAAGATTTAACTAAAGCTAATTTAAGTTCTGCTAATAGCACCGGCGCACTCGGACAAAAATTAACAGATGACCAACTTAGACTGGTGGTTGATATGGTTGATATTTCTATAACACAAGGTTATCAAAGAGGTTTAAGTAATTTTCAACGTTCGTTGAAGACAACGTTCGTGGAAGGCGTCACCGACGAAACGCCAAAAAAGAAAAAATGAGTAGAGGACAAAAACATCTTATTAGGTGTCGCTGCGTTCTACCTCAATTTAAAAAGTTAGAGAATCCACCACCACATCAATTTGTTGTTTTTTCAGTTCTAGATGACGATGAGAATGTTGTTGCTAAATATGCGCAATGCAACAATTGCGGAATCATACATAAGGTTACCGATGTGTGTAAGTCTGAGGTATTACCCACCAAGGAAAACATGAACTCTTTAATGAAAATTGAAGACATCAAATCATCTTTGCACCCTAACTTTGCTAATGTACTCGAAGCCAGTTTCGCTGATCTTGCAACTTGGGAAGCTACAAGATTTATTGTAGAAAATAAAAAATGGGGAGAATTTGCAATTATGACTACAGAAACTGAAGGTGAAGAAATTCATGGTAAGTATATCGTAATTTTAAGTGATTCTCTTTGTAAAGTAGAAGTATTCACTAGATCATCTGGGCTATTAATATGAGCGAACTTTATGGTTCAACAAATGCAGATAAACTAGCTGAAGAAAGCATTATTGCTCGTAAAATTATTGGTGAGATATATCAATTTGGAATATCAGAAAGACAAAAATATCTCATTATGTATTATTTGAGTTTAGAGTTAGAAGATATCGAAAAGGCACAGAATATTTCTGGCTTTTTAAAAGAGTTAGTACCAAACTTAACGATTGCTGGTATATACGAAGGAATACACAATGGGTAGATCAGTTAGCGCAGCTTATAAAAATAAATCAAATAGTAGCGATGATTCGTACTACGTCTCTAGTCTCGCCCATGGCGCTGATGATAGACTGGTAGTTCTTCATGGGGAAGTTAATGAACACTCAATATCCAGCGTAATTGTTCAACTTCTTCATCTCGCAAATCAAAATCACAAACCAATTCATCTTGTAATTTCAACTTATGGTGGATCAGTCGATGAGATGTTCTCTCTTTATGATACCATTAAATTCCTCCCATGCGATGTCTATACCATAGCATTAGGTAAGGTTATGTCAGCCGGTGTTTTGCTTCTTGCTTCTGGTGTCAAAGGCAAGAGAATGATAGGACGTTCTGCTAGAATTATGATTCATCCTATTTCAGGTGGAGTGCTTGGCAACGTATTCGAGGCCATGAACGAAATGAAGGAATTTGAAAGATTGCATGAACTAATGGTTACAGCTCTCATGTCAGAAACAAAGATGAAAAAAGAAAATATTGACAAACTTATGAAAGCTGGTCATGACTTTTTCTTGACGCCTCAACAAGCCGTTGAAATGGGAATTGTAGATAAAATTATCGGCGCCGAATAAATTCTTGATGTAACTGGTGCAAAGTTTTTCGTAATAGTCGTAGTATATACTTATGCCTCTTCATGACTATATACGATACTTTCCTTTCTCAAAAATTAGACCCGAACAAGGAAAAGCTATTGAATATGTTCTTGATGCATTCGAAAGCGGGAAAAAATACGTAGTCCTAGAACTAGGCACAGGCGTAGGTAAATCAGCTACGGGCGTATGTGTAGCTAGATATATGGATGCGCATGGATCTTCTTTACGCGATCAAAATGGTGACACGCTCACAGGGACTTATATCGTCACTACACAAAAAATATTGCAACAACAGTATTTAAACGATTTTGGACCGACGTCAGAGAAAAATCTAGTTAAGTCTATCAAGTCTTCCAGTAATTATCATTGTGGGTTTTATGAAGATCAAACCTGCGCAGAATCTAAAAGAGTGTTGTCTAAATTGACAAAACAGTTGGTAGGTACTGAATTTCAAAAGCATTGCAAGACTAATTGTCCATATTCAATAGAAAAGCAACAGTTTATTGACTCGCCTATTTCTATAACGAATTTTCCGTATATTCTTGCTGAATCTGCATATTCAGGCAAATTAGAACCTAGAGCGTTATTGGTTATTGATGAAGCTCACAATACAGAATCTGAATTAAGCAAATTTATCGAAGTTACTTTTTCTGAAAAGTTTGCGAGAGATATTGTTAAGTGTAAACCACCACGCTCAGATTCGCAAACAATCATCCACGAATGGGTAAAGACGACTTATCTAAAGGCACTAAAAAAGCATATGCGCTCAATAGAAAAGTCGCTATTAAAACTTAGTAATGATATTGAAGGATACGGAATTTATTCAAAACAATATGAGTTACTAGATAAACATCTTAATAAAATCGATAAATTTATTGAGGTTTATAATACTGAAAACTGGACGATGAACGTAGCTATCCCAGCATCTGATAGTAAAAATGCAGGTAAGAAATACGAATTTAAATCTATCAATGTTTCTCCTTATAGTCATGATACACTTTTTAAGCTTGGAGGCAGGATACTCATGATGTCTGCTACTATCGTAGATAAAAACATTTTTTGTTCTTCACTAGGTCTAGATTTAAACGATGTAGCTTACTTGTCTATTCCTTCGCCATTTCCGATAGAAAATAGACCAATTCATTATATTCCTGTTGGAAGTATGTCAAAATCCATGATAGATAAAACATTACCCGTTATGGTAGAAACTGTTAAGATGCTTTTAGAGAAGCACTCAAATGACAAAGGTATCATTCATTGTACGAACTATAGGATTGCGAAATACGTCAAGGAGAATATTAACTCCCCTCGATTATTGCTTCATGATTCGATTAATAGAGACGAAGTTTTAAATATTCATATTAGTAGTAAAGATCCGACTGTTTTGTTAAGTCCATCAATGATGGAAGGCGTAGACTTACGGGATGATTTAAGTAGATTTCAGATTATATGTAAAGTGCCTTTTCCTTACCTCGGTAGTTTAGTGGTTAAGAAGCGCATGGAAAAAAACGAAAAGTGGTATTCTTATATGACTGCTAAGTCTATCATTCAATCCTTAGGCAGATCTATTAGAAATGAAACCGACCATGCCGCGTCTTATATTCTCGATAGCGATTGGGAAAGATTTTATAAAATGAATAGAAACCTATTTCTAAAAGAGTTTAATATTAGTTGTTGAATTTATATTTACTGTTACACAATTTATATGAATATGTTCTAGATACGCTTAGGAAAAAAATATGGAAAATACAGTTTTAGATAAGTGGAACGAATTTAAGACGCTAGTTGAAGCTCTCGAACCAGACATGTTAAAAAATGCGAACGGTACAGCCGCAGCAGGCGTTCGGGCTAGAAAAGGTCTTCGTCAACTTCAAACAAAGTCTAAAGAGCTTGTTAAGTTGACAATTGAGACTGATAAGAAAGATTGATTTTTATGCCTGCGCACAACAAAGCAATATTAGCTGATATTTTTAATCTAGAATTAGATCCTAAAAAATGTCACACTAAGACTAACAAGTCTGGCTGTCTTGTTGACGAATCTGCTAAGACGAAACTAAAACTTGAGCCTGAGCAAAAAGTAGAAGAATCGTCTTTTAAAGTAACGTCTTCCGTGCTAGCACCTGTCACTAATCATATTTCGTTAAACGAAAAGTTAACGATAGCTGCTGAAGTTAAAAATGGTTTACATTTCGCTTCAGCAGCCGAAGTTACTAAGACAAGTGAGCTCTTAGAAAATACGTCTTATGTACTTCCTGCAGTTCTCGAAGCTATCGAGACTATAGACGTTATAGAAGCTGTAGAATCTGTAGAGGCTGTAGAATCTGTAGAGGCTGTAGAATCTGTAGAGGCTGTAGAATCTGTAGAGGCTGTAGAATCTGTAGAGGCTGTAGAGTCTGTAGAAGCTGTAGAAGCTGTAGAATCTGTAGAAGCTGTAGAAGCTGTCGAGGTTATCAACAGCATAATGCCAAAGCAAAAAAAGCGAGATAAGACTTCAAGATTGACGAATAACAAAAAATGATTATTCTTGAATTTCTTGAATGATTAAGTTTTTTACTTTTTCATAGATATTTTTTTCTATTTGGCAAATTCTCATTCTAGTTAAATTATAGATTTGACCAATCTCCTGAAGAGTTTTAGGACCAGACTTTGAAGATATTACAACACAGTTTTTTCCTTCTGAATAATTGATCCAATTGTTGCAAGTCTTTTTTTGACATTCAACATTGTAATGTTCATGAAGTGAAAAACAAGTATTATCTGATATCGTTTTTAGTTTTTTTCTTTTCATAGGATTGTCTAACTTAGACAATCCTATGAAATCAGTATTTAATTGTTTAATTATATAGTATAATTGTTTATAGGTTATATGAAAAAAACATACGTTTTAGACACCAACGTTTTGCTTAGTGATCCATCTGCGATATTTTCATTTGAAGACAATGATCTTATTATACCGATGGCAGTACTCGAAGAACTTGATCATCATAAAAGTCGTCTTGATGAGGTTGGAAGAAATGCTAGACAAACATCTAAGACACTCGACGCGCTGCGATTAAAAGGTAGTTTAGTTGAAGGCGTTGCGCTACAAAGAGGTGGCACGTTAAGAATTGCCGCAATAAATCCTGGAAGCTTAATTAATTTGCCTCCTGAGCTATCATCTTCCAAGGTAGATAACATGATTATTTCTTTTATGTTGCAGCTTAAGCAAGAAAGCGTCTTTAACAATTATGAGAATAGTAAGTTTGCTATTCTTGTTAGTAAGGATATTAATGTTAGAATTAAGTGCGATTCTTTAGGAATCAAGTGCGAGGATTATTTAAACATGAGAGTAACTCCTGACGCCGAGCACTTCTATAGAGGCGTTGCTGTTGTCGAGGTCAATGAGAATCGTGTAGAACAATTTTATAAAGAAAGTGAGTTATTACTTTCGCCTGAAGAAGCAAGCAACAACTCGTTGTATCCAAATCAAATAGTTGTAATAAAAAACACAGGCATAGACGGAAAGACGACAAGATCAGCGTTGACAAAGTGTATTGAGCCTTCGCAACCGTTAATTCCTATTGCTAAAATTGAACAAGCTTTTGGACTTAAGCCTCGTAACAAAGAACAAACATTTTCGTTAGATCTACTATTCGACAATGATATTAAACTTCTTACGCTAACTGGTCCATCAGGTACAGGAAAAACTTTATTGGCTATTGCGGCTGCACTAGAACAGCTTAAAGGAATAGGAAGTCCTGACCATGCTAAATATGAAAAGCTTATTGTGACTAGACCTGTCCAGCCTGTCGGTAAAGACATCGGATTTCTTCCAGGCACACTCGAAGAAAAAATGGAACCATGGATAGCACCAATTAGAGATAATATTAATTTCTTAATGAATAATAGAAAAGGAAATAAAAAACGTGCTGTGGCCGACTCAGCAAAGTCTAGAATTAGCGATGAATATTATTTGGCACTAATGCAAGAAAAAGGGCTTATTGAAATAGAGGCGATTACATTTATTCGAGGTCGATCAATTCCAAACGCTTATGTTATTATTGATGAGGCTCAAAATCTTTCGATGCATGAATTGAAGACTATTATTACTCGAGTTGGCGACGGAACTAAAATAGTTCTCACTGGAGACATTGAACAGATTGACAACGTTCACGTTGATACTTTTACAAATGGCTTAACTTATGCAGTTGAAAAGTTTAAAGAACATAGCATCGCAGGTCATGTTAGTCTTATTAAGGGCGAGCGCTCGGAATTAGCCACCTTGGCATCCAAGATACTCTAGCACTAAATAGGCCACATTCTAACAATCTTACATATTTGGTATGTAGAAACATGAGCGGAATATTAGATAATAAATCTAGAGTGATTGATGCGATTATAACGCATGAAGGTAGACGTCAACTTGCTGCTAACACGTTTAGTATCAATTACGCTACGTTTACCGACGCTCATGTTGTTTATGAATCAGATACATTAGAAGGCCACATAGACCCGACTAGGAAAATATATCTTGAAGCGTTTAACGTTCCACAAGATCAAATAACTTTTGAAGCAGATGATTCAGGTTTATTAAATTCATACAATCCTACTCATAACATTAGTCGCGGGAAATTAAAAAAAGTAGAGACGAATTTTATATCTGGCTCCATTTCCGATACCATAGTCTCTGGATCTAAATTCGCTTCTCAAATAGAAGGTATATTAAGTTCCTCTATAGATAGTTTCAAACAACTACAAATTTTAAGTACGATAGACAGATTGTTTAATGATGATCAATTTGCCTTGAGCCCTAACGAGGTAGAATTTAAAATCGTACCTAATAAAGAAACGATTCAATTAATTCAACCAACGAATACGTCTTTAATAGACTCACTATTTAATGATGAAAAGTTAAGAAATTTAATTAACTTTAAATGGCTGCCACCTATTAAGAAGACAAGACCAGGCACCGCTGACAAAACGAACATCTCAGCTTTAATTAATAGCGGATATGGGTTAGGAAACTATCCTCCATGGGGGAAAATTGAAAAACTTACGTTTAAAAGAATAACGCAAGAACTAAAGAGCTATGAAGAAAACTCAAGAGTAATTTATTTCGATCCAACATCAAGAGATAATGATATTGTTGCACAATTTTTTGAAATAACAAATAACGAAGTAAGAAAACTAGACGTTATTGACTACGGCAAGGTTTATAATAATTCGCAATCTATCAAAGTAGCAAGTCATCACGTGTTTTTTATTGGAAAACTTATAGTCGATGATTCGGGATCTGATTGTTTCATACATTTATTTACTTTAGTCTTCGGATCTAATGAAGAAGATTTTTAGAGAGAAGTTACGATGCAATCATATTCTTTTACGAATAAACAAAAAAACCTAATAGAATTTACGCCTCATTTCGCAACGTTAATTGACGAAATCGAAGAAGCATACGTTTTTGAATTCGTTTTTAGAGTTTCTAAAATAGCGATAGCCAATAAATTCCTTAGTAAAGTAGTCATCAAGTGTATTAATCAAAATGTTTTTATTGAAGACAATTCTAATATTCAAAAATTAAGTGCGCAGCCTCCAAAGAAAAAAGCCATTATAGCACAACAAGGCAAGTTTGAAATTGAAAATATTCAATTTAAACACGTTAGACAAGTGAAACAAGCTATAGCAAAAAGCAATAGTGTAATTGCAGAAGGCGTTGCTAATCTACGCGATTATATAGACCCCGAGGTAGCGCGCGCGCTACAGTCTGGAGTACATGCATCTCAGATAGAAGGGATGTATTCTTATTTAGATAGTTTAGAATTAGTTAATAACCGTAATGCATTATACGATTCATCCGATGTCGATCAAGGTGATATTAGAAAACTTAATCTAGAATTAATTTCTAATTTTCTTGTCCATCCGATGAAAGTTGTCAATTTACAACTTGATAGGACTGATTACGAAATTATTAACTCGATTAGAAAATATTATATACGCGATGCGCTGCAATCTTTGCCTCGCGAAAGTGCCTATTATCGGTCAGCAAAAAAAAGAAAGCTTGTTGATAAGGTGTCTATACCAGTGTATCTATTGATACCAAAAAATCTGGTGCAAGGAAGTTTCGAAGTACAATTAGAACTTTTTAAACTAGAAAGAAATAAAAAAGCAAGACTTATTGTAAACGAAGTTCCTGTCGAAAGAAAGACGACTTCGGTCAATCTTACAAAACACTTAAAGTTTTTTAAGCAACCGATTATTCGTCCTAAACTTGCGGCACCGACGAAAGACCGTCAAGAAGTTAGCGTTATACAAAATGATCCTAATTCTAGTTACATAAGAATAGAAAAAAAGGAAATGAATAATCGTGGAGAATGTACTCGCTATAGTATAGCTAGCGAATATACTACTTTAGTGGTTGGTGATGAATGTGCTATAAGCGAAGCTATACCTGACAACAAATTTAATATATTTAGATGTATCACAGGCGATGCCTTAACTACAACGTTGAATCCGCGCGCTGATGGCGTAATTTCTGGACAAAATACGCCTATTGATACCGTAACTTTGATAGTTACTGATAAATTAAATGTTGGTGTGACAGACGCTGTAGAGATTACATTAAACTATCCGCCATCTTATGCAGCACAATTTCAAATTAGTAGATCTACATGGAACGGTTCTTCTTTTGAAAAAAAAGAAGTGATTATTCCATATAGAGATTTTGAAGGAGACACTACTTTATTAGTAGATGACCAAGTAAAAAGTGGAGATATATATGAATATTTTTTGAGTTATAAAACGACGACTGGCGAAGTAAGGCAATCCATTAGCAAGATACATCAATATTTTAAAATTAATAATAAAGGAATTGCTGTTGCAACGTCTAATCATACATCAACTTTAGTTGATGGTCGTCCTAATTTCAGATTTAATATTACCAGCACTCGGTCTTATGTTTCTGACAAAATCGGCCTTATTGCAGCAAACGCCCCAGGTGTTTCTATAGAGGTAAATCCAAATACTGGTTTAGACAAACTAGACGATATAGTCTATCATAAAGTTGCAAGAATAAATTTAAAAAATGGAGTTAGAGAATTTTTTAGCGATTTGACATCGAACGCATCATTGGGAAATAGCCAAAGCGAATATTTTCTTAATGATGATATGAGCAATAGAAAGATGCATGGAATAGAAGACTTAGATGTCACGGCCGATTATCTATATGAAGTAAGAACGTATGCTAGAAATCCAGCTACTATGATTAAAGGGCTGGTTCATTTAGTGAATCTGCCCCATCACGGCGGCGAGCCACCATCGACCTTTAGTTATAAGCCTCACAAGTGGAGACAACCTTCTTATTTGGAAAGTGGAACCATTCCCGCTATTGATGAACAAGATAACATGATAATGAAAAAAATAGATGAGGATGGAGAGATAGGCGTAACAGCGACCTATTTGCTGACGGGCATGAATAAGCTATATATGATTAATTCGCTCGCTGCTGAAAGGATCGATGCAAATAAAATTAGACTACACTGGAGCCTAACGGGTAATTTATCTGAGTTTGATCATTTTGTTGTTGTCAAAGAAGCTAATTCGACTAGACAATTATTAGGCGCGTTCATAGGACAAGAATTATTCGACTTTTTAGGTCCAGCAGACGTAGGAACAATTATTTATTATGTGATTCCTGTTTTATATGACTTTTCAGTAGGTACAGCGTTAAGATCTAATGCTGTTGTCGTAGATCCAGAAGAGTTGTATTTTAAACAACAAATTTCGGAGAAATAAATGTTATCAAAATCTAGAGTCTTAAGACACGGAAACGTAGTTGCTCAATCCATCGGGGGTTCTGCTCATAATATTGCTAATTTTGAAATTCCTAAGCCTTCTAGTGTTTCTTATGAAACTTCAAAGACTAATTTAGATGAAACGTTTACGATTCCTAGCATAAATCAACAAAAAAAAGTTGAGCCTTTTGATACGACTACAGGTATTATTAGTAATAGTCCTGAGATTATAGCTTTTTCAAGTTTCTTACCTGTTTACGATAGTCAAAATCGATTAAACGAATTCGGAGAATATTTACAAACGAAACAAGATTCTATTCTTATTAGATCATCAAAAATTATACAAGATTTACTTACTAATCCTTTAGTCGGAAACTCTTTACAAGCTGATGCCGAAGGTCGCGCTGATCGAATATCCGAATATCTGCTGACACATTCTAGCGGGATTGAGGAACTTTTAAATCATTTTTCATCAATTAGAAAAAAGTTGGATTTTAGATATCCGATCGACATTAATATATTAAAGCTTATTGATATACTTCCATCTGATTACGACTTGACTGATCCGGACGCGCAAAATTTTTATGCTAATTCGCTACCACTAAGCGTTGAAGATATATTAAACGAGTCTTCTAATGTTACTAATTCGTGGACACCGACTAAGATCTGGCTGCAAAGTTGTCTAGAATTAAAAGAAATTTTAGCTAATGGAATGCCTCAGTCTTTTTTATCTGACGGTACGGCTTTAGGAATAGATCCTTATAATTCTTCTTATTACGACGCACTTAGTCTTAATCCTGCTAGGTCTTCATTAATAAAAAAGTTTAAATTTAATGAAAAACAAGTGCTAACTTACCCTATACAAAGTTTATTAAAAAGCGATGCTGGTTCTATCGGCGCGATTATAACAGTTACCGCTGCTGCGTTTAGTTCAAACGATATCAATAGTTCTATTTTTAATGAAAAAATATTTTCTGATGCCTCTAGTATAGATGAATCGATAGCAAAGCTAAGTCATCTTTTATGTAAAGAGTACGTTTATTCTACTAAAATGAGATCAACGATCGTTACTGATTACGGTTATCCATTCAATTTTGGCGGTAAAAACTCTAATATCTGGAATTATTTTATTGGACAAGTCGGCGACGATATAACAGATATTGCGCCGACGCCTCTTGGGGGTGGCAAGTCACTGGTTAGTTTAGCACAAACCATAGAACCAGATGGAGTAGAGGTGTTGTCATTTGAGGATAGATATATTAACGACAATGTAGGTACTGTAAGACCTAACGTAGTAATAACACCTGGAACGATTTATTATCTTGAGAGTTCTATAAACCCAGTTAAAGGAGGGTTCGATGCCACGCGTTTAGATCGATATTCATCAAGACTAAATTCCGCCACGAATATGTTAAAGATGGTTAAAGATGATTTATCATTTAAGCCAGCAATTCCATATTCAAGCGCATTGAACAAAATTACGAAAGCTTCAGAATCAGGCGTCTCACTAACTAATACATTTGTGCGACTCTCAGCCGAAGTAAACTCGGCGAGCGCAAAAAATCGACTGCAAGAAGACATAAAAGATTCTCTTTCTAATCCTGTGAATTTGCTTAGACATATAGAAAAAAATATTTTAGACGGATCAGGTTTATTAAGGCGAAGCGGCGGTCCTAAGTTATGGACTAATAAGCAATTTAAAGATAAAGATAACGATGTGAGCGCATTATTGATTTCACTGGCATTGGATAAAGACGACGCTGAATTACAGTCTTTATTGTTTTTACTACAGATGTATTCTGCAAATGCATTTTCGACGGCGAATGAATCAAACTATGGTGATGTTTCTGCTCCTGCTGATAGTACTATTAGAATAATCCTGGTAGAGACTATCATGAAAAGAGTTAAAAGCTTATTTGTTGAAGAAGTCATAGACGCTACATCAAAGGTCCGCGAAGAAACTGTTTTGTCGCTTAACGTAATAAAACAAGCACTATTGTCTCAATATAATTCTAATGGCTCTTCAGGTTTAAAAATATTAAGTAAGATTGGCGCGCTGCTGACTCAATTTAATGAAAATTTTGATGTTGATAACCAAAATTCAAAAACTAACGGAAGATTTTTTCTAGATCAAAATAGAAGTAATTTTGCCGCTGCAACTCAAATTTTAAATATCACTAATAACAATACAGGTTTTTCAGCAGATAAAAAATCAACATACACAGGAATTCAAAAAACCTTATATCTAATTTCTATATTCAAATTATGCTGCTTAATGGTTCATCTTGCTAATCCTGAGAGATTAGGGTCAATAAAGAAGCCTTCCGCGCGCGGAGAATCAAGCCACAAAATAACGATTAATAAGATAAAAAATTCAGTTGTTCAAGTTTTTCTTAGCGCGTCAGAGGCGAATCAAGGGATTACTAAGTTTAATTTAATTGAAAACGATGTGTATAAAAATCAATCTTTTGGACTTCCCAACTCGCCAACTTTATTCTCAAGTGCAAATAAAGTCTATAATTCTTCGATAACCGGAATTAAAAAAATAAATACGCCTAAACAAAACATAAGAGTTTTTGAATTGCCACCAACATTTAAACGTGAAATTAGGATTTTTGACCTACCCTCTAATTCGAATGTTCCTCAATTAGTTGCGCTACATTATGATGAAATTATTGTTAAGGTAGAAAACATGTTGACGGATTACAATACAAAAACGACTAGATTTATTGATAAATTTTATTCATTCGTTTATCAACTAAAAAGTGAATTTACGTTATTAAAAAATAATTTGTCGCTCAAATCAGGATTATACGGAAGAACATTGCTTATATTGTCTAGACAAATAGGCAATCCAGCGTTAGCTAGATCTTTATTGTCTGAAGAACAACTCTTATTGATGAGAAGTAAATTTGAAGATTATGCAACTAGACTAGCAAAAGATTACATTTCTCCTATTAGAGATTCAAATCCTCATTTTCAAAGTCTAAGAGATGTTAATAATATCGAAAGTGTGTTGCCTATAGAAGATGTTCATCTCGTCGCCTGGAACACTTTTTTAAAGGGGTTTTTAGCATCCAAAGAATTTGTCGAAGGTGTAGGTTCTAATAAAAAAATTATTTCGATAGGTATACCTCAAAAGCTGCACAGAAGAATGAGAATAAATTCTTCTAACTTAAGCGGACTTCGACATAGAAATAGTTTGGTTAATTTGTGTATCTATAGAGTAAATTCATTTTTACCGGATGTGATCTATAGACCAAAAAAATATCTTTTCGATCTAGGATTGTTTCCGACTAGAATTTTGAAAAACTTCGTTGATAATGGATTTAGCGTATCAGAAAGCGAAGATATATTTACAACAACAGGTCCATCAAATTCTCCCCGCGGGATGATGTCAGAAGCTTCTTCATTTCAGTTGTTTGATAAAAACGTAATCGAAAATATACCACATTTGAAAAATACAGAAGATTATAATTTTAAATTGATAGATGCATTAGAAAAATCGTCTCTTAAAGATACAGATTATTCATTTTTATCAGATAAAGATTTTAGTGAAATTTTTGATAATCATTCGACAAGCTTTTTAATGGAAGAGTATTTACGACTCACTACAGACCTGCCTTTTGACGAACACAAATATCAACAATATAATGTTATCTCTCAAAAATCTCAATCTCAATTCTCTAAGTTTGTTGCCGAATTGCCTGGAGGCAGCACTGCTATGAAAAGCACCGCAGAAAACTTCTATAATGATGACACGTTGCTAACTAGCGATTTATCAATGATAAGATCGTTAATTTTACCAAAAAAGTTTGACAGAGCATTTCACATTATCTTCGATCCAGACGATTTCGAAATTGATGAAAGGACGCCACAAAGCGTAATAGAAAAGTATATTGGCTCGACAGGCGACATTTCTTCGTTAAGTAGAAATGACATAAATGAACCTACATTCGACAAATATTATGTAGCGTTAGAAACGTATGAAGGGACGGAAGCATCATGACATTTTCTAAACCAGAAACAGTAATGTCTAGTTTTTCTAAGCCATCGTCGCCTGTAGTTTCTATGAAGGTACCCAACGTTACTGAGTTTATTTCAAATTTTTTTTACAACTATTACACAATAGATGAACGAACTAATGAAAATTCTAATATCCCCAATCATTTAAAAAGAAAGTCTATAGAACAAATCAATTCTGAAGTTATAGATTTCTCGCTCCGTATTCCACGATACATTAAACTTCAATGGCACGGTCCTGTAGGGTCTATTGCACCTGCAGGACTTCTTCTTGCCAACAGCCCGGCTACTTCGATTGAATCAAATTTAGATAAAATTCAAACCGAAGAATCTTTTTTAAAATCGAAGTTTTCTTCTCACTCTGTTTCAAATTATGATTCTATTCGAGACGCAAGTTCTGAGATAATGAGTCTCGGCGGAAAGTTATATCCTGGGATAGAAGATGCTTTTCCTGAGATAGCGGCCGGCACTAGCAAAGACTCCATGGATGTTCCTCAATCATCAATGACTAATACAAGTTTCACGCAAAATAAAACTTCTATAGACTATAGCTCGCCTATGGGTATTCCAAAAGTTATAACTGCTGCTCAACCTGCGCGACAAGCTAGAGACACATTTCCTAATTCTATTAATCAAATAAATAAACAACAACAATATTCGTTATCAAATGATGAACTAGGCGATTCAGGATTTAGCTTATCAAAACTTGTCGATACATATAACAAAAATTCACTAAAAAACTATTCTTTAACTAATCAAACAATTAGAGGCGCTGTATCGGAAAAGGATAAGTTTTTAAATATAGCATCCTCGGTAAAAAGCGTAGAGGATATTGCTACTGATTCTGCGCGTAGTCATGGTATAACTTTTTATGATTCTAGTAATAATCAAATAAAAATTAATTCCGGATATGAAGCATTAAAAGCTAAAGCAAATAAAAATCCGTTAAATTTGCAGATTAATAAATTAGCTGCAATAGACATATTTGCTTCATCTTCTTTATTTCCTCACGAAAGGAAAAAAATAAATAAAAACTATACGCTTGTCCATAAAGAAACTGCAGAGATAGACGACGTATACACACAACCTGTGTATGTCGGTCCTGCGATACAAACGCCTGATGCTTTTGAAACTTCTGCAGGATTAATCGGTTATCTGATAGAAAGATCCATCTATACTGCAGATGGTTATGAAAAGGATAAAACTTACACAGTAGAAAATGCTTATGTACTCGATTTTATTGATACGTCTATTCTTTTAGGTAAAGAGTATTTTTATTCTATTAGATCGATTGTAAGAATTTCTACAACGGGTTATGACGAAGAAACAAATGAAATAAGGGAAATTCAATATTATATAGGATCGCATCCTGTTACGACTACAGTCAAAACCTTTGAATTTGTTCCACCTCCTCATCCAGTAGAACTAAATTTTATATGGGATTATAGGAAAAAAAGCCTACAAGTTGCCTGGGGCATGCCGGTTAATTCGCAAAGAGACATTACACAATTTCAAGTTTTTAGAAGAGAAAAGATTGAAGAACCGTTTGAATTAATCGTACAAAAGTGCTTTGATCAATCTAAATTAAAGTATCGTACCGGAGAAGTTGTCGACGGCAACGCTAAAAATATGTCCCCAGAAGTTCTACAGTTTGTTGAATATTCTGATCAACCTGTATTGTTTTTTATAGATGAAGATTTTAAGATCGACGTTGAAAGTCAAAAATCTTCTAAATATATTTACGCTATTACTTCAATCGATGCACACGGGATGTCTTCAAACTATGGTTCGCAGTTTGAAGTTACTTTTGATTTTTTTAAAAATATTTTGGTGAAAAAATTGATTAGTTCGGCCGGTGCACCGAAACCTTATCCGAACTTGCACATAAACGTCGACGCGTTTAAAGACGTTATAAAGACTGATGGATTTAGTTCTACTAAACTAAAGGTTTATTTTATGCCTGAATATTTTAAGATAATCAATGAAACTGGATTAATTCAGCGAATGGTTTCTACGAAACAAGACAATGCTTATTATAAGATTCAATTTATTAATCTTCAAAATCAAAAAAGTGATTCATTAAAGATTGTCATAGATGACCCTTATGAATTGACAACGGTTTAATTTAGAGCTATAATTTTATTGATTCGATATCTATTGTAAGATTATGCATGTGGAGGCTTCAAATTGGGCTATTTAGATAATTCAACGAACAATATCATATTAGACGCAGTACTAACGGATTTCGGTCGGCAAGCGCTAGCAAGAAATGACGGTTCTTTTAGAGTCGCAAAATTTTCTTTAGGCGACGACGAAGTCAATTATGGCATTATTACAAAATACGGCAGAACAATCGGAAGAGAGAAAATTGAAAAAAATACTCCGATTTTTGAAGCATTTACTAATCAAAATCTAGGTCTTAAATATAGAATGATTAGTGCTCCGAGACCATTTATTTACTTACCTAGATTGACATTAGTACCAACGACTCAAACTTCCGTGGTATTATCTACTAGCGGAGAAAATGTTACCGCTTCGATCAAAATAGAACAACAACCACAAGGTGGCGAATCGACAATTGACGCAGATATAATCGAAACTAACTTTGACGTGTATATACCTGATCTATTTTTGACCATACTGAATCAATCAGCCGTAGGTTCTCCCGATTCTAATAAAATCGCAAAGTACGTTATTAGAACCACGAATGGCGGGACAGTTCCAACATTGGAATTTAGTCTTAAAGTCAAACCATTAACATCAACAATTTTTACTACTTATGGTAGAATCACTACAGACAGCGCCCGGATAATAACAACATCTATCAAGATAGTTGGTAGAAGTTCTGGCTCAGTAGTCGAATTACCCGTTACTATTACTTCATCGATGCGTTGATATAAGATCTAAATTACGAGGAAATTAAGATGGCGACATTTCACGAATTAGCACCTGGCGATATAAAGACTGCAAGATCTTTTTTAAATCAGCTTATTGATGTTTTACAAGAAGATATAAGCGGTTCAACATCTAGAAGAAAATATCAGCATTTCGTGACAGGCGGGGTCGGTCCTGGCGTCACTTCATCGTTATTTCAAACTGTTTATGATCAAGACTTTACGTTACAAACAGCGAATGCCGTGTTTGATATAACTGTCGGTATTGCGCCTGAAGGATCACTTACAACAGGAATAGCTGCAATTACTAAAACTGATGTTGATGCTACAGGAAAAGCCTTGTATCCCAGTAGCTCATTAATGATGCGCGAAAAAGTTGATGTTTATCGACAGTTTGCACAAACGCTTTTAGGCAATAGCGATTCATTGTTTAAAGTGCCGCTTGAAGGAACGACTACGACTACTGTTGACTCAGCAATGTTTATTGCATTTAAGCGCTTGTTTTCAAGAGATCAAATTAAGCGCGAAACTTTTGCGATGAGATTTTATCAAACTGCTTCGAATCCTTCAAAAGTTGGCGACACTGATCAGCCTCCTTTTGCTGATGATCTTGCCGGTAAAACCAATCTTGATTCAACGTCGCTATCAGGATCTGTAATATTTACTGATTTAGGAGCTTCAACGCAAAAATTTAACGTAGCAGGAGGTCAATACGGAATCATCGTAGATTCTGCAAAAACTTCTCGTCAAGTTGGCTTAATGTTTTATGACGCCGGTATCGCAGTATTTGACCTCGCACAAATAGTTTCAGGTAGCCAGTTTATGTCAGGCTCCATCGACGCGATGCATCCTCTCGGGACAATGGTACTTGGTAACCCAGGTACCGAAACAGCAAATACATCTAAATTTATTCCTGACTTTATTACTTCTGGTAGTATCGATAATATAATCGACCATCTTGCCGGAACTCGTTTTCAATCAGGCTCACTTACAGCAATCACATTTCAAAATGTAACTAATATTAATTCATCATTAATATTTTGTCGTGCACCGGCAGACGAATTTAACTACTCGTCTAATCCAACATTTGTTGATACTTCAAACAACTCGCGAGGTCGCCTTGTAGTTATTGATCCAGGCGAGGAAGATAAACAAGAATCGTTTACATTCGTAACAGGGATCGGCTTGTACGATGCTGCAGGTAATCTTCTCGCTGTTGCTAAACTAAGTCGTCCAGTCGAAAAGAGTCCAGAAAGAGATTTAACATTTAGAGTTAGATTAGATTTTTGAAATCGAATAATCACTATCTTTTGATATGAAACGAAGAAGATGGCAATATTACCTGTTACATCAGATGACGTAGAATTTTTTACTACAATTATCAATCCTAAACGATCGTATATTTCTTCTAGCATTTTAGGAGTGACAGGATCTGTTAACGTTTTTGCTCGTTTTTCTAAGATAGAAAAAGAAGTTAGACCTTTATCTAACTTTTCTTTTTCTACTATTAATGACGAAGATATAGAGTTGTATAGACAGGCCGTCTTATCAATCGCAAAAAAAACGCCTATAAGCGGTTCGTTTTATACAAACATGACTGATTATTTAGACGAAATAAATCAACAGCCTTCTTCTATAAAAAAACAAAAACGCTTAGATATAACTCGTTTCACGCCGAGTGTTTCATTCACATCAAACACCGTAAAAAAATTAAATACAAAAGATATGTTAATGCCTTATTATCGCATGTCATATCCGACTGCGCAATGGGCATATACCAATTATCATAGTTTAAATTTTTTCTCTAATCAAACTATTCCAACTTCTTCAGTACTTTTATATCCTAGTTTAGAGAATGCTGATTTACCCGAGCATGTTAGCTATGTAAGCGGAACATATGCGCTATCAGGAGCTTTTTCTTTCGATTTTCACATAAATCCTCGATATAAAAAAGATGAAATAACGCAAGGACACTTTAAAGCCGGCACAATATTTCACTTATCTTCAAGTTATGCATTGTCATTAATTACAGGCTCTCGAAAAGACGAAAACGGTTTGCCAGCTTATTTTAGATTAATGTTGCAACTAAGTCATAGTGCCGATATTCCCCCTTCGCGAGCTATTTATGGAAACTATCCGAACGACTTAATTTTCTTATCAGAAGACAATAGTCTAGAGTGGAATAAGTGGCAACGTGTTGTTGTCCGTTGGGGCACAAATTTAATCAATGATGGAACTGGTTCATTTAATATCAATGGCATTGATAAGGGGATTTTTGTTATACCATCAGGTACAATTATGCCTAAGACGTATACCTCTAAGGAAGACCCAAACGTTCTTTGCTTGGGCAACTTTTACGAAGGTATAAATTCGAACAATGGAAGTCAAGTGTATTTTTTTAGTGACATATCTTCTACTCGGGAAGGTCTAGAAGAACTCGTAGATAGCGCTGGATCGCTCGATCAACCTGATTATTATCGATTTAATCATCCTCTAAAAGCCGAACTACACACTCCGATGATTCGTAGAGATTATTTAAGCGATCGTCAAATTTTAGAAACTTCAGCAAGTAATCCTGGTACTGCAGATGCTAAAAAGCTGGCATTTTATGTTCCACCTTTTTTCATTGAAAACACTAATATTCGTAGATATACCAACGCTCCTTCAGCCGGCGGTAAAGCCTATGGTGGTATTTTGCAAACTCCATTCTTCGAAATAGACGGTTCTACTGATGACCCGTTTAACGTTGCGATGGCATTCGGTGTTAATGGTCATTATATTAACTTAGAAAATTTTACTAAAGATTTTGCGAATAACGTTTTTCCAAGATTGCACCATTTGTCGGGAACGGCGTTAGATTATACGACTGACGCAATACCTGCTAACGAATTTTTATATAACGATTCTTTTGTTAGAAAAAGAAATTTAACTATTTTACCTTGCGATGATGGAACGTTTCAGCCTAACTATCAAATCATAAAAAACGAAATTAATAATAAGGCTCGAGATGCCTGGGATCGAATTGACTTAAGCATGATTAGTCTTGATAATTTGTTAAGTACGTCATCATTACTTTTTAGTAAAATTCATGATGATGCCCGCGATCAAACGTTATCTAACCAGCAAATAGGATTCACACCAGAAAATCCAGGAAACTCTCCTGGCACCGCTGTTGTTAATACCAAGAAAAGAATAGAGGAAATAATAACTACTGATGAAGGCAATTATGGCCCAGGCGTTCAAAGAGATGTACCATTAACTATTTTTCAACGATTAAAAGACCCGTCATCTAATCAGGTTACATTTTTCGATATTAGCAACCTCTTCTATGGTTGCAGAATTATGCCAGGTAGTTTTGAAATTACAGACTCTTCTTTGTCAGGTTCGAATGGAACGATTTCCATTAAGTTAAAAGACGATGGATTCGGCAATATTTATCGTGCTGACTCTTTGACACCTCATTGCGTTTGGAATTCTGTTGGTAATATTTTTTATGATGAAGGCGTCGTCTTAATTAAAAGTCCTCACCTATACTTCTTTGGTAAGGAGGCATATGAAATGTCATTTAAAGGAGAACAAAAATTATTTACCTCTAAATATGAGATCTTGGCGCCTAGAGGCTTCTTAAACTCTTCTTCTAATCCTTCATATATCGCAACGGAAAATTCTATTAGCGCTTCGCTAGATTTAAATGATAAAGAAAAGTTTGTTTATATTTCAGGTTTGAATTTTCACGACGAAAACTTAAATGTTGTGGCTAAAGCAGTATTAGCTCAACCTGTTATGAAACGTGAAGGTGATCGCATTCTATTTAAAGTCACATTTGATTGGTGACAGGTAGATTCAGCTCGTTTATGCATACATAAGTGTCCTACTACTGTGAGAACAACAAGCGATGGCATATGATCTTGTGTCGAGAGGAATACTTTAAACCATGGTCGCGCCAAAGAAAAAAACTGCGAAGAGAAAAAAAAAGAAAGGCCGTTACCATCGAGGCTTACATGTTTCACCAATTGCTGGAGAATGTAAGTATCGTTCCGGCTGGGAACAAAAGTATATGGTCCATTTGGATGAAAATCCCGATGTCGTCATGTGGTCGTACGAGAAGCTTATTATCGAGTATGTTTCGAATGTGAAAACGCAAAAGATTCGCAAATATTATCCAGACTTCCAGATAGAATATAAAGATGGTAGCAAAGTTGTGGTAGAGGTCAAACCGTCTCGTAAACTAAATCAGGCAGTCATTGTTAAGAAGACAAAGGCCGCCAAAGAATGGTGTATGATGCATAATATGACCTACAAAATACTTACAGAAATAGAATTAAAAGATATGGGTCTTCTTTAACTAGATTTTACTAAGGTCATTCTAAGTTAATAATAGCTATGTGGGATCCTTGGTTCTTGGGTTAGATGTTTCTACTTCTGTAACTGGAATTTGTATTGTTGATCCTGAGTTGTCCTTAAACAATCAAGGATCCCACATTCTTTATCTTGATAGACTTGAATTTAAGAAGTGTAAAACGCTTTGGGAAAAAGCCGACCTTACTGCTTTAGAACTTTCTAAATTATTAAAGAAGTTTCCTGGCGAATATAGAATCGTTCTCGAGCAACCACTCATGGGGTTTCGTACGGGAATGTCATCAGCAGCAACAATCACAACATTAATGAGATTTAACGGAATATGCTCCTACATTTCTAGGGAAATATTCAAAGTTGATCCTGAATATATTTCGGCATCTCATGCAAGAAAACTTTGTGGAATAAAGATGCAACGGACATCAATAGCAGGTATGAGCGGAAAAGAACAAGTTTTTAAGTATATGTCTGAGCATGATTTGAAACATATCCAATGGCCAACAAAAAAGAACGGTAAGCCTATTGATGCTTCTCGTGACATGTGTGATTCCTATGTGATTGCCCGGGCTGCTTGTTTAACTCAAAATAATATTTAATATTCACTATTCACTATTCACTATTTGCTATTTGCTATTTGCTATTTGCCGATATATATAGTTTAACCATCTACGCATGAAAGATAATACGCATGAAAATTACAATCAATCAGCTCCGCAGGATTATCAAGGAAGAAGTAAAGCGATCGGCATTAAGAGAAATGCCGGCAAGAAAAATGCCAATGCCAGAGCCGGAAGTTGATGGGCAAATCGAAATTCCTAACATTTCTGAGATTGCTGACAATCTTGAAATGCCTTTAAAAAAGTTAGTTACCATGATTAAAGGCGTCGCCCGAAAAAACGCAATTGTTGTTAACTTTGAAGGACCACAAGGCGAAGGAGATGGTTATTCCGCTGAATACGATAGTCTGTTGGGATATGGATCCTACACCTCACTCATGAAGTTTGCAGCGTTGCTCGATAATGAGCTCATGGGTGGCGCACAATCAATCGATGATGAAGACAGCTTCGTCAATTGCGTCGAAGAGATTTGAAATAGTAAAGCGTAGTTTAGCAGAGGTGCCTCTTTTCGAGGTGTTTCTTGTTTGTGAACAACCATGATATAGCATTATATTGTTATATTGTGGTTCATTCTCTCACGGATAAGCTGAAATTTTATGAGTCGATTTTTGGTCGAGGTCGAATTTCAGGTAATGGGCTTAATTTTGATGTTAAATGCCCGATTTGTGCCCCGACAGATCCAACCAAGAAAAAACTAGCCATTCGTACAACCGATGACGCAAATCACTGTTGGGCATGTGGATGGAAGGCCCGTAGCCTCGCTCCTTTAATTCGTAAATATGGAACGCAGGAACACCTTAATTTATATCGGGAATTAACTGGACAAGGCACAGGAACCAATCTAATAACAGCTGATGTTGATCGTGTCGAAAAAATAGAGCTTCCAAAGGATTTTCGATTGTTAACATTAGCCGATGAATCTGATCCTGATGTTAAAGCAGCATGGAGATACATTTATTCTAGAGGGTTAACGGATAGAGATGCTTGGTATTTTAAGTTCGGGGTTTCTGATGAACCAAGGTGGAAGAGAAGAATTCTTATGCCATCCTTTGATTCTATTGGTGAATTGAATTATTTTGCAGCTCGAGCGATAGATAAAAATAAAAAACCCAAGTATGATAATCCTGATGTTGATAAAAACCCAATAGTCTTTAATGAAATTAATTTGGATTGGACAAAAAGGCTAGTCTTATGTGAAGGCCCATTTGATTTGGTTAAATGTACAGAAAATTCAACTGCGTTATTAGGCTCTGACCTTGACGAGCGCCATGAAATATTTAATAAAATATTGATGTATAATACGCCAATAGCTTTGGCTCTTGATGGTGATATGTGGTATAAAAAGATGCCAAAAATAGTTAAGAAATTGCAGGAATACAACGTTGATGTTGTTGTAGTTGATGTTAGACCGTGGGGAGATCCTGGCAATATGTCAAAGTCTGAGTTTGAAAACGCGCTAGCAGAAGCTAAACCGTTAACATGGAACGATACTTTTTATAATAAACTAAAGAAGTCTGCAGAAATTAATTTTAGAATATAATATTTAATAGCGATGAAAAATGTTATTTACGCAAACGTGATATCTGAAGCGCGCATCCGAAAGATAATTCAAGAAGAACTACAAAGAAAATATCTTATCGAAGAAGGGCTATGGGACGATGTTAAAGACGGCGTAAAAAAATTATCAAATTATGTTAGCGAAAAATTTAAGTCTGCTGCTAGTGAATGGGCTAATACAATTAGTGAAAAAATAGAAGCATTGACTAATAAACCAGAAGAATTAGATTTAGTGATGTCTGCTATTAAACAAGGAATGGCAGCGTCTGGTGATTCTATCGTTCTTAACGATATTTTAAAAATGGCGAAAGAATTAAGCAAAGAGTCAGCATTGGATGTTGTTCAAAGCGATCTAGAAGGTCCTGTAAAAGATAAGGCAAAAAAGCTTCAAACTGGCGCCGCTCTCGGCGAAGCATATTCAATTCTTACTACAAATGAATACATCAATCATCAAAAAATCTTAAGAGAAACAGGCGTTGAAATGATAGCGGGTTTTGGGCTAGCTATTGTTGGAGGCTTACCTTTATTATTTAAAGGACTTTTTAAATTAGCAAATTTTCTTAATGCACCAAAAGCTGCTGCGCTATTTAAAAAAGCAGAGCATGTTACTCATGCGATAGAAGAAAAAGTAATTGACTACATCATACCAGATGCATTATCTTATCAAATATATAAGTTTTTAAATAATAAAGGTTATCATGTAACCAAAAACAAAAAAATTATAACGTACGAACAATATAAAGATGATTCAGACAAATCAGGCGCAAGAAAAAAAACAGATGGGCTTGTCTATAAGGTATTATTAATCTATTTCGCAGTGAATGGTTTAGTCGGTGTACTTAAAGCAGGAGCTTCGCTTTTAGGTTTTATCGAAGGTGGCGCTACTGCTGTTAAGGGCGTCGAATTAGCTATAGGCGCAAAGGAAGTTGCGAATATAGTTAAAGCCGGAGCTAGCGCCGTCGCTGCCAGCAATCTTTAGTTTTTATAACGAATAGTCATGTCGTAAGACTACGATTTTAAACAGTAATTGAACATCTACGTAAAATAAGCGTATTGTTATGTTAACTATTAATTCGTCTATGTTGCTTATTAAAACGATATTGATATACGAAGGTATCGCAATATAAAAGTTGCAAAAATTATTTTAGTTGCGCGATATTATTAAATCGCATTTTCGAAAAAGATAACTTATGAGAATAGCTCACACTTCGGATATCCATATTCGGTCGCTCTCTCGACATGCTGAATATCGCGATATATTTTCTGCATTTATTGATGACTGTAAGAAAAATAAAGTTGATCACATTTTTGTTGGCGGCGATATTTTTCATACAAAAACCTCAGGTATTTCTCCTGAATATATTGATTTTCTAACATGGTGGTTAAATGCCATGGCGGAAGTAGCACCAGTACACTTAACGCTTGGTAATCATGACGGGAATTTAGTTAATCTTTCTCGCCAAGATGCTGTATCTCCAATCGTAGTTGCAATGAACAATCCGCGTATTCATCTTTACAAGAAGAGCGGAGTGTATGAGTTTCACCCTGGTTTTAATTGGTGTGTTTATTCTCTTTTCGACGAAGAAGGATGGAACAATGTCAAACCAGAACCAGGCAAGGTCAATATTGCATGTTATCATGGTCCTGTTCAAGGTTGCGTAACAGAATCAGGCTGGGAATTGGACGAAACCAAAATTACTATCGACTTTTTTAAGGATTACTCTTATGTGTTTCTTGGCGATATACACAAGATGCAATATCTTGGATATCGAGATGTAGAGATAGAAATAGACGAAGCAGATTTGTCTAAATATCCTGATTGCGTTATCGTAGGTTAATTTAATATTCTTCACAGAAGTATTATGGGAAAAAAAATAAAAATAAAGGTAAAAAAGCCGTGGATAGGCTTTTGCGGAACTCCTATACAACAAAATTACGCAGAGGATTTAGATCATGGTTATTTGTTGTGGGATATTAGTAGTTCGCTAGCATGGGATGTTACTTTTAAAAAGTTGCCTAATCCCAAACCGTATGTAACGATTCCGTGGCGCGGTTCAATCGAAGACTTAATTTCGTCTGCTTCGAAACATCCTGATGGTACTAGATTTCGAATTAGATCTTTCGATATCTTAGGACAAAAAGATTTTAGCTTAATTAGCGAATCATTAAAGAATACAAAATTAGCCACTGAGGTAACGTTTAAATCTGATTTTGTTATTGATAAATCAATAATAAAAACTAATACAACAACGCTAGAAAAAGCCGATCTAAGGAATGCCGATGTTCTTTTTAAGTTAATCAATGACTATTATTCTGGAACTCAAATAACCGTTGAGCAATGGAAAATCGTTTTTGAACAAGTGAAGTCTTGTCTTTCTACTGTGATTTTAACTGAAGAGCTTCCGCATAATTCTAAATGGTCACTTAGATATTTATCGTTTGACAATATGTTTGCCTATGGCGAAGGAAATATGATCAATTTCGATAAGCTAAATGGTATTGTCGGGGTGTTTGGTCCTAATCGGGTCGGTAAGTCGTCTATCGTTGGCGCATTGATGTATTCCTTGTTTAATACAACTGACCGAGGCTCAATAAAAAATATTCATGTTTGTAATATTCGCAAGCCTTATTGTTCGTCAAAGGCTATTATCAATCATGATGGCACCGATTATGTTATTGAGCGTCAAACTGTTAAGAGCGAAAGTAAAAAAGGCGTATTAAGCGCATCTACTGCCTTAAATGTTTTTAGGATCAAAGAAAATGGCGAAGCGGAAGATTTGGCAGGTGAACAACGCGCAGAGACGGAAAAGATTATTAGAACGCTAATTGGAAATCAAGAAGATTTTATGACAACGTCTTTGGCGGCGCAAGGAGAAATGAATCAATTCATAGAACAAGGTTCTATGAAACGCCGGGCAGTATTGTCCAGATTTCTTGATCTTGACATATTTGACAAAATGTATGAATTGTCAAATAAAGAACTTACAAACTACAAGTCACAATTAAAAAATTATCCTGATAGAGACTGGATCGCGTTAATAAGACAATACGAAAATGACATTGTTGATGTCGATACAAAAATTAGTGACAGCCACCAACTAATAAAAGATAAACAACAAGTTCTTTCTCAATTACAGATTGAGCTATCTAAACACAAAGGTATACCAGTTACTAAATCCCAGGTTGAGTCTTTTGCTAAGCAACTAGTTGTCCTTGAAAATCGATGTAAAACTTGCCTTGATAGCATCTCAAATTTAGAATCAGAAATAAATAACAATAGCGAAAAACTAAAAACGATAGAAACCATTAAGTCAGAAAATGATATATCGCAATTACGACTTCAGCTAGCATCGCTTAAAGATCTTGAAACTTCATTGACATCTTTAAAGTTTATTTTTGAGAAAGAAAATACACTTTTTGAACAACAAAAAAAATCTCTTAAAATTCTTGATGAGGTACCTTGTGAAGATAATTATCCAACCTGCAAATTTATCAAAGACGCCCACATCAATAAGTCAAAGCTCGTTGACCAACAACGCGAAGTAGAACAATCACAAAAGAAACTAGAAAAAGTAAAAAAGTCTTTTGAAAAGCTTGGAAAAGAAAATTTAGTCAATCGTTTGGAAAAAATAGAGAAGTTATTGTCTTTAGAAACTAAATTGCTTTTAGATATCTCGAAGAAAGAAATTGAACTTGAAAAGTTTAAAGCTATTTATCATTCTCAAGAAGTAGAGTTAAAAGCGTCAAGAGAAAAGCTAACGACGTTTGAGAAGGCTTTAAAAAATAACGATAATGCAGATGCAGTTTCTATTAAGTCAAATATAGAAGATATTTCTAACATTATAGATGCGCTTACAACTGATAAATTTGATAGCGCCACGCGTAAAGGAAAGCTCTTTGCTAATCTTGAAAAAATAAATGAAGAAAAAGTTGCAAGAGATAATCTATTAGAGAAAATGAAGGTCCGCGAATTGGTTACTACTGCATTTTCCAAAAAAGGTTTGCCACTAATCATCACTAAGTCGCAACTACCCGTTATTAACATTGAAATAGCCAAAATTCTTCATGGCATCGTAGATTTTACTATCGAGCTGGAGAATGACGAGAATACGGATTCTTCAGAGATTTATATCAACTATGGAGATAGCCGCCGAGTCATAGAGTTATGTTCAGGCATGGAAAAGACAATTGCATCATTGGCTCTTCGAGTTGCGATGATTAACATCTCTTCTTTGTCTAAGCCCAATATCTTCGTGATCGACGAAGGATTTGGCACACTAGACGATGCTGCTATTGAAGCATGTAATAGATTATTGGTTTCTTTTAAGAAATATTTTAAGACAATTTTAATAATCACTCATATAGATGGTGTCAAGGATGTTGTTGATCATATTTTAGAAATTACGAAAAGCGAAAAAGATTCAAAAATTGTTTTTGGGGTAGATCTATGAAACACACATGGCAACCTTATCCTCGTGATAGAAAAATTTGTTATAGAGAAAATTATGTAGTGATAGTTCCTTCTTCTTATGATGAAAATGAAAGAAGAAATATGCCATTATTTTGTGATGTTTGTGACATTCGTTTTGGTCACAAAGAAGACGAGTTTACTTATAAAAAGTTTGGTTGTTGCTCGCCTTGTGCAGACACTTGGGCTTATTCAAATAAGGAAAAATGGGAAATGGGTTGGCGACCTGCAACAGATATTGTAAAAAATGTGATAGCAAGAAGAAGTTTTGTCGATTCAAATATTGTCTTAGAGTGAATGTTGTATATTTAAGGGTGGAGATACTATGCCTAAAATCGATTATAATGCACTTGGACAAGCTATAGATACGACGTGGGGAAGGTCGTCAACGTCTAAGACATCGTCTTATTCAGTTAAATTCACACTAGCAGGTGACGTTTTATTAGCTTCATATCAAGCTATCGTTAATTTCGTTTCAGAAAAAGATATGAGCATAATGAATATGACATATGAAAAGGAATCCATCGATATCGTTAACGCTGTTGTGAAAAACGTTAAGACAGTCTATAAAAACATAACAGGCGAGACGCTCCCTATAAAGGAGCGTTCTACAAATACGTCTGTTGAAATCATCGGGTTTAATGTACATAATCCAAAAAGAACAGCATATTTCCGTAGGAAAACAACGTTTGAATTAGTCTAATGCAACAAACGCTAACTAGAAGTGACCAAGTAAACGAGATCTTACGATGTGGTAAGGATCCGGTTTACTTTATGAATCGCTATGTAAAAATTCAACATACGGTGCGAGGGCTTATACCTTTTGCGACGTACGATTTTCAGGAAGATTGTATTAAACAATTTCAGAATAATCGTTTTAACATAGCGCTTAAATCCCGCCAGCTAGGTTTGTCTACAATCACTGCTGCATATGCTGTGTGGTTTTCTATCTTTAAAAAAGATAAAAATGTTCTCGTCATCGCTACGAAATTATCGACTGCGATGAATTTTATTAAAAAAGTTAGAATCATGTTAGATTGTTTGCCTAAGTGGTTATTACTTACAAAATTTGAACCAACTAAACAATCAATTAGATTCGATAATGGTTCACAAATCACCGCTATTCCAACATCTCCTGATGCCGGACGCTCCGAAGCGCTTTCGCTCCTTATCGTCGACGAGGCAGCTTTCATTAGAGACTTTGAAGATATTTGGACAGGACTTTATCCTACTCTATCCACGGGCGGTAATGCCATTATTATCTCTACACCAAATGGCGTTGGCGGTCAGTATTATCGACTTTGGATGGACGCAGAAACAAAACAAAATGAGTTTAATACTATAAAATTGTCGTGGTGGGTTCATCCTGAACATGATGAAGAATGGTTCGCTAGAGAAACAAAAAACCTTCCAAGGAGAAAAGTCGCTCAGGAGTTTTTGTGCGACTTTATATCCTCAGGAGATACATTTTTACAACCGAGCGAACTCGAGTCTATTAGAGAAGCCATCCGCCCGCCTATAGAAAAAACAGGCCCACAATCTGCTGTATGGATTTGGCGAAAACCAGAGCCTGGTAAGAAATATGTTCTAGCAGCTGATATCTCAAGAGGCGATGCCAAAGACTTTTCAACATTTCACATAGTCGATGACTCGTCTTGCGAGGTCGTTGCTGAGTACATGGGTAAAATTCCTCCTGACAAATTAGCAGACTTGTTGTTTGAATATGGCAAAATGTATAATGAAGCATTAATTTGTCCCGAACAAAATACGTTTGGTTATTTTACATGTGTTAAACTTCGAGATGACGGTTATCCTCATTTGTATTATCAAGGTTCATCAGGTGACCTATTCAATTTTAAACCAACGGATCCTAATGCAGTTCCTGGTTTTTCTACACAAACAAAAACAAGATCTCAAATATTGGCGAAACTAGAAGAACTTGCGCGCAATTCTATTCTTAAGGTTTATTCTCAAAGACTTTACGATCAACTTCAAGCATTTATTTGGAATGGGTCTAAGGCAATGGCATCTAAAGATGCTCATGATGACTTAATAATAAGTTTAGCTATTGCGACGTGGCTGGTAGCCGGAGATTCAAACGTTAATGAACACGCAACGGCGTTATCAATGGCTATGTTAAAGGCTACGAAAGTAGAACGCAATACCAATATGCCAGGTAATATAAATTCTGCGCAACCATTAGTTAATCCGAGCATTAGAGGCTTAAATTCAACTTTTCGTGATCCATTAAAACCAAAAGACCCTTCTATGGTTCGTCATGTTGACGTTTCTGATTTTTCTTGGCTTTATCGCTAATTAAAAATTTTTGAACTAATATCTATTAATTGACATTGAGGATTAATATGCACAAGCTTACAATTTCCCGCTTGAAAAAAATTATTGCAGAAGAAGTTTCACTTTTAAAAGAAGGTGAAAAAGAAGATCAAGCCGCGGCAATGGCACAAAATGCTAGTAAACTTCTTAAAGCAATTGAGCTATTTAAGTCGTCAGCATCTTCGAAAGCTCTATCGAGCGCAGATGCGGCCAACATAACACTAGAAAAACATCTTTTAGAAACTGAAAAAATGTTAAAAAGAGTTGTTGCTTCTCCTATGACGCATGTTGATGGTCCTAAACAACCCGATGTAGTTCCGTCTAGTCCCGCCGCATCGCAATCACCGTCTGCTAAAAAAGTGTCTATAAAACCTAACATCTGACGCGAGAAAGAAACAAAGAAGTATACTATGGCTTTTTAAAAGTTATTATCTAGTTCTAATTACGAAAGAGTCGTTTCCACGATTGGAACGACACAACTAACAATGGTAAAAGAAAAAGATCAAACATTATTTCAACGTCTTTCTAAACTCTTTAAGAGTGGTCCTGTTGTTAAGAGAAAGATAAGAAATCTTGATACTACAATTGCGGTAGTCGATAAGACGAAATCGTCTGGTGCTTTACTTTTTCAAAAATCGCTAGCTCCAACATACGCAACGATTACATCCAGCGCGTATAACCTTTCAGAACGTTTGATGAGATATCAAGATTTTCAAGAAATGGAATATTGCCTGCATAAGGACACAAAGATCGCGGTGCCAGGTGGATACAAGACTATTGAAGAGCTTTCTTTGGAGTGCAAGGTGGATTCGAACAGAACATTCGTAATCTATGCATACGATCACAATCTAGGTAGGATCGTTCCAGCGATGGGAAAGCAAGCTCGACAGACTCGAGTCGACCATGCTTACACGGTTACTTTTGATAATGGACAACAGATCACTGGAACACCAAATCACCGCCTCATGAAGCGCGATGGTACTTTCTGCAAGATAGAAGACCTAAAGTCCGGCGACGCAATGATGCCTTTCTACCGTAGAGACTTATTCAACGGCTGCAAAGAAGAGGGAGAGGGCTATCGCTGGATATACACGATGGACCGACGCTCAAATATGAACGGTTGGGTCGCTGAACACAGGATCATCGGTGAGATGATGAAAGGCTCCGAGCTCGCCGTCGATGAGGTTGTGCATCACGTTAATTTTACGAAGCATGATAACAAACCAGAAAACTTACGCATTATGAAGGACCACGATCACAGAAGCCTTCACACGAAGATCATCAACGGGGCAAAGTGGTCTGATCAAAATGCAGAATGGATCGAGAGGTTCAAGACCAATCATTCTAAGTTTATGTCTGAGAACAATCCTGCCGAACGGAAGGACATCACTTTCGGTCGAATTCTAGAAATTGCTGAAAGAACAAACTTCAATTCTCGAAAAATGTGCGAAGTTCTTGATACCGATTCGAATGTGATCAAACGTAAACTACGAAAGCATGGATATCAAGACTTCCAAACATTCGCAAAGGCGTACAACCCAGATTGGCACAATGCAGGATGGGACAACCAGGACAAGAATAATCCTCGATATAACCATTCAGTTACCTTCGATAGAATATGTTCTACTTTTTCTAGAGGCATGTCGAAGAAGCAGCTTGCAGTTTCTTTAGACACTACAGCTACCGTGCTTGATAATCGTTTAAAGAAGCGAGGATACAAGAACTATACAGAGTTTTCTCAAACCTATGACAACCTCAAGGTTGTCTCTGTCGAATACCACGGAGTGATTCCTCTCTACGACTTGACCGTAGATGGGTACAAAAACTTTGCGACAGATACCGTCATTTCTCACAATACACCCGAAATTGCGGCTGCAATGGATATCTACGCAGATGAAACTGTTGCGCAGGATGATAAGGGTCGGGTTCTTCACATCTATTCCGATAATGAAAAAATTAAAAGCATTTTAGAGGATCTCTTCTATAATACTCTTAACGTAGAGTTTAATCTTCGTTGCTGGGCTCGCAATCTTGTTAAATACGGCGACTTTTTTCTTTATAATGACGTTTCGCCGCAATATGGCGTTATTAACGCATTTCCAATACCCGTAAATGAGATTGAACGTGAAGAAAACTACGATCCGAATGATCCTTTTGCTGTTCGCTATCGTTGGGTCACTTTAGGAAATAGAGTATTGGAAAATTGGGAGGTTACTCATTTTCGTCTTCTTGGCAATGATATGTTTCTTCCTTATGGTTCATCAGTTATTGAAGCAGGCCGCCGTATTTGGCGTCAATTAATTCTCATTGAAGATGCGATGTTGGTTTATCGCGTTGTTAGAGCGCCGGAACGCCGAGTTTTTTATATCGACGTCGCAAATATTCCTCCTGAAAATGTACCTATGTATGTCGAAGAACAACGTAAAAATCTTCGTACTAATCAAGTCGTCGATAGAGCTACAGGACGTTTAGACCTTCGTTATGCCCCGCTTTCTATCGAAGATGATTATTTTATTCCTGTCCGTGGCGGCGAATCAGGAACAAGAATCGATACGCTGGCAGGTGGTCAAAATGCCGCGGCGGTCGAAGATGTAGCCTACATTCAAAAGAAGCTATTTGCAGCGCTAAAAATCCCGCGAGCATATCTTGGATATGATGAAATGCTTTCTTCTAAAGCTACACTTGCACAAGAAGACATAAGATTTTCTCGTACAATTAACGTAATTCAAAAAGTTCTTTTGTCTGAATTAAATAAGCTTGCGATAATTCATTTATATGCTCACGGCTTTGATTCTGAGGAATTACAAAACTTCAATCTTCATCTTTCAAATCCATCTACGGTAGCGCAACAACAAAAGTTAGAAATTTGGCGATCTAAGTTTGAGATTGCAGGTACTATCCCAGAAGGAATGGGTAGTAAACGATTCGCTCGTAAAATGATTTGGGGTTTAACCGACGAGCAAATAGAAGAAATTGACGAACAACGATATGAAGAAAAATTAGTTGATCAAGCTATTGAAGAAGCTAAAATCGAAGAGGAACCAGAAGAAGCTGGCGGAGAAGAAGAAGCTGGTGGAGATGAGGCTGGTGGAGAAGAAGAAGCTGGTGGCGATGAGGCTGGTGGAGAAGAAGAAGCTGGTGGCGATGAGGCTGGTGGAGAAGAGGGCGCCGAAGATCTTTTCGCCGGCGATGATGTAGAAAAGAAGGAACCTGAAACGGAACTTTTAATGTCTGGTGAAGACGATTTTGACTTTGACTTAATGCCGCCACTTTTCGAAAAAGATAAATTGCCAGTAAAGGCAAAATCGCAATTAAAGAAAGCATTGTATGATCGTAGTCGAAGAAAGACGCACCAAAATCATATGCCGGATTTTAAAAAAATGACAGACTTTGATGGCGATGGTATGGGAATGAAAGATGTATTTGGCATGGATTATGTTAAGAGCGCAGTTAATAACCCGTTTAAAAATGAATCGAGATCGCGTAATGATACTTATGTTAGACCTAATCTACCGATGACGTTACAATCTACTCTTCAAAACATGTCAAAGACGCTGCAAATGACACAACACAAAAATTCAAGTATTCTATCAGAAAATGAAAAACTTTCGCCTCAGACTAATGAAAACGACTTATTTATTATAGACGAAGATTGAAGGGTCAACGTATGTCAAAAGCGCACAATAAAAAACGTAACACTGCTCTATTATACGAGTTTTTGGTGAGAACAATTTCTAGCGCCTTAGTTGAAGGTGATAAGAAAAGGTCGTCAACTGCTTTACGAATTCTTCGTAAGCACTATAAACCAGGTACTCATCTTTACAAAGAGTTTAGACTTTTTAATGCCCTTGTAAAAACCACGATTAGTTCAGACTCGATTGTTACATCAATTTTATCTGAGGCACGTGCTGCGGCCAACAGTACCGACGTAGATGAATTGTCCCGCGAAAAATCATTATTAATTCGTAATATAAATCACATGTTAAAGGACGATCATTTTTATGATCAACCGATTGCGGAGTATCGACTTTATGCTACGATTCAAACTCTTTTAAATGAGTGGAGAAAACCCGCGGGGGCGGCTGACATTACTTCCTTAGCGAATTACGAAAATCAATTAAGAGAATGGTTACTTGTTGAAAAGAAAAAAGAAGATCACGTCCTTATTGATGAAACTCCTGGCACAACTCGTCTTGTCATGAAGATGATGATGAAAAAAATGAATGAAAAATACTCTGTTACTCTTAATAATGAGCAACGAGAAATTATTAAAGCATATGCTTTCTCTTCGACTGATGAAAGTCAATCGAACATTAAGAAAAGACTAAAAGAAACTAGAATTGATTTACTCGAATCTATAGATCAATATGTCGAACAGAAAAAAGAAGATACGCTTCTTGTAAATAAGCTAAGAGATGTTAGGACGAAGGTAATTGCTGAGTCACTCGAAAATGTCGATGACTTTATTGTGTCTAGATTTATGTTATATTCTACGCTGTGTCACGAGTTAACAACTGATGAAGGAGAAGATTGATGAAAGACTTACGCCTTTTAAGTTCGTACGAGGTTTTTGATTATACACCTGAGATGATTAAAGAATCTCGAGAAAAGAACGATGGAAAAGTGATGATGAAGGGTATCCTACAGAAAGCAGATACGCTTAATCAAAATGGTAGAATTTATCCAATAAACGTTCTTGATCGCGAAGTTAGAAATTATCAAAAATTCATTATTGAGAATAGGGCGCTTGGCGAACTAGATCATCCTGATTCCTCCGTAGTTAACCTTAAGAATGTTTCGCACATTATACGAGAAGCATATCTTGATAAGGACGTAGTCTATGGGACTATTGAAGTCCTAGATACACCTGCAGGAAAGATTTTACAATCTCTTGTAAGTTCAGGTGTAAAACTTGGTATATCATCTCGAGGCGTCGGCTCAACAAAAAAACAAGGCGATTATCATATTGTTCAAGATGATTTTCAACTTATTTGTTGGGATTACGTATCAGAACCATCAACTCCAGGTGCTTTTATGCTACCCGAAGGGCGTAGGATTACTTCTACGGAGTTTCAAAAGGTTTTTAATAAATCAGATAGAATCGATAGGATATTAAACGATATTATTTCTTATGGAGACAAATAATCATGGGATTAAATAATCCAAAATCAGGGTTGAATACAACGGCTGAGTTTACGATGTCCGGTTTACCATGGGTACTATCAGGCACAGTATCCAGTACCGCTATTAGGTATATTTTTCCAAAAGTAACAAAAGACATTTTAATCATCAACAACAACACAGCGGCCACTCAACGTTTACGAGTTGGATTCACGGAAAATGGAATCAGCGGCCGAGCAGGAACCGAAGCCAATTATATTATTGTAAACGGTGGAAGTAATATTACTCTAGGCGTTAGGGTCAAAGAACTTTATCTTTTAAGAGATGGCGCTACAGATATCTCTACTAGCATCTGTGCAAACCTTACTATGATTGATTCTACGATGATGCCTATATTAACTGGATCAATCGGTGGTACAACATATTGGGAAGGTGTAGGTTGATATGGGTATCACAAAAGGGCAGCTAAAGTCTATCGTTAAAGAGTGCCTCATAGAAATACTTTCTGAAGGCATGGGTTCTAGCACAAGTGAATCTATCAATGAAGTAAAAAAGAAAGTTTATCGAGATACCACTACTTCAAATTCGCTTGCAATACAACAAAATGCGACCCGTTTAAAAGCGCAATCATCAACATTAAAAGAAGTAATTCGACTTGAATCAGGTGGAAACGACATCATGGCATCTATTTTAGCCGACACTGCAGAAAAAACCTTGCCATCTATGTTGGAGAATGATAGGATGAAAACGCCAAAAGCGACAGGTAAGATTGAAAGCATCGTAGCTTCTCACGATCCGCAAGAATTATTCGGAGAAGAAGCAGCTTCAAAATGGGCAAATTTGGCATTTCCAAGATTATCTAACAAATAGTGCTTTAAATCTATTATTTTTATTTTATCTAAGATATTTAAAGTGTTACACGGAGAATTAATACATGAAACTTACAAGTCGATTACTTAAAAAAATTATTGCAGAAGAATTAGCTAATTTTAAAGATGCTGGCGTTGTTTCTGACGTCGAGGCTGAAGAAGTTGATGCTGATGAACAAGGTTCTGATAAAGCTCTTGAGAAAAAAATCGATTTTATTAAGGCTCTTAAGATTGAAGAAACCCGTATACGCAGTCGACTTAAGAAAGTCATTGAGACGCGAACCAGGATTCTTCGCAGTCTTTGATTTAAAAACTTACTTGAAAGGTAATAGTTATGGGAACACCAGGCAGCGGAAGATATACGACTTATTTACCCGTTAATAGTGAAAAAACTGAAAGACTTTCGAAACTATTCAAAGGTGGTTCGAATGAATTATACGGCGGTGCTAAAAGCAACACAGACGCAGCAGCAGCTGCAGTTGCAGTGGCGAAGTCTAATAGAAAAGGCGTAGGAGATCCAGACATGTTCGGAGCCGGCGTATCTTTAGTATACGCGGAGGCACCTGATACATCTGAGGTAGGTTGGAAGAACCCCGGAGATCCTGCTAATCCATATGTACCTGATCTTACATCTCCTGGTCCAGGAAAAACAGACGGTGTACAAAAAGATGCAAATCCAAACATTGATACAATCGATGTGAAACCAAATTTTGACCCCGCGAATCCGAGTATTAATACAGCGTCACCAACAGCAACGGCACCACGCTTAGGTTCTGTTTCTTTAGGCGAAAATCTTGAAAAGGGTAAAAGTTCTGTCGAATAACTCGTATAGTATAGAATAGTTAATGAGTATAAGAGAGGTCTGATACATGTCGAAGCAATTGTACGAAGAAGCTTTAGCTGATGTAAAAAAGCTAAAGGAGATAGCAGAAGACAACGCTAAAAGGTCTTTAATCGAAGCGATATCGCCTAGAATTAAAGATTTAATAGAAACAGAACTCCTTCGAGAGGCTGGAGAACTAGATGATGAACTTATGCTAGACGATGAGCCTTTGCCATTTGTAGCAGGCGACGTTGATCCTAGTGTCGTTCCAGCGTTATCTCCTCCTGATGAAGAAGGGAAAGTAACACTCGATCTTGATGCAATAAACGTGCAACCTCTCGCAGACGACGCAGCTGAATTCGAATTAAGCAATGAATCTGTTAATTTGTTAATTAATCCGCTTGTTAACAAGCTTAATTCAGCGGCTAATATGAAAATAGAATCTAGACTCTTTCGTTTAGACGAAGCAGTACAAGAGTTTCTAAACGCCAGTAGCACCTTAAAGAAAACCGTGAACTATCAGCATCGCGTTTTAGAGATGGTCTCTAAAATCGAAAAAACGTATGAATACTTGCAGGAATCTGTAAGAAACCTTCAAGACAAAGGGGTCTACGAAGGGAAGTTGGAATCTCTATACAAAAAACTTAATAAGCTCGTGGAGCAATATAATATGAAAAATAACTTGAAGTCGTTAACCGAAGCAGAAATAAATCTTAAACTCACTAACGTTCCTGACGAACTCGAAGATCAATTAGGAGATCTTGGCGTCGACCTTGTTGCCAGCGGCGGCGAGGAAGATGAAGAGGGCGATGAAGAGGGTGATGAAGGTGGCGATGAGGAAGGCGATGAAGAGCTTGATCTCGGTAGCGACGAAGAAGACTCCACGGACGATGATAGCGAAGAAGTAGCAGAAGAAGGACACCAAATGGAAACACGCCGTTTAAGAAATAATTTAGTGGTAGAAATTGATGAAAATATGCTTCGTCGAGAGATATCTCGAATGCGTACGCTTCGTGAGGCAGATGAGACAAAACCACAATCTTGGGGCAACGGTGCTGGTGACCTTGGCGATCTTGAAGATGAAGACCTAGGCGATCCATTATTAGACATTGAACTTTCTGAAGCACAAGATCAAGAAGTTGATGAAGCACAAGATCAAGAAGTTGATGAAGCCGATGAACTCGATGAAGGCCAAGGTGGCGATGAAGGCTGGTGGAAGCTTGGCATCGATAGCGGTTATGTAACCGCCGATGAAGCCGAAAAGATGAAAGAAGCTGATGATCAAGGCCAAAAGCAACAAGGTCAACAAAAGCAACAAGGCCATAAAATGCAAGGTCAACAAAAGCAACAAGGCCATAAAATGCAAGGTCAGCAACAGGATGAAGCCGATGACCAACAGGATGAAGCCGATGAAAAGCAAGAAGAAACACAACAAGTTCAAGAAGCTCGCCGACAGCTTACCCGAGAAGCTCGCGTTCAAGACGGCGCCAAGAAGAAGGCTCAGTCTGCTAAGAAGCAACAACGCGAAGCTCAACAAAAGGTGAAGCAAAAGCAACAAGAAGTTCAACAAAAGTTGAAACAAAAGAAGCAATTAGAGGCTCAAAAGGCAAAGCAAGAGGCTCAAAAGCAAGCCAAGCAAGCCAAGAAAATGCAAGAAGCCTATGTTTTCTATGCAAATATTTTCAACGAGTCAGTGCGACGCACTGCCAAGTTGCGATCGGTTCTACTAGCAGAGAGCCGCAAAGTGATTCGTCACAATGGCGTCACAACAAGGTCCACGGCAGAAACCTTAAATCTCCGTAAGAAGTTGGCGGAAACGAATCTGTTCAACATGAAACTTCTCTACTGCAACAAACTCCTCCAAAATGAGTCGCTCACAAGACGCCAGAAGGCAGAAATTATTGAGCAACTCGATGAGACATCAAGCACAAGAGAAGTTAAGCTCGTATACGAAACCTTAATCAAGACACTCGCCAGATCTTCACGTCAAATGAGCGAAGGCAATAATCGTCAAATTATGGGTTCGTCTTCACAAGCGACTCGTCCAGCTTCAACAGTTCTCAGCGAAAATGTTGAGACTGATCGCTGGGCAAGACTCGCAGGTTTGAAGTGATTCGTTAATCAAAATTTTAGGAGACAAAAAAATGAAAACTTTTACGCTTGAACATTTAGCACAGGGTATCAAAGATAAACACGTCGGCGCCGAGCGCGCACGACTAACAGAGAAGTGGTCCCGCACAGGCCTACTTCGTGGACTAGAAGGCAATCGCCGCGAAGTTATGTCACAGCTTCTCGAGAACCAGGCTGCACAGGTTCTTAAAGAGAGCAGCGGACTTTCAGGTGGCGGCGGCGGCCTTTCTAGTTCTGGACAAATGCAAGGTTTTAGCAACATTGCATTCCCAATCGTACGTCGCGTATTCGGCGGACTCGTTGCCAACGAGCTCGTTTCTATACAACCAATGAGCCTTCCATCAGGTCTAATCTTCTATCTTGATTATACTTACGGCTCGAGCGTAGGCACATCAGCAGCCGACTCAACATATACACGCGGCGAATCAATCTACAATAGCCCAGGTGGCAAGGGGGTACGCTCAGGATCTCTAGCTGCTGGCGGTATGTACGATCTCGTCGGCGCAGGTTATTCAAGAGTGTCAGGTTCTTTCACTGGAAGCACTTACCTAGGTCCTAGCAGTGATGCCTCCGCCTGGTCGCTTGGTGCTTGGGGTGGTGTGGATGGAGATACCTGGACAGTGGGTCTTGAGGTTAAGTCGGATTCCATGTTCTCAGGCAGCAATGCCCGATACGCGGATTTCGATTCACAGGTTGAGACAGCTCTTGAACTTGGACAGCTCGATCTAGCATTCTTAATGGTGCCAATCACAGGTTCTAGATTCGATAACATGGAAAAGACAACAGCTAGCTCGCTAGCACTTTTTGCCGGCGCGACGAACGCAACAGCATGGGGCGAGACATACCAAGGTGGTTCTGGAGTCCTTAACCTCCGCCGTCTTAACAAACGTGGTAACTGGAACGGTTCTATCTTTACGGCAGACGCTCTTAACGGAACTCACATTCTTACTGTTGTCAAGGGAGCCAACACTGCAGATCTCTCCTTAGGCGGTTCAACTAGAGCGTCCTTCGTCGTTTCGACAGGTCTTTCTGTCGATTCATCATCGGGCGGAACAGTTACGATCCCATCATTCGAATCTGACTTCAATGTGAATCCATCTCCTGCAATTCCTGAGATCGATATCAAAATTGAGTCTATCGCGATTACAGCTGAGACCCGCAAGCTTCGTGCTCGTTGGTCACCAGAACTCGCACAAGACCTCAACGCCTATCACTCGATGGACGCAGAGGTTGAGTTAACATCAATTCTCTCTGAGCAAATTGCTCTTGAGATTGACCGCGAGATTCTTAGCGACCTTGTGACACAAGCCAATGGTGCAAACTACTATTGGTCGCGTGCGCCAGGCCGCTTCGTCAACAAGACAACAGGAACGCCTGTCGCCCTCGCATCGTCACTCTCTATCGGTCCGGCCTTCACAGGTACGGTTCGCGAGTGGTACGAGACACTTATCGAGACGATTATTGACGTTGCCAACACAATCCATCGTAAGACCCTCCGCGGTTCAGCAAACTTTATGGTTTGCGGCCCGGATGTCGCAACCATCCTCGAGTCCTCAGTGCTCTATAAGCCTAAGTTCTCCTTGGACGGCGAAGGACAAGTTGGTTCGCCATTCACAATCGGCGCAGAGGCAATCGGTACTCTCAGCAACCGCTTCACCATCTACAAGGATCCCTATTTCGTCAGAAACAAGATCCTCGTCGGTTATAAGGGCGGCAGCTACCTAGAGACAGGTTATGTCTACGCTCCTTACGTTCCGCTCATCGTCACACCAACCATATTCGCACCGGAAGATTTCACTCCTCGCAAGGGTGTGATGACTCGCTACGGTAAGAAAATGGTGAGGTCAGACTTTTTCGGGACGGTCACATGTTTGGACATGAATATAATATGACATGAATGTCATCTGAGTTTATAGCTTGAACATATGCAAAGGCCACCTTTTGGTGGCCTTTGTAGTTTATAAATGTTCAGTTAACGCATACTATTTTAATAGTACAATTTTAACTTTTAAGATATTATATAGTCCATAGAAAGGCGTGGTGATATGGATTGTAAATTATGCAGATTTCAGCATGATGTTCTGAAGAAGCTAACCAATCACATCAGATCTGAACATGGATTATCTTCAGAGGATTATACGGTAAAAGTTTATCATAATGGAATAAAGCCAACTTGCAAGGTATGTCAAGCTCCTGTTCGATATGTTTCTTTCTCTTTTAAGACTTTCTGTAAGGATCATTCGCATTTTGCCATGAAAGAAGGCGGATCTCGTGGTGGAAAAGCCGAGGCTTGGAACCATGGTAAGACCAAACAGACTGACAGCAGAATCAAGCAACAATCCGAAAAGATGACAGGCGCGGGCAATCCTTTTTATGGTCGTCGCCACACTCAGGATACCTTACAAAAAATTAGTTTAAGCAAGCTATTGGTAACCTCAACATTAAATGAAAGATTATCTATAAGGCAATCTGAGTTCGTCCTGATAACACTGATAGATCAATACATCTCTAGGCAAGAACAATACCTAACATTCCAGTGTACTAAGTGTGGAGAGTTACAGCCAAAAACCCTTCAGGCATTTGAAAGGGGTAGCAGATGTTATAGATGCCATCCGGTCGGTAAATCTAATTGGGAATTAGAAGTATTTTCTTACGTCCAGTCAATTGCACCAGATGCCGTATCAGGAGACAAAAGGGTTATTTCTCCGAAAGAGATTGACGTTTATGTTCCTTCCAAGAAATTTGGAATTGAATGTCACGGATTGTATTGGCACAGCGAAGGAGCCAAACAAGATGAAGTTTTTGATAAGAACAAACATCTAGAAAAATTTGTGCTGACTTCAGGTAAGGGAATAAAGTTATGTCAGATATTTGAGGATGAGTGGAGAGATAAAAGAGAGATCTGCAAATCTATGATTCTCCATAGGCTTGGGTTAGATGAAGGTCGATGTAAAACGTGGTCAACAAAAGTCGTAGAGCTAAGTGCAAAAGAACAAAGAGACTTCTTTAATTCTACTCATATCTCTGGGCATGTCCAGTCAAAGATCACTTGGGGTTTGAGAGATAGAAAAGGTGACATTGTAGCTGCCTTATCATTAAGGGCTCCTCGTCATGGAAAAAAGTATGATGGCTTTTTAGAAATAGCTAGGTTTAGCACTTATTTAAAAACATCTGTTCCTGGTGGATTGTCTAAATTATTGAAACGAGCAAAGTTGTGGTGCATTGAAAATGGTTATAAAGGTATCATGACATATGTCGATAGACGGATTGGTGACGGGAAAGGATACAAGCTTGCTGGATTTAATTGTATAGGCGCAACAGCTGTTGATTATTGGTATACGGATAACTATCTACGTTATGATAGGTTTAAATTTCGAGCGAAGGATGGAAAGACAGAAAAACAAGTTGTATTAGACTCGAAAGTTTCTAGAATCCATGGATGCGGGTCTTCAATATTTTCATTGTCATTTTCATAAATACTTTTATTCAAAGATGAATATCTTAAACGTTGATATTACTTATCATAGGCCCGAATCAGTGATCAACCGACCTCGCCGGTGATTCGGAATCTTGCGAACAAAAAGGAGATCACGAAAATGCCAAAAGTTACAATGAACGATTCAAAGGGTTTAGTCCAGAGTTCAGGTTCTGGCGTAGAAATTGATTCTACGGTTTCAATGACATCATTACCAACAACGCCGGTTTCTGCAAAGACAGTTGCTGAAACGATAGTTAGTCCTGGAGCCTATACACTATCTGGTGCTGGTGCATTAACAATGATAATGCCTTTAGCATCTTCAGTCCCAGGTGGAACATTTGTGTTTCGCACAGCTTCAGCACATGCTCACATTCTAACTGGTTCTCAAGAAGCAAATGGAACTAAGGTTTTTGCCGGCCAGGCTGGTGCAACTCCTGATTCACAAGGAAGTAAGTTAACACTTTCTGCCGTTCAAGGTTCATCCGTTGCGCTTATCAGCGATGGGGCATCATTTTTGTTAATGGCAGCTTCAGGTTCTCATGCGATAAACGGAACTTGATATCATTAATAACAAAAGTAGAATATAATTCTTGAGTGAAGCGCCGCAGTTCTAGACAGACTAAGCTAATAAAGCATTTTTGCGAGATTTGCGAGTTTGATAGGCCTGCGGCGCTGAACTTTCATCACATAATTCCTAGATGTGATCCTAGGAGTTCAAATGATAATCATAATTTGGCTGTTGTATGCCATACTTGTCATGATTTAATTCATGCAGGTGAAATAACAATTATTGGTGTTTATTCATCAACAGGCGGAAGAAAGTTAATGTGGTTTCGCATTGGAGAAGATCCACCATTAGAACGAGAGTTTTGGAAGATCAAAGATAATCCTATGGTTGTTATGCGAAAAGAATCATTTGAAAAAGATAATATCCAACGATAGCTTTTGTGTTATAATTGTAGATTATAGATTACGTTAATGAAAAATAGAAATTTTGTTCAACATTTGTCATTGATTATATGCGCTTTGATTTTTACGGTGTATGGTTGCGAGAGACCAAATCCCAATAAGATTGCTGGTGATACATCAGCTGTTTTTAGCGATTGTCCTACACCGTTATCTACAGGAAGCGGAGGTGTAAAGCCTAACGTATCAGTATCAGCTGGTGTGACATCAGGCGAAGATCAAACGTCAAATGTTTCTTCTTCTGTTTCAACAGGTTCTGGTAATAAACCGCAAGTAGAAAAGACAGAACTAGATGAGCGCGAGATAGATTACCCTGAAGCTTTAAGAACAGCCAGT